>Ga0247774_1000050_pt1 | contig 52145 bp, 39 predicted proteins | sample UWRJL001104B6_FD_179933 | JGI IMG/M metagenome (GOLD analysis project Ga0247774, IMG submission 179933) | Plant litter microbial communities from Arlington Agricultural Research Station in Wisconsin, United States - UWRJ-L001-104B-6 | ecosystem: Environmental > Terrestrial > Plant litter >...
TAATAACAAATTAAAGCTCATCAAAAGAAAAGCCTATGGGTTTAGAAATTTTGACAACTTTATTCTTAGGAGCTTCTTACATTGGCATTTTGCTAGTTAGTTTTACATACTAGGTTCGGTAGAACCGTATTTTTATTGCTTTTTTCGCTCGCCTTGCGCGTTATTTGGTTTTTCTGCTTGCATAACTAATAGCAAGTTTTGCAAGTTATCCTGAATGTATCCTTCCAGCCAAGGCTTATCTTGGATGGCAGCATAAACCTTATTTAACTGCTCCCAAGCTTTGCTATTGCTTTTAAACAACTTAGTCAGATTCTCCTTAACAGCAATGGCACTTGAATTTACTGCACTAGCATTTTTGCAATTTGAAGCTAGCTGCGGATTTTTAAACACGAGATGACTTTTAAGTAGTTTGATTTTGCTATCATCAGGTTTTTGGTTTTTGAGCAGCGAAAAAATTTCGTGGCAAACCTGGTTTGTCAATTGCTCGGTTACGTACTGCATTAAAACTTGGTGCAGCAGAAACTCAGTTCGATCACTGCGACCGTTTTTATCAATTAACTCCCGGCGCAGTAAGGAAGATAAAGCCTCCAAAATCTCCGACTCAGAGATAATATCCGATTCAGATATCGACCCTAAAAAATAGTCAGCTAACTGTTCTAAAGAAACGGGTGAGCCTTCGCTAGCCAAGCAATAGAGAAGCGCTTTTTCTAAATATGACAGCCCTTGAAACCGCTCGTTCACTAAAGCTTTGATCCCTCCAAATACGAAAGTTTGGCGTTTGAGGAAGTCGGAAACTTTGCCGTTAAACAATTCGCTAATAGCGGAAGCTACAATTTTCAACTCTAAGGGATTGCCTTGATAAATTTTAACGAGTTCCGACCATTTCTCTTCATCTGACAAACGTTGAGCTTGAAAAATATCTCGTGCTTCTGTATCGTTGAAACCTGGCAGTTTTAAAAGTCGAACAGGCGGACGATCGCCCGCCAGCAGATTGATGGCTTCCGGCACTTCCCGCGTTACGATTACTAAGCAGCTTTGATGCTGTTGTTCGGCAATTCTTTGGATGAATTCACCATACTTCTCATAACCTTCTCGATAATGTCCGGCTAACTTAGTTTGCTCTAAGATTGTTTCAAAACCATCTAACACGATCAGACACTTAGCCGATCGCAAATTTGCTATTAATTGCGAGATTGCTTCATCCACATCAACTGGTAAATTAATTTGGGGCGAGCGCTCGAAAAATTGCATCAGGTAAGTTAACAAATGGGCGAGTGTGGGTGCTTGACGGAGCGATCGCCAAATCACGCACTCAAATTCCCCCTGAAGTTGTTGGGCTAGCTTTACCGACAGAGTTGTCTTGCCAATCCCGCCGACTCCACTCAACACTACCAAGCGGCAGTGTTCTGTAATAATCCACTCCGTGAGTTCACTGATTTGTTGAGTGCGACCGCAGAAAACGGAAATATCTGGGGCCTGACCCCAATCAACTAACGGAATCTGAGGATTTTCGCCAGAAATCAACGCAGAGTCAGATAGCGGGGGTGTTTGAGGTGACATTATCTGGGGCGGCAGTTGTCTGGAGCGCGATCGTAAATGTCGCCACAATGCGGCGCGGAAATTAGCTTTGCTGACTTCTTCTCCAAAAGCTTCGGAGAGCAACTTCCAGAACTTCGGTCCGACATCTCGCATCAGGTAATTTACTTTATATTGAGAAATCTCGGCCATTTGCTCGTAGGTCATCCCCAGACACGCCCCACGCAAAATCGTTACTTCCGGGTCGCTGAGGTGTCTTTCCGTTTCGGCAAAAACCGCTGTATCTATAAGTTTGAGGGTCTCTTCAAATTCCATTGCTTTGCTAGAGGTTGCGATGCACTATCTCGAATGACTTCACCATAACCCTAAGTTTACAAAATTTTTTAGTTGACTGACTTATGCTGTGCTGCTAAATTAAGGTATATTATGCTAAGTTATGTCAATCAAAGTTCAGTACGGTTTTGGAGCCAGTCACGGGATACACGATCGCCAACGTCAAAATTTTGATTGAAAACAAAGAGTATCTAGTTTTAACCTGGGAAACGTAATGGGTAAATTGGCTGTCATTGAGATAGGAGACGGTAATTTTGAAGAAGGTTTTCAAATCACAATTAGAATTGGGGAGGATGGGCGTCACCTTTCTTGTGATGCTAGGGGTAATTTGCCACAAAATTTAGAGATTCTAGATATTTATCGGCAATGGCAAGAATGTTACAATCAATTTCATCGCCCAAACTATCTTAATAAATCTGATCTACATGATTCTCAAAGGAGCCGACTAGAACCGAAAACCCAAACACCTTCTAATATGGCTTTATCTGATGTAAACGCAAAAAGTGATGAACTTAAGAAAAAACTGAATCAATGGTTAGATAGTTCTGAATTTGGAAAAGTAAGAGAAATTATCAGGCAAGAATTAGAAAAGTCAGAACAAATTTGTGTGATAGTTCGCACCGATCGAGAAGACGTGTATCAATTGCCTTGGCATTTATGGGAGGTATTCGATCATTACACAAATGCCGATGTTGTTTTTTGTCCAAAAGTCAATAATTCGTCCGTACTGGAATATAAATCACCAACAAGTCCAAAAAAAATTAAAATTTTAGCAGCATTTGGTCATCTCGATAAAAGAGATGTTTCAAAACTCGATATAGAAAAAGATTTAGAATTATTAAAAAAACATCTCTCGGATATTGATGAACTTATAGAGATAGTTATAGTTCCGATAACTATCTCTACGGCAAGAAATTTAGCTTCTAAGTTGAGAGAAGAAAAAGCAGATATATTTTACTACGCAGGTCACAGTTCTAGCGAATCTGATGGAAAGGTTGCTGAAATTGATATGATAAATATCCGAACCTTGGGGAAAGCGTTTAATGCAGCAGCAAAAGAGGGATTAAAACTGGCTATTTTCAATTCGTGTCAAGGGTTGGGCATAGCAAACAAACTCTTAACTGAGTCACAGATTCCACACGTGGTTGTTATGCGAGAAGCCATTAAAGATGAGGTTTCTCATGATTTTTTAAATAGTTTCCTTCAAGAATTTACTAAAGGAACCCCTTTACACTTAGCGTTAAGAACAGCCCGAGAAAAGTTACATGATCTAGAAGAAGAGTATCCTAGTGCTTCTTTGCTGCCAGTAATTTTTCAACATTCGATAGAAGTTCCTGCTTATTGGCACATTTTTACACCTAAAGGTAGAATTAAGCGTTCTTTTGGAAAATTCTTCATGGGGGCGGCAGGATTAATGATGCTGGGTGCGATTACAATTGGAGTAATGGCATTCCGCAACCAAGCAACTCTCGATCGAATCGCCAAAAATAATACAGTTTTAATTAAAGGGAAAAATTACGGGTCTGGAGTTATTTTTGCCAAGAAAGACAATACTTACTATGTTCTTACTGCTAAGAGTGTAGTTAATCCCAAAGATAAATACAAAATTGTCACTGTAGATAAAAAACAAACTGATGCTGTAATTAGCAATCGTTTTAACAAAGAACTCTCTAATATAGATTTAGTTATTTTAGAGTTCAATAGCAATGAAAGATACAATCTCGCTTATTTAGGAAATTTTGATACAGCAAGTGAAGGCACTACTTTTTTTATTTCAGGCTGGTCAGCAATTGAGGGCAATAAAGAACCATTATATCATTTTATTGAGGGAAAAATTGCTAGTCTGCCGGGAGAATTACCACATGGCTACACCTTGAGCTACTACAGTAATACCCGTGAAGGAATGATTGGTGGTCCACTAATAGATACACATGGCTGTGTAATTGGTATTCATGGTCGAGAGGAAACTGAAGCTATACGAAATCTTGAATCTGCTGAAATTGGTCGTGTAAAAAATGGGTTTAGCCGAGGCATTCCAATGAAAAACTTTTTAGCAAAAATTTACGATCGGAAACTAGAAAAAGATTTAGGAACAATAAATAAGGATTGCAAGTAAAAAGGATTGAGGCTTCATTCATTTTGTAGTGTAAGTAAGTCGGCGCGAAAAAACGCAATTATTTATGTAAACGATGGTAAAGTATCCAAATGCTCTCTACGGGCTGGTTTAAAGCTGTTTACTGTTACATTATTCGGTTTAATCCGGCCTACCTACTTACCTGACACGACTGCAAGCCACTGTATGGAATAAAGCCAGTTTCTTGACCAGATCCACCATAATTAGTGCAGAACTTATTTAGTTATGTTATGCTATGTTATGTTATGATAGTGGCGGGAAGGTTAAGTAGAGCCTTAGAATCACTAAGTCAAGCGGTTGGCCCTCGCCTTGATGCCCCCTGCGGGAAGTCAGAGAAACAGTCAGTAGTTAATTTGTGCATTTCTGGGGCGATCGCACTCTGTTTAGGGATCGCACGCCCCATACAATTCTATTTTGACAAAAAAATTGATATTCATGGAAAAATTCCCACAAAAACCAAAAGTACCAACTAAAGCCGAGGAGTTGAGAGAGAAAATAGAGCAGAGAAATGGAGAAGTTGGCAAACGAGAAAGTAAGCCAAAAACTCAACAAACTGCTACTCAGGGACAGCAAACAGCAAGCAGCCAAAAGCTAAGTGAACTCAAGCAAAAGTTAGCTGACTTAAAGGCACAAAACCCTACTCAAGGACAACAGCAAACACAGCTACATCCGAATCAACAAAGACTTGCCGCCCTGAAACAAAGCGTTCCTCAAAAATCCCCGTCCACTCCTACTGCGAAGCCACCATCTGCATCTCTTTAGCCCGATCGCGCCGCCTCGATCGAGGAACATAAACATGGAGCAATTGTTTTTTTGGTTTTTCAAATACACAATCGAACTTTACGTCAGATTTTTATGCTATTTAGCCAAAAAAATCTTCAGTTTAGTAGGTTGGGTATTTCATCAAAGCTTCAAATCAGTCGGTGCTAGTGCCCGTAGTAAAAACCTTCTAATTCTAGGTCCAGGAGAGTCTCTAAAACCTGGGGTAAGATATCGAGAGTTATTTGATTATTCACAAACAGCCAGTAGCAAAGAAGTTATAAACTTAGCGAATGGTGATGGAAAAAACGGGGATTTTTGGCTAGGAAAGTATGTAACTTTTAGCCGCAGCCAAGCTAGAGTGACAACCGATGTTTGGATTCCCAGCCAGTTTTTACACCAGCACGTTTTGATTGTCGGTGCAACTGGTGCCGGTAAAACTGAACTGTTGCTGAAATCGGCTCAAAATTTGATGCAGCAAGGCAATTTGGTTTGCGTTGATGCGGCGGGATTTTTGGGTGATCGCCTTGCCAACTTTGCTCGCAGTGCGGGGTCAAAGTTAGTTTGCTGGGATTTGAGTGCCACCAAAAATCAAGTTGTTTGGAATTTTTTGGAGGAATTGGAAAAATTTGGGACTGAAAAGGAAACTAGGGCGCTCGCCCAAGCTTTATACGGCAACTTTGAGCCGACAGATGTCAACGCTTCTTTCTGGAGCCGGGACATCATGTGGTTGACTGCCATTCTCGGAGTAGTTGTGGAAGCGCGGCGACAAAATTTAGTCAAACTTAACCCTAGCGATTTACCAGATTTGGTGATGGATCGGGATGCCGTGCGAGCTTTATTAACTAATCTGCCCCAAGCTAATTCTCAATGGGGTTCCGATCTTTATTCATACTTGAGTCTCCCGGACGATCGCTTTGGATTAGATATTAGTTTTCTGCAAAATAAGCTCAGCCCTTTCAAAGATCCAGGTGTCAGAAAAATTTGCGACGGCGCAAGTGGCATTTTTCTATTGAGAGCTTTAAACGGCACTTCCAGACACACTTTAGTAGTCGGTCAATCCCTCGCCGATGGCAAATTTGGCTCGTCTTTGGCGGCAGTAATGATTAGCTATGTGATGAATGTGATGTACCGCCGGATGAAAAATCCCCAGCACAGTTGGATGCCGACTTATATTATCTGCGATGAAGCTCCTCGCTTAAAAAATATTGACTATGAGGAATTAACGGCCATTGGTCGCCATGCAAAAGCTGGTGTGTTTTTGATGTGCCAATCAATAGACCAATTTCCTGAGAAAACTTTGCCAGCACTCAACAACTGTCGGACTCAAATCTTTTTGCAGGGAGTAAGTCACAAAACAGCGGATTGGCTGAGCAAACAGTTAGGAGAATATCAAAGGCAGGTGATGACTATGAGTGTATCTGGAGGGACGGTTGGCCCCAGTCCTTTTAATGGAACAAATGTCAGCTACGAACGAGTTCCTGTTTTGGGGATTTGGGAGATTAGCAATAGGCCTTTACCTGCATTACCGAGTGGGTTGAGTGCGATCGTCCGGGTGAATGCTTCGCAAACGCCGACAACTAAACCTTTTTTAACAGATTATTCAGCTTAGGAGGTAATAGCAATGGGGGTGATTTATATTGGCGATCGCGAAACAGGTAAAACTTCTTTGGTATTGGAGCTAGTTAATCCTAAAAATAACTATGTCAAAGTTATTAATGATGATTATGAAACTCTAAAAAAAAATCTATATGACGAAAGCTTGGGAAGAACAAAGGCAACAGATGCAATCCAAGCAATTTACCAAAGACAAATGCAAATTCAGGTTCAATTAGTAACATCAAAGCAAATTACTTTAGATTGGCTGGATACGCCAGGGGAGATATGGCGAAGTAGTTGGCAATCAGCAAATCCAAACGAATGGAATATTTTTCTAAAAACAATTCTCCAAAGTGAAGGCATTTTACTGATTGTTCCACCCTATCGAGAAATCCTCAAACCAGATGTCAACCCCGAAGATTTCATTACTCAGGAGCAATGGTGCAATCGATTCAATCGATGGGTGGATTTCTTTCGTTACCAATGTCCGAAAGTACGGCACTTAGTAATTTGTTTAAACAAAGCCGATCTTTTTTGCGACATTCACAAAGAAGCCTCACAATTAGAATATATTCCTCATCGTTCCAGGATGAACTGGCAACAACGGAATGCCTATGTATTTCAACGGTACTTTAGACCTATTAAATCCCAAATTGACGAAATTAATAGCAGTGTATCCGGGCTATCGATTCGTTGTTTCATTACTAGCATTCATAATCGATCTTTATTGGAATTGCCTTGGATTTATCTAGGGAGCTTTTTATAAAAATAAAGGAGTAAACATCATGGGAAATATTTGTATAATTGGGCCCAGAGATTCAGGAAAGACGACTTACTTAGCAGCTTTAGCTTACAAAATGCGAGCGAGTAAAAACTCCAAAAAATTCAATATTCAACCTCTGGGAGATGATGCTAAAGACATAGCAGAAAAAGCCGAAAATATTATTTGTCAAGGAGCTTCTTTTGAACCGAATAAAATAGGTGGCATGACCAAAGGTGTTGATGATTTACCTCTGTATTCTTTTAATATTGAGATTCAAAATTCTTGGTTTACGAAGCCAGATTCATTTCAGCTCAACGTGAGAGATTATCCAGGGGAGATATTTGAAAAAATAGCCGATGCCAATCAGTCCGATCCAATCTGCGAAGAGTTTATTGAGGAGTGTTTAAGAAAGGATGTAATAGGTTGCTTAATTCTCCTCACAGCATGGGATCGAGCAGCAGACGCTTTGTACAACAAAGTGATGAACAGATTTATAGACTTGATGGACAATCGCGATCGCACCAAAGACTTCCGGCTGGCGGTGGCCATGAGCAAGTCTGAAAGGGGAGAACTTTGGTCGGGAAGGTTAGATCCAGAAACAGATTTATTTAGATTGCATCTCCCTAACACAACCGATACTTTACGGAACAGTAGAATTCTCTCCCAAAATCTTGTACGGTTTTATGCGATTTCTACCTTTGGAGTATTGGACAGAAATGACCCCAGACCGAATCGGATTGATGAACGGGGAAAATATGGCAAAGCTTCGGTTCTGAGACATACAAAGAGTTGGAAACCTTATAACTTGATCGAGCCTCTTCATTGGCTGAGTCAAACTACTAAATCAAACGGAAAGGTGAAGTAAATGTTCGATTGGTATAAAAATAAAACAAAAAGTTCACACCCTTCGGAAATCCTAGATCAAAATAGCGTCGTTCGGATTATTGGCGATCGGGGTTCTGGTAAAACTGCTTATATCGCATCCCTAGCCTATTGGCCCAATGCCGATCCTTCCAGTGCTGTTCAAACTGTGACATCAGGCAACCCCCTAACAGAGGAACTGGTTGTTCAAGCTCAAAACATCTTAGAGCAAGGTCTAGGAATGGAAGGTAGTGATTTGAATGACAGTATTACAGATGTCAAAGATTACTCTTTAAGTATCGTTCTCAAAGGGCAATTTAGCTTTTTACAGAATGTCAATACAGCAATAAAAAATGTTCAGGCTGTGATGAAACCACAATTAGTCAAATTAAACATTAGCTGTAAAGATTACGCCGGAGAGTTTTTTGCTGACTTGGTTCACAAAGTAGGCGACTCGAAGTTACAAGACTACCTAGAAGATTGCTTGCTGGCAAATGGGATTATGTTTCTGGCAGATGGCACGGCACACCGCAAAGATTCTGAATATGCTAACGGTCTCGATAAGTTTTTAATAGCTCTGGATCGCACTGACATTAGCAGCAGCCAGCGACGCATTGCCTTTGTAATTACCAAGTGCGAACAGTGCGAATTGTGGGTGAACCGCCACAATTCCAGAGAATTAGTCCAAGCTCGTTTTCCTCAAACTTTTAAGAAATTACAAGCATGGCAACAAACGGGAGGCGGTCAAGTGGATTACTTTACTACTTCTGCTTTCGGTGTGTTGGGGAGTAAGTATCCAGAACCCAATTCAGTACGGATAAAGCGCGATCGCGGTGGCACAAGTTCTTGTATTAAAGACCCAAAACGCTGGAGACCTTTTGGTTTAGTAGCTCCCATTTACTGGCTTTGTACCGGCGAACGACACAAAGAATTAGATAAGGACTAAAAAAAATGAACTCACCAATCCTTGAAATTCACGAATTTAGCACCGGCATTCAAGCACAAAGAACCCCCGACGGCGGATGGGTATCGCGGGGATTTACGGGCCAATATATAAACAGAACCCTTGACCCCCTTCCTACTGCTGTTGAGAATGCCATTAGAAACAGGGATTTTGCCGTTGCTGAAGGTGCATCCAGAGACAATCCTGCAATCATTGGCCGCGAAGTGAGTGATGGTACCGAAAATTGGTCAGTCATTGCTGTTGTCACCAGAGGTGGAGATGATCGCGGCCGTAGCGCTTCCATGTATCGTTACTTTCTCTGCAAAGGAGCGGGCAATTTGTGGCAGATTCTGGCTTGGATCGAGTCTGAACGCAAAGGGGGACGGATGACTGTTTTCGACCCCTTTGAAACGAAATATATGGGGCAGCCCAATCAATTCTCTCCTCCCAATCAACCTCAAACTCCTGTGCGTTCAGAACTTCGACAATTACTGGTTAATGATGCTCCAGTTATTGTTCCTTTTGGGGAGGCGTGTACGACCTTAATTCTCAATCAAATGGCGACGGAAAAAGCCAGAGCAAGCAATCAGCTTGTCGCCTGGGCTTTTCAAGTAGAAGCCTTGGAGCAACCCAGAGGTTTTTTGGTGATTCAGCCCGCTAGCGAAAAAGCCGAGCAATTGTTGCAGAGGGCGATGGCTAGCACTCCTCAATATACCGCCCCTATTGCCAGGGAGTACGAGATTAAATCGGCAATCAAAGGTTTGATTAGCCGGGATAAGGTCAAGCCGGAGCAAGTAGAAATAATTGAAACATCAATTAATCAAGTTAAAGATAGCGATTGGGAAGTGATTTTCAACGGACAAGGGTCTTCCCAGGCTCTCAAGCAGGGAATTTACAGCCCTCAAATGGTGCGGCTGTTGACGCTGAGGGCAATGGTAATTCCGCAAACATTGCCTGAGTTTTTGGATTGGATGCAGCAGCGGGGAAAACAGGAGGATCATTATCAAGTTTCGGAGGTTTTTCAATCTGAAATCAATAACTTTTTTACTCAAAATGCAGGGCAGTCACAGGATATTTTGAGAAAAATATTTGAAGGAGTTATGTTGATAGTTCCTCGAATAATTCAGCACTCCGAACTCTTAAACCCTACTGTTTGGCTCTTGAACTCGCCCTCTGGAATTTGGAGGAAACTCTATTATCAATTTGTTAGCCAAAACATTAAGAATGAATTGACTTTGATGAATCCGCGAGTTGCAAATCCGAAAAACGCCACGAGAACGGAAAACCCTCAACCCAGTATTACTGATGACCCTCAGTGGAAACAACTTTTCCACGAATTAAAAGTTTACTGGCAGAATCGTCCTTATCCACATGATGAAAAATATTTGCCATTGGCTGAACTTTTTAGCGGCTTAGACGAGGCAGAAATGGCTGCATTTTTTTATCAGGTAAGTTTGGGTTGTGTTCCAAAAAAGATATTTTCTCAGCTAAATCGTCAAAGTCGGAACTCTGATATTTATGGCTTGAAAGTCAAAAAACAAGTAGGTTTAGTAGAATTTTTGTTGGTTTCACTAATTGAAATAGGAGGTAAAAACGTGCCACTTGCATTTGTAATTGTACTGCTCATCTTGACCTTTATGGGAGGATTTTGGTCTGGTGGAGTATTAAATAGTTCCAAAAAACCAGGAGAAACTACTAGAAATGACTCAAAGAATGTTCAGCAATCTGATGTACCAGTATATCCAAACGATAAAAGAGAAGGTGATTACGCCAAACCTGCAAAAAAACAAACTACACCTCCAGACTCAAACCCTAATGATTCGGAAATCGAGCTTGAGTACCAAGAAGGAATGAAACAAAACAGATTCCAGAAAACTATTGATTCTATTGACCAAATTGTCAAAGAGGTAAAGGGGGAAAAGGGAGAAAAATATGGGCAGGATATTCTCAAAGCACTCAAGGATATTTTGGATGTTCCAAATCTAGATTATGACGGAGCAAAAAAATACTATCCTCAAGAACAAATCAAGTTAGTACAAGCTATTTATTCATACCAACAAAAATCTAACTTGAAGGCTTATGGCTATCTGGATGGTCCAAAGAAAGAAACAAGTCAGCGTTTAAAACAAGACATCGAATCTAAGTTATCAATTCGGTATCCATAAAGGAATTAATGAGGTTCATATGGAATTATGATGAGAAGCTACCTGTACATACTCGCGGGCATTACATCAGCCTTGATTGGCTGGAACATCGGTCAAGTATTCCTCACTGACTTAGGTTTACTGAAGCCATTTCCAGAACTCATACTCTTTCCCTGCATCGCAGTGGCGCTGGCCGTTGCAATGGTATTTACTGAAATCTTCATCAGTAGCCCCACTAGACCTAAATTGTGCTGGCGAATCGCCTTACTTCCGATTAGTATTGCCGCCGGATTGGGGATATTAGCGGGCTTAATTTCCGGTGGGATTGCCCAAATTGTCCTATTGCCACAAATTCGGTTTGATACCCGGATTTTGAGAATCGTCTGTTGGCTATTTATCGGCGCTTCCACAGGCATTGCTGAAGGCGTAACTTGGCGCTGGCACAGCATCGAAGCGGGAGATGCAAAGCGTTTTCGGCAGCGCTTCCAGACAAGTTTAATAGCCAGTGTTGCAGCAAGTTTAGCAGCAGCTTTAATCTTTGAAATTTTGCGACAAATCGGAGCATTTCCGCCCGCCTTCAAAGGTGTTGAAGATCCGATCGGATTTGCAATTTTAGGAATGTTGCTGGGCTTCGCATTTAGCCGATCGACATCTCCTAGCTACATGGCGGCTCTTAGGGCTGGTACTGGTTTTGAATACACAGGAGAAAATTATGACGATCAATTTGGTAGCTCGAACATCGCACCTGCCTATCCCGCGATCGATAAACAGGATGCAAAACTCAAGTTTGTTAGCGATAGTGAATCCGACAAGATTGAGGAAGGCTTATCAATTCAACTGCCAGAAAAAGGCATTATCAGAATTGGTTCTGCTCCCAAAGCAAATATCCAAATTCCGGGACTTCCCCTTCATGTTGCTGACTTAGAAATGAAAGCCCGTGAAGCTATTCTCAAACCTAACCCTAAGTCCTACGGCAGTATCGCAGTGAATGGCGATCGCCTGAGTTCTCGCAAAGATATTTCTCTCAAACACAACTACGTTATAACTTTTTACCCGAAAGATGAATATACGGCCAATGAACAGAAATTCTACCGATTTGTTTACTACAATCGCTTCCTTGACCCGCAAGCTTAGTCTGTCTGCACTGCTGGCTTTTTCTCTGGGAAATCCCGCTTGGAGTCAAGTGAAGACTGCGGAAATTGTCGGAAAACCCACAGTAGAAGAGGATCGAGTCACTGTCCGCATAAAAGTCAAAGATGCTAACGATAAACCTGTGATGGGTTTACAGGATACAAACTTTAGCCTGATAGTCGATGGCAAACCACTGGAATTTCGCGGGAAAGATTGGAAAAGTCCCGATGAAACCATACCACCTCCCGCTTTCATTATTGTGCTACTAGATTACAGCGGCAGTATGCAGCAAAAAGACAGCCAGGGTACTAGCAAAATAGAAGGAGCAATGAAAGCCATTCGAGAATTTACGACAGAACTTGGCAATCGCTGTCCCAAGAATTCAACTGTTGAATGTCCCAAACCCCAAGTGTCAATTGTTCCCTTTGGCGACCCCGGATCGGCTTGTGAAGGGAATCCAGTTAATCAGGAGGTATTAAATAAATTTTTTGCGGCTGGGGATTTCAAATTGAATAATTATTTGGAGTTCCTAGCGGGTCAAAAACCTTGTGCTTCTACAAATATTTATGAGCCTCTGAGTAAGTCGATTCAGTTTTTGGCTGCTGACGATCCGCGTTTTTCTGTACCAGAAGATTCTCAGCAACCGCAGCCAAGATTGTCGGTTGTTGTCTTATCAGATGGCTATCACAATAAACCTAATGAGGAGCGAGATTTCAATAATTTATTAGCCCTATTGAAGCGCAATGAAAAAATCACTGTTCATACTTTGGGTTATGGTTTCACACCAGCTCAGTTGGGGCAGAAGTATGGTTTGGGGAGATCGGCTAAGCGTTCTGATATTGGTAAGGGCGATCGCAAAGTTCCTGAAGAGGAATTTGTGGACGAAAATCGTTTAGCAGAAATAGCGAAAGTGACGGGTGGTATCGCTGAGTTTTCACCTAATTCTCAAGCGGTGGCTGAGAAGCTGAAATTATTTCTAAATGCTCTTTTGGGCGAGTACCAAATTAGCTACCAGCAGCCGGATGCCGAACGCGGTTCTAAGCATGATGTTGTGGCGATAGTTCAATCGGATGGTTCTTCTAAGGTGCAGTCAGAATCAGCATCTTACACGATCGCAGTTTTTGGGCGATCGCTCCCATTGAACACTCGCATGATGATGCTGTTAGCAGTGTTGATAACCATAGCCCTAGGCGGTATTTTACCCTTTTGGCTGTGGGCGAATCATTTAAAACAAGAAATGGACAATTAGACATGAAAAGACTTCATTACTCCCCGATAATCTTGGCTAAATGTCTACTTTTAATAAGTTTTGGATGCGCTGCTATGCCTAACAGTCAAACTCAATCGCTAACAACTTCAAACGGCTGTTTAGAAAAACCAGAACAGTCACTAGATAGTCAAAATGTGAAACTTGTCGTATTAGGAGAGCAGATGTTAACAGAATCTGGAATTGCCAGTCAAAGTAAATCGATAGGATACACCTTTGAAGCCAAGGCCAATCAAAAACTGACCTACAAAACGAATAAAAATGTTTGTATTTGGGTTTTCACGCCAGATAATCAACTTTTGAATACTGGGGTTTTACCCACTACCGGAAAGTACACAATTCAAATATCTGCACCCCAAGAATCTATGACTGTTGACTTATCTATGGGTTTAGATATTGCACAGGCTTCTCCAGCAAGTACACCTAATTCCTCAGCAGTGACATCCGCGCCTTTTCCAGAAAATACACCTAATTCTGCCCCACCTGCAAATACCACTGCTACTCGAACTTCCCGATCAAATTTTCCCAAAGCCAGTTGCGGAGATCCTCTACCTACTAATCCTAATGATTATCCGGTTGATTTTTATCCGGTTTACCTACCCGACAGCGAAGCTAATTTACAACTAGCGCAACGCTTTTGTCAAGATGCCTTATCGAAAAGAAGAAAAGATAGTCGAACAAGAGCAGTTCAAGTAGCTGCATTTACTACCAAGCAAAAAGCTATAGAGTTTAGAGATTTTTTGAATTCGGAAACTAGCGGTTCTACTATAGCTCCTCCTACAAGAATCCAAAATAAACCTTGAAAATCCACTACTTCGACGGACATTAAATCCTAACAAATACAAAAAATGAGAATGCACCAACTTTGGCTGTATCTAATGTTAATCATAATTGGCGGATGCAGTGCTGCTTCTTCCAATTCCAATTCTAATACAGGATTTTCTGGTAGCACTTGCCCCGAAAAACCTGCAAGCACTTTAGACTCGAAAGATGTCAAAGCTATTTCCCTGAATACTTCTGGAAGTACCAAAGAATCCGGTCAACTTAATGGGGGTAAATCTTTAGGTTATACCTTTGAAGCTAAATCAGGTCAAAAGCTCAGCTATCAAACTAAAGACGATATTTGTATTTGGATTTTCGCACCCGATATTACTCTTTTGAGCAATACAGATTTGCCCAAATCAGGAAAATACACTATCCAAGTTGCTGCACCTAAAGGAAGCACAACTTTTAACTTAGAAATGAGTTTAGGCACTTTGCAAACATCTGCAATTCCTGTCTCTCCTAGCCCCCAAATTCCATCTAGCACTACCGCGAATTTACCCCAATCTAATACCAATAGTAGCGGATTAACTCAAGAGCAAGCTACTCAACTAATTGGCAATTGGTTGAATTCAAAATCCCGCATATTTTCCCCTCCTTTCGATCGCCAGCTAGTAGCAAGCTATACTACAGGCCCGCTGTACACAGATATAACTAAACCCGGAGGTTCGATTGATTGGCTGAACAACAATGATTCCCGCTACGACTACAGAAACTCTCGCATAAATCAAGTTTTATCTTTTGAGAATTCAGGAAGTCAGCCAGCGATAAAAGTCCAAATTTATGAAGAACGTACTCTCTACGGGCCGAGGGGAATTGACCCCAAGCAATCAGGCTCATCTACTAGGGATTACATCTATTTCTTTTCCTCGGAAAACGGTTCTTGGAAAATATATGATTACAAGGCTGCTGACTGATGCAAAACAAAAATAGTCCAAGTAAAAACCTTTCAGTGGGAATTCCATTCAGACCCTACCTGTTTTATATTGTTATCCCCGCGTTTTTGATAGGAGTTATGTTTTCTTATTTGACCAAAAACAAGTCAGTACATATACTTTCATGTAACATCACTAATCAACTTAGCTTGAATCAATCTAATCCACAAAACATCGAAAGTGAGATAAGATATGGTGAAAATACTTGCTATCAATTTGATGGGAGCGCAGGGCAGAATATAACAATCGACACTACCAGCAAAACAGCCTTATTAATGCCCAATAATGAGCAGTTAGTATTGCTGGGTACTTCTCAATACACTTTACCCGATACAGGAAGCTATACCCTGAGAGTCACTTCTTTTAGGGATAAGGAGCCGTATCAACTTAAGATCGGACTGCAAGATCGAGGTGCGATCGCTACCTCCCCAGCAGGCGCAGGTAAATATTACTCCTCTTCTAATCCTAATTATGCTGTTAGACCGCAGCTCAGTTATAATGTAAAAAATCCTCCATCTTTTAAGTCAGATTGGCAACTGCAAAAAATTGTTGATGATGTTGTGGTTGCGATCCAATCTCAAGGACTATCAACGAGTAATTTATCTATTAGCCTTGTCAATTTAAGAAATACTAACTGCTGCGGCTATGGTTCCTATTCAGATGACCAGGCTATATTTCCTGCTAGTGTCTCTAAACTGTTCTGGCTAGTAGCGCTGTACGGTCAGTACAACGCAGGTATTCTCCCAGAAGGGACAATTTCTGAAGGAGATACTTATAAAATGATCCAAGATTCAGATAATGAGCCTGCTAGTCGTGTTGTCGATACCATAACTGCTACAGAGTCAGGTACAGAACTAACACCAGAAGAGTTAACAACTTGGATTGACAAGCGTCTTTGGGTGAATCATTTTTTTGAAAGTGCAGGATATAGAAATATTAATGTCAGTCAAAAAAACTTTCCCATTCCTCACTTAAAACTCCTAAAGCCGGATAAGGGTAGAGATTTACAAATTCGAGGGAATGGAGCCTTGCCTATTAGGAACTACTTAACCAGTTTTGACGTAGCTAGGCTTTTATACGAAATCGATAGCGGTCAAGCGGTTTCAAAAGAATACAGCAGCAAAATCAAAAAGTTATTAAGGAGAGACTTAAACCCCGCTGTCTGGAAAAGAAAGGAATACAATTCTATTGCAGGCTTCTTTGCCGAATCATTACCTCAAGATAGCCGTGTATTTTCAAAAGTTGGGTGGACTTTGGACAGCCGTCAAGATGCGGCAATTATCGAAAGCCGTGACGAAAAAGTGCGCTACATATTAGTAATATTTGCTGACAATCGAGGCTTCGGGGATAACTGGAAAATATTCCCAAATATTTCGCGACAGGTATACGACCGCATGGTCAATTACAGCTCAAATTAGTAGCGATTTGTCGTAATTTTTCAAGCAACAGGAGAGCGCAAAATGCAGAACCTTTTCAGACAATTAAGGCAAAAACTTAGCAAACCCATACTTTTCGGCCTCTACGGAGCAGTCGGTTGCCTGGGTGCAGCAACATTATTAGGTGAAGCTTTCCTAGCACTAACCAAACTTCCGCCAACTCCCCGATCGCCCCAAGCCATCGTCCTATTAATCGACTGCTCCGGGAGCATGAATGAAAACAACAAACTGCAAGAAGCCAAATCCGCCGCTAAAGCTTTTGTAGAGCGACAAAACCTATCAGAAAATCGCCTCGCCGTCGTCGGATTTGGCAGTAACGTTCAAGTTGCAGCGCCCCTAAGTGGCAATAAACTCATGCTCGAACAAGCGATCGCCCAACTTTCCGATGGTGGCGGCACCAAGATGGACATCGCCATTTCAGCCGCAGCACGAGAAATACAGCCAAACTCGATCCAGCGTCACATCCTACTATTTACTGACGGACAACCGGGCTATAGGGGAGCTAACCAGCAAGAAGAAGAAGCCAAAACTCTCACCGCAGGAAAATCAGCGAAAGCCCAAGGTATCAACCTGGTTGCTGTGGCTACCGGCGACGCTAACACCAACTTTTTGACCAAACTGACAGGCGATCGCTCCCTTGTCTTCTATGCCCATTCCGGCGACTTCGATCGAGCATTTCGCCAAGCCGAAGAAGCCATTTATGGCAGCCAACTGGTGGAATCTGGCTCAACAGGGGACTACGGCCTAGTCTATTCCCTTTTACGCATTGGCGGATGGACAGCACTCCTAGCGATCGGCACATCCCTCGCTCTCATTGCCGGCCAAAACCATTACTTGCACCGCCGCATCCTCACACCTAGTGAGGGAAGTATCGGTACTGGGGGTAGCCTCGTCGCGGGAGTTGCAGCAGGGGCGATCGGGCAACTCTTATTTTTACCCGTCGCTGGCATCCCGATTCTTGCCCTTGGCGGCAGAGTCATTGGCTGGACTATCCTTGGCACTTTCCTCGGCGGCGGAATGTCCTTCTTTGTCCCCAATCTCGAAATCCGTCGCGCCCTACAAGCTGGAGGTATTGGTGGTGCCGCTGGGGCGATCGGTTTTCTATTAGTTTCTGCCACTTCTGGAGATTTGGTAGGGCGACTGGTAGGTGCTGCGATCGTCGGTTTTTTCATTGGTTTGGCGATCGCCTTGATTGAAGATTTGAGCCGAAGAGCATGGCTAATCGTCCATTGGACACCCACAGAACAAACCCCCATCAATTTAGGTACAACACCTGTAATTTTTGGCAGTTCAGAAGATGCTCACATCTACTTGCGGAAAGACTTAGGTTATCCGCCTGTTGTAGCCAAAATCTACCTGGAATCAGGAAAAATCATTATGCAGTTTGATGAGGAAATGCAAAAACTCAAAGGGATGAAAATCTTGAGGCACGAACTAGCCAATGGCGACAGGAGAAAAATCGGAGAGGTGATGATTGAAGTAAAAACTGCTATGGAGAAGTTGCCATGAATTGTAAAAAAGGCGCTCGGACTAAATTTCCTATATTAATCATTCAGGATTTACCGACTTCGACCAAAGAAACCGGGTTTTCACCTAATCTCTGGGTAGCAATGAAGTATTTTAGTAAAAAATCCGGTTTCTAGTAAGCCGCGCAGTTTGCAAGATATTTGTAGGTAACTAAATGGAATCAAACACGATCAAATACACAATTGCTCTGAAAGTAAAAGACTGCCCAAACCCTAATGAGGAGTATCAATATAGTCTCAGCCTAAGTCTGCATCAGGAAAATAACCCAGAAAAAATATTCACCTCCGAAATTCGACAAAGTATGCGAACCAGCTTGCAAAATCAAAGTCAATGTCTAATCAATGATACTCACCTGAATCAAATGATAAATAAGTGGATTCAAGATATCAAAGAAGGATATCGAAGCTGTCCCATTACTCTTGATTTGCCCCCGCTGATAGCTGAAAAAATCAACCAATTGCAGGAAGCGGGAAATCAAGAGATACCGACCCCTATCTATCCAGATTTATCTGAGATAGCGCCCTGTTGGGGTATGCTACCACCTCTGAATTTTGGCTGATACATCTTGCACCATTATTTTGTAGGCGGTGCCCCCGTGCCCGCCCTCCTCATCGACTGAAAAATCGCCCACCCACAGCTCGATCGACAAGGTGCAAAAAATCAGAAAAAAATCAGAATAAAAACAGCAATAATTTCCATTTTTGTGAGATAATTTACCAAAAAAAACACAATGCTAAATGTCCAAATCGCACCCCACCGCGAATTCTTACCAGCCGATTCTTCAGAACAAAAACTATTTGTAATGTTGAAGCTGCGTCCGAAAAAAGAAGTAGCCAATACGCGGCCGCCCACAACCTTTGTTTTTCTAATTGATACCAGTGGTTCCATGCGTGAAGTTGTAGTCGGTGAAGTCGTACCCACTGGCAATACCTTTACGGTGGATGGTCAAGAATATATGGGAGTCACCGGAGGGGAAACCAAGATAGATATTGTCATTGAGTCCCTCAACAGACTGATTCATTCTGGCAAACTTAGCGCGAGCGATCGCATTGCCATTGTCAAGTTTGATGACTCGGCTTCCACCCTGATTCAACTCACTCCAGCTACTCAAACCAGTCAGTTAGAAAGTGCGATCGAACAACTCCGGGAGTTTTCTGGCGGTACGCGCATGGGAGCGGGTTTGCGGGGCGCATTAAGCTTGCTCTCCGGGCAAAACATGACCATCCGGCGCACGTTGCTATTCACCGACGGTCAAACCTTTGATGAAGATGTATGCAGGGCGATCGCCAGCGAATTCGCCTCCCATAATACCCCCATTACCGCATTAGGAGTTGGAGAATTCAACGAAAACTTACTCACCTATCTCAGCGACACCACTGGCGGAATTCCGCTGCACATTGTTGCGGAAGAAAACCCAGGCGGTGCAGCAGTTTCCATTAGCAAACTGCCCGATACAATCATTCAAGAATTCACCCAAGCGCAACAAGAAGTCATCACCAACTTAGCCTTAACTGTGAAAACAGTAAAAGGAGTAAAACTGACTCGTATCGTCCGCGCCTATCCCTCTCAAGCCGAATTTTCCCTTACTCAAGACCCCTATCCCATTGGCAATGCTGTAGGGAACGACGAAACCGTTTTCATCTTAGAATTCAGCATGGAAAGTCGCGCCGCCTCCCGCGTCAGAATTGCCCAATTAGGCCTAACCTACGATGTCCCAGGACAAAACCGACGCGGTGAATTGCCCCCTGCAAATCTACTCGTACAATTTGTCGCCGGACAAGTAGCAGCCCAAGTGGATCAAGAAGTCATGGGTTATGTACAACAGTGCAATATTTCCCAACTTGTTGGTGATGCTACTCGCATTGCTGAAAGCAATCCTCAGAAAGCGGAAGAATTGCTAGAAACAGCCCGTCGAATGACTGTAAGAATTGGCAATGATGCTATGACTCAATCTCTCAATCAAGCTCAAGACGAGTTGCGAAAAACCCGCCGACTTTCCGACGGAACTCGTAAAACCGTCAAAATGGGTTCCAAAGGTAAAACCGTCAAAATGGGCGGAGATATCAATGACGAGCTTTCTGAAGAACAAATTCGGAATCTATCAGGAACCTAGACAGGAATTACCCAGTTGGTTGAGCAAAGTCGAAACCCTATCCTGTTGGTTGAGCGAAGTCGAAACCCTATCCTTCGACTACGCTCAGGAACCGGCTAGTCGAATTAACACTTACAAATTCCCACATCACGCTTACAAACAAAGGAACTAAAACTATGACAGTTACTTGCCCCGCCTGTAGTTATGACAATGCCACTGATGCAGAATTTTGCGATGCTTGCGGCTATGAACTAGGAGCAGCCAGCACACCTGTCAGCGCACCTGTCAGCGCACCTGTCAGCGCACCTGTATGGTCAACTTCGGCCCCTACTATAGCTTTTCCCACAGAGCAAACTGCATCTTCTCCAGATTCAAATAACAGCACTTTTACGCCTACTCCGCCACCTACATTTCCTCCTGTACCGACTCCCCCTACTTTCACACCTTCCACTGGAACTGCGAGGCTGATTTCCAAACAATCTAATGTGCCTACAAGCGAATTTCTGCTAGATGGAAGCAATGCAGTTATCGGTAAGTTTGACCCAGATATGGGGCCAGTAGATATTGACTTAGATGGGTTTCCGGGAGACGAAACTATTTCTCGCAATCACGCAGAAATTTATCAGGAAGGAGGAGCTTGGAAAATTAAGGATCTTGGCTCAACTAATAGTGTTTTCATTAAACGGGCTGGTCAGTCTAAATTCGGGGCTAGGATTACTATGCCTGAGATTTTGAATAGCGGAGATGAAATTGCGATCGCCAAAATTCGCTTCCTCTTTCAAAGTCCTTAATTAGGATTTACCCACTCCGCCTTCATAACCGGGTTTTTATCGAATCTGCGGGCTGTAACGAATAATTTTGGTAAAAAACCCGGTTTCTGAGCCCAATGGCTAAGTCCTATTGACTAATAGCCCCAGGGTGACTCCAGGGGCGATCGACTCTAAACCCGCTCATGTCTGCCTCCAAAATCTACAACTCAATCACTTCCTACTCCTATGACAAATACTTTAGTAATTCAAGAAACAGCTCGGTTATCCATCGATAACTTTCAATTAGAGGTTTTATCCTACTTGGGTCAATTGACAGCAGGAATTCACTACTTCAAAGTGAACATTGAAACCAATAGTGGCAGTGCTAAACTAAACAAACTCGGCTTATTGCGCGTCGGTTATTCCGAAGGCGCATTAAAGCGAGAACTCGAAATACGAGAGGTTTTGAGCGGCTATAAAATGATTGGGGAACTACTGGCTCAAACTACAAAAGATTCTGTCAAGGTAGATTGGCGTTCCGTTGAATATCCTCAGCCGCAGGAACCAGAACAATCAGAAATAAAAACGAATCTTGAACAGCTAGAGTTTTTAGCAAATTTAGCAGAGCCAACATCCAATGAAGCAGATAAAAATGACGAAGCACCTGCGGATTTAGCCGAAAAGGCTACTGATAAAACAAATCCCAAATCCGAAAACTTAGGGGACAATGCTACTGAGACAACTCATCCCAAATTACCAGATTTAGGAGAGACAAAACTTACGCCTGAGAGTCCAAAAACCAGTGGTTTTGAGGAAAATACTTCGTTGCATCCCGCAGATTCCCTAAAAAACCCGGTTTCGTTAGTGGAAACGCCTCAGTCTTGTACTGCTGATGCAACTAACGCAGCATCCGAATATTTAGAGGAGGAATCCTACCCAGAAGAGGAAATGTGTGCAGATGATGACGATCGCAAACTACTGCTACTAACTTATCTCGCTGAAGACAACACAACCTTACAATCTTGGCTGGGAGAAGATAACTCTTTAGAATCTTGCTTATCCATAACCAGTCAAGTTTGTCAATTCTTTCGCTATATTCACCAGCGCGGGTGGTGCTTTGTCCAAATCCTTCCCGAATTTATTGAACTAGGAACTCCCATCAAGTTTTTTGATTTAACAGGAGCTTATCCATTGAATGAAAAATTGCGATCGGGCTTGTCAGAAAACTACGCCGATCCCGAACTCGCCTATGGCAGCCATCCCATCCAAGAAGCAATGAGCAGCTATACAGTAGGAGCCTTATTGTATCACGCCATTCACAAACAACCCCTTTCCTCCACCAACCAAATCGACCTGAAAATCAACCCCATTCCCAGAATTTATCAACTCCTAAAAATTGCTCTCTCCCCCTTACCCGAAGAACGTTTTCCCTTGTCTCAACTCTTAAGTCTCTTGGTAGAAACCAGGCAATCTTTACAAGGTACTAAAATACACTGGAATGTCGCCAGCAGATCGACTACAGGTTTATCCACCAGCCGCTTGCAAAATGAAGATAGTTATGGCATCCGCCAAATGCAGTTAAGCAATTCCGAAACCCTCATCTTAGGAGTTGTTGCTGATGGCATGGGCGGAATGTCTCAGGGCGAAGTTGCTAGTAAATTGGCAGTTCAAACAGTCCTAGAAGAACCCATTCCTGCTGAATTCAACACTATAGAACAAAAAGCTGCATGGCTGGTTTCATTAGTGCAGAAAGCCAATGAATCTGTAGCTACTCATGTGCGGGACGGCGGAACCACATTAAGTATCACTTTAGCAGTGGGAGGAGATTTGGCGATCGCCCATGTTGGAGATAGCCGCATATATCTTCTCAGACAAGGAGAAATCCGCCAATTAAGCGAAGACCATTCACTGGTAGCCATGCTGGTAGCCAGCGGTCAAATCACCCCAGAAGAAAGCTTAGATCACCCAGATCGCAATGTGCTCACAAAGTCTATCGGCTCAAAACGCAGATTAAGCGATGGCTACGTCCAACAATTAAGCCGTTCAGATCAAAACCTATCCTTAGCCTTAGAAAACGGTGACATCTTGCTACTATGTTCCGACGGCGTATGGGATTTAGTATCCAACGAAGATCTAACTCAATTTTTCACCCATAACCAAACTTTGCAAACAGCAGTTGATGAAGTAATTAATTGCGTCCTTCAGCGAGGAGCACCAGACAACGCCACACTTTTAGCCTTAGAACTGAGCAGCAATCCAGACAACAATTACTAAATCAATCGGAGTAGACATTAGTCATGTCAATCATCTGTCCCTATTGTGCTACAGAAAATCCTAAAAATTCCCTAGCTTGTATGAGTTGCGGTTCTCCTTTGTCTGTGCAAACATCTGGCTATTACTTATCTCCCGGCAGTTCCCTCCAGCAAGGAAAGTATAAAATTGAAACCTTAATTGGTGAAGGTGGATTTGGCATTACCTACAGAGGTATTGACCTAGTAAATTCTCGGACTGTCGCCATCAAAGAAAACTGGCCAGAAAAAGCGAGTCGGCAGGGAACAACAGTGGTTTGGCCCCACACTGTTACCCCGAAAATCAAAGACTGGCAACTGAAGAAAGTAGCCACAGAAGCTCAATATTTATCTCAGTGTCAGCACCCAAACATTGTCAGAGTCTACGATTATTTTCAAGAAAACAGTACCGCCTATGTGGTGATGGATTTCATCACAGGCAAACCCCTTTCTAAAATCCTGGCAGAAGAGGGCCCACTGCCCGTACAACGAGTCAAACGTTACTTACTGCAACTATCAGCAGCACTCACAATCGTTCACAGCGCAAAATTGCTGCATCGAGATATAAAACCAGAGAATATTCTGATAGATAGCCAAGACAGAGCAATTCTGATTGATTTTGGTGCAACAAAAGAATTCATTGCCGGACAAACTAGACAAATGAGTGTCACCCTAACGCGGGGATACGCACCCCTAGAACAATATAGCTACAAGGCGAAGCGATGGCCTGCTACAGATATTTATGCGTTGTGCGCTTCCATGTATGAATTGCTAACAGGTCAACTTCCCCCAGAAGCCACAGAAAGGATTCAATCAGACAGCCTCACTCCACCGGGACAATTAATCCCCGGTATCGATCCTGTATTAGATCGAGTGATTGTTACTGGCATGAAGATGCGAGTAGAAGAAAGGTGGCAAACAGCAACGGAAATTATTAAGCTTTTGACAAGAAATTCCACAGTTAAGCTAACTAACAACTCTATAATTTGTCGTGCTTGCATGACAGAAAACTCCGAAAGTGCATCGTTTTGCACTGCCTGTGGATGTTCTCTCACTCCTGCTGGTAGTAGTTCATCTTGCTATCATTTGCCTGCTGGCACATTACTCAAACAAGGCCGCTACCAGATTAAAAAGACTTTGGGAGAAGGCGGATTTGGCATTACTTATAAAGCTACAGATTTGACAAGTTCAGTTAAGGTAGCCATCAAAGAACTTTGGCCATACAAAGCAATTAGACAGGGGACTAGTATTAGTTGGCCAGATGCTATCACTTTGCAGTCTAAACAGCAACAACTTTCTAATTTTCAGATTGAGGCTCATTATTTTTCAAAATGCGTTCACCCTAATATTGCTAAAGTCTACGACTGGTTTGAGGAGAACAATACTGCTTATATCGTGATGGAATTGATTTCGGGTAAGTCACTATATCAGATATTACAAGACGATGAACCTTTATTAGAAGAAAGGGTTAAACACTATATGATTCAAATCGCAGAAGGCTTAAAAGTTGTTCACTCCCATAATCTTTTACACAGAGGTATTAAACCCGACAATATTCTCATTGACGATCGCGATCGGGCAGTTTTAATTGAATTTGGTGAAGCCAGAGAGTTTATACCAGGTATAACCTCCAAAATGGATGTAACTTTAACCCCCGGATATGCTCCCCTAGAACAATACAGCTACAAGGCAAAGCGATGGCCTGCTACAGACATCTATGCTCTCTGTGACTCAATGTATGAATTGCTAACCGGTCAACTTCCTGCAGAAGCAACAGATAGAATACCCTCAGAAACCCTAGTTCCCCCTCGCAAATTACGCCCCGACCTCAGCCCTTTAATTGAACAAATCATTTTAACAGGAATGAAAATGAAGGTAGAGGAGAGATTTCAAACAGCCGATGAACTGATTAAAGTTTTGAGAGGAAGCAATGTCACACCCAAACTGATTCCTCTCAAATCCGTTAGTTCCCTCACAGAAATTTTATTAGATAAAAGCCGATTAGTTGTAGGGAGAAGTGAACCGGGAGGGGAATTACCAGACATCGATTTAGATAGTTTTCCAGATGCCAACACAGTATCGCGCCCCCACGCTGGAATTTATCAAGAAGCCGGAGAGTTGAAAGTCATAGATTTAGGTTCAGCTAATGGAACTTTCATCAAACGCGCCGGACAATCTAGGTTTGGCAACAGAATTACTGCCCCTGAGATTTTAAATTCAGGGGATGAGATTGCCTTTGGCAAAGTTCGCTTTCGATTTGAGAACATTTAAAAAACGACTTACGCATGGCCGCCCAGAAACCGGGTTTTTTAGGAAAATATTTCGTTGCAGCCAACAAATTCGTTAAAAAACCCGGTTTCTTTAGTCGGAGTGCGACCAGGATTGTAAAATTTGAACTGAGGTAACTAAAATGTCTATTAATTGTCCCGCTTGCATGACAGAAAATTCCGACAGTGCATCGTCTTGTATTGCCTGCGGCTTTGGGCTCACTTCTGATGGCAGTACCACCGGTTCATCTTCCTATCATTTGCCTGCTGGTGCATTACTCAAAAAAGGCCGCTACAAAATTGAAAAAACCTTGGGAGAAGGCGGATTTGGGATTACTTATAAAGGTACTGATTCAACAAACTCAATGGGGGTTGCTATCAAAGAACTGTGGCCGGAAAAAGCGTTCAGACAGGGAAATACTATTACTTGGCCGAATTCTATTTCTCCGCAAATCAAACAGCAACAACTCTCTAAATTTCAGCTTGAAGCGAATTATTTATCGAGATGCGTTCACCCGAATATTGCTAAAGTTTATGACTGGTTTGAAGAGAACGACAGTGCTTATATAGTTATGGAATTTATTTGGGGTAAGTCATTATACCAGGTAGGGAATGAGGAAAAACGTTTATCAGAAGAGCGGGTGAAAGGCTATATAATTGAAATTGCATCAGCTTTAAAAGTTGTTCACACTAATAATCTCCTTCATAGGGACATTAAACCAGATAATATTATTATTGATAATCAAAATAGAGCTGTTTTGATTGATTTCGGTGCAACTAAAGAGTTTATAGCTGGTCAAACCCGTGAAATGAGCCAAGTTTTAACGCCGGGTTATGCTCCTCTTGAACAATATAGCTTAAAATCTAAACGCTATCCCGCTACAGATTTTTATGCCTTGTGTGCTTCAATGTATGAATTATTAACAGGAGAGCAACCAGCCGCCGCTACTGAGAGAGTACCATCAGAAACTCTGACTCCACCTAGACAATTACGCCCCGATATCAGCCCTTTAACTGAACAGGTTATTTTAACCGGCATGAGAATGAAGGTAGAGGAGAGATTTCAAACGGCCGATGAACTCATTGATGCCCTCAAAGGTCACTTTATCACACCTCTGCACAGGAAATCCCTGGATTTTGTCAAGCAAGGAAACTTAGCAGAAGCTGTTGAAACTTATGAAAGATGTTTAACTACTGAGCCTAATAATGGTGAAGCAGCGGTAGAATTATCCCTGGTTTTGATTCACCTCAATCACTCTAAAACAGAAGTTGCTGCACAGAGAGCGATTCAAGTGAAACCGAATGATGGTAGGGGCTATGGAGTGTTGGGTTTGATTAATTGCCGCAAATCAAATTGGCCAGAAGCAGTTAGACAATTGCAGCAAGCGGCAAATCTTTTGTCTCATGAGAGTTGGGTACAAGCTAATTTAGCTTGGGCTTTGGGCAAAACTGGAAATTGGCAACAGGCAGAAAGTGCGATCGATCGCGCCATTCAAATCGAGACTAAAGGTGATTTAGATCCGAAAATTAAAATGACGCTTGCATCACCTTTTGTACTAGGATTGAAAGGGTGGATTGCTGTGAATCAAAAAGACTGGAAACTAACTATCAGTCATGCTACACCAGCTATTACTAAGTCAAAGCAGGCTAATTCTCAGGGCGATCGCGAATTGCTACGCTGGGCATATCCTTGTCTAATTATCGCCTTAGATAAAGCAGTAATTACTCAACAAGCGCGAGATATAGAGCGACGCACCCAAGAGTTTATTACTCAGGTTCCTGACAGCAGTTTTGCCTGGGGTTTTATAGGCTGGAAACAAGCTTTGCAGGGGCTATGGACTGATGCTATTCCTAATTTTGAAAAAGCGGCGCGCTATCCACAAGCCGCTGCTTGGGTATTGAAAAATTTAGGCATTGCTCGCGAACAAGTCCAAAATATTCCTGGTGCTATCCAAGCTTATGAAGCTTACAATCAGAAATTTCCACCCCATGCTTTTATCCAATTTCGTTTAGGTACATTGTTGGGGCGGCAGGGACAGTGGCGTCCAGCGCAGTCCTATTTGGAAAAAGCGGTTCAGCTACAACCGGATTATGCTGAGGCTCATCATAATTTAGCGTGGGTTTTGTTCAATCTTAAAGACCGAAAAGGTCAAATTGAGAATTTGCGTGCCATGCGATCGGCTTATCGGACAAGTTTTGAACTCTATAGCCAACAACAAAAACTGGCTTTAGCTCAGGGAATTAAACAAGCTTTCCAAGTAATTGAAGTTGAGATTTAGTGCGCTCTTTATCATTTTAAGCTCTCCCGCATCTAAATTGTATTTTTGGGGCGGGCTAGGAGCAACAGAATTAACTGGCGTTGCTGATTTACGGTATGAAAGACTAAATATGCCAATCATAGAAACCAGTACCCACAAAGCTTCTGGATTTTAAACTTATTTTTTTCATACCCTGATTAAGCAACGCCAATTAACTTATGGTGAGCATCACTACAAGCATTATTTTTCAGGGCGTATCTGCTTTATTGAAGTTTTGGAATTGTACATATTTTATAAGGCTATAATTCCACGGCGTATATGACATCAGTGCACTTGCAAAACTTGACTCTCACCCGATTTCCAGCGACGCGCGATCGCCATCAACAATTCAGGAATCTCCTCAGCAGAAATCTCCTTAATTGCATTCTCCACACCCGCTCCTTCCACCAGCTCCCCAGCTACCAGCGAACAAAAATGTTTGCGTGCTCCCGGAGCAATCTTCTGCATCGCCTGTAACAGGTTGTCGAGCATCTCGTCAGTTACACCCTTCTTGCCGTGTCTAAACTGCGACACAAGACTCTCGCTGACCCCAGCAACTCGAGCTAGGGCTTTGCCACTGATGTCATAACGTTTCAACGTATTGTGGAAGGCTTCATAAATCAGCATTAAGATTTGTCACCTTAATTCACTGTGGGTGAATCTAGATTTACCATTGGTAAATAATTGGGGTCAAAATGGAGGTTTTTGATGGAGACTGACCTGCATCCACAGCCACATAAAGCTTTTTGGCTGGGGAGGCAAAATTGGGTGCTATTTAACTTTAGCAAAATTAGGAGGTTTGCCAACACAAATTGCCAAATTTATAGCAAAAACTTCTCGGTAACCCTCGCAGGCACTTGGAAGATGTCAAAACAGGCATCGCCCAATTCCTCTCATATCGCTTGGAGGTACGCCGATGAGCGACATTAATCAGGCTCCCCAGACGATCGTCCAGACAATCGACTGGCTCCACAATTGCTTGGGCCGACCTGCGCTGCCGGAATGTCCCAAGGAATGCGAAAGGGACTGCAATGTTCCCGGAGGCAAAGCGCCTGCTTGGATAAACCAGAAAGGAAAAGCAGTCAAAGTCAGTTGGAAACCCTATCAAAACCAATTGCCAACTCAGGCAAACTTAGCGAAGTGGTTCGCCCGTACCACTGGCATCGGCACTCTCGGCGGCGGGCCTAATGCACATGGTCACTACATCGCCTTTGTTGATCTAGATCGTAAAGAAAAAGTCTTCTCCTCGCCACAAGCTTTTGAGGCGCGCCTTGAACAGTGGTTCAACGACTACCCCCTCCTGAATGTCGCCCCTCGATTTCGCACCCCTTCGGGCGGATATCGAGTCATCCTCGCCTTCACAGAAGAACCAGATTGGACAGCCTTCAGCCTAGATCGAGACAGAGCCCGAATGGGCGAACTGCTTGCCCGAAACGGCGGTCACACCCTGCTGCCCCCTACTGTCGGCGCGAACGGCATCCCGTACCGATGGGAGTATTTTGTCGCATATCCGCCTACAGTTGCCAAACCGGAAGATGTTGGTATTTACCCAACACGGCAACAGCACCCGTCTATTCCTGCCAACACCTCGCCCCGTTCTGTAGGAAGTTACGTCCCCGGCGCAATTCGCCTGGAAGACCTCCTCTCCCCCCGCGCCAAAGAAATTCTGACAGGCGGTGCCAAAACAGGCGATCGCTCCGACGCCCTGACCGCTCTCGCCTCCGAATGCTACGGCTGGGAAGAGTTCTGCCACCGCTACAGTATCTCCTACTCCGGCACCACTGAAATCTTAGCCGAGTACGCCTGGGGGCAAATGGAAGACAGCAGCCGAGATCCCTACAAATGGCAGCGCATCCTCAAAACCATTAGCCCCTCCGCTTGCCAAACCGCCGCCGAATATCACAGCGGAGACTCTGAAAATTGCTGGAAAAAGATTTACCGGCTGGATCGAGAAACCTTCCAGGCTTCATGCCCCCCTCACATTAAAGACAGGATTTTAGGAGAATGGGGTATCGACAAGCGCCCCAGGGCATCACTGACAGCGAGCCAGCAGCAGCTCAACTCTCAAAAGTTACAAGCAGATGATGTAGCGTCAGAGAGCATCCCGCCAAACAACGGTCAGGTTACAGATAATTTTTACCCGCCGGATTCTGACAGTAAACAGAAAGAAAACCTGCTCCTGAAATATATCGATCGGCTCCTCGAACGGGGCAACATTCCCCTGTCAGAACGAAGATCCGAGTGCGCCCAAATCGCTCAAGCTTTGGAACTCGACCCCAAATACGTCGAACAAATCGTTTTAACCCGACTGCAAGAATGGCAGTTCGCAGAAGTCGAAAGCGAAAAAACCCTTATTGAAGATTTAGTTAGCAAGCGCAAGCAGAGTCTCGACTTGCACCAAATTTTACCGCCTGAAATTGCCTGCATCCTGGCACAAATCGCTGCTGCAATGCCCACCAGCGCCGAACATCTGATGACAGTAGGTTGGTCAACCTTCGGCTGCGCGATCGGCACGGCCGCTGAAGTTGTTGCTTGGCCTGGATTTAAACAAAAGTCCTGCGTGCTGTGGACGATCAGCACCGCCCGGTCGGGGAAGCTCAAAAGTCAAACTCAAGAAGTTATGGTCAATCCCATCCGGCTCTTGCAGCAGGACGCCAACAGCGAATATTGCATTGCCCTCAAAAGCTACAAAGAAGCACAAAAAGCCACCCAGCAAAATCGAGCCCCTGACAACCCGCCAGAAGAACTCCCACCCCCACCCGTTCCCCGCGAGTATTGGGTCGAACACATCACCGTAGAAGCCCTGATCCGCACCATCAACGAAAATCCGCGTGGCTTCCTCGTCCATCGCGATGAAATCGACGGCTTCTTCAAAGCCCTCAACAAATATCGGGCTGGCAAGGGGGACGACGAAGCCTTTTACCTCACCCTCAACAACGGCGGCGGTCCCAAAGTCATCCTCATTGACCGCGATCGCCGAGTCGAGGTGGAGAGGTCGTGCGTCCCCATCACCGGCACCATCCAGCGCAAGACGCTTGACGAAGAGATGACGCCCCGCAAAATTTCCAGCGGCTGGATGGCCCGGTGGGTAATCTGCTTGGCCCAGATGCCCAAACGGCGGCGGACGCGACTGCCCTACCCCGACATTGACGCCTTTCTCAAAGACATCTACCACAAACTTTCCGTCCTCAAAATGCACTATCGTCCCGTTCAAAATGAGGAGACAGGCGAAGTGCTCAAAGATGAAACGAACCGCACTGTTTACCAGGGTTTTCCGATTACTTACCACCTCAGCGACTCGGCAGCCGACTACTACGAACAGCACTTCTTCAACCCGATGGTCGAGCGCGAAGAAGCTGAACTGAATGAAGGCTTCCAGCTAGCCATGTCCAAGTGGAGCGGGTACTGCCTGCGGATTGCCCTCATCCTGCACTGCTTGCACGAAATCTGCAAGTTAAAAAACCCGGACGGCACTCTCAAAACTTACTTGCAGTTGAAAGAAGAGTGGAAGCTCTCAGGCGGGGAACGTTCCGACAAGCCTTTTGAGATTGAAATTCCTACCTCGATTGGGGCCGACATCATTCAAAAGGCGATCGCCACCAGCTACTTCTACATCAACCAGGCTGAAGTGCTTTATAAAGGGCAGCAGCAAGATGAGGACGATACAGTCCCGGTCATCCAGAAACTGATTCAGAAATCAGAAGAGTTGCGGGACACGGTTGCTGAAGGTTGGATCAGCACCCGTGAAGCATACCGCAACTGTCGCGAACTCGTTGCAGGAGCTAAACTGCGCCAGATGTCGAACACGGACTTTACGGCTGCGGTCTTCAACCAAATGGTTTCGATGAACCTCGGTGAAACGAAAAAGGTCGGCAAGTCTTTCAAGTGGCGGATTCTAAGATAATTGTTGCTCGGCCACGTTTTGGCGGTTATATCATTTCCGAAAAACCCTGCTACAAACACGAGCGTTGGGTTGATTCGCAAGTCAAAGCCAACAAAAAAGTTGCTACTGTTGCAGAATTTTTCGGAAATGGTATTAGTTGCAAGCTATTGAGCGAGCGCGCAAACCGAGTTGCAAGTGCAGTCCAGGGTATTTGTGGCAACTTGCAAAAAATGCCGTCCTCCGACAGCAGCGATTATTCCAAAGTCTTCCAGAGTAAGCGATTACGTTATCAATAATGACAGTTGTGACGATTCTCAACCGTCATTGACGATCGCGCTTCCCGCCTGGAGCGCTCTACACGGTGGGGCTGCTCGTACCGGAGTCAGAATCGTCAAAACCAGGCAGAGCATTTCTCAAACCGCATGATAGAAATCTGACCTTAGCGGGTATTTGCACTTCAATCGTCAAAACCAGGTAGCGCATCCCTCTTGCCTTATGTGGAGTGAACTCGATCGCGAGAATCGTCAACCAGACTTACGCAAAACCTCTATGTGTAAGGTGCGAAGTGATAGCGTAACGCATCAAACCACCACATTTTTTGTCGCGGGGTGAGTCGTGGTCAAAAATTTTGTAAAAAATCACCAATGATTTTTAAAAGCTGAAACCTTTACAGAGAGAACAGTTCACTATAATCGTCTTGCACGTTGGGCGAAATTTGTAACTGTTGGCAGCCAGGGCTAAAGCTGAGCATTGAAACCTTCGTCTGTTGCTTCAAGAAAGAAGCTGTGTTGGGAGAAGAGCGGAAGACACTAAAGTCCAGTCGGTTGTGGCGATCGCAATTGTCACCGGATACCTAATTACGGCTAGCTTAAAAACTGCGTTGACGATTTGACGATAGTTTGAAACTCTTACACAGCAAGCTGTTCCCTCGTCAATAGCAGCTTCGACGATTTTCAATCGTCATTGACGATTCCTCAGCACATCCCAAGAGATTTACGATCGCCCGCAGGTGAGCGTACTGGTAACAGTGGCAACCTACAAACTGCTAGTTCGCCAAGCCGGACTTGTCAAGCAATCGTCAGAATCGTAGAAAACTCGCAGAACACCAAAATTTGTGTTGACGATTTGACGATTCCCTATAACTCTTACCCCGTAAGCACTTCAATCGTCAGTAATAGCTTTGACGATTCAGAATCGTCATTGACGATTCACTGCTGACGTTACTCACGGTAATCACATCAAGCGCCTATAGTGTCCTATTTTTGTGTTGACGATTTGACGATTCCCTATAACTCTTACCCCGTAAGCACTTCAATCGTCAGTAACAGTTTTGACGATTCAGAATCGTCATTGACCATTCATTGTTGACATTACTCGCGGGACTTACAAAAAACGGTATATATAGTGTTTTAGTAAATTAAAGTCTACATTAAATAACTATATATAGAGTAACTGCGTAAGTCCTGCTCATTCGCTTACATCGAGTTCATGTGATAGTGGCAGTTCGCTTGTCCACCAGAGGTTGTCAAGCAATCGTCAGAATCGTCAAAAACTCGCAGTACATTCCCACAACCCTTGCAGAGAAAGCGTTTATCGAGAATCGTCAAAAATAATGTCAATAATCGTCAATAAAAGCTAGAAGCTGAAAGCTTTCTAAATACAAGAGTTTAGGAGAATCGTCAAATCGTCAAAGAAAATTTCTTTTTTAGTCGCGCTCTGGTTCACGGCTTGACACTGAATCCCAACCCCTTTGTAGAAGCTGTGTTAGGAGAAAAGCGGAAAATGCTGGGGTGCAAGTTGGTTGTGGACGATCGCGGCGGACTATCCGGCATCTAATTACCGCTAATTTAAAAATTGCATTGACGATTTGACGATAGTTTGAAACTCTTACACATCAAGCAGTTCCCCCGTCAATAGCAGCTTTGACGATTGAAAATCGTCATTGACGATTCCCCAGCCACATCCCAATAAATTCACGATCGCCCGCTCCCGCGATAACAAGGACAATCGGCTTCCCTGCCAGCTTGATAGGGCGATGGGCGTCAAGCAATCGTCAAAATCGTCAAAAATTTGCAGTATATCCCCAAAATCCATGCTGAAAAAGCGTTTGGGGAGAATCGTCAAAAACAATGTCAATAATCGTCAATGAAAGTTAGAAGCTGAAAGCCTTATAACTACGATAGTTTAGAAGAATCGTCAAATCGTCAAACAAAATTTGTCGTGACCTTGAGTTAGGACACTTGTGAGGCATCAAGTCCTCAAAAGCCAAGGTTATGTCGGATGCTGGTTCAAAACGCTACAGGGAAGTTAGTTGCTCCCGAGTGTGATCGCGAATGCCTGCCGATCCCTTTTTTGCAAAAGCTTAAAATTAGCGTTGACGATTTGACGATTCCCTAAAACTTTTACTCCATAAGCACTTCAATCGTCAATAACAGCTTTGACAATTCAGAATCGTCATTGACGATTGTCAATCAGATAGCAGTGGCGACCGGATCATGTCAGGCGCAAGTCGTCAATGACGATCGCGACAGGTCGATCAACCAATCGTCAGAATCGTCAAAAACAGAGGGGCTATTCCCCAAACTTATAGTTGGAAAGCATTTGGGGAGAATCGTCAAAAACAATGTCAAAAATCGTCAATGAAGCTTAGAAGTTGAAACCTTTACAAACAGGGAAGTTCAAGAGAATCGTCAAATCGTCAATAAATTTTAGTTATAAGTAGTGTTGAGACTCAAAATTGAAACTGAGTATTTTTACAGCCCAGCAAATTTTCTGCACGTATTCAAGTTGTCTTTCAAGGTTGAATCTTGTGCTATTTGCACCCCAGATTCAGGTAATCTGGTCTGGAAAGACAAATTATCAGGCCGGCTATGGACTTAGAACACGCTGCTAATTCCTTTGGAGAAATAGCTTCGACGCGCGACCTAGTGGCAGAGCTGTTAGCTGCCAAGCGCTCTGTCAACACTAGGCGTGCTTATGAGAAAGATTTGTACGATTTTTTTACGACAATGGCTCCGCAGGAACCGCACCCGGCCTTGGTGCGCGAGTTCCTGCGGCTGAACCGCTTCGCCGCTGTCGCGCTGGTTCTCAAGTATAAAGCCAAACTAATCGACAAGGGACTAAAGGAAGCGACGATTAATCGGCGGCTGGCGGCGATCAAAAGTTTGGTGAATTTTGCTCGGAAGGTGGGCGAGTGCGAGTGGAGTTTGGTAGATGTTGAAGGAGAGAAGGTGGTTCCTTACCGGGATACTACAGGGTTTGGCCGAGTTGCTTCTGAGAATGTGGTGGCGATGCAGTCGGTGTTGTCCATTCCTGACCGGAGTACGCCCCAGGGAAAGCGCGACTATGCAGTTCTTCGGCTGCTGTGGGACAATGCGCTGCGCCGGGGGGAGATCGGCGGAGCCAATATAGACGACTTTGACCCGCTAGCCCGAACTCTGAACATTTACGGCAAAGGTAGGGGAACTCAAGCGCAGCTAATTGACTTGCACGGCGCGACGGCAGATGCGATTTCTGATTGGCTGAGCGTGCGGGGAGCTGCAATGCCCCTCGATCCTTTATTTATCGCTTTGACAAAGCGTGAATACGGATTGAGGTTGAGCGGGTACGCTATTTACAAGCTTGTTTTCTCAACTTGCTCCGCTGCGGGAATTCCTAAAAGAATCAGCCCGCACAGAATACGCCACGCTGCAATTACGACGCTGTTAGATACAAGCAACGGTAATACGCGAATGGCGCAGAAGTTGAGCCGCCATACGAGCTCGAACGTCCTTAATTGCTACGATGACAATCGGCAGAGCTTGCAGCGAGAAGCGTCGGGGCTGCTGGCTGATTTGGTGCGCTAAGTTGAGATTTGTATGTTCGGATGGTAATCGAATACAAGACAATGGGGAAACTCATCGAAACTGTTAACTTTCGTCTGACACTCCTAGTCCAAGGAAATATGGTTGAAATACTGCGATACAGTATTTAGGACTCAAAATGATTTGTGAGCGAGATTATCTGCGAATACTAGCCAAGAAATTGTAAAAGTTGGGGTATCGAACTCCCAACTTTTATCCCCATTCCTCTCACTACTGTTAAAGCAGTCGAACCCAAACCTGCACCTGGTATCGAACCCCCAACTTTTACCCTCATTCCTCTCACACTCTCCCGTTGCGGTGAGACGTGAGGCTCCTGCGGAATTAGCTGAACTTTCCTAACTAATACTCGAACTGCTATACTGGTTTATTCAGGTGTTGCTAAATGCCTCTTTAATAGTCTATTTTACCGAATCCCAGTGCAGGTAAAAGCAGCCCAGTAAAAAGGGTGAGAGAAAGGCTTTACTTTCTGACAAGATTCCTCTAAATATTTCCGAATATTATAAATTTGGTTGCCAATTTTAGCATACTTTTTGTATTCTTTATCCCATTGCTGATAGTCTGAGGAACCGGAGGAGCAAGCCTTTCGTTCTGCCTGGGATCTTTTGCGGAGCCCGTCGGTTTCTTTAAGTTTCTGTTTCAAAAGTTCTGTGAGCTGGGGTTTATAAATAGCAGCTAAGGTATTGCCCGTAAGCTCTCGCAACTTAACTTGAGCTTGTCTAATAGCCTCTGGGCGAGTCTTTCCCTGCTGCCACTCTTGATAGTAAAAGATCGAGAAAAGTGCTGTAGCTAAATCATCGACAGCCCAAAGCGTACTGATAACACTTCTGGCTCCCGCCGACAAAAAAGCAGTTGAAAAAGTAAGGATATCGCCAGTAATTTCAGTCAATCCCAATCCTGTTTCGCAGCAGGAAAGAAATACATCTGACAACTGAGGGAGACGCCATGCGGGAGTCATTAGCTGACCTAAAGTAATGCAGCCATCTCCTAAAATTAATGTCGATTCTAAGGGATTGTCAAAGCGCGACTGGGCGTGGTGGCTAGAGTGGAGGAGTTGGACGGTTTGCGCCAGTTCTCGATAGTTACTAACTGTAGCTTGACGGCGACCTTTTAAGCGTTGATTGTCTGGGATGCTATAAAGAACTGCCAGTTGCTCTCCTTCAAAGCTGGCGCAAGGCAAGTCGTCCGTCGCATCTTCAATAGTGCCACATTTAAGGTTATTGCCGGGGGAAGGACGCTGCTGGCAGAATTCTAGGACTTGACAACTAGGTGCGTAACGAATGAGAAATTTTTCTCCTAAATATCGGTTGTCTCCGATGGGTAGTGCAGCGAAAGGGATGTGATGAAGGGCATCATGAGGAACTATAATCAGTTCAGAAATTCCTTCTAAATGCCATAAGATTAGATCGTTCAAATTTAACTGTTTTGCCAGTTCAGTTAGCATCCCAACTAACTCTTTTCTCCAATAATTATTTTTCTCAACATATTTTTCTAACCAATTTTGGAAAATCCATCCGTGCAAAGCATCCAATCCTAAATCGGTGCAATTGTGCAGGGTAATCTCATTTTGCCGCACCACAAATATCAAGGTGTCGCTAGCAGTGCTGTAAAAGCTCAGAATGGCAGTAGTAGGTTTGTCGATCAGCTTCTGGATGGATGGGAATTCGAGAGGATTGACTCGAATTTGACCCGCAAGCACCGGATCTAAACGGCGAAGTTGTTCCCAAATTAGGAGTTTTTCAGCTTCCAGATCAGCTATTATTTGATTGTAAGCTGCTAGTGCTGCGCGACTGTTATCAAGTTTGCTATTATCAAAGTCGTTGCTAGGTTGATTGCGCCCTCGTTCCTTGTCAATTTGCTGCTGTAGGCGTTCAAAATCTTGTAAATACTGTTGGATTTCAGCCGGAATTTCTGCACTTGAGTAGAGATCATTGCTTGCTATCAAATCTACGAGGCGTTTAGAGCGCGATCGCTCTACATATTCAACAGCTTTATCTAACTGCTTGTTATTGATACAAGCTTGCACCATGTTTGCATAAATGTCGATCGCCTCTCCCAAAATTTCTTGGCGGCGAAATTCAGAAGTTGCCCAAGTACGGCTGGTTTCTACGGCTTCGATCGCGATACCGTATCCCTCAATGGCTAACTGCCAATCTCCAGCTATAAATGCTCTGTTTCCTAGCATTTCTCCAGTCTTCAGGCACTCAAATGGGAAAGCAGTTGGCGTGAAGACTTCCATTGCTTTTCGATAACAGGCGATCGCCTCTTCGTTTCGCTCAAGGCTGAGGTAGCTATTGCCCAGATTCATTTGAGTCATAGCCCACTCTCTAGGAAAATCATCGGAGTTAAAGACTTTTAAAGCAGCTTGATGGGCGGCAATAGCCATTTCTAAATTCTCATTTGGATCGCCCTCAAGTCGCTCCACGTAAGCGTTGCCCAGATTCATTTGCCCTCCTGCCCAATCTGGGGGGAAAATGTCTTGAGTGTAAACTTGCAAAGCTTCGAGATTAGCTGCGATCGCCCTCTCAACATTTTCTACCGGATCGCCATGATGCCGCTGGCGGTAAGCAGAGGCAAGATTCATTTGAGTTTGCGCCCAAAGTTGAGGAAATTCTTCGCGGGTGCGGAATAACAGGGCGTTTTGATAACAAGCGATCGCTTGTTCCAAGTTTTCCGCCTTGTCGCCGCAGATGCGATCGCAGTAAACGATGCCCAAATTGTTTTGCACTTCAGCCCATTCTTCAGGCATTGCTTCGCGGGTGCGAACTTTCATTGCAGCTTCGCCAGCCGCGATCGCCAATTCTGCATTCTCTAACCGATCTCCCCGAATTCGGTTGTCATAGACAAGAGTCAATGTATTTTGAATCATTGCCCACTGTATCGGAAAAGTTTCGCGGGTATATACTTGTAGAGCATCTTGACAGTAAGCGATCGCTTGTTCTTGATTGTCGGCGCGATCGCCCTTAAAACGACGGTGGTAAGTGTTACCGAGTAACATATAACAAAGTGCCCACTTTTCTGGAGTAGATTCGCGAGTTAAGGCTGTGGAAGCAATTTCGTAACCTGTAATCGCAATTTCTAAATTATTAGCCTCATTCCCTTTTTTTAATTGGTGGATGTGCAAACTTAAAACCAAAATACCAGAAGCAATTTCTTTTCTTTTTTCAGGTGGGATTTCAGATAGCATAGCATCGGCTTCATCTGGCATCTCCTTAACAAAAATTTCGTCAATTTGCTCTTGGTTAGCGTCAAGCAATATTTTCTGTACCAACTTGATAAAAAGTTCGTCAAGGGGTTCTGGATTAGCTTTAAACGATATAAGTTTTTGCGCTATTTTAACAAAATACTTCTCAAGTTGCTTTCGCTCATGTTCAAGTAAAGTATCAACTCGAATTTTACCTTGACTTTCGGAAATAACTTGCAATAATTCAAATGGTAAATTATGGCCGATTTTATTTTGAATAAAATTCCATTGTTCGGGGAAGTCTTCTTCGGTAAAAACAGTAGCAGCAACTTCGTAGCCTGTCTTAGCAATCTTCCGGTTGTTTTCTGCATTGCCTTTGGGGAAATCTTCAATCAGGCTGCTAAAGTTTAGAAGTCTTGCCGCTAAATTGATTGCTTCCCCTGGTCCTAATTGAGATATATCAAACTTTATTAGGCTTAATCTTTCCACAAAACTGTTGTCCAGTTTATCTAGGTTTGCTTCGAGAAGCTGGTACAAAGCTTGCCGATTATTTTTGCTTTTGGCAACGGTGTCTAAGACTTTAATAAGAAATTGTGAAATTGAAGTTATTTGCTGGAGTAAAACATTTTCTAATAGGTCTAAAATAACAGGAGAACTTGAGCGTTCAGCATATTCTCTAGCTTTTTCTCGTTCTCCACAGTTCATGCAAAGCGCTACTATTTGTGTGTAAGCAGAAAGTTTTTCGGGAATTTGTTGATGTAAAGATTCAGAATCACCCCAGCGGCTGAGCATTTCTACAGCTTCAATTACAATCTCAAAACCTTCAAAAGCTTCCGCCTTTTTGCCAGTAGCCAATGCTACCTTTCCCAACTCAAGTCCGGTTTCGATACACTCTCTAGGGAATGAAGCAGGAGTAAAAATTTTTAAAGCTGCTTCAAAACAGGTTAAAGCATTAGCAATTTGTGCCAATTTGCGGTAAACATTTCCCAAATCTGACTGGGTTTTAGCCCATCTTTCTGGATAGGTTTCGGGAGTATAAATTTGTAAGGCTGCTTGGTAGGCTGCGATCGCCCGTTCCTGGTTCTGGATTTTGTCCCCTAAAATCCTTTCGCTATAGGCAAGACCAAGGTGAAATTGGCTACAAGCCCAATCAGAATCAGTGCGAACTTTTAAGGCAACTTGATAACAAGCGATCGCTTGCTCGAAATTTTGTGCGCGAGATCCTTCAACTCGGCGAGTGTAAGCAAGTGCGAGGTTATTTTGCAGTGTTCCCCAAAGTTGAGGATCTCGATCGCGGTTAACAACTTGCAAGGCTTCTTCATAACAAGCGATCGCGTTTTCTAAATTCTCAGTTTTATCTCCGACGATTCTGTCACTGTAAACAAGACCGAGGTTATTTTGTACCATCGCCCACTCTTGGGGAGAAGTATCGCGAGTGGAAATTTGCAAAGCATTGGTGCAAGCGGTGAGGGCTTTTTCAAGGTTGGGCGAGCGATCGCCCAAAATCCGATTGCGGTATGCTGGAGCTAAATCGCTTTGGATTTTTACCCAAATTTGGGGTAAAATCTCACGAGTCAAAATCTTGGCAGTTCCTTCAAAACCTGCGATCACAATTTCCAGATTAATTGCTCTATTACCCCATGGAAATAGCCAGAGAATTTTGCAGAAAGATATCAGAAAAAGTGCGATCGTTTTTCTTAGTTTTGCCTCGGACTTCAGGAGCGTATAATCTATCCATAGACAGAATTGCCGCCAAAAATATTCATTCAGTTCGTCTGAGTTAGTTGCTAAAAGCTGGTAAACAGTTTGTTGGTCACTTGGGTTTAGCAGAATTGTCCGCAATACTTCCCACAAGAAAGCTGGAGCTTTAACAAAAGAGCCTGTTACTGGCGACCCATCTGTTTCTATGTAAGAACTGTATAAAAAATCAGCCAAATCAATTAAAAATTCAGCACTATAAAACTCCCTCTGTCCTACCAGAATTGTAGCTACCATTTCCATCATTTCGACCAAACCAACATCTACCAAATCCGGGTACTTCCTTAAAATCTTGAGTTCCTTACCGCGAGGACATTTGAGAAGCGCTTGAATCAGCTTGAAATAAGCTGTCTGACGTTTTGTCGTTTGGGGAGCTTTCTTCGGGCCGAATCCTTTTGCCATATTCTTTACAGGTTACGAAGGGGATACTACATATACACATCAGCCATCCGCTCCAAAATTACGCAGCATCCCTCCATATTTCTGCTAACTTCTCCAGCAGTGCTTCGGCTAAATCTTCTAAATCAGTGTCGGCGCTATCCGCACTTTCACGAGTAAACTCCCCTCCTGCGGCACTCCCGGCTAACATCTCTCCCGCTGCGTACCGCCACTCGTACTCCTCGCAAGTTCGATAAATACGCTCGAATTGAGCAACAATATTGCTCTGCGATTGAGTTTCTATCTGAGAGCGCACCTGTACCGCCACTGGATCGTCAGTTTCTAAGAAGGCGATCGCTTCTTCTAAACGAGTAATCTGTTCAATTAAAGCGTCGATCGGCATCAGTTCTGCTACTGCTATTTGTTGCGGTGGATTTGAGCTATCTAAGCTGGGAGCAAATCCCAATAGTTGCACGGAGTCCAGGCGATCGCTAAACTGTACTCCCACATATCCAATCCGACTTTCTATTACTTCTTCGGGTAAGATAATGGTTGTTTCACCAGGTAAAACTGGGCGGCATTCTAGGGAGCCAATACCTGGGATTACCAAGTCAGCGACATTAGCAAGCGCCGTTTTTGCTGAATTGAAACTATCGGAAGAATTTAAATCTGTTTCAATTTGCAGCCATTTTAAATAGCTGTGAACCGCGTAAACAGCCAGTGCATTCAAGTAAACTCGTTTTCCTTTTTGGACTGTACTTTGAACGGCTGCCAACTGTCGGGCCAATTCGTGAGCTTTTAACTCTATTGGTACTGTTAACAGAGGTAGTTCTGCGATGTTCATGGTTTTAGTTCCTGTTTATATCCTAGAGTGCGGGCTATTTCTTGCAACGAGGGTTCGCATTTTCTATTCCAGTGAGAATTCAGGGTTGTGTACCTAACGTTTAACTCTTTTGCTAAGTCTTGAAACTTGTCAGGAGGGTCTTTTAACAATCTTCTTTTGCTGAGGAATTGGCAGTTACACTCCGGGTTAGAACGAGGGTAGCTATTTCTTAGTTTGCCTTCTGGATCTTGTTCTATGTAAAGTTCTAGTTTTAAACCTATTCGCTGAGTGGTTTCTTTCTGAGCACTTTCAATCATGCCATCCAACCCGCTGAGCGTAAAATCAGGTAATAGTTCGAGCCGAGTGGTTTCTCCAGCATTTACCGCAATCGGTGCATCTAAACTAATTGGAGCATCTTGGTTAGGAGAATACAAATCTTGAATTCGCCAACGCAAAGTGCCGTTGATCCAGTTAACCAAACTTTTTGAAACAGAAGGCGGGCGCGGCTCAAATTTAGCAATCTCGCGACTAACCCATTCTAAAGTAAGGTTGAGGGCAGCAGGATAATTTTGATGGTCTAATTTTTTGAGTCCTGGTAGTTGCTGAATTTCCAATAAGAGCTTGTGCATGGCTGTTCGCCATTTTCTACTGTTAGCTGGGTTGTGGCGCACCTCTGCTATTAGAGCGCTTAACCGTCCATCTAGGTCATCCATGCGACTTTTTTGAGGAGCAAGTTAGTTTGTTTATTAGCTATGAAAATTCGCGATCGTGCGAAAATCCTAAGCTATTTTCTCATGTGGTTGAGCTCTTTGTGTGCGTAAGTTCTTGCCGTCCGGAGGTTCGAGGCTATTTCCACGCGAATTATTGCAACTGAAGCAGGCTAAACGCAGGTTGGAGAGTGCGTTAGACCCGCCTCGGCTTTTCGGGAGTAAGTGTTCGATGGTTCTTTCTGATTTCTGCATCGACTTGTTGCACCAGTGGCAGCGGTTTCCGTACAGTTCCAGAAGTTGGCGTCTCTTGTTGCGTCTTGAAGCTGGGGACATAAAGCTTTCGGAGGCTCACGGCTGTTACGTGTTCATTTACGTATCAGCTCCCTGCTAAAAATTTACGCAGCCATAATTTAAACTCTCCTGCTGCCTTTGATCGCTGGACTAAAGTCGAGCAGGTTTTCAGGCTCGTTTTTGAGGATTTTTCTTTATTTTGGTTGGTAATTAGAAGACTTCAAAGCCCAAGCCAAAAAGCGTTCTGTGTAATACAAAGCCAGTTGATTGCTCACACCATTAAAAACCGCATCAAAGGCGTGTTCAGCCCAAGGAATTTCGACCATTACCGCACGGTTTCCAGTGGCTTGTAATTGTTTGTAGAGAGAGCGTCCAAACTAGGCCTCAACTATAGAAGCCATTGGACATCTCTGACTCCGTTGACTTAAAGTAGCGCAAAAGCCATATCCTACTCACCATGCCGTACTCCAGCAGTCTCACCGACGAAGAATGGGAAATTCTTGAACCCCTCCTGCCCCAGATATTGCCGGTGAAGAAGCAGACAAGACGCTGTGATTGGACGAAACGAGAACTGTTGGATGGCATGTTCTACCAACTTAAGAATGGCTGTAATTGGCAAGATTTACCCGGAATATCTGCTACCCTACTCAACCGTATATTGGCACTACAAGCAGTGGCGGGATGCAGGAGCTTTTCTGGCACTGATGACCGTCTTACATGGACAAGTGCGTGAACAAGTCAAAAAAAAGCCAAGTGGACAACGTTGCTGATGATTGACTCGCAAGCCGTGAAGAATACCTGCAATGCCAGTGTTGAGTCCAAAGGCTTTTGCTTTTACAAATGTACCAACGGCATCAAACGACATCTCGCCGTTGATACACGCTTGCTTTCCGTTTTTTACCCACTGCACGAAAGCCAATGTCTCCGATGATCAAGGTTTAATCGAGATGTTGAGCCAGAATCTCGACTACTTTCGCGCCAAACCAGTCAATATCCTCTTATATCACCATTCTGCTGGACAATGGCTATCATCAGCGAGGTGATAACGGCAGCTTTGCAAGACCTCTACCCCCAAATCATGACCAAGATCCGATTTTCCCGGTCACCCAAACCGACAAAAGCCGAAAAAGCAGCACTTGGAAAAACGGGATTTGTAGTAGTCGCAACTCGATGGGTCATTGAGCGCTCAAATGCTTGGATGGAACGTTGTAAAAGTTTAGTCAAGAATTTTGAGAGGACGCTCAGCCATGCCACTGGCAAGCTTAACCTTTGTTTCATTCGACTAATGCTCAAGCGTTTAGCGCATAGCTAGATGTCAAATGGGTTCTATAGTAGTTAAAGCCGTGTGGCATCCGCGCTCTGGTCTGAAACCGTGACTGCTGTCAGAAAATTGAGGTTCGTAGTATGCCTCAAGAATCGAACGTACCACTTCTTGAACCAGTTTGTCTTTCCAAGTAGAGACACGCCCGCGGTCGAGTTTTTCCATTCTTTTTGGGAATGTTAACTCGTTGTACTGGTGTCCATCGAAAGCGTTCATAGCGAATATCTTCTATGAGGCTCTCAATCTTTTTGACAGACATTCCATCAGCAGTTTCCTCAGTAATTCCTCGCCTCAAAGAGCCCCATCATTTTTGTAGATGCGACTGTACGCTCGGAGGTACAAATTCGGGTTGATTAAGTAGGTAGGCGATAATAAACCAAGCTATCTAAAGCTGTGTAAAGCGACCGTGTTAATCGGGAAATCTCGATCGCGAGCCGCAGTTGCTCCACGAACTCAATTCAGCTTGACAGCTCGTCAGGTACTTGGAGTAATTTGCAAGCACTCTTTTCTTGAGGGATTGTCACGGATTGAGCTAATCTGACTTCATCAGACGCTACTACACTCTGGTGGGTTAGAAACTGTTAGCTAATTTCTAGACAAAGCTACCCATCACTTCCCGTTTGTCCATCTATCAACCGATCGACATATTCTCTAAGCCGTTCCTTCCAGTCTGGGATAGTTTTTAGTTTTTCTCGCACTCCGGTTCTGACGTTAAAGCAAATTGGAGTTCTATCCATCGGTTCATCACCTATTGGTTTTGCGCCTAATTTGTGATTTTTCTGGAATGGCATATACAAACCTCATATATATTGCTATAGTAGTATATCTAACACATTGAGAGGTCGAATCAATGCCTTCGGTAACTTACGTCAAAGGTCTTCCAACACCAGCGAATGAGCTAAACGCACTTGGATTCAGTGAGTTTGAGATGTTCCTAGAAGCATTTGCACCTATCTTTCGAGATGCCGCAATTGAAACCGTCAACTATCTGTTATCTGGCACTGAATTCAACAAATCGACGTGGAACACCCATTTGCAGAAGACCTACCAAATCAGCAAGCGTCATGCAAATGGTGTGATTGCTCATGTAAAAGGTAAGGTAGATGGCTCAAAAGAACATCGCACTTTACATATCAAAACGTTGTTCGGGAAGGCAAAATCAATCGAAGCTTGGATCGAGAAAGCAGAACGCAAACTGAAGCTTGCTCGAAGGTTCTACGCGAAAAAGAATTGGCAGAACTCAAAAACATCGTGCAATTTCCCTTTGTCATGTTCGTTGAAATACAAAGATACGAACTGGAAGAATTTGAAGTTTCAAATTCATGGGAAAAAGCGTAAGTTGCACTTGATTAAAAACAAGATTGAATTCTTGAAACGTAAGCCTATCCTGGTGTCTGTTCCTCACGGACAAGTTTTTATTGTCGGATCTAAGGATGAAAGCTTTGGGAATCAGATTGCACAATGGGACGGCAAAATCATTAAGTTTCGCGTTCCTGCTTGCCTGGAGTCTCGATTTGGGAAGTCCGTTTCTTCAGAGATTGGTAACTTTGATCGCAACATCAACCGATTGCCCGCGACAGGCGCTAAAACTTGGCATCTGTTCAAGAAAAACGGGAAGTGGAATGCTGCGGTACAGTTTACGCCTTCCGAGGTGAAGTGCCAATCAAAGGATCGTGCCTATGGGTGCATCGGGATTGATATGAATCCTGGTTCGATTGGTTGGAGCTATGTGGACACCGAAGGGAACCTGAAAGCTCATGGTCAGATCCCGCTAGAAATGGGACTGCCATCGGGCAAGCAACAGGCGCAAATTGTTGATGCTTGTCTGTATGCGGCTAATCTTGCCATTTGCTTTGCCTGCCCTGTCGTGTGCGAAGAATTGGATTTTGCAGACAAGAAAGAGCGTTTAGGCGAACAAGGTAAAAAGTATGCCAGAATGCTGTCTTTTTGGGCATACAGTGAGTTTTTCAGGCAACTGAACTCAGTCCTGTCAAACCGTGGTATTGAGCTAATCACGGTCAATCCTGCCTACAGTTCAATGATTGGGCTGGTGAAGTACATGAAAATGTACGGACTAGCCAGTGATGAAGTGGCTGCACTGGCGATCGCCAGACGTGGAATGCGGCTAAGTGAAAGACTGCCATCGACCATAACCGCCTATTTCGAGGTGAACTCGCAAAAGCACGTATGGTCGATGTGGAACCAACTAAATAAACAGATCAAGCGTTCCGGCAAGGTTAATCGCAGACACGATTACTTTACCGTTTCTAACTGGAGTTTCCTAGCCAACCTTGAAACCGAGGAAGCGTAAGCACTAGGGAAGAATGCTTTCACTTACACCGTGGAGTGAGGTATGGACAAATTATCTAGTTTTGGGTAGCTTTGTCCACACATTTAGAAGCGGTTAACTCCGGCTGCATTGTTCAGGATACAACTTTATTGGAGGTACAAAAGATGACCCGGATCGTTGCTTTATTTAACCAGTCCGGAGGAGTTGCGAAAACGACTCTAACTATGAATTTGGGCTATCACCTGCAAGAGCGCAAGCACCGCGTGCTTTTGGTTGATATGGACCCTCAAGCTTCTCTGACAACTTTTTTGGGACTTGACCCAGTAGAGTTGACCCACACTGTCTACGAAGCTGTGGTGGGGGAGGAACCGCTGCCCATAAAAGGACCCATTCACGGGATGCACGTCGCTCCCTCTAATATTAATTTAAGCGCTGCTGAACTCGAACTGGTATCCGCCCTGATGCGAGAGATGCGCTTGAAAGAAGCCTTGGCTCCCATATTGGATGACTATGACTTTATTTTGATAGACTGTCCCCCAAGTCTGGGAATTCTGAGCGTTATTAGCTTGGTTGCTGCTACTCACGTTTTAGTTCCGATTCAAACTCAATTCAAGGCGTTTCAGGGTACGGACTTGCTCCTGAATACGGTGGCGGGACTTCGCAAAGCTGCCAACCGCCACCTGGCGATCGCAGGCTTTATTCCTACCATGTACGACGGTCGCACAGCTCAAGAGACGCGGACTTATAAAGCCATGCTCGAGCAGCTTTCCCCTCTCGCTGCTGTCTTGGAACCAATTCCCAGAACCATCGCTTTTCCCGATGCTTCTGAAGCGAGGCTTCCCCTGGCTCTGTCTAACCCCAAACACCCGGCCGTTGCTGCGATGAAAAAGATAGTTAAATGTTTGGAAAAACTACCGTGAGTATTAGCAAAAAAGACCAACCTTATACAAGCAAATTAAGAGGCGTAGCTGCTTTACTCGGGGAGGTTGCTCCTGAAGCTGCAACGCAAAAAGCCGTGGCGGTAACAGCAATCCACTTGCCCCCCCAGCAGCCCAGGCGCTACTTCGACCCGGACAAGTTAGAGCAATTGGTACTTTCTATTAAAGAACACGGTATTTTAGAGCCTTTGTTAGTGCGCCCGAGGCCGGGTGGCGAGTATGAGTTAGTTGCAGGGGAGCGCCGCTACCGAGCCGCCCAAAAACTAGGACTTGCCGAAGTGCCTGTTGTTATTAGAAAGCTGACTGATGAAGAAGCTCTTGCCTTGTCGCTGATTGAAAATTTGCACCGCGAAGACTTAAATCCGGTAGAAGAAACAGAAGGCATCTTGCAACTTCTCAGTTTGAAACTGAACGTGGCGGTGGAAGAAACGATTTCACTCCTCTACCGAATGCAAAACGAGGCGAAAGGGAAAGTTACCCAAAACGTTTTGGGTAGTCAGTCTGGAGAAGAGGTTAAGTCCCTGTTTGATTCTTTAGGGTTAATGAGTTGGGAATCCTTCGCTAGCTCGAGGCTGCCTTTGCTAAAGTTGCCGACTGAGGTACTCGACGCCCTGCGCCGCGGCGAGATTGAATACACTAAAGCCACAGCGATCGCTCGCGTCAAGGATGTGTCCGCCAGAAGAGCGCTGCTAAAAGCCGCTATAGAGGAGAAATTATCTCTGACTCAAATTGCTGAGCGAATCAAAGCCACCCGTCCATCCGGGAGTCAAGACTCGCTCAAGGAGCGAATTAAACAAGCGTCAAGTCGCTTGCAAAAAGCTAAGTTGTGGGACAGTCCTGAAAAACAGCAAGTTTTAGAGAAACTTCTCGAACAGATGGAAGCACTTCTAGCTGATGAATGATTGTGCCAGTTGAAGATGCCAATTTTCCGTACTCCGGAAAGGCTGTAGTCGATTGCTATTGAACTTGTGTCATAACCTACACCGGATCTATACTTAGCTGTTTGACACTCCCCGGCGTAAACGCACGGGGATTCTTTAATCTACGAGCCAACTTGCTGAGGCAGGATTTCTCCAACAACAGTAGAGGTCAATTCTCCTAAAGAGTTGCTTGACTCAAGGCCAAAGGTTCCGGTATGCCCTACCGTACCCAATCCTCGACTAAGGATGTTTCTAGCAGCGTTTTCATCTCTATCCATTACACACCCACATTTACAAACATGGGTTCTTGTGGATAGCGTTTTATTCACGATTTCACCGCAGCTAGAGCATTCTTGGCTGGTGTAACATGGGTTCACCGCCACCGTAATTTTTTCAAATACTTTTGCGAAGTATTCAAGCCCTACACGGAATTGATACCAAGATGCGTCATTAATGGACTTAGCTAAACAATGATTCTTCACCATGTTTTTGATTCTCAAATCTTCATAGACGACTACATCGTTTGATGAGATTACGCACCTTGCTAATTTCACAGCATGGTGCAATACGATTGTCTACTTATTTTGAGATGGCGCTATGCTGTGAATCTGCCGAGCTTTGCCCCTATTTCTTGAACCTCTTACTTTTCTTGATACGCGACGCCCAGAGCGTTTGAGGACTTTCTCACCTTTTTTCAGAAACAGGAGGGTTTTCAACCGTAGTTCCGTTTGAATCGGTGTAATATTCCTTCAATCCCACGTCTAATCCGATCGTAGTACCAGAGGGTTCTGTATTTTCTTTTCTATCGACATCCACACAGAATTGGACGTACACGCCATCCGCCCGTTTTACCAATCTCACCCGTTTTATTTGACTAATTTGGTAAAAATGTAGATCGCGTGTACCCTTTAGTTTTAACCGCCCAATCCCTTTCTTGTCGGTAAAATTGATGGATTTCCGATCGTTCGCAAGTTTCCATCCAGTTGTTTTGTACTCAACAGAGCGACAATCTTTCTGAAATTGTGGATATCCTTTTTTGCCAGGGATACTCTTCTTGCAGTTATCGTAAAATCGGGAGATAGAAGACCACGCTCGTTCTGCACAGGCTTGTCTAGCCATTGAGTTGAGTTCGTCAGCAAAGGGGAAATCACGAGCCAGTACAGCACAGTATTTATTCAAATCATTTTTACCTACCTTTTTGTTGTCCATCCAATATTTTATACAGCTATTGCGGACAAATTTTGCGGTACGAATTGCTTCGTCTACTGCGTTGAACTGATTTGATTTTCCGTATGCTTTGAACTCGAAAACTAACATGGTTTTACCTCCCACCTTATACTACACGCTCCAGCATAGAATGTTCGGCGAGTTATCAAAAAATTACAATTAAAGCCGTCCCAGAAGGACGGGGTTTTTAACCCAAATTTCTGATAAGGTTCGAGGTGTTGATGGCAAGTCGCTATCGGTTGGGGAGCTATTAACGCTTCTTTGCAATTAACTTCTCGGTCAAATCGCTGATAATATCTAAGCTCATATTATCAACTAATTTAGTCAGAGCCGCAGCAAGAGGCTGCTGCGACAGGGGAATTCGCTCGATCGACAGCCTTACCGCTTGCTCGTCTCCACAAGCGGCTGCTTTATAAAGCTTCTCGATCAACTCCCTCGGCAACACAGACAGCGACTCAGGAGTCAGTTGCACAACAGGCTCATCCTGTTCGGACTTACTCGCCGAATCCTCTTCATAGATATAGCGAACTCCCAAATGAAGCGCCATCTTCTCAAAAATTACTGCCTCTGGGAACGGTTTGGCAACAAAGTCATCGAAGCCGTTCGACATGGCGAGTTCCTGGGTTTTAACAAAAGCATTAGCGCTCAAAGCAATAATTTTAGTGTTAGAACCGTCAGGCAGAGCTCTAATTTTTTGAGCAGCTTGAAAGCCGTCTAGAACAGGCATCCTCAAATCCATCCAAATTAAATGCGGCTTGTACTTTTGCCACAATTTAACAGTCAGGGTTCCGTTATCCGCGAACCACACCAGAAAGCCAGCCGACTTCAATATCTGAGTTAGCAGCAACCGATTTGCCGACTCATCGTCCGCTACCAAAATGCGATATATTTGTTGGTTGGATGCCAACCCTTTCACTCGTTTTTGCGGCAGTCTGTCAGAAATTTCGCTCTCGGTTGCCAGACTGACTTTAATGTAAAAACTAAAAACCGTTCCTTTCCCCACAGAACTTTTGACCTTAATCTCGCCACCCATCAGCTTCACGAAAGAGCTACTGATTGGCAATCCCAAGCCTGTTCCCGTTTGCGATTTCCTACCAGTTTCAGTTTGGACGAACGGCTTGAACAAACGGCTAATCTCTTCAGGAGCAATACCAGGGCCTGTATCCTTCACTGAGAACTGGAGAAAGAACTTGGAGAGCGGTTTTTTTGCTAGAGGCTGAAGGCATTTTACAGTCAGCTTCACCCTACCCGCCTCAGTAAATTTAACAGCATTGCCCAACAGATTAATCAAAACTTGGCGCAGCTTGCTTTCATCAGTTCGGACGTATTGCGGTACATCATTCCGGAGTTCAAAAACAAGTTGCAATCCCGACGATTGAGCTTTGAGTTGGAACATCCCTTCTATGTCCTTGAGCAAACTGTACAGGTCAAAAGCATTTGATTCGAGGGTAATTTGACCAGCTTCAATCTTAGAGAGCGACAAAATATCGTTGATTAGTTTCAACAAATGCTCGCCGCTGCGATTGATAATATCTAAACTCGACTGCTGTTCCGGTGCAGTTTTTTTAGAGTTTACAAGGAGGTGAGCAAAGCCGATAATCGCATTTAGAGGCGTTCTCAATTCGTGGCTCATATTGGCGAGAAAGGTACTTTTAGCGCGATTGGCACTTTCGGCTGCAATTAGAGCTTGTTTTAGTTCAATAGTTTTCTGTGCAACTTGCCGCTTTAAATCGCCAGAATATTCTTCTAACCGCTGGCGAGATGCTTTTAACTGGCAGTTCATGCGCAAGAAAGCACAGGCTAGGGCTTCGAGTTCTGCAATACCGCTACCTGAAACTGTTGAGTCGAAGTCGCCACCAGCTATCGCCTCTGTTGCCTTTATTAACCGCAGCAGCCGCTGTTCTATTCTTAGGGAAATGGACAGCAAAAGGCAGATAGAAAGAACCAAAGCCACTAGGACGAGCCAAATAGTGTTGCGGGTGTTGGCCTGAACTTTTTGGGTGAAGTCGGTTTCGGGTACAACTGCCACAATCAGCCAATTTAAGCCTTTCGGGTTTTTAAAAGGTCTGACTTGCAGTAAGTATAGTGAGTTGCTGGCAGTAAAGTTAAGATTTTGGCTGCTGTTAATAGCAGCGAGGCTGCCATAATGTTTAAGCAAATACTCTGTTGAAAGCTGGATTACTTTTTGTTGCAGAGCTTGGGTGCTTTCTCGCTGCAGTCCGTCAACAGAAATAGACGGTTTTGGTTCAGTTACCTCGTTCCGAGCCACTAAACGTCCCGAACGGTCTAAGATAAAGGCTTGACAGTTAGGGCTGATGAGGAAATCGTGCAAGTTGAGTGTCGAGGTTGGGGTGAGAAAAGCAGAATTTGTTTTTTGTTGAGGCAATATTGTTTTTGGAGAGTCTGACCCATTTCTTTCCCCATTTGGTTTGATTGTGACTCCGGCTGTTTGACTTGGGGAAAGTTGGTTTACCGAACCAGTTGGAATTTGATTGTAAGTCCCTTCTCCTTTCCCAACCCCTTCTTTTAGGTAGTTGTCAAGGCGGTCGCAGATGCGGCTCGTTGCTTCGGACAATAGCTGTGCAACTAAGTCATTCATTGTCTGCCGCCCTGTTTGAAAAGAAAGCCATCCCGTTAGAGCTAGTAAGGTTGAAATTAGGAGAGCGTTGGGGACTGTAA
>Ga0247774_1000051_pt1 | contig 51618 bp, 53 predicted proteins | sample UWRJL001104B6_FD_179933 | JGI IMG/M metagenome (GOLD analysis project Ga0247774, IMG submission 179933) | Plant litter microbial communities from Arlington Agricultural Research Station in Wisconsin, United States - UWRJ-L001-104B-6 | ecosystem: Environmental > Terrestrial > Plant litter >...
CAAATTCCATCATCATTCGTTGGGGACTCGAAATTCCTTAGATCGGCATTTCAATTCTAATATTAATTCTAAAATACGTCATTGAGAGAATTTTGGAGCTTAGAGCTGAAAGTGTATGTACATACGCCATGTCATTCAACTGGAAATTACGAATATGGCGGTCTTGCTCAAGACGAAGAGATATGTCTATTGAACCAAACCTACTATGAACAAATTTCTCATGCTGACTTTACTTATCCATATGTGACTGCCAGTGGCCGGGTCTCAAACGAATGGTACCCAAGCCATCCGGTCCTTCCAGCATTTGGTCGAAATGAAAGCTTACTCCTTGCCACCTCGCATGCCGCCGAACCCACCACCAGCACCACCGCGGTTCATCTGGGCAACCGGACCAGAGGGATTCATGACGCCACCCTGCGCTGTCCAGTAAGCGGCAGGGCTAACTCGGAGGTTGTTCTTCGTGTTGATGCCGAATCGGATCCAAGAATACATGCCGTCCTCAAGCTTGTCACCAACCAGGGCATAGCGAACAATGGGATCGTCGCGGGTAGAGCCCATCATGAAGAGGCTGTCTCGAGTGTTTGGGAGCACCGTCATCTTGATGGTGTTGTACGGGGCAATCTGGTTGACGCTCGTAAGGAGACTCTGATCGAAGTAGAGCTGGCCAACGTGCGCGGCATGCCCGCCGGTGATGGTGTTATTGGCCTCCTTCTTGGCTCCCAAGTACACGATTGCGTGGATGTGGGTGGTGCGGCCGTCGTAGTGGCCGGGCATCACGGTGTCAAACGTGGCGATGCCGTCCTTGTCGACGGGCTGGACGCCGCGCATGGCCGTGCCCGCAAGCATACCCCTGTCGTTGGGCTGACCCATCCCGGGATAACCCATGACACCCATGTAAATACCTGTAGCGTTGGATGACCAGATGTCGACGTAGGCATCGGTGACGGGTTTGCAGGTGGCGACATCGACGACCTCGATGGCCAGAGTCATCTTGATACCCGCCTCGCCTTCTGTGATTTCCTTGCGGACTTCTTCTCCAGCGACATCTACGGTTTAATTATTAACCCCACTCCTTCAAAAATGCCTCTAAAATTTTTTGGCTTACAGAGGGGCCCTTGATCGACTGCCGCCATGAGCATGCAAGCGCCAGCATCGGCGAAGAGCGCAGTGGGGTCCATAGTGAAAGACACTGGTTTGGTGCTCTTGTGGTCAACCCGGGAGACGGAGAGATAGTCACGCTTGTGAATCGGGGCGCTGCGCAAAGAAGATGTCGTTAGCTTTTCTCGACGGGCTCAGGAAATGAAACTATTGTGAACATACCTATCTTCGGGCTCGAAGCCTGCTGCTCGGCGAAGCCGCATGAACTCCTCTCCGTGCTTCATGGCCCTCTTGGCCTTGAACTCGTCCTCTTCGAACTGCTTCGCGCAGCTGCCAAGATGGCGCTCGTCCCGTGGGTAGGCAGCATGCTGATAGACCTTCTCACGACCGTCACCGGGGTGGGGATGAGCCAGCGCCAGCGGCGCGGCGAGGAGGAGGCCAGCGAGGGTGCTCTTGAGACCCATTTTCGAGATGTGATCTGCTGTCTGGCAAAAAAGATCACGAAATCACAACTGAATTTACTGGCGGTATTGCCGTGAATGGAGCACAAGCAGATAACCACCGCTGACGAGATTGGGTGAGGGCAAGGCAGAGAGGAGACCGCTTGGGGATGGGCCCGTTTTGCCGGGCTGCGCTCGCCTTTTAGTAGGTACCACGAGACAAAATGAGGAAATGAACGCATGTGTTTACTTTTCCTTGTAGACCCCACCTTGGCATTATCCGGATGGCCTATTTTACTTTCCTATGATTTTGCTCACGCTACTGTGGAGGATGACATTTCTGGTCCTGATATTGTCGGGTCCCTCTTTTGATGATGCTATGGGCCAGGGGGGGCCGGTGGGCTTCCCCACATCCGGGGATCCAACCAGAGTGGGAGAGCACTACACAGGGCAGGAGTCGTCACTTCAGATTTTGCCTCGTGGCCCTGCGTCGGAAGTGCTACCGAGGTAAGCTCAAACGGGAAGCCTTCCATTCGCGGACGGTTAGGGAGCATCAGTGGTTCCAGAACGTGCATGGAGCAATATGGCCAAGTCTCCAAATTTCCCCGCAAAAAAACAGAACCATTCACGGGAGCCACAGCCGAATCCACCATAAAGAGCCTCCCGCGGTGGTACGGTGGAAATTTTGGTCAATAAAGTGGGCAACGCGTCCACTATCTGATTACAGATGGCAGGCCGAGGATTGGCGGCGGCTAAAATCGTGTGTGTGGAACGGCGACTTAGTCGCGAGGTGCAATCTATCTTGGCGGGCCATTTCACCCACTTTACCCAGATTGCTGGTTACGCCACCGGCAGTCACCTCGATCTGGAGAAATTCGCTACTGGCGCGGTGTGGGGTAATGCATGGTAGGATATTCTTGATCGGCCCCGTTGGATTGAGCCCCCCGCTGTGCTTATCAATCGTACTGATCGAAGGAATCGGATCCAGCGACAGAATCCCAAGGCATGGGAGATGTGTTAGGCTGCGGGCGAACCTCTGTTGAAATCATAGGCAATGAAACGCTGCGGCTCTCGTTGTCTGTGTCTAGATGACCTCGACCTTATATCGAGCCACTAGAAGGTCTTGCGGATCTCGGCACGAGCACAATCTCGCGAATACTAGCTGGTATCTGAAATTTAAGCTGCATGGTTGCTGATATTAATTCGGTTGCTGCCGGCTTTCTCGGCGCCACTGACTTCGGCATTCGTACTTTGTTTCTATTCAACATACTCACTGCGTGTTCGTGAACTCAGTACAGTCATGTGAGCTGGAAGAGCATGGTTTAAACTCACATTCCAACTTGCCTTTCTATTTGTCTTGATCTCATGTTCGTGTGGTGGCAAGATTGGCCCCAGAGTGCGGGGGTATGGAATTAATTGGTAGTCGAGGTTGGGGTATGGCGGGCTACCCGCAAATCAGGTTCTCGTCATGCTCGGTACCTAGGTCCAAGACACTTGAACCCGGAATTGAGATGGGCCGATCCGGCACAGGTGCATGCATCATCCGCTTGGTGGAGGGTTGGTTTCATCCAAACGCGCATCTAGACTTTGGCTTTTTATCATATTATCTATCCACGGTCGATCTTGGAACGTTAAGGCCTGATGGCAGGAAGCTCCATGCCCCCACTCACGCCAGGACCCATGCTCAAGGTTGGTTGAACCCTCACCCGGATGCGGCGTCTGAGTCTGTCGACAATCCGTGCCTCGAGCTCGTCAATCCGCTGTTCGGCTTCTCTCAAGTCCTCCTCTCTAGTTTGCTGTGATCGCTGGTCCAAGGTTCGCCACACCGCGATTACCACAACCGTAAGAGGTACCATGGAAATAAAGTAAATCCAAATTCTTGTTGATGCTTCACGTCCCTCCTCTGAGTTGCATAGTACCGTCAAAATTTGACCACCAGCTAGGGGATGAATATGATCCTCCAATTCACGGTAGAGAAAGACCTACCTGGCTGAAAATCAAAAAAAGTCATGCTAAAAAGCGACGACAGAAATGTTCCAGGCAAGAATATAGCACCGAGGAGAGCCAAAGTCTTCATCGATGTGTTCTCCTTCTTGCTCTCATCGGCTAGGCGACTCTGATGCACAGCTATCTCGAGGTTCAGCCTGGACTCTTTCTGGTCAATAATGCTGTGCATCTGATATCTCGTCAGTCAAAATGGCCTTGGTTACAAAAAACGGAAACTTGAAGGATTAGTACTCGCCACTTCGCGTTGGATGTTGAGCCTCTCGAATGAGACATGTGCGTAGCTCTCTAGTCCCTCAAGTTTCGCTATAATGAAGTCAATCTTATCCCGCAGCTCATGATGGATAGTCTTCATCGACTCGGTTTTCTTCTCGGCTGGGCATCTCTCCCAGAAATCGTCTGCAGCGCCCATCATTCTCTGCGCAACGGGCCGCCATGCCTGGGGCCGCTTCCACATTGCCTTGCACTGCTCATCAGCTAACTCCCAGCTGACGCTATGGATCTCTCTTTCAGATCGCATTGAATAGTGTGGCGCAGCGTCCACTCCCTGATATCTCTGGCTGAGGTCGCTCTCCAACTCTCGGATCGCCTTCCTTACATTTCTCTGATCCATATCGTGCTTCATTGAGAATTCGTTCGTGAGGAAAAGAACGGGGAGAATCAGTGGGTGATGTGCCATCTCAAAGCATTTCTTCGCTAGAGCCAGGATGCCGTCTACTTTGTCGCCGTTGCTGTTTGCGGTCCGGATGTACCCTGACGTTAAACTGCTCCGAAAGCTATGGCTTAGAACTACTTCCCAGCCCCGTGATACCCCTCTCCACTCGACATCAGATTTTCTAAAGATCATTTCTGTGTCGTTACTCATAATCAGCCTCGTGGCTAGTGGGTGGTGTAACGTAACATATTTAGCGCTCACGAAGAACTGGGTCATCACCGTCTTGGTAGAGTCTCCACCAAAAGAAAGGCCCGACAACACTCGAGGTTTCCAAAGCCCGGAAAGGCAAGTGCATTCGCCTGAACACGAGCTCGTAATCTTCTGCTTTGAGTGATATTATCCCGGGGTTGAACGCCTTGGGATGCTGGGCTCTCTGAATACTGATTTCCGGTAATGAGTGAAGGTTCTAAAAAGGCAACGATTAAGACGCCCCATACATGAGACGAGTGACGCCGAGCAGTTCCACGCCTGGAGCTGGGTTTGGAAGTGCAAAGGTGCCCTATTGCGACATTGTTATTGTTTTATGCCGGTATGTTTAAGGTGTTTCTGGGACCGGTAACACGAAAAAAGGTTTCATCCGGGAACCTTACAGTGCTGCCTATGAAGTGATGGAAATCATCCCCTGGCGCAAGCCGGTGTGGCCCATCCTCAATGTTTCGATTCGACTCCTACTCACGGCGGATGTCAGCTGGTACTCGATAGATAGTTGCACTGCGCAGTGTATTCCACGATTCTGCTCTCACCGAGAAGGTTATGCATCGCAAATAAGAGACGGTTTCTGGCTGTGGCCTCCGACACTGAAGATCCGGCCTTGAATTGATGATGTCGTCGTCTGCCTCCTGGGCCTCTACAATTGCCCTCAGGATATCGACAAATAATATCTCGTCCATGCCGGGCGATAGGTACCTGAGATGAAGATACAGTTGGGCCAAAATTTAGTCCAATCTAAGTTTATGTTGATGTTGCGGCAGCGACACAGAAGCCGCTGGACGTTGATTCCTCAGACTCGTTAAACTATGACGATGCGATGGCGTGAGAATCCAAAATTTTGTAGCTGGGGCCGACGTGCAGTACCTATCTTATTTCGTGATACCGGGCTCTTATTAATCCCGCATGCAATTGGATCACGACGCAGGCTGTCCCACAGAGCATGCAAGTCTCATGCAGGAAGCCAGCCACGTCCCACGCATTTGCTCTCATAAACGTCAAGCTGACTTCATCGAAAAAAAAAAACTCGATTGAAACCCCTCGAATCTGCATGTAAATTAGCTAGGAGAGGATATGATGAAATCCTCCCTCGTTTCATGCGGACAATTGTCTTAGGGTCGCTGCGGGTGGTGATACCATGAGAATATTGCAGCACACCGTGATTAGTTTCTTTTTGCATGCATTGCCAAGCAGGCATGTTGGAGCGGGGTTTGAAAGCGTCACTAACAAACTGAGCCCCATAACACATACCTCAAGGCAATAACACAAGCCGACGGTTGCGGTAGACAAATGCTTGCTACAATTCAAAATCAGCCCGACTTAACTGCCCTATCCGCTACTCGCTTCCTTGTTACCAGGCGTTGGCCCTGAAACTGTCATTGCTATTTGAAATGCATTTCTATAATATGAAGCAAAATATTTAAGACCCATGTTTCCGATTTTCCTATTCTCTAGCGTTCCGGAATAATCACATAGCGAGCATCAAGGATTTCCAACATCCATGCGAAGCACTTTCCCTTCCCAATTCGAATTTCCGTATCTTACAAGCTGCCATTCCACCACGGGAATGAAACCATTGGCTTGATAGTAGCTGCATCATACATCTATTAATAAATATTCAAGATAAGATAAAAGTAGTCAGTTGGTCCAAGTTGATACCTACCTGGCAAGCTTCCCATCATTGCCCGCCCAGCAATGAACCCACAAGTATCTCCTGCCAATTCGTCTCGCGTATTCCTTCACCTGGCTTATCAATGCTGCACCAGCCCCTTTCCTATACAGTCCAGCGCGAAAGTCGGTGATGAGTATCTCCATCCACATGAAGTCTCGGTTCTCTACCGACGCGGCCAAGTCCGGATGCAGAGGACTCTCGCCGTAATATGAGGTGACATATGGGGCAATCCAGCGGTCGTGAACCACTACAGCCCCAGCCTGGATAAACTCGTTGCCAGCCGCATCAACTCTGCCACGCGCTTGCTCCGGGCCTGACCGACCCCCAGCAATAGGCTTCTCGTTGACCAAAACTTCGGCAATGAAGACCTTAGTTGACCCTGTAGCATATCCTGCCTTCTCAATCCAATCTTGTATGTCACTAGTAAAGGAGGTCTTTTTCGAGAATAGTTGTGTGCCCCACTGATCGCCACTTCCCATGGATGCAAGGTGAGGCAGCGCGGCGTCGAACGCGTCGATGACAAACTGCGCATCGCCTTCATAGCGGTTCTCTCCAACATCGCGGCATTGGAATTCGTGTGCCATGTCGGAAGGGACTACGAAAGAACAATGCGATAAACACAGCAAGTAGAGCCTTTTGTTAGATGCCTTCGCAACTGCCAGAGTTGGAAGGAAAGCAATGATAACATTGGAAATTTCCAACGCTCGCGCTTGAGACTGAGTCATGGACCAAGCTCTACCCCGCCTTTTAAAGGTGGAGAGGAACAAACCAGGGTTAAGGTTACTATCTTTCTCATGAGAGCAACTCCGTCCACTTGGCAACTACGAATTCACAAGCTGGACCAGCAGTTTCCCTTCAAATCCATTTCTTCGCTCATCAGCCGAGGTCGGCCAATGCTAAGATTCCAATCTCTTCATCCTAAGGGCTTCCATAGGTTCAGTGTCTACCATCCGTTCCATCACGCTACGCACCTCTTCAAGCGCCCTAAAGTCACCGACTTTACCGTTTTCGGGATCATCGAGAGTGTTTACATGATCTACTTCTCAAGAAAATAGCGTGGCTCTCGGTCCTGAGTTTACCCAATACCCTTGTTTCTTAATCACTTCTTAGCATCGATCTCCATCCACCATCTTGGTTATTTACCTGACAGCCACCCGCGCCAGTGGGGAGAATAACTATATCCACAACTACGTCTGCATGGCCACGGCCTGTTATAGCCTATATTGAATTACGAGAAAAGATACGGATGAAAGAACCTAGAAAGTCGCTGAACAGAATCGCAAGGTAACGTAGCGGCAACATCAGAATAAATTTAGCACGTAAACGCAATAGACTTTTTACATCCAACCCTTCACTTACTGGGCCCAATTTCAACGACAGGCGCATATTGCCTACCGTTTCCACATTCATAACGACCTACGCGAACTTTCCATATCACCACACTCTCGGCAATGGCCATTGTGGCATGCTAAGCCCGCACTTTGTCAGAGGAACATGCGTAATCCACTATCTGATGAATAGATGTGGGGCAGTTAGGTTACACAATGAAATTTAATTGGCGAGTCCAGCTTGGACAAGAGTTGGAAATTGCCGGTTCACAGAGGTAAATCTCACGATACTCGATGCTTGCCATGCCATGTACATATTGGCTCTGCGACCACTAGGGTGGCATGGCTCTTAGGAGTTTTATCGGGATGGTAATACGGGCCGCCGTGTGTTCGACATTCAAATATTGAAGCCCTCAAATGGAGATACCATAATCGCAAGAGATTAAGTACACTGAGAAGGTTGGTTCAAGAAGGAATCCAAGTACTATTTTGCAAATGGGAGTAGCTCCAAGCAAACAAAGAAATTGGCGCGTAGGGCAAGGCTGAGAAGAGAGGTAGTGGTTAGCTTATGCTTGAGTTTGAAGCTTGACTAGCTTTTTTTTGAGTTTAAACGGGTTTGTAGTACCTGTCGATCCAAAAAAAAAATTAATTTTTTTACTTGAGGTTGGTTGCAAAGCTTTAAGAAAAGTACTTGAAATACCAAGGGAATAAACCTTCCTCCACGTTTAACCGCGGCTGCTTGTGGAGGATATCTATGGGTAACTACAGTCGCGTTCTGGGCTCAACCTAACAGCTCGGAAAACAAAGCAGTTGAACATATCTCATAAGTATCTCATCCTTAGTGGTGCCTTGATGTAGAGACTTCGTTGCGTTGAAGAATATAGTGTTTACAGGATGGTGTTTCTCTCCTTTTACGCTTAGTTCAAGCCAGTTGCAGCATTATCTCAAAGCTATCTTTGTTATCTGAGATTGTGACGATGACGGTATGTTTTCTCGGTGAGTGGCCTGGAAATTTCGGTGGCTGGAGGCCGTGATGGGCCTTTACCCGAATCAGGCTAATACTTCCCATCGTACTTCTGGTATGCGGCAAGAACGTTCTGTCGCAGAAATCGCGGGCCCAAGACCTCAGTGGATAAATTTAAGCATCGAGAAGGCCCGGAAAAATTTAGGCAGTTGTCGGTACCAATGAAAACCAAAAAATGAGTGGCCACTCTGAACTTGATAATTGACCGCATTATATATGCACCACCACAGGCCACGTTGCCTGAAACGATGGCGGCTCTTGACACTTCATCGCAGTGGCCGTCGGACATGGAATCCCCGACGTCACTATAAAGTTTTCACTGGTGAGAAATGCACTCGACCTTCACCCGTCTCACACACCTTAAATCTCCTAGCGATTCTCAAATGCCTTAAGCGAGGACTGCTTTCCCTCAACACGTCAACATATCGAGTCGAAAATATCTAGAAAATGACTCGTCGACTCCTCTCGGCCTTGGGTCTCACAGCCCTGGCCCTGCAGGCTGGCTTCTGCGCGGCGAAGAAGGACGCCGCGCCAAAGCCCGTGGACGAGGTGCCCGAATACAAATTCGATGGCAGCGAGGCAGTCGGCCAGTTCGCCGACAATGCCACCTTCGTTCACCCCAAAGGATGGTATCGAGCCGACGACCTCTGCATCTACAACCTCTGCGTCTACTCCAATCGGGAGGTTGCCAACGGTCGGGGCTTTGTTCTCGTCAGCACCATCCAGGGCTTCGAAAAAGTCAAGGGTCTTGGAAACATCGGCTTGTCCGACACCAGCGACTTCCCCAAGCAGCCACTCTGGGAGGAGAAGGAAACTGCTGAAAAGGGCCTCACGTACATGGCCAAAGACACGGTGAAGCGCGGTACCAAGGTCTTTTCCATTCCGCCTGTCATTGGCGTGCACATGAGTTTCTTCAACAGCACGGGCGAGTACTCTCTTGCGGAGACCGGCCAAGAGCGTATCCTTCAGGGAGCCGTCAAATTGCTCCCGCCCGAAACGCAGGCGCGATTCTGGAAGTACGCGCAGGCTGCTGGGCTCAAAAAGGTCCGCGACGTCGTGTGGAAGCGGCCCCTCGAGGCCAACTTTGGCCTCACGTGGCAGGGCCAGGAATCAGGCTACGTGGACGAGAAGCACCTCATGGTCTACCCCGAGGCTCTGGCCATCACCCACCACTGTCGTCCCAACACGGCCTTCCACATCGACAGTCAACACTCGTTCCGCGCCGCCGTCGCACGGAAGCTGGCTCCGGGCGAGGAGATTACGGTGTCGTACTTCCCCGTCGTGGACACGCGCGCCAATCGCCAGATCCGTGCCGAGAAGTGGTTCGGCAAGCCGTGCACCTGCCCCGCGTGCACGGGAGACCTCAACGAGATTACCAAGTCGGATGCGCGCATTGAGGAGATTGTCGTGATCGAGAAGAAGCTAAACGACCAAGACAGCACGGGCGTCTCAGCCGGGTTGTTGGCGAGGCTGCTGTCGCTGTATCAAGAGGAGCGGCTCGAGGTGGCCTTCTCGTACATGTACGGTCTGCTTGCGCACAACTACAACCAGCTGGGCTACGAGAGAAGGACGGTGAAATACGGGAACTTGGCTGTGCAGTCGGGCATCTTGGAGTATGGGCCTGAGCACAACGACGTGATTGCGTGGAATATCTTGACCAAGGATCCGACGGGCCATTATTCTTGGAGGCAGAGGGTGAAGAAGAAGGCAGCATAGAAATTTGCAATGAACAGGAAGTTTGGCGGACTCACGGCACAAATGATGTTAGTTGATGTATTCAAGAGTGAATGGGTTTAGCTCAATAGTGTCGCGTTCTCCAGTCCTAGAATAGCAGGATTATATAAATTGCTTTCTGCTAAGAGAATCAGCATTGCCTGATACTCCTGGCAGGCTACCGTTTTTTTCCTTTCATATCGGCGCGATTATGTTCTGTCCATTCGCGATAGACACAACTAGGACTGGACTGGACAACACTAGTGCACTCTTTTCGAACCGTTGAGCCACTTTTAGGGAGGGCGGCGTTCCTCACCAGCGCCATGATACATCCCAATCAAATGTATTCGAATACTATAGCGCACTGGACTATTAATTGAAACGGACAGTCTTTGACGTTGTCATCGTCAAATTTCATACCAATTAGCTACGAAAGTGGAACTCTCTTGTTTGGACATATATTTTCAGTCGACTTTCATATAGGAATTCATATAAAACTTGTAATGTATATCCCACTCTGAAAAACAAAGGGATATCGGGTGGCTAGCTTTGAGGCAGCATTTCGGCCTTTAACGTCGTCCTTTGTGCAGGTTCCGAGACGTTGCCTACTGAACTACTTATCCTCGTATACGCCTCTGAATCAACCCAGTTTTCAAAGCTCAGTATATTTGGCGACATCTGATGTACTTCGTCGCATGACGGATAGTAGGCGGCCAGGTCAGAATCTCGAGTGTGAAGCTCGTATAGTAGCTGGTCTGCCTCGTAAGGGACGGCGGGTAGCTGCTGAAAAATACCTGGGTATAGTTCCGTCACCGTACAAGAAGGTGTTAATATAGAATCAGAGAGTTCTTCGCTCTTATTAATTGGACGAAGTGCTTCGATTCCATCTTGATCCTTAAGCCGAGTGCATAAGACGTCAACAATACCGTCGACTTCACACATCTTCAAGACCATTCCTCTACTAGCCAATACCGAGTGAAGTATTATGGCCATTTGATCCCGAACCTCGTCAATTTCTCTAGGGGGTTCGAAACCTGAAGTCATGTCAGTTTGCTCGTATCAGTCGCCCAAAGCAGCATTGAAATGTGGGCGTACGAGGATGCGGGACCCGGTCTCGTGGAAATAATAGTTTCCAGATTTCCTTCCAAGTTGAAACCTTCCCCTTCGCACTTCGATCCATAAGCTTCCCTCTGACTTCACTGCTGATACCGTTTTCAGGATCCAAGGCTGGGTTGACCACTTCTGCTGGGGAGCATATCTGGTCCCGTGGGAGCACAACATGGTCTTGGAGTTCTTGGGGTGTGACAAACCGATCACCGCACCGCAAACACTGATGAAGGGCGCTCTCCTGCGTCCTTGTGTGTCTTACACTGATGTGGCGTCTGGTTTTATTAGCTTACAATTCTATCGATGAGATGTAGGTGTAGGCCATACTTCAAAGCAGAGATTGTTGGGTAGGTGTGAAAAGCACATTGCTCGTGATCTCTGATATTAAACCTGACGGGATTTCGCAGCCTAAATGGGCAGGGCCACTGGCCCTCCCCAGTAGCCTCAATAGTGCGTGGTGCCTCGGCGGTTTCTTCCTCGGAACATGTGCCCATCTCGTCTTGAGGTGAGTCTTCACGAGAGTCCACCTTGCCACCCGCGATCTCGCCGCATAACGAGTCGTGGCTGGATTGCGGTGTTTGGCTTATCCTCTTTCCTATCTGGCCTACTTTGTACTTCCTGACCTGCCACTTGCTGAGCATGGAAATGTACTGGCGGCGACTGGAATGCAGTAGGTTAGAGGCTAGTGCATATGTAAGATCCTTGCGGTCGGGTCGGGATTTTGATATGGCTTACGTTGCCTTTACTCCATGAAGATTCTTCATGTGCTTCGTGACTTCTTCAAGCTCCATCCTCCTGTATAGCTCAGTGATCTCTTTTCGGTGTCTTCCCAAGCTCGCCGCGCCTTGCGCACGACGGCCAGCCCGAAGACCCCGCTGCTCCAGGGCCGACAGGCCCATCCCGGCTATCCAGGGCCGGAGTAAACACGAGGCCTAAAGAGGCCTCGCCGAATGGAAAGGGGAAAATCACAGTCAATGTGGCAAGATACAAGGCACAAAGACTTGAGACTTTAATCACTCGCGTTTCGCGAGTGTCTTGCGGAATGATATAATAAATATGGAAGACCCAAGCAAACAAATTCCCAATCGCAGCAGAACTTGATGCGAGCCACGCATTTGCGACCTATAAACCAGCCCCACGCGTACATGGGCTCAGAGAGCAACAAACCCCCAAAAGCTCCGGGGCTTGACCTGCAAGCCAAATACCGTCTGAATCAGACCGCCTCCCTCAACCTCTGACTTTCAGCATGCATTCACTGAAGACTGTTTATTGGTTGGAGCAGGTCGTGGATTATCAATGCGTCATGCGGCTTTTGGTAATTTGCATTCGATCAACCTTGCCTGAGAAAGGTAATTTGGCGGTCTAGACACAACGCGGAATTCCAGAAGTGTCCAACCTAAATAGCACCCCACCCCACCATCCCATGCACAGGTTACAAATCTTATCGCTTTGCTCTCCCCATCTCTGCCCATGCCCAAACAAGGTACTGCCATGCGTTATCTACGACAGCTAACCTCGTCAGCACTGAGATTAACGACATAATTTTGTTTGGTTAAGATGTGCGTGATCATACTGGTGGCGACGAAGTATTCGATTCTTGACATTATGGCCGGAACGCGCTTCTAACTCGATAAGACATTGAATCCTGGGGCGGTAGGCAGCTTCGCCTCAATCCTAGTATGGGCCTCATTGACCAAATGCACGAACTGACGCATGCGCGTTGTCATGGGCGGCGATGGCATGCTGCTGAATTCTGATTTGACCAGATTCAGACTCCCATACACTTTCTGGAACCATTCACAGGTCATCGCAAACAGCGGCCAAGTAGTGCGCAGCTGCAGGCGGGCGAGGTTGCTGCCTGGGATTTTGGGGGTCTCGTGGGCACCCCGGGAGCCTTGCGATGACTAGTTTCCCCAGCTTCTCACTTCTTTAATGGGCCTATTTTCTCCAGTAGGTTTGTCAGTCTTTGCCTATATTAGTATTTTCAAGGGAAATGTTGACTCGGAGTAGATGCAGATAGCTTTAGATAGCTGAAGATATGATTCCGCTCACATCAACTCATTACTCTCCTGGAACCCGACCCATTTATGAAGCAGATGACTTTACACGATCATTCCTACCATGCTCACCAAATTGGTGTTTTAAGGCAATACCCTGACAAAAGTTATCGAATACCAGCGGCGACGTGCTACCTCCTGCGGCCAACTCCGATCACTTTCCACAGAGACCAAACCCGCCCCTCAACAATCACACGCCGTGGTTGGACAGTCTCCGCCGATATTCCATTCTGACCCGCCTAGCTATCCACGGCAGCTACTTTGAAGTTATCACTTGTTCCCACGCAGTGCGAGACTACCTGACCCTCTGACGTGTCGAGCACGAAGCGCGGGTAGCTTCTCCCGCGGTCCATCCCCACGAACCTGTGGTCGCCAAATACATGAAACGATTCCATTGGACCTTTTATGGACGCATAACATATATTTTAGACCTACCGGGCACCTGATGGAACTGCTAACACAAATCTGGATACCCCACCATGGGAGTCTCTGTACGTTCGGAGAGCCCTGAGGTTAGGACAGGGCAGGCATTGCTTTTGAGTGGTTCACTGGGATCCGATGCCTCTCTATGGCAATGGAATTCTCCAGGGCGACTTCCCTGGTATTGAGGGCTCCCCGGAACGCCTAAGTCTTATCTGTCCTCGGATTTTCTCTTTAATTGCTCGCAGATCCTACGTTCAATTCTAGACAGAAGCCAAAGGCCGATTTTCACATCAACGCGATCCAAGCCATATTTGTACATCGGTGGTTAACTTGGAAAGCCCAGGGTTTCCGCCGCTCAATCCAGAAGCATCGGACGCCTGAATTCATCAATCGAAGCCGCAATGAAGCAAACAATTGGGACGGCAATCCTTAATTGGGAAACACCATCGCGAACCCCTTCACTCCACGACAGGTGCGCGTGCTGCTCCCCGGCCATTTCGCATAGAAGCCTTTGACTAACGCATATTTCTCACGGCAGTCAGGAGAATGTCAAGATTCCGCACGCGATTGATTTTGCCCTTGCCGAACCAGCCGCGCCGCCGACCGTCGACGACCTCAGAGCATCCGCCATAGCGAACTACCTCTACTCGGACCTCACCGCCGGCGAGGTCATGGCCACGGACGCAATGCTAGACGATATTATCCAAGGCCGTATATCGGATATTGAAAATGCTTTGAACGTCATCCTTGGAAAAATCGACATGGAATTGGATTTAACAAGTACGGTGGACATTCAGGACACAAGCTATAGTAAAACCGCAGCTGAGGATTGACTCCTTGTTCTTTGGGCGTGGTCTGGGCGTTTTTGTATTTCATCAATTGACATGGTCCTCCTTCCTGTTTGCTATCATTGATACATGTCTATCTGAAGTCTTGCGATTAGCCTTTTTCGCACTGAGCATCTAACCCTTTCCATGCTGTTCAATCCATATCATCACCCGACACCGTCTCGTGCCCACATCCTTTTCCACAGTCAAGTTGCATATATGTCTAATGTTCATGCTATGGCCATCTCTCGAGCTAGATTGCTTAGCCTCGACAGAGGGCAAACACGCCGGAAAACCCTTGGCCGTTTGACCCACATTTTACTACACTCATCAATCTTGTGGGGGTGCGATTCCGATTCGCCTGCACAGCCCCACCACCGGAAGTTCAGTCAGCTCTATTCATTGGTCGTCAGCCTTGCCTCGGATCGCGCTTTGATGACCAGTATAGTTGCCAGGTCTAATTTATATCTCCGTACCTCAGTAAGAGCCATCTTTCGCCGCAGGGCTTAAACGGTAGAGCGACCACACCGTGGTGAGGTGTACCTGCAGAGCAATTTTACAGCCCTCTTCACCGCCATGGCTACGCACCACGCTTGAATCTACCTATGGCTTTCAAGGCCAGAAATCCAAGCATCGATAACTCGCGCTGCATGTGCGAGTCAGAGCCATACGGTTTCGAAACAGCACCGTAATCGACCGTAAACTTTATAGACAGAAAACTCGCTAACTCATACTCTGTCAATTGCATCTACTCTCTAACCACAAGTCTAATAACACAGAAGCTGAAAATGACCTCGAAACCTTGAGCTAGATTTCGGAAATGAGGTTACCCCCTCCCTCTAGTCCTCCGTCAGGAAAGCCGTGTACGGAGCTGTCTCGCGGTAAGCCTTCACAATGGCTGCACCAATACTTAAAAATTTTTTTTTTTTTTTACCGTGAGGTTCTCTCCCATTTCTCCCAAGTCATCGACTCGCTATATCTATAAAAAAAAAGCCGGAATCTATATGGCATTATTGGAATATTTTCTGACCCGAACTTCCAGGAGATGTCCTCACGCAGGAAGGTGGTTCAAAAAACATCCCACAACGGCGTTCGCGCGCTCCGCGAAATATTCCCTATAAGAATAAACCTGCAGAGCCTGAGAAGGAACCTTCGCTCACACATCGCATCAAATCATATGCCAACGAACATATGCCGATGTCATGTCTTCGACCTCGATACTCTCGCAACGCTGGAGCCGAGTAGATGCGTGTGTCATGACCCACTGATATTCTCTACTGCAGGACATTGCCTCTAGAATAAATATTATTAGCGATTGTGGTTGGTTGGTTATCCGTTTTGTTGCGTCGATTTCATCTATGATTGCGTATTTCCCGGGATTTGCCGCCAAGAGAGCTAATCACAAACGAGCATGCCGTCGCCCTTTAGATAGGTACATACAATTAGGCGACATTTCCGGACCTGGCGTTCGCAAGTGCCGATGTCTCCAAGGCCGATAGATTAATAGCAAAAATATTTATACTTTACATACTGGGTAAATATTCGAAGTGGGACAGTCGGTGTTCCCCTCGGTATAAACTGCCACTGTTCCTCTACTAGAAGAGAAACGGAACACTCCAGTAGTTGATACCGCCCAAAACATACTCAGGTTCAACTCAAAATTCACGGAAAATGATTTGGCTGGCACGCATGCTCGTTGCGCTCGTTGCGCTTCTTGCGCAAGGTGTGGCTGCGCAGGCAAACCCATCATATAACAAGGGATCTGCTTCTTTCCTTCGATTTGCCTGCTCTCAGCTTGTCGTCGACAGAGTTGACCCTCTAGTCAACCCGGGCCAGATGCCGGCGACACACATGCACCAGATTGTCGGAGGAAACTCCTTCAACGTCACGGTATGATATCTGTTCTGCCGATCATCGGCAAGCACAGTGGCTAACTGCAACAACTTAGATGGACCCGAGCACGATCGACCCGCCCAAGGCTTCGACGTGCACGTCGTGCAAAATGGTCGAGGACTTTAGCAACTATTGGACTGCTTCCATCTATTTCCGATCCCCCGATAACGGCACCTTCACCCGGGTTCCACAGATGGCGAACGGCCGTTTGAATGGAACGATGCTTGAGCAGGAGGGCGGTATAACCGTGTACTACATGAGGCCCTTCAGCGGCAGGGACATGAAAATGAAGGCAATGCAGCCTGTGAGTATATATGTGGAGTCGATATGTACTGCTTCAAGGCCACGGCTGACATATGAAGGGTTTCCGTATGCTTGCCGGCGATCCTTCGATTCGCACTAAGCCGACCGGCCCCATGAAATTGTGCCATCGTTGCCTCGGCAGGAGCGACCGTCTAATGGGCGGCAACGGCGCGCCATGCGACCGCAGCGACACATCGGAGTTCCCAGCTACGCCGTGCCCGGGAGGTATCCGTGCAACCGTCATCTTCCCGAGCTGCTGGGATGGAAAGAACTCGGACAGCCCCGATCATAAGAGCCACGTAGCCTACGCGTCTGGCTCGGCACTGGCCGGCGACGTGGCCGGGTGCCCGTCTACCCACCCTGTTCGGATCCCTCAAGTTATGTACGAGATTATGTACGATACGTCGGGGTTCGCGGACGCCAAGTACTATCAAAACGGCAAGCAGCCTCTCGTCTACAGTTTCGGCGATACGTTAGTTCACCTTCCACCCCTTTTTGCGTTTTCTATGAAGTTATTTTTGCAGCTAACGTTTGTGTAAAGTACTGGACACGGCCAGCATGGAGACTACCTATTCGGCTGGAAAGACGACGCCCTGCAACGCGCCATGGACGGACTTGGGACAAGCTGCTTCAGCGAGTGGTGCGAGGGTGCGCTCAAATTGCAGCCTAATGCGGATCTTATTGCTTGCACTAAGAAGCAGCAGTACCAGGAGGATGTTGGCACAGGTGGCTGTAGGTGTACCGTTTTCATTCCAATGACATAATGCTGACATTTTCTCCAGGGCTTTCGTCACTCCCTGGTGTCCCGCAACTCCAATAAGCAGAGGAGCCATCCCCATGCGCTGAATGGCGTAGATATTGGCACAGCTATTTAGTTTCTAGTGTTAGTGTAGGGTAGTGAGTCCCCGTTTGTTACTTGGGGTTACTCCAAAGGCAAATTTGTGTATTATGGAGATAGTCACTCCTTGAAGCTCATAATCTGAAAAGGTAACGATTGTATTGGATCGTAAGGTCGTTGGCAAGAAAGGCACTGCCCAGAGACGCGTAGCTCCGTGATGACGCCACCGACCTTGTACCTAGTGAAACAACTCTTACTTTACCTTTGATGTTAATTCAGTGTACCAAACAACAAATGATGTGGCACAGAGTACTTATTCTTCTTCTACCGGGTGGCCTGGGAGGGCAGTTCTAATAAGGGTTTTATTGGGGTGGGGGGGGCAGAAACATGCGATTTTCAAGGGGGACTCGGTCATAAGTCTTTGGGACTCAGTCACGAACATAGCTTGACTAAGCCTCTACGATTCCTTCCCATCCTCGCAAATTTTCATACTCATAACAGCTAGCTCTACGCAGTAGGTCGCTAGAACAAGGCAGGGAGGGAACGAAGACGGTCCTAACCCTGAGTTGGGGGTTTACTTCGAACGATTCTCAAGCCGCCGTACTGTGTCGGGCGCAGTGAGACTGATACGCCCGATTTTGTAAAGAATGTAATGACTGTGTGTGTTGTGTCTGAAGTATCTGAAGTGTATGTCTCGTTCAATCTGTTGCTGGGAAATCCGTAGAACTAAATACTAAGAGAAGACCACGAAGGCTAGAAGATGCTGAAACTTCAGTTTCTTCAGCTTCTGCAGTCGGAATACCGCTTCTGTAGTCCTGATTTGCTATAACTGCTATGGTGTCTTCAGACGGCACTTCAGCAGCTGCAGCTAGAATCACACTTTCGTCAGCCGTAATGGCCAGCTGATGGCAGCCGTCCGCGGCTGCAGCTTTAGACTGCGCCTGGCATACTGGGAAAGGTAGTGGATTGTGTAGAATGCACTCTCCCGCAAGGCTTCTGAGGGTTCTTCAGGTCCATGCAGTGCATCAGATTGTCCAAGATGTAAAGTGTCGACAGGCCTCGAACCCCGTCTTTATCTGAAATGGTCAGCCACGCGGCACTCTGGTTGCTGCTATTAGTCTCCGCTGTTGGCAATCCTCACCAAGATAATCGGCCCGGAATGGGCTTCGCTTCTAGGCCTTCGTCGCCACGATGCGACCAAGATGATACACCGGTCTCCATTCTCATGTAAGGAATGGTATCGCTCGGAAATGTACATGAAGATTTTGTTAAGCTAGGTTAAGAAAGGGTGAGCGGTTAAAGTTCTAATGCTAGCAATTTTGAGCAGACTCAGCCGTGGTTGGATAGACGCAGTAGTGGCATGTGGCGTGGCTGAATGCTCGGTGACGCCATAGTTGAGACTTTCAAGAGTTAATCCCCTGCTTCAAGCGCGACCCTAAGCTCCTTCGAATCCTCAGGTGGGAGTCCGAATAGAAGTAGAGCGGAGAATTTTTTTCTTGACAGCTATAAAGGTTACAGATATATACAAAGCATGCATTAATGGTCTTCAACAGAGTGTTGGAGAACATAATTTTAGGCCCTTGGCCCACAATTCTATACCGTCGCGGTGTTATTCCTTTCCGCCTGGTCGTCAAACTCGCCACCAGAGACCAGATCTTCCAAGACCTCTTCCAACCTGAAGCCGATAGCGTAGTGGTCGTCATCGAATTCCTGAAGATGACCATGAGGCAGGCGACTAACCGTAGAGCGTGCCCAACCGATAGGTGCATTGGTATCCTTCGTTCCATGCCACAGTTTTACCGGATCATATGTAATATCTTCCAGCTTGAAGCCCCAGTCCTGCGAAATGAGTTGCGTTTCCTGCACTAAACCTCTTGCATCTTGTGAAAAGCCAGAAAAGGCAACGCGCAAAAGTTTCTCCCTTCTTTCTTCAGGCTTCAAGTTCTTCTCCCCGCCCCCACTCTCGTCTAACTCTTCCATGAGCCTTTGGTTCTCTTCTTTCGTAGGTTCTGCCTTCTTCATCTGCTCCTTCTTCTTCGCCAATCCATCTAGCCACGCATCAATCCACCCCGATACCGTCCGGGTCGTCACCAGCCACCTCAACGAGCTCACTATCACCCCCGTCGCGACGCGCAGCCCAGCAGGCCAGTAATGAGCCGCCATGGCCAGCAATCGTCGCCCCGTAGATACGTAGCGCAGATTCCCGACGTCCCAAGTCCCCATACCTGCCAAGACGCCCACGCCCGTGAGCATCTCGCGCGGCAACGCGTGCGCGCACACTAGCGCGTAGGGACTGCCACCCGAGCCACCCAGCACGGCGAACCGACGCAGCCTGAGGTGGTCGGCGAGCGACTTGACATCGGCGGGCCAATCCGTGATGCGCCGGCCCGGTTGGAAGGTGGACAGGCCGAAGCCGGGACGGTCGATGGCGATGACTCGGATTCGGCGGCGACGGGCGATCGCATCTGTGCTGACGGCTTCGAGGCGCGAGGACGGGTACCCGTGGAAGAAAAAAACGGGCCGGCCGGTAGGATCGCCGAATTCTCCATAGCCTAAGACGCGTCGGTCTGGGAGGGTGAGGGTTTGGCTGTCACGGCTGTTCAAGGAACGAGCGATTGAACGGGCGGCGGATCCCGCGGCGGCCATAATGCTGGCCTGTCCGACTGAGGCACGATGTTGAAGTTGTTGAGAGGGTGTATATAAATCGTGTCACATACTAAAAAAAAGCCCTGACACACAAGATGAGAGTAGAGTTATGGCGACAAAATGAGTTGGTGCTTGGAGCAAGAGTAAATGAGGTTCCGTAACATAGAAGCCGGGTCAACGGTCCGCAGATATCCCGGTTCGGGGAACGCAACCCGGTTGCATCCGAGAAACCGCCATCTGACGTCAGCTGTTACCCGCCGTCAGCCGCCACTTCATCACTCGTCACGTTGCGTGCGCTTCCGGGCGATTCTAACACAACAACGCAATTTGTACACATTTAATTAACTCGTCTTTCATTCGGCATCTTTCCGAAAGCTTGCTTCCTTGTCATACCATTCTCTTGTCACGTCTGCAATCCTACTACCAACCCTATAATATATTTACTGCCATTCGCCCCAACAATTCGGACAAGACCAAGTAACAGGTACTGATGATTACCTATCATCAAAGCTCTTGAAATGTCAGCGCTAAACCAAGTCAAGCGCCGCCGTCGCTCATACGCACTAGTTTTGCACCGTTTTACTGGCTTGCCTTGCCGCGCTGGGCAACAATGGATTTTTTTCACGTCCTTGGATCCAATCTCGACCTCTCAATTAATGACTTGATAAACTTTCTGCAGGCATGATTTTGAGGCTTGGACATCCGGGCCTGTATGGTACGAAATCTTTTTAGATAGCTGCAAGCTAAGAGCCAGCTTGAATCATGTGGTGGGGGGATTCAGAGAGTAGCCAATAGGGGGGGTTCCAGTTCTCGCGCTGCTCCCACCGAAAAGTCAAAGTGCGCGTCGTCTTCCTGTGGCTCTAGACTTTGGTCATTTGGTCGTCGTTGTCATACGTCGTGGCGGTGGCTTGGAAGCTCAACTTGAAGGTCTCCATACTACTATGCATGTGCATCATGCTCCAGCACTACCATTTGCCCAGTCACGGACGGATATGCACTCGCGAGAGAATTCTACCCGCACACTTTTCTTCCTCGTCAACCTGACGCGAGCCTCACAGCAAATACACGGTACCATGGCCGAAGAATCAAGTCACTATGGACCCACGCATTTCTGGAACCACCTTGAATATAGATGATGAAAGAACCATTGGTTTATGTGAGCATTCGATTGCTGGGCGCACGATTTCCGAGCCGCCTTGGCCGTAGTTCAGCTCAAGACACAATTGGTGGTGGGTAGATACATTCATCCATGTCCAAGTGACAAAGACTCATTGCAGATGGTAGCGCCACAATTGCGCAGCCTTCGTCCTTGCGCAGCCGGCAGGAATTTAAGTATACATCGGGGCAGCCCGTTCTTTCCCTCTACTTCTCGTTCATCAATGTTTCAAATTTTCTCTTCGGTAGAGATCTTCATGCGTTCCCTGCTTGTCCTATCGTGGGCGGCCGGCCTTGCCGCCGGTCCTTTCATCAATCGGTCTTTCATTCACGAGAACCAGGGCCGTGAGCTCAAAAAGCGGGATATCACTTCTATGGACCTAGTGGCAACCACCACGTTAACGGTACCGAGCACGGAGACAATGTGCACGACTCGAACAGCTACGCCTGATCCAACAAGCGATCCTGGGACAACCGAAACCCTGCCATCGCCGGAGTAGGCTCTTAGTCCCAACATGAAATCGTTTTCATCTAACAGTTTAACTTGCCAGAGCAACATCCACGATATACAAGACTGTTCTTGTGACAATCGAAGCAGGAGTCGTTTACATCACAGTGCCTACGACATTTTGGTCTACTAGGACAGTCACCACGACAGAATTCTCAACCGTTGCTACGGGCATAGCTACTCAAGTAGTATACACCACGTTGACGATTCAAGCGAAGAGATCGTTGCCTGAACGCCCCGGCAAAGCTGCAAAAATGGTTCGGGATGCTCCCTCACGTCAAGATGACATCGATTCAGATGCATCCCCTTGGGGACGGATGCGATATGGCCTAGAGCGACACGGTCTACTCGCGAAAAGAGAAGCGGTAACAGAAACCATGACCAGTACTGTCCGCGACGGAGCCACCCAAACGGCCACTAAAATGGACTATCACACGTCTACAACGACAACCACTGAGACATTTGTTGATGTTCAATACATCGGGGCGAGCACGACCATCACAGTTACATCGACCAGAACCGCCACCTTGAGTCGGATAACGGAGACTATTGTTACAGAGGTTACCGAATCGGGGCAGGCTTACCTCACGACATACACTGTGACGAGAAACCCCGTAGACCAGCCCCTTTCTGTGCCCAGCCCGGGTCCCACAGCAAGTCCACCAAACGAACCGGAAACGCCAAAATCGAAGGAAACTCTGAGCAAGGGGGCACTCATCGGCATCGCAGCAGGCTCCGGAAGCATAGCCTTGCTCGCCATTGCAGTGGTTGCAATTTGTTGCTGGAAGGCTCAGCAGAGAAGTAGACTCGACCTGAACCGGCAGTCAGGCATGACGGCATTGGTTCACCCTGTCTCAGAGATCCACCAAATGGACCCAAGCGTAGTCGCGCGTACCTCTATTCTGGCGGGAGAGGATCCTGTTAGTGAGCTTGCCTCCACTTCTTGCCGACTACAGAAATCGCGAGTCACGAGCCAATCCAGCTCCATCCTCGGGCCCGAAACACACCACGGGAGGGCCAGCGTCGCCTCCACTGGCCAGGAAGCAGCCTACAAGAGAACCAACTCGGCAGTTTCTGGGACCTCGCCGAGATACAGTGGCGCGCTAGGCCAGCCGCCTGTGTACCAGCAACATCCGACTCCGCAAGAGCTCTACTCCGAAGGGGGGGCGTGGTCTAATCCGGCCGAGCTAAATACTCACAATAGTTCAACACCCCTAGGTGGATATTCAGAGATAGATGGAACCGACCCCTCTGGGAGGTATAGGAACCATGAGATAGTTGAGATGCAGGCAGGTGGTCATCCAATTTACGAGGCGCAAGAAATGCCCGGGGCAAATCAAGGAAGTGATGGGCCGTTGTGGATCCACGAACTGCCGGTTAGACGGTAGGCTGACGACTTGGTAAGAAAATTTGAAGATGAATAGGCGTAAGGACTATGATTAAGACTGAGTTCTACTGGTACTTTTGAAACAGGTTTGTAGTATAATTAAGATAATTAGTGTAGGTCTAGCTAAGCAGGCTCGTGTTTTCATTTTATTAAACACCTGCCTTAACATTCACTTTACTAGAGGTAACGAAGACGCAGAGTATGTGTGGCAATTGAGGACAATCAGAACCTCGGTATTTTATTTGTTGTGATGTGACGTTTGCAATGAACACCACCAAGTGTGCGCCAGGACCATTAACGTATGTAACTAGTCCTGAATTTTCAATGCCATATCGACATAAACGATTGCTACAGCCTCGTTGAGGCCCTTTTAAAACGTATGTGTGTTTAATGACCGTTTTCCTTCTCCATAGTCCCCTAACGCTTCCCCGTCACCATCCAAGAACATGTTCCAGTCCTTAGAAGCCCTGGGCCTCGGCCTGGGCCTGGGCAGCCGCGATGGTGGCGGCGGCGTTGGGGTCGACGAAGCCGCAGCCCTGCTTGCCGTTCTGGAACTCGGCGCCGATGCCCGAGCACACGCCGGTGCCCTCGCCGTTGTTGGCGCAGCACCCCTCGAGGCAGTCGTTGTCGGCGACGCAGCCGCCCGTGGTGAACTGCAGGCTCTGGCCGTTGCCGACGTTGCTGGCGCCCGAGGCGTTGGGCTGGACCTGTGCGAGAGCGGTGATGGCGACTATATTTGGGTGAAGGTTAGCGGGTCTCTTCAGTTGTGCGACTGCAGGGCGAGCGTGGGCTGGAACTTACAAGCCAGGAGGGCGGTGATGGCGATGCGGACCATTTTGAAAAAGTTGTGAAAGGACTGGTAAAAAGTGGGTATAAATAAAATGAGCGACGCCTGGCCGGAGTAGAATCGAAGTAAAGACTGGACGACGCCGGGTCGCAAAGTTTCGTAGAGAAATGACTGGAATTGAGAGATACGTGGGATGAAGGACAGGGTCAGCAAAAGAACAATCCATCTTCGGATTTCGTGGCTCTTTTGTACTCTAGCATTTTTGTTGTCAGGAAAGTCATGCCGAGCATCTTGCCATTTGAACCGGGCAATGCCCGGCGCGGATCTGGTCGCATCCTTGACATCAGACGTCCAGGAGTCGTGGCTATCGACGATCATACAATTCCCATCCAGCAGACGGGACGATTTCTGCCAGGTGCAGAGGAATTGGTTTGCGGGTGCCATTTGTTAGGCTAACTATCCTATTTTCGCTTACATAACCCCTGCGTTGGGGGTTTTCCTTCTTCGCCTATGTTAAATTTCGCGCTGAGACGTGTGGCAGATTCGTTCGGCCGCTGATCTACGACATGGGACGCGCAGGACTATGACGATCTAGGCTTACCGCCTTCACCCTCTCATCCTAATCCAAGATCAATGTGCCGATCTGCTCATGGGCTATACGAAAAATCTAGATTCTATTACGTTTTCGCGAATCTATGGCCTGTTGCCATTTGCACCGAGACGGCGGATTTTTTCATGAAGGAGTCTGCACCAGTCCACCCAACAGCCAACCTCAACCCTAAATAAGTAAGTCAAATGCGACAGTGTTTCCCATTTATCCCTGAATCTCGGCACCGACCTTCTCATTTCTATTTAGGGTCACAACCTCGACAGTCCCGTCAATCTTGTCCTCGTTCCTCTTCGCCGACGCCAGTTGCTTCTTGCTGCACTTGGCCATGTACGCCACACAGCACCCCTCCTTAGATCCGATAAAGGGATCATCACGGCATGAGAGGCCCACCACCTCGAAAAAGAGGACCCAAAACGTGAGACCCACGGTGATAGAGACGAGGGCTATCGATGTCAGATCGTGCGCCAGTGGGAGAAGAAAGAGCACGATGCAGACAAGAACGCGGTTGCCCAGGCGAACGAGCTTTGGTAGACGTCGCGTCGGCGGCGTCTTGTGATCGTGCGAGAGAGCGATTAGAGCCATGCTAAGGAGGGCTATTGCAAGGCCGTGGCAGTAGAAGAAGCGGATGCCGAGAGGGACATGGTCGTCAGAGCGGTCTTCGTAGTGGTGTGTAAGGTCATGGGGGTCCGTGTTAGGCAAGTCGCTGACGAGGACCAGGGCGGAGAGACCGGCGGAGGCGACGATGTAGGACAGTACGAACAGCAGGTGGGCGTACTGCCAGAGGATAGCTACGACGCGGACGTTATCAGGACGGTGCCTGCCAAAGGGGCAAGCGTTGGACAGAGTGAGACATACCTGTATTTGCAGCCCTTCTGATGGCGTGAACATGGAGCGTGGCATTATCAACTTCAAAGTAGAGCCAGTTGAACATGAATGCTTGAACCAGGCCAAGGATCGCTTTCCCCAAGAAGGAATTGATGCCGTACCCATAGTTTTGAAACATGACGCCCACAACAGAGTACCCGATGACGAGAGATACCAACGCGTTTGTCCGCTCGACCTTGTGCTCGATATTCAGGGCAGGGTAGAATTCGAAAATCTTCTGCATCATCTTTTTCGCAGTCGGGGTAACGTGAGACCGCGCGTATCTGTACGCGCCAACCACCGTCACGCTGCCGAAGATATCCAGCGCCAATGCTACAAAGATGAGGGCGATGCGGTTCGGCATTTCGACGTGGATACTAGCAATCCACAGGGCCGACGGAAAAACCACAATGGCAGCCTGCCATATCATGACGCCTTTGATCAATGGCAAGAGGCCGCCGACCAGAAGAAGCTGGACGGCGCCAAACAACCGAGCCGCGAGGTAGAATGATACGAGCTGGGTGTACGTGTTGTGCTTCTCATCCTCGTAGAAGCTCTGCGTCATGTTTGTGGTGAAGCTAGATGGCTCGTCTGTTAGGGGAGATCTTGTATCGCGGACTTTGTGACTAGACGCACCCAAGAAGACAGGCAAGCTGGAAGAGTATTTGAACTCTCTGGAAAACGTCATTCGTTTCAAACCAACTCATCACCTGGCCAATGTCGCTCCAGATCTTCCACGACATGCCAAAAGTAACGACGAACCGGAGAAGTTCATGACCTGTTGCATCCTCAGCGAGGTGCTCGCCGTTGATATGGATAATTCCGACTGTTTGACCCTGATTAGCCAACAAGGCCCACAGGGGGCACCGACAAGAAATCGCGGGCGGCACTCACCATAGAGCAGGTCCAAGAACAACTCAAACGACATAATCTGCGTCTCCTCCGACGATCTCCAGAGCAACCCTCGATGGAAATACTGCTTGATAATCGGCCGCCGAAACAGCTTGATGGTCTCCCCGCCCATCCGATCCTCCCACTCCGACAGCCCGCTCTTGCCGGACGCCGCATCCGAGAGGGTCGGCGTGGACGTGCCGGCGTCGGCATCGTCCCCAAACGTGCGCAGCTGCGCGTCGTAGCCAAACTTGGAGAAGCTCGCGTTGAGCGAGCTCGCGTGGTCGGCCAGCCGGTCCAGCTGGTCCGACACGGCGTCGAGCTGGGCCTGCACGTGCACGAACTCGTCAAAGGCCCGGCCGTGCGTGGCGCGGAGCGCGTCCCGCCGCGACTCGTGGTGCGAGAGGGACTCGCGCAGGTAGGTCCGGTGCTCGTCGGAGCCGTGCAGGACAATCTCCACCTGCACCTCGGCGTCCTTGGTGGCGGCGTACTTGGTGCGCAGGTAGGCGGCCTCGTCCGGCAGGGCGACGATGATTTTCTTGCCCGAGGGGAGCTGGAACTCGGAGGCTCGGCGACGGCGCGTGCCGGATGTGGGGGTTGACGACATTGCTACCTACCTCCCAGCGGCGTGCGGAGACCGGAGTATCCTGTCGCGTCACAATCGACGGTAATCAGGCCAAGTAAAACGTGGTACAGGGCCCGAGAATTTCACGTTTTGGCTACGGCAATGCGGATATCGAGGGCAACTCCCGAGTTTGAGTTCACGACCACTGACATTAGATCAAAACATCTTTAGCTTTGGGCTGAAAATTGTTCGCGATAGGGCGGTTTGATTGGTGATCAGACCCTCTTGGCCTAGAATTTAAGGCATCAATACTCGGTGATTTATCTGCAGATCGGAGATAAGATCTTCTGCATGGTGGCGTTCTTGGAAAAGAATTCAGCCACTCAGTGGTTCAAAATTTTGTTCGAAAAGACTCCAGCCCGAGATTACTGTCACCTTGAATCTGAGGTTATACCCCTGGCTCTACAGCGTGCACCAGGTTCGGTCGGGAGCCAATACTTCCAAGCAAAGTCTCCAACCTAGCGGTGACATCCACATGGGAAGATATTTCTGGCCTTAACCCTAATCCACTTCACGGTTTTTGTCAGAAACGCAGGAGAAAAATGCCCATAACGCAGCTATATGCAATTGACGGTCTACGACCAAAAATAGTGCCAATTTTGCCTTGATTTCGTGTCTCTGACTATCTTTCTTGTGACCTGCAAAAGTCTGAAATAATCTAACGTGGTCGCCGATGATCGCTACTCCCCGCGGCAGCGTTTTTCTGACAATTTTTATCCTGAACGCTCCAGGCGACCCAGTTTTCAACCACATTTCCTGTCTCGTGAAATTCTTCAGGAGACAACGTGCGGTTCCTGCTTACGCTTACAAAGCCTGACGACGGTAAATTGATGATGCATGTCAGCTTGAAATGTTAAGGAATGTTTCCCCAGCAAACATCTACCGGCTACCAAAATGGGACGACGCGCAATTCAATTTTTTTTGGAAAGTACTACATTGGGCAGAACCACCCTTGATTGCCAGCGAGTTAGGATGGCCCGGTTAGCTCCGACCGGCAATACCGCTTTCCCCACGATGCAGGGCAAAATAACCCTCGGTTCCGGACTCCCGGACATTTACCCTAATTGGAGCCTCCAAAGTATGCCATTCCTGGTGGCACGACAGCGGCCAAGCTCCACGGCACGGCAGGGACCGGCGTCCCGAATAACGGCCACCTGTACCTTATGTATAATAAGGTCTGGAAGATTTTTTTTTCAGCATCTTCGATTTTACGGACCTAGACATATAGCTGTTGCGAATGTCTCCTCGCCCTACATACGCCAGCTTAACAGCGCCGGTTACAATGACAAAAATATGCGTCCCTTCTCTTTGGCTACTCGCCCTGTTGCTTCCAGCAACGATAGCTGGGGCGCGAGGCAATCCCAAACTTCTTGGTCGGCAGGACGAGATTTTGGAGGAATATGACTATGTCATTGTCGGGGGAGGCACATCGGGCTTGACCGTCGCGGATCGTCTATCCGCTGATGGAAAGTGTACGTAGATCGCATCATAACAGCCGTCAAGATCCCGAGCATGATTAACTGGCGATGAACAGATACTGTCCTCGTTATTGAGAATGCTCCGCTCCCGGTTGCAAATTCGCGAACCCCCGAGATGTCCACGTCCGCGTATAGCATTACTTCCGTCCCACAACCAGAAATGAGAAACAGGAGTCAGATTGTGACGGTCGGGAGAGTTCTGGGGGGCTGCTCTGCCATCAACGGCATGATGTTTCTTCGGGGCACAAAGGACGAGTATGACGGGTGGGCAGAATTAGGAGGAGAAGGATCGACTTGGAACTGGGAGGGTGTCCTGCCATACTTCAAGCGCGTAAGTGACGGCGAACCCCCTATGGCGTGAGAAGAAATTTGAGGCTTACTCTAAGGTCAGGCAACACACTTCACACCGCCTCGGAAGCAATTCACGGATCCGTTCAACATTACTTACGATCTTGACATGTGGAGCCAAGACCCTGACACACACATTTACTCGAGCTTCGCCGAGAATGCGAATCCTCGAGCCAGTACGTGGCCTTGAGTGTGGAGACTTTTACCAACCTGCTACTTGCAGCTAGCGCTGATACTAAAATTTGAATAGTGCCATTGTACAATGCCATGGCCAAAATGCCCGGCATGGACATTCCACTGGACTGCAACCAAGGAGACAATGGTCTGTGCTGGTACCCGTCCAGTATTGACCCTGTCAATTTTGCGCGATCGTACGCCAAGACTGGCCATTATGATGGAATCGTCGCTGAAAGAGAGAACTACCAAGTAATCGGCAGAAGTCGAGCTAACAAGATTATTCTCGACGGTGGCGTTGCTACGGCTGTGCAATTCGTGCCAAGCACCGGCAAAGGCGACCCGAAGGTTGTCAAGGCGAGGATGGAGGTGATACTTGCGGCCGGCGCCATTCATACTCCGCAGGTTCTTCAGCTCAGTGGGATTGGGCCCAAGAAGTTGCTGGACGAGGCTAAGATCCCTGTGGTGATTGATTTGCCTGGCGTCGGCCAGAAGTTTACCGATCAAGCCTACGTCCCAAGCGTCACCTTCAGTTGTAAGTGAACAAGTTCCAAGCTTGACGAGGCCCAGAAAGAGGACCTGAAGTCTGACCAGAGAAACAGGGGGTGTCGGTGGTGGGCCTAAAGCCCCTGAAATTAACATGACGGGGGCGCGAGGGGGGCAGACGAGCCCGAACCTTGGAATTCATATCGGACTTTCCCTCATCGCTCCGGACACGTTTGAAGAGCTTGCAGAGAAGTACGCGAAGCAGGACCCGGCCGCGTACCTAGCCGAGGGCGCTGATTCCCATCCCACCATCATTGCCGGATACGCCGCCTTCCAGAAGCTTCACGCCAAGCACATGCGGAAGAAGAATGTCAGCTTTTTAAGCCACGCCCTGGGGAGCGGCTCGCCCGGTGGCTATGCCGTGAATCTACATACGCTGAGTCACGGATCTATCAATATCGACCCGAAGAAACCGGAGGCGGAACCCCTCGTAGATTACCGAGCGTTGACGAACCCAATGGATATGGACGTCATGATCGCGCTGGTGAGGTACATCAGACGTTTTATCAACAGCGAGGCGCTGGCCGCGTATAAGCCAGTGGAGGTGTCACCTGGTGCCGAGATCGAGAGCGACGCCGACCTCGCCGAGTGGATCCGCGACACCTACATCCCGACCGTCTACCATCCCGTTGGGTCGGCTGCCAAGATGCCCCTGGAGCTTGGTGGGGTTGTGAGCGAGGAGTTGGTGGTCCATGGGACGAAGAACTTGCGCATCGTGGATGCAAGCATCATGCCGGCAGTGCCCGGGGCTCCGACAAGCCAGACGGTTTACATGATTGCAGAAAAGGCAAGCCGCTCCTCTCCCCTTGTCAGATTGATCAAGTCGTTCTGTAGGTGACTAACTGCTCCCTATGCAGGCTGTGGACTTCATCAAGGCCGCGCAGAAGTGACTTGATCACCGAGATGGCAAGCAAGATGTTGGCCTATGAAGTCTCGAATGAATATAGAGGTCGGCAGAAAGTGATGGAACAAACTCATTGACTATTATGACTATCAGCTAGGCGTTTATCCCGCCTTTCCTTCTATGTCTAAGGCTCTATGATCTATGTCTATTCCGTGAATCGTGATGCTCACTATGGTCGGGCAACATGTCCAATCAAGGAACCCGATCTCTGACTTGTCGCGTCGAACGCGACACATCCTCCACATTACTGGGCCTTGCATTGGACGTCCTGCGTATATAACTCTGCGGGTATCATGATGGATAAACAAAAAAAACTCCTAAATGCGCGCGTCGCCTTCGTCATCTATATGCTGTGGCGGTGCTGGAGCGGCGTGTCCACAGACCAAAAGGGCGCCGCGATGAGAAATGTAATCTCCTTGATGATGGAGAAGTAGGTGAAGAAGAACCCAATGTTGAGCCCGTGCTCGGCCCAGGCGAACTTGCCCTCCGGATCGATGACGTCCCAATGGGCCATCCACAGGGCCTGGAGGTACGGGTACGTGGCAAACGTGAGGAAGTCGCGTATGTTTTCGCTGATGAATACAAACACATGGCGGAAGTGGTCCAGGTATTCCCGTATGAGCTCCACGGGCATGCGCCTCCAAGAGGATACGACGCTCTCGCGCTCGTAGTCGTGGTCGAGGGCGATGGTGTAGAGATAGATCCGCACAAACGACTGCGCCGCAAAGCCGACGACGAAGACAAGGTACTCGAACCCGAGGCTCGTGTGGAAGGGACCGTACTGCATCTGAATGCCCTTGATGGGGCCGAGCGCAACCTGGGCCGACGTGATGGTGATTAGGTGATCGCAGAAGCGCGTCATGTTGGTGTATCGGGGCTTCTTGAGGACGGTCAAGGTCTTGCCGAAAAAGAGACGGGCGGCCTTGTCGAAGAAGGGGGCGAGGAAGAAACCCATGATGACGCCGCCCACCCAGTTGGCCAGGTGCACGTTGACAGCCTTGAGTAGCTCGTTGATGCAGGCCCAGATACCGATGGCTGAACCGAGGCCCAGCCCAACGGATAGCACCTCACCGATGACGGCGACAAAGTGCTCCCTTTGGGTAATGACAGGAAGGAAGACGCGGACGCCGATCATGTTTTCCGCTTCAGCGATGGTTATGGGCGTCGGGCACTTGGGCGTTTGGCAGCCTGGCGTCGCGTAGGGAGTTTCGGCCTCTGAGAAGCCGGCTTCAATGTCACGCTCTCTGATCGCGTCCATTGCTATGGTCGGGGGTAAATGAGTAGTAGAAAACTGGAGGTGCGTATTGGCGAGCTTAGGCTTATGCTGTAACGACAGCAGAAGGTTTAATTGGTCAATTCTTTGCAAATGGAAATTGCAACGAACAAATTCTCAATAAAATATAACGAGAGTTGGGTTTTAGTCGTATTAAAGTTAAAGTTATACTGAAATGCCTTGGCGAACTGTACGGGAACCACGAACAGGCTGCCTTGGTGATTCTTAAATCCAGCCGTCATCGTAAGTCTAGAGCGCCATTCGGAGGTGACCTCTTCAGGATCAGATCATGTCTGTCGATCTCCCGGGACTCCAGACCGTTGCTTATCTGGAGACTTTCGTATCGCTATCGGACAAAGTGCCCACCCGCGCAGGTACTACCCACCCGGCTTAGGCCAGCGAGGCACTGTGGCACTGCGTCTTGCCAATGGAGAGTAGGTGGTGGGTCCAGCCAGCGCACCACACTGACGGCGAACGAAAAGCCAGGCGGGGGTTGACTTCGGCTGAACATGTGGCGGCTCCGAGGAATTGGTTGTGGCTGGAGATTCAAAGTCTCGAGATGCAGAGCGTCACATCGTTGGAAAATCACGCCGTGGGTGCTGTGATCTTTATCAGAAATAGAAGAGGCCTAAACCTTTTCGTATTGATGGCTAAGAAAAATTTGCGGCTCTCCGATTGGAAAGAATTGCCTCATGAGAGGCGAGTTTCCAGGGCTTGAGCGAACACGGAAGCTGCTAAAGCAGTGATTGGACGAGGGGCGGCAGATAATATCGAGGGCCTGAGCCACCCGTATTGGACCCATTTTGACCCGACCTGTCGCCTCCTAATGATTGAGCACCCTTGCACCGTCCGTGTCCAGACTCTTCCAGTGGCGGCGACTCCCGGTTCTGGCATCCACTGACAGCGCCTCGATCGCTCACGCTATTCACCTTCCGTAACAAGCAATGCGAGCGCCACTACACGTGATCAGCCAACCATCTCATGATGAGGATTTCCCCCTAGCTTGATTGGTACCTATGGCCGTCTATTTCCCCGGCCAGCCACCCGCAGCCATCGAACCATGCCCCCACTCGATCTCGTTATCGGCGGGCTTTTCTTAGCCGATTGGCAGCAATATCTCCAGGACTGCGATGCTATTTCGACTGAAAAGCTCTCGGCATAGCGCGACTACGAGCCTCTCGGGTAGTGGGGGTGCCGCACAATCCAATTCTTGGCAGGGGTTTCGTGATCGCCAGGCTCAGGCCTAGGCCGAATGCGGATGAGGCTCCTCACCTTCGGCTTCCGCCGACACCGCTACTACGATAAGTACTACCATACTCATTGACCGCATTTCCATTTTCGCCGACAAACATCAAGGCCAGGTTTCCGGCTAGTGCCCATCAGGGTTTCATTGCAGCTGCCTGGACCGATTGACATCTACAAATCACTTCATTTGCAAAATGGCATCATGCGACGACGAGCATCGTCACATCTTTATCAGGCTGTCTATCAAGCACGATTAGGACATTTAACATAGAAATCTAAAGGTTTTCTTCGTTTCTTCCCAACAAATTTTTTACTGTCCCTAATTTGCCTTTGAGCTGCTACAAGTCAGTTAGTACAGTACGTCACGAGCTCGAGAGAGCTCAAAGGCTCCTGCGGCCCTGTGTCAGGGGGGTTTTGGCCGAAGAAGTAAGGAATGATTCTCGTCGCGAGTTCGTAGTCACATCGATAGTAGGGTGTGTTTGACAGAAGACAAAACCATGTATTCCACTTCTACGAGAGGGCAGTCTCCCCTCCTACTCATACCTAACTGGCCCATGCCTACTACGTCCCCGTGACCCCGCTGCAAGCCACGCGGGGCCGTAGTGTGCGTGACACCCTGTTTATGAAAATTTGGCCCCTTCTGATGCACTGGCTAGGAATTATATTTGGTCAAAAACTCATGGATCTGGGGTTTATCAAGCAAAGTTCACTACGGCGGTTTTATCGGCGAATACATTGCTCCAAATATTTACAATTCAGGTCCCGCCAAGGCTCCGTGTTGTGTCTCCAAGAGAAGTTCAAATTATGACCAACCTCCGATGAGGTCTTCGCCTATTGGCGGCTAGTAGATTCTTGAAATATGGACAAACGAACGGAAACAAGAACCTCGTCCAAGAAGCAAACTTCAGATCGTTGCGTTGCTGCAAGATTGATATTGCAGCTCATTGAAAGGCTCCGTCGTTTTGCCGAGCACAGGGTTCGGTGCTCGACTGAGACCTTGCGTGGCCGTCATGATGGTGGTCAGCGATTGATGCATCACTACCCTTGTGGGCACTCGGTTGTCGCTGAGCCTCACGGCTGGTCGTGGGATAACTTCTTCGGTGGATGCTGCTTCCAAATTGTGAGCCGACCCGACTCGTGGAATCCGAAAAGGGCAGGCCCACCCCGCTATTCTGCGGGCTGTGTAAGGGTGAAATGGGCATGTTGGCGCCGCTCATCCTTGCGTCCATCGTCTCGCTTATACTCCCCATTATCATCTTGTTGACGTCGCCGCCGCTCGGCTCCCAGTCAATGATGTCCCTGCGAGTAGTTTGTTAGAGTATGTCCAAATTAGAATCCTCATCTCGTCTTCCGACTTTTAACTTACTTGTAACCACCGAGAACAAATTGCTCATCCAGGCGCTTGAAGCGCTGCGTCGCATCTGCATCGAATCCCAGTTGAATGAACTGTACTGTAAGAGGTCTTACGATTTTCTTTCGTTCGCCATCTTGGGATACATAATTTGACGACGTATCGGACTGACAGCTTTCGTGGAGGCGACGCAGCTGGTAACAAAAGAAGTCGTCAACGCTCCTGTCCGTAGACGCCGCCCAGATGCCATCGGTAAGCACGTAGATAGTTCTCATCCTCGCGCTTTTAGGCCAATCTCGACGCAGGTCGAGGAAGTACTTGTTCATAAGCTCCGTAAGCTTTGGAACAATATCTGTGTTGTGGCCTCGTTGACTTGAGGGGGCAGCGAGCTTCGTGGCTTGTATAAAGTCTTTATATTGCCCATTGACTCGAGGTAAAATGGCAGTTGATGTCGCAGGATCGGTGAAATACAGCTCCATCCCGTCTGTGTCGTATTTGACGAGCTTTCGAGTCAGGACTTCCATCACCTTGCAAGTCTCGGGCCAGTGGGTCTCCATTGTTCGACCATTGTCCACGAGGAATACCTGTGAACCCGATCACAATCAGCAAAATGCATCACATGGTCCTGCTCGACCTGCAAAGTTTCAATGTCCAACGACATTCAATACTCACAATGTCGCGATCCTGGAAAAGAGACACCAGTAGATTGTCCACAGACTTCCCCTTGGCGGAACCCTGGCGATTCCTGATCTTTCGAGTAATTCTCTTGAAACCGTCCTGAATAGTCTGCATTGGCCCGAAGGACTCGCTCGAAAAGTGATCAGCCTCAAACTGGTGCACGTTCTGAGCCGGGAAACTCGACAGGTCCTGAGCTACTAAATCGACTTCCAGTCGAAGTCTAGGCCCTGGTCCTGGCGGTTCACCAAGCTCAAGTGTTTGAGCGACCGGGTCGCTGGCAACCTTCCGTACCGGTCGTATCTCGAGCTCCAGCTGCTTGCCAGAGAGTGTCCGTTTAGGCTGACGCTTGGCAGTGAGATGCATCGGTCGTGAAAGAAACATCTCGCGCGAGGTTTGCTGAACAGGCATCTCGACATCAAAACTGGAAACTGAAACCTGGATTGGAATGTCGACTTCAACGTGTGGAACCGCAATTTCAGTTGGATTATTGCTGGCTGGCGATTTCATCCGCTCCGTCTCTAGGTCGATCTTTTCAAGGAAAGTCTGAACAGCCGCAAACCCATCAGTTGCAAGGGCTTCCTGCTGCAAAATCTCCTTGAACTTGCCCGCCACTTCTCTCGCATTCATACGATCCTTTTCTGGAACTAACATGTATTTTTCAACCATGTCCAAAACAGCGTCCGTGAAGAAATCTGACTGTCTGCGCGACACCTTCAGATATCTGTGCCATTCTTTCACGATGTCCAGAACGCCGCGACCATCGTGGAACGCGTCGCCGTCATCGCCCGTAATTTTGGGCGCTTCTAGCCGCATCCTCCGATATGATATCACACCTTGCTCGTCTAGGACAAGATAGGTCGCAGCGACTGAAAGAACACAACCGAGAGACCACACGTCGCTCGTTTGCAGGACTTTCCTCTGGCTCCCATCTTGGCTCTCATCTTCAAGGCAGGCGGCTGTTTCAGGTGCCCCTACATTCGACATTAGTTTGGCCTGCCAGACTCAGACTATGGGCCACAAACCGTATGTCCTTGTTCCTCTCGAGAACCGAGTCCTCAGCGCACGACCCTGGACGTTTGCCGCCGGCTCTCTCTTGATCCGGGCATCGCCGGGATCAGCAAGTTTGTACGCCCCCCGGACATCGACAATGTTTTCTGGCTTTATATCTCCGTGCCAGCTATAAAATTGAGTCAGTTGACAAAAGTAAACCCGAAATAAACCTATGACTAACCCATAATACGTGGTTCCATCTCTTTGGAACTTGTGAATTTCCACCAGAGCTTCAGCGATTTGGGCAAGCTCCTCCCAAAATACCTTGATCTCGGCTGACGTCTGAGGCGGATTCTCTAACATCATGCATTCAAGAAAATCGCATTTGGCCAGCTCAAGTATTATGCAATGAGTCTGGTAATTCGTTGTTGAACAGACAATGCTGTTATCCTCCCTTTCTGATGGCGATGTTTCAAGGCACTGATACCAGCCAATGAAACCAACCATGCCCTTAACGTGGTTCAATGCTTTGAGGGCAATCCTCTCTTCCTCAAACGCATCGATTTTGTTCTTCGGGAACTGCTTCAGAGCAAAACGATACACCTGAAATCATCGTCAGACATGGCATATGCCAAGAGGAGGCTGGGTTCTTGCTCTCTCCAAGAGGACAGGGTCCGTACCGTTTCTGTCTTGCATTTCTGGATATCTTCGTGAAAATGAGACTTCGTGTCAATCTCAACTTTGCAGTCCGGATATTCATTCCGAATCGACTCGCCAATACGATCTTCCGGGATATCAATAATCCAAATTGACGCGTCGTGCGAGGAAATTCTCTGGCCTCCGTGCCCAGCAGCTCTGGGCTCCTTTCGGTAGAACGGCAAGATTTGCTTCCCAACGCCGCGTCTGTCGAATCCAAGCTCGAACTTCACCGGACACCACGGATATTGCTCCTCCAGGAACCTTTCTACGAACAAGTTCCAGTTCTTGGGTGCCCGCGAGTCTGGGCCAGTCCTGGACAAGAAATTCTTGACTGTACCTTTAAGTTTCCCGGTGAGGGTCTCTGCATCGAGAGGGAGGTTGCTGTCAAAAATGTGGTGGTGTCGGAATTCGGGGGTCAACTCTGGGCAGTCTAGTTGAAGCAGGATGAAAAAGATGACGAGGCAACTTTTGAGTTCAGGCTCCTCCAAGTCCACCATACCTCCGGTAGTTCGGAAGAATGAAGATTTCCAGAGGCGCACAAACAGTTCCTGCCCTTCTTCGGAATCCAAATAGCTGCGTAGCTCGCCGACGAGAATGAAGGATCTGCCACAAGCTGCTTTGCGGGTAAACCTCGCAATCACGGGGAGGAATTCGCCTTTTGCCTTGTCATATTCACCCTTCCTAAAATCGAGTTCCTTCTCTGTCTCATTGGTTCCCGTCGTGTCACAACTCGCAGTGGTGCCATTTGTTGTCGAGCGCAGGGGATAGGGTAGAGGGTGAGGATCCATGACTGCCGATAGATGTCTCGGTCAGGAAGCGGTCAAACGTCCGCGATTCAATGATTCTAGATACACCAGTGACACGTCCGAAATGTTTCAATCAAAAATAGATCCGATAATTGATCGGTTATAGAATTGGTTCGATGTGCTTGCTAACTAAAGAGCCAGGGAGTAGGCGTAGCCTTTACAAGGACGCCAGGGGACAGTCGGTTCATCACGGGCGGAGGGGAGGGCACGGTGGAATTTGTACCGGGACAACACGCCAGCGGGTGGAAATTTTGTCTTGTCCCAGGAGAATTTGTAGTATGCCGCAGCGCTTTTCAAGTCTCTTGACAGCGCCGCGGAAATGGCCAGCCTGGCCGCCAGAGTGGTTTATTGTGGCATCTAGCCTGTGGCCGCACCATTACTTCAGGCTGGCTGAAGTGACCACCCCGGTACAGTGCGAGGCCGAAAGCTCGCAGACAAAGCCATGTCCCACTCGCAGTCGAAACAAGGCAAGCAAAAGTTTAGCGGCCCGGCTGCCTGGTTAGTTGGGGATTGTTAACTATGCTGCCACTAAAAATGTGGTTCGCGAACCACTGGACAAACATTCTAGTCCTGTATATGACCGAGCCACTGGCCGAGTCTCGGGCCTCCCCCTTTTTCCACTTCCACTAACCTCCCCCTTCCCCACACAATGCTACGGCAATGTGCCACAGCTTTTTCCACATTCGCGCCCTCTTCATGGTACACTTTGAAGCAAAAGTCAGCCCGATTGGGACGAAAGTCTCGGCCACGTCACATTTTTGAGGCCTGGCGAGTTTAGAACGACGCCATGTCTGGAGTCCAACAGGAGAGAAATGTCCAACAGGAGGGAAATGCTCCAAAAGCTCCGTACAAGGCGGCTCGTCGCCGGTGGACCACCGACGATCTGCCCACGGCGGCGTCTGGAGACACCCCTCCCAGACCAGGGGACCTCGCGCGCGCACACACGATAGCGAACACGATCATAGAAACTCAGTCAGAAAATGGATATTTAGCGCAGATCTCCGCCTACCGCCTTCGCTGGGTTAAATTGAGGGAGTATCTGCAACGAAAATTTCCCAACTACCCTTTCCCAGACAGCCTAGTAAGTCCCATTGTCATAGACGTGGCCTGGCTAGGTGTGTCCGCGTGACGCACTTGACCCTTGTGTGTTGGTGCAGGGCGGACAATATCTTCCCTGCCGCTTCCAGCAGAGTCATCCGTGCACTAACGTCAGCTCGATAGCCTTACGAGTCAGATATTTTCCACGTAGAGTTGCCCAGAAAATTAACGAAGGTATGTCAGACTTGTCTTTCTGCAGCGTCGGAATCGCGCTGATGGCGGCCTCGATTTGGTAGGATGAACGTCAGGATATCTATGGCCTACGAGTCGTCGAGAAAAAGCAGGAGGACCGAGTTAATTCTCGACCACAACACTTGGCACATGCGGAGCCAATAGAGTTATTGGGGTCGGACAGCGAGTCTAGCAACTAATTGGCACTGTACACCGAGCGGGCTACATGATGGCTTGCATTAGCTCTGTCATGCCGTGTCTGTATCCAATGAATAACGAGAGATATCGGTTTTCGGTTTCCCCGCTTCCCACGCGCTCTTGCTTGCCAAGGCTTGCGCACCGGGTAGCTTACTTGTAGATATTGTCCACTTTTTATATATTTATAACTTGTGCTGGCGGATTATGCCAGGGCCTCCATGTGCGGAATGGCGTTACAATATGTAGGTCGTGGGGAATGTTGATGCATTTCGACGTTTGTATCTCCTGGCCCGCCTCGTGCAGAATTAATTTGCGGAGATTGAACGCACGTCGCTGGCTTGCGACTGGTAGCTGTGGCTTACTCAAAGCAACGACCACCACTACCCAGCCTGGTCCATCATCCAGTCATCAGCAGATGTCCACGATAGTCCTGACCGCCTCGTCTCCCACTTCATCAGGCTTGCTGCCCAAGGTGCATGATAAGGCTTTTGGGCGCGTAAAAGTGCATTTACTGAGAGCCACTTCCACGAAATTACTGTCAATATCGTGTTCGGTTCGATCACTCGAAGGATAAAGTCTCGCCGCCCCAGCCGAATATTCACATCAATACTCCCAAATCGACCTCACGGTCATCATAGCCGTTAGCGCGTCGAGGATACCTAAGCCTACAATCTCCCTACGATGACATCCAACCCCCAAACTCTTCCGAAAGACTTTGTGAAGTCAAACCAAACTTTCGGGTCATACCCCTTGAATCTAGTAGAGGGGAGAAGATGGGGCGCATTCGTGCTCCGCGAAAGGAGAGACAGGTTTGAGGAGAGGGCCCAGAGTCTCGTGCTATTTGAAGACGAGGCAACACAGCAGATCCCGATCCTAGAAGTCGATGATGCTGGAACTGTCTCCGACAAGAATCTTCTAAGTGGGCAGCAGCTGCTGGATTGGTTCCAGGCTGATTTTCAAAATTGCGCTAAGGACTCTACCCCTACATGTCGCCCAGATCCTTTATACAGAGCAGTGTAGGGTTTTCTCTTGAAACTAGAAGCACCAAAGTCCAACTATCCTCGGATGATCTCTAACACATGAATAGTTACCTGATATCCAGTAGCTCTGCCCGGCCACTGGAAATTTCGCCGGAGTCTCTCAAGCGAATTCTCACTTATTTTCAAGTTATGCCTGGGTTTCTCGACTTCCTCTACGTCTACGGAAATCCCAGCGGAATGGACCCGGAACTCAAATTCAGCAGCTTCCGCACAGATGCAATTACGGCCGAGCCCCGGCGAGGCCTCGTCATCGATGCGTTGAATCGATCTGGCAGACGGTTCCAGGTGTGCTATACTTTGAAAAGTGCTGAAGAGCTTGTAGACGAAGAAGTCGAAATTGACAAGGGAAATGAAAAAGAAACAACGGACAAGGCCTGGAAAATACGTCACGGCATTTTTCATCATCAATTTGACGTCGGAAAAGGTACTCAATTGTGGATATTGGGGGACCAGAAACTCAAGCTATGGGACTTATCAACGTCAGAAATCGGCAAGTTCAATAACCACGGAAAATACCTCCGGAGCTTTTCGACATTCTCTCAATCCTTTAAAACTAGTCTGGAGATGCATCTGTTGTATTCTCAGTGGGCCTCCGTGGGCTGGAGATGGTATATCTGCACCTCAGAAGAGAGGGCACACCGACTGGTATGACGGACACCCCCCACTTACTATTGAATAGCAACTGACTCGGCGCAGACAGTGGGTTTTCTGAACGTCAATGATGCCATTGGTATTCCGGTCGGCCCCAGTACATTGGTCAGGGTTCAAGAAGTAGAGGAGGCTGTCCACCAAATCATCATGGTCCTACAATCCAACGCCGACGTCATGGAGAAGGTCAAGTTGTTTTACGTAGATATTGTCGCAGACACTCAGTTTCCCGAAAGCCAAAGAGATGATTGCAAGAAGCACGTGGCTGCTTTTGTGTCTGATATGAATGAAATCATCTACGATACCAAGATGCAAGCGGAGCGCGCCAAAGTTCTGTCCACTTTGATAAAAGACAGGAAAGAAATCGTATGGCTCAATATATCTAGGGCTATTAGCACGGACACTAATTGTCAATTTCACCAGCTTATTCAACATCTCCAAACACAAGCCGCTCTGCGACAGGAGAAGTCGGCTCAAAGTATGGAGGACCTCGCTGGAAAAAGCACGCGCGAAGCTATTGCTGTGCGCATAATTGCCGTCATCACTCTAGTCTTCTTGCCAGCCACATTCATCGCGGTGCGTCAATCAATCCCACTCGGAAGTGCAAAGCTAATTCCACTGTAGACCGTTTTCAGCACGGATATGGTCAAATACCAGAGCGACTCCGACGAATCGAGGCTTCCATCAGAAAGCAGATCGCCCCTAGCAATTGAAAGGTTTTTCGAGGTGTCTCTTCCTCTGATGATTGCGACCTTCGTCATCGCTGCATTATGGTACTGGTACGAAAAGCGTCGCCGGCGGAAGAAAGAGGAGATGACAGCCAGCGCTGGCCATCTGCCGTAATCGCCCTTCAGAACTTAGTCAGGTCAAGCGAGATCACCGAAGAAAGAGCCAAAAACCCATCAAAGCCGCCGACATAGAAATTTTGTCATTGATTTATTGGCGAAATCTGATTAGGAACTGCTCTCGTTTCCAACTCTTCAACATTCCACTAGTAGGACATCAATTTCGTCACAGCAACAGCGCATTGAACTGAATACACGCCCCTAATATATCCGGTCAAAAACAGATGCTAATTCGCAACTACGCTCCGATCGTGCTGTCCAGGAAGGGGGGTAAAATCTTCGACCACGACGGGCTGCACACTCTGGACGGGACATTCTACCGTGTTCTGGGACACAGACACGAGCGGCATAAACACAATAACCGATCTTCCTTAAAGTGGCCAAGATGTAAAAGGAAAGAAATGGAAAAGAAACAAAAGCCCGAGAAACAGAAGAAAACAAAAAATACCCGCAATGAACAATGAACGAGAACTAGTAGAGTTATGGGGCGGGATCACGACACCCTTAGCTGCGGCAGGTACTGATACTGATCTTCACGAACGGGACTGTTGGCCTCTTGGTCACGATGTAGATTTTGTGGAAAATCTTGATCTGAGACAATGAACATCTTGAGGTGTAGGTTTGCTATTTACATAAGCAAAGATACATCCCAAACCTTTTGATAATGAATAGGGCAGAATTCCACCCTAGCTATCATGAGAACACGTTAGTTATCGCGTAATATGCAGACTTAGAGTTGTAGTTGAAGTCAAACAGAAGGGGGCTCTGGCCAGCCCTTCACGAGTTCCATTGTGCTCTCAGGTAATATTCTTTTATTATAACTAACTAAGCGAGGCGGCCGCTTACTTTATTGCAGGCTACCTCTATAGTAACGGTGACAGTCCAAGGAGTATCTTCGCAACTCGCCTAGGTGGGCATACCAAATGAAGTTAAGCTTAAGAAAGAAAGGATGATTAACTACTTTGAAATCGGTCGAGGTTCGGCCGGGTGCCCTATACGGGCCCAGTCCATTACAAGAGTTGTAACAGTCCAAGCAGTATATTGCAACTAGCTAGAAGGCTTCCACTAGAATACGAAGCATAAAGAGAAAGGGGGGGGGGAAGAAAATGATGCCTCGCGTGTCGGGCTAAAGAAGATTTAAAATGGCTCGAGCGCACCCAGATAATGCGCTGCAGCTTTTTGCCCTTTGGGTATGTGGTGATTGATCCTAAAGGACTCCACGACAGCCAGGAATATCCTCATGCATATAATGCACTGTATTTGTCGCTTAGCGAACACGCATCAACGATTGTGAATGCTCTGACAGGCACTCGCTCAATTTCGACTCTATGTATACCCGACTGCACCAATTAGCTACTAGGATCCACGGGTTCATCCGTAGTTATCACAATGCTCTCCATCGCCAATTGTGGTCCCTTTCCGGGTTGGAAGATCGCGGTCCCAACGGCAACCACCCTGATAACAACCAAGTCACCCCGCTTGTTCACTCCAGAAAATGATGCAATGTGCGCCGACGTGGATGTGGCGCCGGTCGGATCCGCCGGTGCCGGTGTCACGGACTGTTTGATAATGCGGCGGTCGGAATATGCAGCACGAATGCCCCGAATGGCACACTTGAACCCCTCAAAGTCGAGCATCGTATTGTTATTGTTTTGGCGGAAGTCGCGGCTGACCCCCTTGTCGTAAGCGATCTCAAAGATCTCATCGTCGCCCTGGACGAATACTGTAAAGAAGAATCCCTCAATGAATGCCGTCAGGGTTCTTATCGCGGCTTTGTTCCCATCACCTACACGCGCGAAATGATATCCTGGAAGGGATGGGTCGGTTTGGTAAGACATGGTGTTGGAAATTGAAATGGGCTGCAAAATTTGGTGGCAGGGGTTCAGAGTCAACCTCGTGAAGATGAGGTTGGCCGAGAGTACGCTAAATGATGGTGATCGAACATCAGTGGCCGGCCCTCTCTTTTATAATAATGGGCAATCACCCCTGATGTTTGGCGATTCTGTTGATTTAACGCCTAAGTGGTCCATATTTGTCGTGGTTACCCAGTTTTGCTTACATTACAAAAGTCCCTAGGCGATTCCGTGGAAATCCCCATCAGGCGGCATTATTCAGCTGTCCCGCCTACTTAGTGGAGCGGCGGTAGGAACATAACATCTCGGCCGCAACGCCGGGCCAAGGACTGTCACGATTTTGTTGGGCTCGATGTCGTCACGGAGCGAATTCAATCGAGTGTCTTGGTCACATTTCATTTTCACTGTGAACCCCTCATCATTCTTGACGAAAATACAGTGGTCTGCGGGCGTTCGAGCTCTTGGCGAGCGTAGTGTAACCCCGGCATGCGGCCCGCCCACGTTTCGGCGACAATTATGGCCTTCTCATTTATGCCCCGTGGCGCCGCTACCGAAGAATCGGCCATTTTTACTTTCAAGGCCGCCGCTATTTTAAGCTCTAATTGAGTAAGTCAGTCCACATACTTAGAGTGAGAGACAAGATGGTTACTGATAAGATCAAGCGTAAGATAGTAAATATGGCCATAAGTCAATTTTTGTGTTTCCTCCATGCGGAGTCGATTCTAAGTTGTGGTTTTCGTATGACAATCTTCCCTCTTTAGAGCGCTGTCCTTAATTATGCATCAGTAGGTAATATTGTTAGAAACGCTGGGAGTGATGCTCCCGAGGTTCTATACGAAGGGTCCATAGGGTAGAGCTTCTAAAGCGCAAGATCAAGCATCAAGACGTAGAAAACGCGCAACTGGAGACTCGTATTCAAGATCACCAATTGCCTCAATTGGCTGTATCGTATTTTTCAGATGCCTTTGTCTTACTGCGGCTGCGACGCTGGAAACGCTGTGCCCTTTGCTTTCTGACTGTTCTGCTGGTGTTTTGCTGGTGGGCTGCTAGTTTGGCAGGGGTTGATGGAGGGGGCGTGACGGCGCATGTAGCGATCACCAGCATGGCTGAGCCGAACTTGAACCGGAAAGCGAAGGGCCCGAAATGCGGCCACTTGTGGTAGCTAAAATCTCGCGCACTTTTCGCTAGGGGATACCAACAGAAACATAACCGAAATTACGCACACCAATACCCATTTTCGGATTCAAAGCTGAGCTCTAGTAACTATTAGTTACCAGGGCTGAGTGATCACGAAGCATTGACGAGGAGGCTTGAGATAGGCTGACGGGAGAGCGAAGTAAACGGGACCACTTTGGGGAATGTGAGCCCAAAACAAGGCATAGAGCCTCGTTCTTGATCAGTCTAGTAGCTCTCTAATTTCGGCAAGATGGAAAAAATCCGATCAGGGATGTTTTTGCGGACCTTGAGGCGGTCACTATTATAATACATAGGTAAGTCTTGTGAGAGTAGGGCTATAAAGTGAATGAGTGGTATTGATATTACGGGTTCGCCATATCGACTGTAAGAGCTTTAGAGGCACTCTTATCCCCCCACCTCGGTTACTTGAAAATACCTCAATTGCAGCCATCAAAGAGCAAGAGATAGCGGAGAATCAGCAGCTCCCCGTGAAGCTCTGCCTAACTCTTCTATTCCGACTTGCTAACTGGGTTTCAATTGTTCGAATCAAACTAAGCCGATATCCATTCAAATATGGCTAATCGATTCATGCCGTTCAACGATGAGCTAGCTCAGATCTGGTGCTAGACTAGACATGTTGCGTCTAGGCTGGTATATGCCTCAAATTTTAGTAAATCTCTGCTGGTTAGTGGTTGAGGTTTTGCATTGTATTTGGGTCTAGTACGAGGTGAAGAGTCTGCGCCGTTTGCCCCGTCAGCAACACCCAAAATGTTGGGGCGTGGACGGTAGGATACTCTCTAAGGGGCTATGCAGGACGGGGCTGGATCCTCCTAAATCTGTCCCCCCATGACAGAACATTTTCCAATTGGGCCATTATCTCACTCTCTTTAACTCATTCACTTACCAGTCTCGCGAAGATATGCAAAATATAATGGTGGCACCATTAGGAGCCGAAATTCCTCAACTATAATGTCGCCCCAGGTCTTGCCTTTATAAAACAACGAGTACGTCTCCTCTCGATCGACCCCATCGGCGACGATGCAGATCCGACTGTTCCGTTGCATTGCGTTCTCCACCACGTTAAGCTTCCCGCATTCATTAAACTGCATTCCTTCGATTGATCTAACGACTACGATCATACTTGGCCGGAGCTTCTAACGCCGTGCAATACCGCAGCCATTTTCAAGAAGTCGTCTATATTTCGCTCCCGCCAAGGCAACAACGACGCCAGGGCCGCGTGCGAGTGCCGCAGCTCTGATGTTAAATCACTCCGCATTGTGTGTCAGCATCCACCCTTAAAGCATGATTGGGCGGACCATCTCGCGTGCTTCTATGTCTGGGGACCTCAAGAACCTGTGAGAATCATCTATCTAAACGACGAAAAAATTTCTGTCGGCCTCAACCTCTTCGATGCTCTAATCTATCTTCGTTCGACGCAGAGAATCCGGGAGGGATTCAAAGTCTGGATCGATGCCATACGCATCAACCAAGATGACATTGCCGAGCGCGGCTAGCAGGTTAGCCGCATGCGTGAGATATTCGCATCGGTTTGGCGGGTTGTGATGTGGCTGGGAACTTCGTTGGACAGCAGCAACTTAGCAGTCACGGCCTTGCACCTGGGCCAATATTTTGTCCCCCGTCCCAATAGAAGGCTCGTCACAAGCAGAAGCCAGCACGGTACAGCCAAGAGGCCCTAGGCCCAATTTCGGAACAGAAAAGGCAGGGGGTCTGCTCAGCCAGAGGGGCGAGCAGGAAAAGCCGAGCAAGACTGATGAGGGCTGAAGCAAGGCTGAGCCGAAGTTGAGCCGGGAGGCAAGGAAGCCTAAAAAGCGGACACTCGCGCTGATCCCTTTTCGTCTTACAATACCACTGTATTGCCCTCTACCTTGTCCAATGATTGTTATTTGAAAAGCAGAAGCAACTCAAGCCAATGCCTACCTGACTAGATTTTGATCGCTATCTGCTGGTCAAGTAATCTCTCTATTGGAGATCTGAGGAATTCTTTATATTTCAGTGGAAACATCGTGGTTAGCTATAAGAAGCTCTGCAATGTCACCGCCTATAACATTGATCGAATAACCGCCTGAGACCTTCCTGTTTCTCCTTCGACTTGACCTTCGTCTAATGGGCCTTGCCGACCGAAAATGTCGTCCATCACAGCTGCCAGGCGCGTCAAAGCTTCGTCATTTATCTGGTGGTGAAGCACCACTCTCTTCCCATCCAGCCGAATCCCGTGCTTCATCCCAGCTGCATTCCACGTCGAGTTCTCGACTCCCGCCCGGCGCAGATCCAGCCACACAATGTTCGTCTCAACATCTGCCAACAGCCGGCCTCCTCGCTCCGTCCACATGCAGCCAACCACCCGCGCAAGCGCTTGACTGCGACGCAGCACGCCCCTCTCGTCCACGAGACCGGACCCGAAGTTCTCCTCCACGGCCTGCCGTGCGGCCGCGGCCAGCACCCCCGCCTGGCGCAGCCCGCCCCCGATGCCCTTGCGGATCCGGCGCACCCGGCCGACCAAAGCGGCCGACCCGACCACGACGGCCCCCATGGGCGCCCCCAGGTTCTTGCTAAAGTCCAGCGTCAGCGCATCCGCGCACGCGCCAAAGTCGCGGAGCGAGCCGGCCCCCGCCGCGACGGCCTCCCAGAGCCGCGCGCCGTCCACGTGGACGCCGACGCCGTGCCGGGCGGCCCAGCGCTTCAGGGCCCGCAGGTCGGCCAGGGGCACGACGGCGCCGCCGGCCGTGTTCTCGATGCTGACGGCGCGCGTCGGGCACCGGTGCACGTCGTCGGCGAGGATGGCGTGCGCCTCCACGTCGGCCACGGTGAGGTGGCGGCCGTTGCGGGGGCGGACCGCCTGCACCATGGCGCCGCTCAGGTGGGCGATGCCGCCGGCCTCCCAGCGCAGGATGTGGGCGCGCGCGTCGGCGAGGATGCCGTGGGGCGGGCAGCCGTCGAGGAGGGCGCGGAGGGCGAGCTGATTTGCCATGGTGCCCGTCGGGACAAAGGCGGCCGCCTCGTGGCCGCAGCGCCGGGCCATGTCGCGTTCGAGGCCCGTGGTTGTCGCATCCTCACCGTAGACGTCGTCGTGGAGCGTGGTGGTTGCGATGGCGGCGAGCATGCCGCGGGATGGTGTCACCACGACGTCGCCTATTTTGGTTCTCCACTTGAGTTAGCAAGGAAGATGTTTTTAACACCGCACGGACCGAGGGACCGAGGGACCGAGGTATGACTGACTCCGAAAATCGAGTGCTGCTCCCGTCTTTTCTGGGCGACCCCAGACTGAAGGCTGTGTCTTTGACTTCTCGTCGCCCATGTCTGCAAGTGGATATTTGGAGTAAATCGGAGGCAAGTTCTCAACAGGCAAAACTTACTTCCTCTCTAGGTGTTTTCAGTCCGCTTCTCTATGAATCCCGTCCTCCGGTCTGGGAGTTTGCTAGTGTTTCCCTATCCTGGTATATATCCTTGTACACATCCTGCATAGTTGCCTAGTTTGGTGGACTTTTACTCTGATGCTACATTCCTGGAGGATTCGCCTGGTGACGGATTGGCACTTGGTGTACGGCCGACCGAGGCCGAGCTCCAGTAACACTGCTTCGAGGTCCACGGGCCTCTCTCCATGAGAATGGAAGCGTTGTTGGATATTTCACGGCGTCACATAAAACCCGAATCCGAGCAAAATCACCCTGCTCCACCAATCTTCACTGAGCCAGGGAGAAGGCTAGGCAGCACGGGATAACTTCGTCTCTCGAAATGAGACCAATGTGGGCTGTGTACGTAGTTAATTGGATCCTTTGCTACTTTTGTAACCTCCATCCGAGATTCTCGTGCACCATCTCCTATATCTTAAACCCTATGTGGGTCGCCCCCAATGCCGGCAATCATCCTTCGAGCCGTAGTTTGAATTCCAGGCGTTGAGATGATTGGCCGAACCACCCGTGCTTGTTTGTCGGTCGACTTTACCGAGCGGCCGATCGTGCCGTCCACAATTGCGACCCTGCCAGACGGGCACAATTGCCGGTATACGAATAGCCTCATCCGACCATATCTCCGGGTTCAATGTCAAAGCACAACCGTGAAGCGGCACAAGATCATGTCTTCTCCATTTTCGCCATAGCTGTAGGAACTCATTCGCGGTTAGTATCATCTAGCTTGGTAGCGCTGTCGGTGAATTGCACGAAAGGTTTTTATCCATGCTACCCACTTTCGGACCGCCGCTCTCCAGAGCCGATGTTTGGACCCAAAAATTTGTCCAAGCTACCCCCTCCATGAAGACCCAGTAGCAGTACCCAAGGTCCATTTGTAACCGTGAAAATTAGTACAAGAATGCGTGTGTGATGAGCAGAATTTAAATGCTGAAAGTCAAGCTTTTCAACTTCATCGAAAACGGCTGGTCTGGCTGTTTTCATCTTCTCTTTGGCCAATGCCATGATTTCTCAGACAGAACTTTTGGTGTGCAAGGGGGAGATTGCTATCACGATAGAGACTGCTACCGACGACAAAGATGTCCTCTCTCTTTACGGCTTACAGCGGAAAGCAGACGGAATAATTGGCTGGCACGCTGACAGCAAGGACCACCCGAGGAATTGGACCTCGACAAGGAAAACCTTTGATACCACGATCATTATTCTGCTCGAATTTTACACGTAAGAGTTCTCCCAATAAAGACGTCAGATTTTGACTAATATTTAAACTAGGACCGTGATTAGCACCACAGGGGTAAGCTCTTAGGTACTTTAATGGCTTAAGCCTGAGAAAATCGGGCTAATCAGCGAAAATGCGTACCTGCAGGTAGCGGCTGCCGAAGCTGCCGGGATTGAACTGGGATTGGGTAAAACGGAAGCAATAGTAATCTTTGCATTCCTGTAAGCAAGCTCTTTCCCACTCTCAATTTCTTTGATTCAATTCCGTGCTGTCCGTACCTAACTAAAATATCTTCTCACTAGATACCAACTAGGGCAGGCAATTGGGGGATATCTCATCCCACCCTTCTCCGAACTCATCGGTCGGCGGTTGCCGTATCTTGCGTCCTCGCTGGCCTTCAGCCTGTTCTGTCTCATCATCGCGGCTACCGACTCCCCGGTGGCCGTTGGGATAGGCCGCTTCGTGACGGGCTTCGCGTCAGCCGTTCCATCTGTGGTGATTGCCGGCAGTGTCGAGGATGTGTTCAACGAGAAGCAGCGTGTCTGGATCGTCGTTCTCTGGAATGCCGGCACCACGGTGGGCCTGACCATGGGCCCCATCTACGCGGCCTACATCATCGCTGCGTTGGGCTGGAAGTGGGTGTTTTACAGCGCCGGAGCCGTGACGTTTGGACTGTTCTTGGCAATGATAGCGGTCAGAGAGAGCCGGCCAAGCCTTCTCCTTGGAAGTCTTGTTCAGCGGCTTCGGGAGGAGCACCCGTTCGTGGGTGAGCTGGAGTGGGATAATCCCGATGCGTTCCCCGATGGGAGGTCGATCGTCAGCATCGTCATTGTACGGCCGATGCGGATCCTCCTGACTGAGCCCATTGTCATCATGATCGCCGTCATCTCAGGGGTGTCCTGGGGCATCATATACCTGTTTACCGAGGCAATGACGAAAATTTACCAATCCGTCGGCCTGAACAAGGAGCAATCGTCTTTGCCTTTTCTCGCCATCGCCGTCGGCGTGCTCTTTACGTTTATCCCCCGGATCTGGGACCAGAAAGTTGTTCGAAGGCGGCATCGGCAGAAGGAGGAGGTGGAACCGGAAGACAAGATCACCGGGTTCGCCTTTGCCGCGCCGGCCTTGACGCTCGGCCTCGCCTGGTTTGCGTGGACGGTACCGCCATTCGCAACGAATATGCACTGGATAATACCTACGCTCGGACTAATCCCTGTCGGCTTTGCGGTGAACGAAATTGCTTACACGCTCAGCGGCTACTTAGCGGATGCATACCTTCTCTACAGCGCGTCGGCATTTTCGGGGCTTGCCTTCGTCCGGGCTCTCTTGTCTGGTCTCATGCCAATCGTAAGTCATGCCATGTATGGCGGCCTCGGCGCCAACATTGCGGGCTCCGTGCTTGTAGGCATCTCTGCGCTGTTCTGCGTTGCGCCATGGGTTTTTCTAAGGTACAGTAAGAAGCTACGAGAGAGGAGTCCTTTTGCTCGTCATAGCCTGGACACGCACCGACGAACCCAAGTCGAGCAGTAGGACATATTTAGTGAAATGGCAAGGCATTGTCCCCAAATGGCATAGAAAATTCTAGCCCTAAAATAAACATGATAGAGTTGGTGACAGGGTTTGGCGACAAAAAGTAACCGAGAGGAACGTTGTAGTCCAATGCCGGCGTCCCTCTCCCCGCCACGAAAGGCAGCAATGCCGGCGCTTACTCGTCTTCGATGGCGCGCCACACGATGACCAACTGAATGCAGAGTCGACCCGCTTCGCCCACAGCCTGGAATATGAATAATGACACGACATCATCTTGTTGGAGGATAGACCCATCGGCAGTGAGGTAAACTTATCAGCGAGCATATTATCGACCAACTCTCGTGCGACCGAAATTCTCCCCCTGTTGACCAACCAGTGGGATAGATGCCAACCTCGAATACCCACCAACGCTGGTGAAGATCCTATTATTCACTTCTGTAGCTTCCTTAATCTCAAACGGATCACCGGCTATTCACAATATGGTTCAAAGGCGCAAATTGTATTACTTACTTCTATGTCTGTATCCTCTATATCCTTGGGCTATTAAGGACGAGTTTAAAAGCGGGTGCGATGGAGCTGAGGCGGCCGGGGAAGTGGCGGCAGAGCGGCGGTCACAGAACCAAGAGATAAGTTGTGTGGTCGCGGTTGATTAGAGACAAATATAGAGTGGTCATTTCAACGAGGACTCATCATATATACCCACAACGGTCAGCTTCTTACCGAATAGACCGCTGGAAATACCCGCCACGCCCTATTCCCTCCCAGAACCTTCCATTCGAGCATGACCCCCGAGATCTCCGA
>Ga0247774_1000052_pt1 | contig 51561 bp, 60 predicted proteins | sample UWRJL001104B6_FD_179933 | JGI IMG/M metagenome (GOLD analysis project Ga0247774, IMG submission 179933) | Plant litter microbial communities from Arlington Agricultural Research Station in Wisconsin, United States - UWRJ-L001-104B-6 | ecosystem: Environmental > Terrestrial > Plant litter >...
AGAAGACAAAAAAAAAATTTTTTTTTTTTTTTTTGAACATGCCACATAAAGCTTTTGCAAGGGCAAGTGAAACCCCAGAAATATTTTCACAATCTGCGCTGGGAATATGGAACGCAATCTAACCATGACTGAAATTGGAAGAGCAGCGCTATAATCGAGATAAGAGAGGCGATACTATTTTATAGATGCTCCGAGAGGAATACGACTCCAAAGCCAGAAATGGCGCTGTATACTTAATGGAACGACGAATGAATATATATAGAGTCTAGACCGGAAATTCGTACCGCTTTCCCCCTCGCGCTTCAGCATGACATCATTAACGTAACCATCCTTCCCCTTACCAAAATAGGTCAGCATCGAGCCCGGAGAGCCACTTTTCCATACAGTCGTACATGCGCTTCCAGGTAGCCTTGCTGTGGGGCGTCGGAAGATGCAGGTCAATCTTGTAGCCTAGCGAAGCCTGAGCGGCGCCAAGGTACTTGTAGCCCTCAGGGAAGCGGTCGAGCGTGGCCTTGTCGAACACGGGGACGCGATGGCCGTCGACAGCCACCATCTTGTCCTTCATGTAGATGAGCTTGACGTACTTGACCTTCCAGCTCCGCTCCCGGCCGTTGGTGGGCAGACGCTCGCAGAAGAAGAAGAACTGGCAGTCGCAGTCGACGTCGTACTCTACTCCGTCCTCCGTCTTGAAGCGCTGCGTGATGGTCGCCTTCATCTTGCCCAGGGCCCGGTCCGTAACCAGATTGAGCTCGACGAGGGTGCCGCACTCGCGGTGCATGATGAATGCGCCGTTCCCCTTGCCGTCCTTGGAGATCTGAATGAAGTCGTCAACGGTGCGGGCTCCGCTCCAGGCTAGGGAGGAAAAACGTTAGCAAAGGGTTGCCATTTGAGGGCTGAAAAGGGAAGAGAGTCAGAAACGATGGGGAAGGGCGGAAGGCGAGAAGGAGAAGCCTACTGGTCCAAACATATGCCTCCTTGCAGAAGAGCGAACGAAAGTTCATCCACTCCGATGCATCACGGTAGACTGGCCAGCCTTTGCACAGCTCGGCGACGGCCATCCGGTCGAAGAGATCCTCGGTGGTGCCATTGATATGGCTGAACATGCGGTTGTGAGACTCGTCCTTGGACGTCATCTTATCGCGTACTTCGGAGATAACAAGAATGAGAAGATGAGGAAAAAGATGGTCGCTGGTAGGCTCAAAGTCGGGATTATAGGGTAAGTCGCGATGCAAAATCTGCGCCTCAGAGTTGAAGAAGTAGGATTGAAAGCATCCTTCGGCTCTGAGTTTGGCAGAAGAAAAAGGAAGCAGCGGCGAAAATCGAGGGAAACGCCGACTTACTTATACGCACCCACACTTCCACCTTCTCCGAGACATGCACTTCACAAGCGACGCGAACAATGGATTGTACGTGGGACGACAAGGACCCTGATATCTCACCGTCCGAAGAGACACGCGGACATGTGCATCTTTTCCAGTCTGCATGGTGTCTGCATGTGGCTCCTGTCAGACACCACCCTCGCCTGCTGCTTCGGTGACTTATGAAGCACCACAAACAGAATAAACAGAAGCTTGAGAGTGACTTGAAGAAGGGAAAGACTCCACCGGGGATCCGCTGCCATGCGCTTCCCCGAACTGATAGTATCCGAGTCTCTTTCAGTCCCCCATCACCACACGAACAGCTCTTGCTAACTTTGCCTCCCCGCCGCCCATCGCATGTCTCAGGCCAGGGCCATCTCACCAGCTAGGAATCCTACCAAAATAGGGCACTCGTATACAAATTGACATTTCTTGTGATTGTCTCCCGAGCAGTTGGGATTTTTTTCGCTGCCCTTTACGAGGTACCGCCGTGGAAGTGTGGGCAAACATCTCTACGTTGATAGCAGGCCCTGAATGCGTCAATCCACCTACAAGAAGCCATGGATGCAGCGGTGGAGGACGTCCTGGCAAAAACTGGAACGCCTCGAGGCCGCAAGGGGAAAACGTGGTGCCAACCAAGGAGGAGCAATCTACTAGGGCGTCGGATCCGCGCTGCCGGACAGTGAGTGCGGCGGACGCCTGGCGGTAAGCTTGAGCCACCCAGACAATAGACGCTCTGGCGGAGAAAATTCGAGCCACTACTGACTAGGGCAGAAAAGATTTGTCCGCCGATATAATGTAGGGACAATGCGACCAATGGTGGTGGCCTAAATTGTATCTAAACAGTCTTTGTGCTCACCAAGCTGATAATCTCGTCAAAACTTGGACAGCGTCAGATGGAGAATGCGGACGCTTAGAAACCGCCACGGCCGGGGGGGGGGCAGGCTGCGAGATGCATGTTGGAGGACTAACAAGTGCAAGTACCGGCAGCTGCTTGGAATTTATGTTGGGGGCGAGCCGGACGAGTCCATTGCTTGCATTATTTGGGGCGTTCCATACCGGATTCGTGCATGAAGATTTCTCGGTTTGGATGTACCTTGAACCCAGTCCTGAAGATGCCGACTACCAAGATTTTGGGAGGTGGAGGAACAGCCCGACTTCGGAGGAATGATGGACTGACTGGGCGTTCAAGTGCATGCAGAAAAAATATTCTCAACCCCCGCCCGCGATGTCCGTCGACCGAGACCTACGGTAAGGACCGGGACCGGGACCGTGTCAGTATAGGAGAGATGAACAAAATTCGGGACTGGATAGAGATGGCGACCAAGTGACTCGGCGCCGAATAGGAATGCGACCCGAAAGCTCGGTCCTAAATTCACCCCCACTTAGGAGCGGGAACGGCCAGTCCAAAGTCCAAGTCGTGGCCTCGTGGACTGATCGAGACAGCGGGGGTTTCCATGTACCGAAACGATTTGCGAGAATTCACACCTTTCTCTCAGTTCTGTCATTCATCATTTGTATGGGCCGCCTTGAGCTTAAGGAATACGACTTTGGCCCGAGGCACTTGAAAAGCATCGGAAACGGAGCAATTAGTCGCCGACATCGCAGAATGCCGCCGGGAGATGTCGATATCGGGTTTGGCGCTGGTCTCGACGCAAGGGGCTCTTGAGCTCCAATGGGCAACAATGGGCAATGACCGCCAAGACACCGCCTTCGTCGAGTTTCAATCGTCCCGAAGACGTCATCACCCTTGTTTTTTCCTGCCCTGTTCCCCATTGTTCCATCTTGCCGTTCCAAATCAGCCTCAGCTCAAACAACCCACTCACGAATCAAGCTTAATGAAAATCTCAATTTGCTATTTGGCACTGGCGGCCACGAATCGCGCGAAAAATGTTGCGGCTGACACGCGAGCAATGGGCTGTCTTGCATCCCCGGTTCCCGCCTCCAAACCAGGCAAAGCTCGGGCCTGGAACTGTCCAAAGTCAAAGTCTCACCGATTTCGGTTCTGAACTAACAAAAAAAGACCACAAGTGGATTGTGGGAAGACGAAACGGGAATCGAGGAGGTTGGTATGCAGCTTCCGGGATCATGCTTCAACAACGGACCCAAGAGTTGACGAGACCGCTGACCGCGGCGGCCGCACGAAGCCAACAATCCTTATGTACGATGTATTATCGGCCCTTTGGTCAAACTTTGCCACATCGGGGATCCGCATGCCCGTCACACCGAGGAACCAAGCGGTGTAACGAGCACGACACTAGTTGCCCGCAATTCACGCCAGGTACCAAGTGAAATCGTCAAGAGAATCGAGCTGAATGTTTCTCCACCATGCAGGTACTCTGCTCCTGCTGGATCATAATCCTTCTAGACGTGGCAGTTAGAACTCGCATGGACACGACAAAGCCGCTGGAGTCGTTCCATCTTGTGTTCGGTGACGCGGCTTGATAGGCGGGCCGGGGACAAGGCCTATAGTCTTCATGTCTGATTCCTTTTCTGGCTCGGCCGAGTTGCGTCACCGCAAATGTCGGCCAACTCGAAGTGTGACCTCAAACAAGATTCCATGGAAGTCTTCCGTCATCATCGAGCCCGGAGCCTATGGGTACTGTCCGTGCAGCGCGTGGGTGGATACCAACGCCCACGGTTCAGTCTCGGACCGGCTCCACAGAAGATCACGGCTCCCGGTCCCCGGCCGGGACCGCGTTGCCCATCATGGTCTCCAATCCGAAAACAGTACGTCCTCCAGTCAAACTCACAAGCACTGCTTCAACCCTGTCACCCGCCGTCTCCTGTGCCGTTCCGGGATGGTCCGGTGTATTCCCTATTCTCCAAAGTTGTGGAAGACCCTTGTCTTTTGGTTGGAAACGATCTCTTGACAAGTATTCTCTTGAGCAAGCAATGGTACATTTGGTAATAACTGCCCGTTAAGAAAACGAAACGATCCTAAACACGTCGTTGTAATGAACCCCAAGGAAATACGTCACTCCCGGACAGTAATCTAAATATTTGGTATAGGAAACAGGGCTAGGTCGTACTAAAGACAATAGTCTCTCCATTTCCGGATTACCTCCCTGAGGTGGATGTAGTAGGAAACAGGGACTAAGTGCCATTCCAGACGGGGTGGTCGGATACCTTTTGTTTCTCTAGCTTGCTAGGTTTGACACCGAGTAATGCATTGGGTGAGGATCTAGCGCCATTGTGTTAACTCCCTAAAGAAGAGGCACGTACAAAGTATAATAATAGAGATAAGCTTGTTAGAGTTCAGGGGCAGTTCAAACCATAGCAGATATTAAATTTCCAATGCATTTGTATGTATGTACGCCTTTCAGTTGTTAACCATGAAGCTGAAAAGCAAGTTCAGAAAATTTACATACACTATGTTAAGCTGCCAGTCGCCTGGTTTTAGGGTTAGGGGCTCAAGTTTGGGAGAGTATGTAGCTGCATATCCTGTGATGGGCTGCAGCTGCATTGCAGCAAGTTTATCACTTGGAGTCGTTGCATTTCATCGGGCGTCTGCTCCGATGCATAACCTCAGTTGTTAGGTGCCGCCGATTCGAAACGAGTGGAAGTTCAGTATACTATCCTGTAAACCTTGTAGAATTCCTGGGAAATGTACGGTAGGTCATGGCTGCTGACGCGCTTAGGATTGTGCCGCATGTATTAGACTGAAAGCCCCAACTGCGAAGCGTTGTCGATATGCGCAACATAGGCTCTGGGGTGCTGGTTTCTCATTCTTGCCGCTCAGCGGACACGTGCGTGTACATAGAGGCAACCTTGTCTCTTAAGTGAGCGCCACAGGGCATATCTTGAACAGCAGAGGTCAGGATAACCGCATATGCATTATAGGAGGTTTCGGTGCGAGGCAGCGCGTGCCATCGTCGGGAACCTGCGAGATGCAGGTCTACCTTCCACCTCGGCCCGGGCTTGGCGGGAGCGGTGGGCGCAAAGCTGGCAAATACCAGGCTCAAGGTAAGGCGAGAGCCACTTTGAAGCATGCTGCCACCAGCTCACTACCCTCGTACGGCTTGGCTTCGACCCGAGAAGTTAGCGGCCACCCACTCCAGATAGGTAGCGGCCTTGCTCCACTGCCCAGCCGGGTGCAGAGCCGCGCAACGCCTCACCCGGAGAGTCGAATCGGGGCCGATGAGAAACGCAGCATCTCAGCCAAGCCATGGCTCCTCCATGGTCTTGCTCTAAATTGCGCCGAGACTTGGGTAAATGAAAGCCAATGAGTCTCAATCCAATGTCACATCGAAACCACAGCCATACATCACAGGTGTCATCGTGCCGAGGAAGACCAAGACCCGGGAAGAAGCCGCGTACAGGCTACCCACCCCTAATGGCTCATTCAGTCCGACTCTTCAAATTCCCATGTAAGCCACGAATACAAGCCAGTGGGATAGACGAACAAATAGGATAGCTGCTATCTAATAGCTCTTTTCCGACCACTTTGTTCTTCACTGAAGGCTGTGGACTTCAACCTTAAAAAACGGGTACCGACTCGACCAGCTCGGATTTCTCTTTCGTGACTACCCGGCGGCGAAATGGCTCCCGGTGCTGGAGGTTAGACTCGCATCATCCCTTGATCTCCGGCAGGGAGAGTTTGGGCCCAACTTGGTCCCGGACAGATACTCTTTCTCACCTTGTTCAGCTCGCACAAGATGCGATCGCTGTCGGACTTGCCCTCGGATGCGAGCTCCTGCCCGAACCCTAGATAATATCTGAGGAGAGCAAATCTGACACACCTCGGAGCTCTCATCACGCTAACTCTGTCCAGCATCTAAATCGAAAACACCCTATTTATCACCTCCGGGTACTTTTCAATGAGGATACTACTAAAGGACAAAGCTTCAAGATTCTTGAGGACCTCGAAATAATCGGCTAGGATGCCCTCAACTAGATCCGAATCAATCTGGAAGTGACCGTTCACTCTCAGAGCTTCTGTCATACCGTCTCCAATGGTGCCGGGCCCGTGCATGGCCCTGAGCTGAAGTTCTTCGCTCTTGTGTATCAGAGCTCCGCTTGCTCATGGCTAACCTGGATTTGACAATCTCCGATGAAGATCTTGGCGACAACCCCCGATGATACCGATCCTGTTGCCGCCGCTAACTGGCCCGTCTTCAGTCCTTCTCGCCCGATAACTCTCGCCTCCCCCTCCGCAGGATGGAGCGAGCTATGGTGCAGGGCTCGACTGCCGACGAGAAGCTCGTCCTCTTCCATGCCATCGACCTCACCAATAGTCTCTACTTGTCTTCCGTAGGTCCCGAATTTCCCGAAATCCCAGTCGAAGCGTCACCCGAGTAGCACTTCTGCCGTCTGAGATGCGCCAGCCAGCATATCTACCCGGCCGATGTTGAAGTCATCTGCTGGAAGAGAGAAGGGGAAGAAGCGGTCGTAGTCAGCGGGGAATAAGATGCTCAGCGGCGCATCCACCGTCACTAAGAACTCGATGTCAATATGAAAGTTGAGATTGGAGATGTCCGGGTTCTCCTGGAGAGAGGCGAGCAGCCCGCGCATGCAGGTCCCACGACCCCCAGACTCAAGCCCACCGAGATCTGCGAAAATCATCAATCAGTCGGCAAAACAAACTACCCCTGTCTCTGTCATACTACGTACGTACTTGGGGCCGACATCACGCCTGGCACCCAGGTTTCCATTCTCGTAGAACGTACGTAGTAGTACCTCATACCATCCCAAACCCACCTGGCGTAGAGAGGATAATTCACTTATCAGATAATTACATCTCGCAACTCGACCGTCAGTGAATTCTCTACCCCTTTGTATTCCACCTCAAAGATCAGTCACCATCAGACAGCGTCTTTTCCTCAACACTGTCGTCAAGGTTGGCGAGATGACAATTGGCTCGCTGGGCAAGTCTGCTGACAGGGGGGTAATGCTACCGGAGGCTACTGCGCATGGGTTCGAAAAGAGCTACAAAACGGTTCCTGCTCCCAGAAGTAGCATCTAGCGAACGGATGTACAGTTTCGGGAACCTCGGGTCCCTGCCTTCTCATTGAGCCCATTTCAACAGTCTAGGATGCCATCTTGCCTGTCATAGAGATGTATCTGAGTTGCCATCACGTCGCCTCGGGCAAGTTGAACTCCTGGAACATCCCATTGGCATCCAGGGCCTCTTCTGAGGACCACAGAAACTGGGCTGGATGTTCGGAGGATGGACACGAATACGGGGCAGAGTTCTACCCCGATTCAAGAAATTCCTGGAAAGGAACGCAAGGCCTGTGTTTCTGGGATAGGGGTGACTCTGGCGCAACCGTCGCCACGGTTTGGGGTAGCATTCGGTCGACCGAGAAGGAGATGGATCACTGCTGGGCCAAATCTGCTAAATACGGACGGCATTCATTCCATCGTGTCTGTGTATGTTATTGTAGAGAATGCTATAACTGGACCCCTTGACCAGAACCCCCGAGCTGAAAGAGGTCAAGGCCGGGATTGTTAAGGGCAAAGAGCAAACATAGCAGACAGCCTTGCTATTTAGAAGTCGTGATATTTGGCTACGATACGAAAATGGTAGGCATATTCGTATGTATCTAACAGGAGATCGAGCGGGTTGCTTGGGAAGTTGAAGGCGAATGACAAGGCTTCCGATGTCAAACGAACGGAGGAAAACTTCAACATCGACGCCGAATTACAGTATAACCAGAAAGATCGCTCGAGAATTCTGCCACGAGCAGTCGGCCCCGTCGTTCAAGTTCATGGGCCAAAAAAAGAGAGTCGCCGCAAACTCTCCTAGAAGATGCGCGACTTGTTTACCAGCTAGCTAACTCGCCGGTTTGCGTACGGATTCTCCTGTATGGAACTGAGATGGAACCTTGGGTATATGCAAGATCAGGTCCATAGAGCTGTTGTGAGTTTGATATCGACGAGGAACCAGGAAGAGTCATCTTAGCCCTGGTCGGATACGAATTTATGGTCGATAAAGAGTGTAGCCTCGACTCCTTATCAATTATAGAGGCACCAAACGCTACATCTTTAGCTTGACTAGGAGCCGTCGTTACACGGCGAGGAGTGATATGCCCAGGCCCCAACTGCATCTGGACGACCGATCACAGCAACGTGAAGTTCTCTTAGACCTCGGGCAAGCAGCCCCCGAAAGCGGATCATCGTAGCCTCGCCTTTAGCTAACTAAGGCTCAGGGCTCAGTCATGGGCGAAATCCAGACGCCTTGACTGGCATACGCGAGCTAATCCGTGACAGGGGCGACATTGGCTAATTTGGCTGCACCGTACCTCTTGAGCTCTCAACGGCCTGGTCTCTTTCCTCTCTATCGGAACTACTCACGGCCCTTCGAGACTCTGCATATAGTCGGCAAGATGTTGCGCAGGCACATCTTGGATCCAAGCCGCACAACGGATTCACGGGAGTGCTGAACTTGGCGACGCAACTGGGCGGCTTGTTGCTAGACTTGACCCCCGAAAACTTGGCTCCTCAACTGCCGGCCCGGAAAGGGACTGCCAGTCGAGAAGCAGCACCAAGGTGAATGCTACCACCATGACCCCTTCGGGAACGGAATAACAGAAGATCCTTTATTGCCATCTCGCATCAAATTACTGTAGTTCGAGAAGGGTGAAAAGTTTTCACTCTGGCGAGCGATGCTGGGCAGGTAGCATCTGTTGTAGAGGTGGCGAATGGGACGATTGTCCGGCAAGCGATGAACCTCTTTTAGCCGTCTGCCGGGAGTCGACCGACAGATTCGAGCCATGCCAAGCCAGCGGCGACCAGCTAATCAGCGCTGCCAATGACTGCTCATGGCCCTTGGCATATATGGCTTCCTAACTCGTGCCAAGCCGCGAGGTGTGTGGTTGTGCGGGTCGTTTGCGGGATATGCAAGTCGATATTTCATGGAACCGTGACAGAAGGCAAGCCGATTTCTCTCCTTAATCTGGGGGAAGGCGCCGAGGGTTGGCTGAGGCCTGAACATTACCCGAGCAGTGTCACATACGTGCCTGGGCTCGCTGCAATTCGCCGGGCTGGGAAGACCGTCTCTCGCTCGTTCTGCAGGACAAAAAGGGTCTCGGGACCAACTTTCTCGAAGCATAATATCGAAGCCAGTCGCCAAGCCTCCATGGAAGAATATCATCCAAACCAACAAGAAGTCGCCATTGGCCCCAGAGTGTGAGCTTGTTCTCCCTGTTCATCCCGTCCAACAGTCCGACAGTCCGTGCCACCGTCTTCCGGCGCCGGCCCAGTTTCTGTGGATCCCGCACCCTCCGATCCAGATTGCGTGCATTCCCCATGGCCCAGCCGAGCCGCGGGACGATATTGGCAGCGACGCACCCGGAGTGGCGGCAGCCAAATTGGAAGTACAGGCGTTCGCGGTTGATGGCTGTGCTAAATGGTTCTTTGCTGCTCGGTGCTGCAAGATGCAGTAGGGAGGAACATCACGGGGCTTGAAGTGGCATTCCCCTTTGGACTTTTTCCATACTGCATCGTCAAGGTTCCCAAGTCTTTGTCCATCGGGGCTCCATGTCGTGGGTACCTCTTGAGTGAATCTTGTTAGCTTGCAAGTATAACGGCAAATATGCTGATCCCGCCAGGCACGTGGGATGCAGGGCACACACTACCGTACAGTACTCTACGGCAAAAAAGGGAGTACTATATATACACAATTTTGTACGGGCTCTTTGCCGGCATGGAACGGGCGCCGATTTTCGCTCGAATGAGAGCAACCCTTCTAGAATACGTCTGCACCGAAAAAGACTCCAGGCTGGATTCGGTGAATGGACGGTGTAAGACATTACGAATGCCGTAACCCTACCAGAGAATATATATGAAAGTCCAAAATATGGATCCTGCAAAACCCGCCGCTAATTTCACTTGGCTGGCGTTTCATTGGGCATTGCGGAGGACCAAATCTGGGGAAGACAGGGATGCGGGCAGCAGCACTTGCTACCATACGATCCACGAATATTTTCCCAGCAAGAGCCCATGCAGGTGATGATGCTTTGAAGCTAGCCAGACTGAGAGGCCCCAGATGCATTCTGCAGCGCTAGCACCCAAAGCACCATCAAAGTAACGTCGTCCGCGGAAAATTTCGGATTAGGTACTACTCTCGGAAGCGCAGACAAAGACACATTACGCCTTATACGGTTGGACGAAGTCTGGAGCAGAGCCAAGGGAAGGGGCCTTGGGGCCCTTCTGACGCTCGATTTGGGGTAAGCCGAAACACCAGGGCCGTGTCTCGCGATAGACGAGGAAGCCACCATCGGGGAATACAACGTCGGTGGTCACTGGCTGACTGGCTGTTTCGTGGCCGACGTCATCTTCGCCTCGCCTTCGTGCTCCCAGGGCGGCCATTGTCAAGATGCATATAGACCAAGACTACTGCCTCTGTACCCTTGGCCCTGCACATCTGTTGAAGGCAAGTCTGGAATCTGGAACGACGAAAGCCGTGGTCTGGTACGAAGTTGCTGCGACACGGTCAGAAGCGGCCTGGCGCCAAAGCTGCCGGCATCGTTCGCCCACCATTGGATACCACGCAGCGAGCCTCTCAAGGACGAATGGGGTGGCTCCAAGGCGACCAGGACCTGGCCAGTTTGCCTGGTCCGTAAAGTGGCTGCAGGTGTTGTGAGACCTTGGTGTGTTAGGCCCCAGATTTCCTCATGCACCTGACCAACCACCACTACGCCGCCTAGGCAGGACACCCGTTTCGTTGTCTTTCCTTTTTTTGCTGATAACGCTGATGATCAGCGGCAAATAGGGAGGGCAAAGTCCTGCAAAGACACTGGCTGGTTTTGGCTGATACTACAAACCAGTACAGAGGTACGGACGGGGGTCTTGAATCGAAGCTTTGGTGACGCCTAGAGTCGAGTCAGGAATAGCAACAGTCATAAGGACCAAGGACCAAAAGGGCCCGGGCTTGGGGATCTATGTGCCGCAATGCTGCGGTCGGCTCAACTGACGAATCCCGGGATACCGTTGCTGAGATTGATGATTAGTCTTCCAGAGAGCCTATCGGATAGAGCTTGTTCCAGAACGAAGCTCGAGCCAGAAGTTCCCAGATTTTGCGATCCTGCTAGGGAGACCTAACCAGATGAAGCTGCGCAAAGCCGCGTTTTGATGATTGGGGTCCCTAGCGCCTCGGGAGGTAACGTAGAGAGGTACGTACCTTTTCCGATTCTTCGTACCTTGTCGACTTGCCTCCCTCCAATGCTGTCCTGAGCACGGCGTGCAGGAGCAGTGCTTCCCAGCGAATGGCAGCCTTCGGAGTTTTGGGGAAAATTGGAGAATCAATTTGGCGCCAGGCTGTGGTAGGCTGCATGCTGACGAGCTGGCAACGAGAGTCGAGTGCAGCTTGGTTGCGATGGAGGTGCCTTCTCTGCACCGTTCCTTGCGAGAAACATGTGCTTCATTAAAGCCCTTATGCCGAAACAAAGACGTCTCTTAGTTTGGCAGCAAGAGACTCATGTGCCTTCATCTAGCTAGTGCTTCCCCAAGCGATTCATCTCGGACCCTTTTAGCCCAGATATGTCGTGTAATTGATTCAAGGTTGGGATAGGGCATCTGAAGAGCCGCCGCGCAGCTTCAGTTGTCTGGGAAGGTAAAGAGCCAATACCACACGACAATGACTACTGTAATTAGCACACACCGCAGTCTACTCGATGTGGAGCGCTTGATGGTGAAGCAATTTTGTGCTTCGCCTTGGGCTTCTCGCATCCTTCCCGCGCCAGAGACCAGGAGACACCAATATTATCCCCGATCGAGACTGAGTCTTGCTGGCTGCGAGGCCTAACCCTGTGAGGCCTAACCCTGCGACGCTGATGCAGGACAGGCGGGAGGTGTGTATGAGCCCCAGCAAATAACGAGCGTTGGGCTCCTTTGCGTTCCTGGCCGCTGCTTGTTATGACAGTCGAGCTCAAATATGATAACAGCTCAATGAAGGCGGTCGCATATTTGTGGTTTGGATAGAAAGGCTATTTGACGGCATAGTCTAATCTGCATTCATGAATTATATATTGGAAGGGAGGAAGCTTCCGTGCCCGGATTCCCAGAAGCGGCTGGCCTCATCAGGTCAGCTTTATAAGAGCCTCGCTATTCCGCCCCTTATTGTAGGTGCCATAGTGGCAGGAGTGCAGCCCTGGGAGCCGACTGGTGGATGCATTTCGGAAGCTGGTCACACGCACACAGCACTTGGGACCTTCTTGTGCTTTTTGTCGGACAAACTTTGTCCGCTTCTCGTCCGCCGGCCAAGGATGGCCTTGGTAAATATGCATTGTTGGGTAGGTATAAATGGATATTCTTATTCTTGAAGTCTGGGTTGGACATTTTCTGGACCCGGGATTCCGAGTTGGATCGCATCCGCAGTCGCATTGGTTTGCAAGTTGCCTGCTCGGTCGCAGCCTGATGAGGTGCCACCACGACCAGCCTAGCAAGGGACTCACCGAGCATCCCGCGGGCAGTTTGTAGGCGTACCACGCCAGTTATGACCGCCGTGGCGGGCGTGGTTCTTTTTCGAAGCTTCTCTCGTTCTGTGTGTAATTCTTGCGAGACTGCAATGGATAGCAATACTTGTCAGACTTGAAAAGGCACCGCCAATTCACCCAGGAAGCATCAGAATATTTGGCGCTTCTTATGACCCAGATTCTGAAGGCGGCCACTAGCCTAGCCGCAAACAGCTGGCAAGGGCTGCAGCTCCCTGGGTTGCTGCCAATTGCACTGTGGCTGTACCGTGTGAAAAGTGGGGATCCACTTCGTATTTTCACTGGGTACGAGACCGTCCGTCTGTTCCCAGGGCTTCCACCGAATGCTCAGCCGTGTTGGCCTGGCCATGCTAACCTCGCATGGCATCGCGCTCGGTAGGTCTCAACCTGCAACTGTTTCAATCTTGGCTGGTGGCTGCTTCTGTGGGTGACAAGAGGACTGGGAGATGCATACGACCGCCAAGGGGATCTTCTCATGGTGGCGACAGGAAAGGGCACAAACAAATGGAGAAGGCAGAAAATAGCACACGAGCGAGCATGTCGAGGATGGCACGTCATCTCGTCGATCGCCCGAGAGTATCCATCTTGCCATCGCATCAAATATCCGCGCCCCTACCCGTGAAGCCTGCCAGACGGTATCGATATATCTTGCAATTGATGCGGACCGGGACATGTCAGCTTGGCCTGCATCTCACTTTGTCCCTAACAAATTAGACTGTGCGGGCGTCCCACACCGACGACCAGAGAAACGTCACGGTCCCGATATGCCTGCTCCTAAAGCCGTTGGTACCCCAGACCCCCAGGCATGTGCTTCTCCTCCGTAATAATAGAACAAGAAAGCGATGCTCGGAAGTGGCTTGCCTTCTTCTAAGTTCCCCGAGACCGAAGAGTCACCTTCATCGTCATGCATCGGGATGGGAGTAGGAGTCGAAATAGCCATTCTATGCCAGATTCCTTCTTCATAGAGAACCCATCGCCGTGCGACGGCAGGGCTCTCTGACCAAACCAAGACCCACTAAGACCCATTCGTCCACTGACTTGCAGGCGACAAGGGCATGGATCAGTGGTACGAATGGCGTGTCGTCTCCATCGCCTGGAAGCGACCCACAGACCTCACCAGAGACCCACAGATGCCTACATATGCCCCGGGTTCCCGTCCTGGTACTACCTGGCACCTAGTCACGTAGTGGAGTGGAACGAGCTAAATAGCGCCCGGCGCTGCTTTATCCGCCAGCAGCGTCCGCATTTCTACTACCCCGATCTATTCGTAGATGGTACGGCCAATTCAAATATGACGGCAGCATTTGCGCCAGCGTCAAAACATTATGAAAGAATCCAGGACCGGCCAAAACGGCTTTTCGGGCTGCAGAATGCCTCACCGGTCTGTATTTTCCCGGAATGCACGCGCCCGACAGCCCTGGGCGCGACTGTCAACCGCTCTGGTCAGTGGAAACCGTTCCTCGTCTGGCTGCTGCTGGGGCTGATCGGCAGGTCTGTTCGAATTTCGTGACATGCAACCCCGATATGGACTGGCCCCGTCACTTCTTGCTAGGCATCATGACAGGGTTTGCGAAGTATTGATAGCCGCCACCAACAGCGTCCGACGCTCCAACTTCCAGCCCTCCAGGTTGGGGCATCTCGGCAGGGTTGCGAAGTATTGATAGCCGCCACTAACATGATCTCTAACTTCTAACACTCTAACTTACACATCGTAATAGGATTGCGAAGTATTGATAGGGCCTCCAACGCTCCAAGCGGACTGACGACTTCACGCCGGCTATGTTATCAGTCTGTTCCGGGCCGTCTCTCGCGGTAAGGCCAATGACCATCTCCGATACGGCGTAGCCAACCGCCTGCGAGCCGCCTGCGAGCCGCCAGCTACCTTGCAGCAAAAGACAAGAGGTTGCCGCCGTCTTCGGCCTCGGCCTCTCATGCAGAGACAGAGCAACTCCCGCCTACCTTCGTAGGAGGTAAGTCAGTAAGGTCGTAAGTAGGCACTGGCACATGAAGATTTCGGACCACTACCTGGGCCAGGCGAACTGGCGTGGTCCCGTTCGCCACCGCCGATGGACGGCCGCTGACGGCATGGAAGGGAGGTTGTTCCTGAATTGACTGCCGGCTCGATAGTTGGCTGTCGCGCTCACTAGCTGGTTTCTCTCACGGGACCGAATTGAATTTTTGCCCGTCATGCTACAAGACACATAAGAAGACCCTGTGGCTTTGGTGGCCAGCCCCTTCCTCTTTCGGCCAAACTGATTCATGTTAGATCGCGACAACCCTGTAGCTTTGCTTACGAATAGGTGAGCAAGCCGACAATCCGGGCCATCTCCGGCCTGGACATTTTGAGATGTCTGCATGTGTGAAAGACGTAGCACTCATAACGAGTCGGGTAGCGGCTAGCGGCTTCGGGTGTGTTGATGGCAACGCCCATTTATTCGCCGAAAATTACACTAATAATGGGCCTTTGGTCGACTTGAACTTCTATTCGGCTAGCTGTGAGGACCACTCGAAAGTTCTACCTGCAGCAACAGAGTGAGATGCATCCCTCTTCCATGCCCTGAAACTCCGGTGCGCAAATCTATAGACATTAACCATCAGGGCAAACTGACTTCTTCCGTCTATTGCCTACTGCTAGTCTTAGCACTTAGATGAATTGGAGCAGGGCAGACGCTTGATGATGCACAGTACGTCGTAGCCAGCCAAAGTACCTCTGTCTGGCGAGTATTTTGCCTGCAGGCGCTAAGTTGGCCATCCTTTATAGAAGTAATACCGTCCGACATTACTGCCAACCACTAACCTCTGTGGGTGTGCAGCCTGCCGCGGCTGGTTCCGCAAAAAGTAACCATATACGGTGCATAAACGCCATAAGCACTGTCTCCGTGACGAGAGCTAGTGGAAGACTCGGAAGTTCATTTTGCGGGTACCAAGAAGCATCGCTCCGAGCATCCAAGATGGCTTCAGTTCTGCTGAAAATCTAGTCAATCGTGGCACAAACCAGTCGTTGGGTATCAAGTAAAACTGCCAAAAAGCGGGCTCGGCTCACCAATGGAGTTTGGTGAATGGCAGCCGCATGGAAGAGTAAAGGGTGACCACGCTATATGAAGTAGAGCTATAACACCAATTGACCGAACTTCAGAATCATGCTATCCGGAGGCACATCCCAACTTGGTTCTCCAGCGCGTCGGCAAGCTTCAGGTCGAAGCCACAAACAATCCGGCGATGACTATGAAGGTTGAACATATCAATAACAAACGAAGATCATGAATCCACAAAACTGGGAAGATGGATATTGTTGTCACCGAAAGCTTAAGACGCGGCGGCATGTGGCGTGCGCTGCTGCCGTGGCCGATTTGCTGTGAAGGCTCAAACAGTCCAATATTCCCCGAATTCTGCAGTTTGTACTTCGTAGAAAGTGTGGATGTACTTCTGTGCCTTCGCAAGCTTCCCGGTTGCATTCTCCCTCCATGAGATGCTGGAGTGTTTGCACCACAATCACAACTGAAGTTGCTTGCAAAAGGTTCTCCTGCTGCAGACCTCAATGGAGCAGATAGCCAAACGGTCAAGAGCTTCAACTTGAAGCCGCCGGTTACCACTGCGTGATATTGCCGAGGCAGTGGCCGCCCCAGGCCTTTGACGATCGAGACGACCCACACCTTGCAGGTTCCAATGTATGTACGAAGTAGGTAACAGCTGCACCTGCACAATCCTGCGTATGACTGTCCGCTCCGCATAGCAAGGCCGACGTTCCAGAAGCTGCATCAATTCCCAGCACAGCCTACCAGCGAGCCCATCTTCGATCTCGCTACTGCTAGGTAGACGCTGCAGAGCTGAATTCATCACTCACCATGGTTGTTGGATCGCAAATCTCGTAGCAAGAAACCAGAGTAGATCCCTTCATGAAGTGTGAACGCAATGAAGCCAGCCCTTGTCGCTGTGTCCTGTCGCTACCAAGCCGTGGGCGTGATCGAAATCCTCGTTCTTGCTAGCAGTTGCACCATTGAGGCGATCCTAGCCCAACGGCTGCAGGTAGTTGTCCTTCAATTTCGCACTGTGTACATCACTGTGGGGTTCACAGTGCACGCGTCGGATTCTGCACTCCAGATTGCCTACAGGTACCTCTGCTTGTTGTTCCATTTGGGGTGCTACCCTACCGCTGCGCTCCGCCTGCGCCTGCGCCGTTGGAACTCGAAGGCAAACCACGTGCAGCAGGGTAAGCCTGGCCTGACGGGCGAGGTGAAAGGGCACAGAGAGATGCTGGGAGGTGCTGGAGGGGCGGCTGGGAGGTGCTGGCGGCCGTCATCCGCCGACAAAAGTTGACCGACCGGGTCTGTAGTACGACCAGGTTTGTTGGAAAGCGCTGGTCCTCGACGAATACGAAGTGCAGAGGTATGTCGGTCGAGGTTTTCTACTACGCCTAGCGACCACCACCACCAACTTCAACCATTCTTTTCCTTTCCTACCTCTTCCAAGCCTCCAAGCAACAATTGCTTCGCCAGGTGGGAATAGTTGCTCGAAACAGCCGGATTCGAACGTCAATTAGCTGCTATTTGCATGTCGAATAGTATGCTACACCTGATGTCAAGACACCTTTTCTCCCTCTCGACCTTCCCTCGCCCTTAAATCCGACACCGACCCATCGTGCCATCCCCACCGCCGTCCTCCTCGGTCCGCTTCCTCGCCGTGTTAACCTCCGCCACCGAACCCGAAGCCGATCGTCTTGCGCCGATTGCTCCTCGCGAACTTGACCAAGGCATTTCTCGTCTTCCGCCAGAAGTTGCAGATCGTCCCAAGTCTTCATAGTCATGAATGACACGGGAGTCAAGGCTGAACAGACACCCACGATGCCGACGACGGCAACTTCTCCCGACGGTGCTACTGGGAGCGCTGGCAGCCCGCCAAACACCGACGAGACTGGTATGATACATTGCCTGTGCCTGCCAAGGCTGCCCCTCCAGTTCTGGTCGTCTTATTTGGCCTCAAATTGGCCTCATTGTCGTCCTGGAACATGGCCGAAGCCCCCTGGAGAGTCCCGAAAGTCCAAGATGGCCCACTGAAGCTCACTGCCTCGCCCGCTTTCGGTTTAAGATGCAAGCTAACAGCGAGTCGTCATAGCTTCCACCATTACGGTCAACACAAAGGCCCCCGCTGGCAATTTTCCGCCTCCCAAGACTGACAAGCCCCGCCCTCACATTTGCACGACTTGTCAGCGATCGTTTGCGAGACTAGAGCATCTCAAACGGCATGAGAGGTCGCACACCAAGGAGAAGCCGTTTGCGTGTCCTGAGTGCACGAGATGCTTCGCCCGCCGAGATCTTCTCTTGCGACACCAGCAGAAGCTCCACCAGACCACAACACCTTCGTCTCGTCCGAGAAACCGCCGCGAGAGCACCAGCGGCGCCCCCGTCCAGAGCAGAGCCCGAAAGAACAGCATCGCAGGACCCAATGCTGCAGCCACCTCCGCCCCAGGCGCCACGGCGCCGGGTTCCATGAGACCGCGGGCAAACACCATCAGCCATGTGGACGTCCAGATGCTCTCGGCAAACCTGTCAACGGCGAGGGGAATTCCGCCTCAAGGCCATGGCCACGGCCACGGCCACGGCCACGGCCAAATGTACGGTCACAGCAGACACCCAAGTTTGGCGGGATTGCCCATGCACAACATGGATCATGCCTTTGCCGGCATGTCGGTTGCAATGGGCCACCGTGGTGTTACTCATGGCCTCCCCAAGCTGGAGACGCACGGAATTAACAACATGGGATTTGGTGGCGGACTTCGAACGGCTCCGCCGCTGGCTTTCAGCGGGAACGAGTTCGACTTCGAAGGTCTCCTATTCGGAAACTCGACAATCAACCCGAATGCTCTGCACTACAGCGACTCGCCGCAGTCCATGGCCATTGACCCGACGTCTCCCTTTTCCCACGGCCTGCATGACATGTCCTCGGTCCACCACCTCGACGACACAATAGACTGGCTGAGCGGATTCGAGCAGCAAATGTCGATCCAGGCAAACGAGACGGCCGTGGACGGGTCCAGCCCTTCGGCAATCAGCACAACCAGCCAGAGTGGCATGAGTGACGTTATGCTAGACGGCTCCAACCACGCGCCGACGACGACAGCAGGTTCCATGTGGCCGCAGACCTCGATGGGTCCTCCACAAATGGCCAACCACCCGTTTCCCATGGATCTTAGCGGCTCGGTGTTCCCCGAGCTCATCAACGGCGCTCCCATTTCCCCTCAGCCCCCGTCTCGCAAGATCAACGATCCTTATTTCTCAACCCCCCCGCCGTCCATGACATCGCTCAGCCCGTCCCTCGTGAACGGAATGGGATCCCACAACATTAACCAGGCCCTCGCCTTCAATGCTGCACCCGAGACGCCGTCCTCGATGAACGGTGGAAATCAAGCCATTTCGCCACTCTCGACCATCACCGAGGCTACCCGGAATGCCATCGTGACCGCACTGACACAGCGTCTAGCCTTCGGACGCAAATACTCGTTCCCGGCGCCCAGCTCACCGCTTTCGCCCCAGGTGCACAACACGCCGGTAAATGCCACCGACGATGTGAAGAACTTGCCAAGTACACAGGATCTCCAACGGTACGTGGGTGCATACCTCCGCTACTTCCACCCGCACTTCCCGTTTCTCCACGTGGCGACGCTGTCCTTTGAGGTCCCACCAGCCACAGCCAACGGCCGGACAGCTGCCTTGGGCGGTACGGGATGCCTGGCACTTTCCATGGCCGCTATCGGGGCTCTGTATGAGATGGAGCACGCGCAGTCGAGGGAACTGTTTGAGATGGCCAAGAAGATGTTGCAGCTCTATCTAGAGGAACGCCGCAAAGCTGAAATGAAGAAGGCCGATTTCTTGAGGACGCCTGCCACGACGGAACACAATGCCAAGCCAGCACAGTCCTCGCAAGAAGGTGCAGTTCACACACCAGTCTGGCTGGTACAGGCCATGCTCCTCAACGTGGTGTACGGCCACAACTGCGGGGACAAGACGGCCAGCGACATTGCTTCGACCCACTGTGCCGCTCTCGTCAGCCTAGCCAAGGGCGCCAATCTGCTGCGAAAGGTCAAGGACGACAACAAGGATGCGGCACTGGAGGACTGGAGCGGGGTTAAGCTGGAATCAGAAGAGCAAGCCGAGTGGCTCAAATGGAAGGCGCAGGAGGAAAGAAAGCGTACTCTTTATGCCGTCTTTATCCTGTCAAGCATGCTCGTACTGGGATATAACCATACTCCGGCTCTCACAAACTCGGAAATCGTCTTGGCTCTACCGTGCGAGGAGGAGTATTTCGCGGCCGACAGTGCTGGGCTTTTCCACGCCAAGGGCGGCGTTCAAGGCGCAAACATGAACAGGATGACGTTCCACGAAGCTCTTGGAGAATTGCTCAGGACAAACGAGAAGCAGAAACAGGCGGCAGCTCTGAATGCGTCAGGATTTGGTCCAAATGGACATCACCTCCCGCCGAGCGAACTGAAACCAAGCACTTTCGGGTGTCTCATTCTCATCAACGCCCTCCACAACTACATCTGGGAGACGAGGCAGAGGCATCATAACAAGGTCTGGACCAACGAGGAGACAGAGACGATGCACCGGCATATCGAGCCGGCGCTGAAGGCCTGGCATGCTGCGTGGAGCCGCAATCCAAGCCACGTTTCGGAACGTCCCCATCCGTATGGCCTAGGCCCACTTTCGGCCGACTCGATGCCGCTGCTGGATCTTGCCTACATTCGACTGTTTGTAAATCTTTCGCGGTCGAAGGAGAAGTTTTGGCAGCGCGATTGGGACGGTGTCGCCGAGGAGCTCGCCAAGGGCAGCGAGATCATCCAGCACGCCGAGCAAACTCCTGAGTCGAACAGCGAATTTAACGGAACGGAACCATCCGATACATCCATGGCTAGCTCCGGCTTGATGGACTCGCCGGCCACGCAGCTTTCATCACCCGACTTCTCGTCGCACAAGTTCCCTCCCCAGGCCGCGCAAGGCAACGGCAGCACGCAGAACACCCACGCCATATCACGTCGCGAGAAGCATCTCCGAAAGGCGGCGTTTTATGCTGCCGAATCGTTGACCATGGCAGACCGGCTCGGTGTGACCTTTGCCGACTTCACCAGTCGCGAGCTGCCCCTTCAGTCGGCCATGTGTGCATTTGATTGCGCCCAGGTACTGGCCGAGTGGGCTGCCACTTTGCAGGATCGTGTCGGCCGCTATATGGGCATTTTGGGCCAGGACGAAGTGGATCTTCACGGCGTGCCGGCCATAATGCTGTTGGAAGACGAGGACGTGAAGCTCCTGGATAAGATGCAAGAAATTGTGTCGAGTGCCGAGGCGAAGATCAACATGGAAGTGGCGAGCGGGAACATCAACTCGAGGCTCAATCTTGCCGAGCACGCAGGCTATGCCTCCAAGATTCTGCTCGTCACTGCTTTCATGCTCGAAAAGGCGGTAGTCTGGCCGACAACGCACATCATGGCACGATGCCTGGAAACACACGCGAACCACGTGCGAACTCGAGCCGAAAAGTCCATCTTGACGTGCGGCGAATGAGCAACAGCCGATGGCCGCCGCGTCGCCACAGCCAATTTCGATATAGCTCGCCTTGGCAGCGGCTGCTGCAACTAGACTACGTGTTTCGTCTGCTGACGCCGGCCCTTATTCTTGACGAGTCTCTTTGCATCCCGGCCTGAATGAGAATATGAAACTTCTGGACATCATCGATAGACATCATGGCACGACGATACCCACAATCACGAATTCGATCCGAAGCACGTCGTCGACGACTTAGCATTTCCTTTCAAAGTGAGGGAGGCCGACATTTGACTACGACTATTGAGCCATGACAGCCGGTCCTGCCTTCGAGACTCAAACGACGAAGAGCCGGACAGGCTGTTCGACGCGGACATCTACCTGTAAATAATCCTTTTCACTTCGACTTATGACCGTTAAAGACCTGTTCATGTCGCCTCTCGTCTGGTCGGCGGCAGTATTGGCATTCGAATCGGTTGGGGGTTGGAGCTGTTTCTTCATGAACCGTGCTCCGCGTAACGCTCCTTATCTTTGATGTTGGAAGATGGCGTACGGGGGATTTTTGATCAATTTTGCGCAGGCTTTTCTGGGCGGCTCGATGACTTGACTTTCGATTCTCTTTCGCCCGCGTCGATTTGTCGCGGCATCATTCTCCGTCCTTTACCGTTCGACTGGTGTTTGCCGGCGGAGTTGAGGTCTATCGGGGCAGCGCAGGCATTCTTACCTTCATTCTGCGACTCTGCAGTCCAATTCAACATTTACCAGAGAAATTCTTCTGACTCCATAGCTGGGCTTCAACCGGGGTGGCGGGATGATATTGATTTCGGCATTGCAACGGAGGACGGATCGGGACAGAGGCACACTTTATTTTCCAAGTTCCGAGCAGATCGAAGTGAAAATGTTCGCCGCTTTGGAGCCGACGGTATTCTCTTCGCAAGACCAAAAAAAGTTTTAAAAGGGGAACTGGAGTTAAAAGCGGATCCGAGGGATCCGACTCTTTTGGGTGTATGAAATGTCGGGTGCCAGGTAGGGCGCGAGCGGCGAGAGGCAAGGCCGAGGCCGAGGTTGGACCCGAGGGGGTCAATAGGTTGGGAAGAGGCATGGAAAATGTTGGGAAAATAAGGTTTTGACAACAACTATCACAGAATAAAAGATGAATGAGCATTATGACTTTCTACTATCCTAGACACCATCGTTGAAAGCGGACTTGTGACAGTGTAGCGTGTAAGCAGTGTACAGGACGGTATCGGCCTTTGAACCTCCGATGGCAAATAACCATGCGAAAAGCGCGAAGTCGCGACACGCGAACCATTGTGCAGTTTTATGCTTCTTGCGTCTCCGACTCATGCCTCCAACGCAGCTCCAAACATGACGTCGTTGGAGGGGTGTTTCCCCTTAGATTACCACTCCGAAATTGCCGGCGGCGGCGAACTTCGGGGTCTGCGGGGCGTGCTGGCGTGCTTGCGTGCTTGAGCGTCTGGGTGCCAGCCAATCCCGCAAAACCCGCGGAGATGTTTTTCTATGGCGCTGCTCTGGTGTGGAGCGGGGCTCCGTGCCGAAGCATCCATAAGGGCCAAGGCGCACAGCTGAGGGGACCCTTTCCGGGCGGAGATGCGGAAGAATGCGGAGACGGGTGCAACTTTGTAACTCTAATTGAGAATGTGGTAACCCTTACTAATGTGTTGTTACGGTTGGCTTTCTGGCGCTGAGGTCGTCGGGATGACAAATTGTGATACTGCAGATGGACTCTGAGCTGCTGTGAAACGGTGATGGATATTGGGTTTGATGAACTCGACTTCCGACAGAGATGACGATGGGAATGTGGGCGTGAGCTCATGTGTATATAAAGAAGTTTCATGTTCCTCTCCGCTTCTTTGTGACACTCTCCGCAAGATTTCGAGATCAGAATCCGAGTCGCATCACAAAGTCGCAACTTAATAGTGGTCTTCAATTATATCACCACTTGACACATACAGTCAACAGACGCACACACGCACGCACACACGCACGCACACACACTCGTAACCTTTGAGACTTCTATCGTCATCGTGGTCATCCAAAAGGCCGCAACACAACAGCGCAAATCAAACCTCTCAACTCAACTTGCCTTACTTTAGTTTTACTTTTCTTCTTCAACCTCCCAAAATGTCTCTCCCCCAAACCATGAAATCTCTCCACCAACCCTCTCACCTCTCCCCCACACTGACTCTACGTACCGTCCCGCTCCCCCAACCCACACAACCTAACGACCTCCTTATCCAAGTCCACGCCTTCGCGCCCACCCTCGGCGAGCTCTCCTGGGCCGCCGCCCGCCCCGAATTCTACCTCGAAGATCGGGAGCCCGTCCCGGGGACCGACGTCGCCGGCGTCGTGGTCGGCGGCCCCGCCACCGACCCCCAAGGATCCGGCCGCTTCAAGCCGGGCGACCGGGTCTTCGGCCTCATGGACTTTACGCGCCCCGGGGCCGGCCGCGAGTACACCGTCGCGGCGGCGCCGACGATGGCGCGGCTGCCCGACGGGGTGGCGTTCGCGGACGCGGCGGCGGTGCCGATGGGGGCGCTGACGGCGTGGCAGAACCTGTTTGTGCACTACCCCGGCTTGCGGAGGGAGGGGCTGTACGGGGACGAGGGGCGCGCGCGGAGGGAGAATGCGGGGAGGAGGATCATGGTGGTCGGGGCCGGGGGCGGAGTGGGGACGTGGGCGGTGCAGCTCGCGGCGCTGGCCGGGGCCGAGGTGGTGGCGGTGGCGTCGGGCTCGAAGGAGGAGCTCGTCCGGTCGCTGGGGGCCCGCGAGGTTGTGGACTACACGAAGACGACGGTGGCGGAGTGGGTGCGGGGGAGGCCGGAGCGGGAGGTCGACCTGGTGCTAGATTGTGTGGGGGGGCCGTCGAGGGAGCATTCCTGGTGGGCGGTCAAGGAAGGAGGTATGATGATTACTATTGTTTTGGAACCCGAGTTGAAGCAGCCGCAAGAGCTGAAGAGGAAGATCGAGGCAAAGTGGACGCTGGTGGAGAGAGACGGCACCATGCTGGAGGAGATTGGGGCGCTGGTTGCGGAGGGAAAGGTCAAGGCCATTGTGGACAAGGCATACGGGTTCGATCAGTGGGAGCCTGCTTTCGAAAAGGTAATGGGTGGAAGGTCGGCGGGGCGAGTCGTGATCAAGATTGTGGATGAATGATTTCGATATCATTATTCGCGGGGAATCAATACAGAATCCTCACAAGTTGGCAGCTCTCTTCAAACCGACCAGTTTCAAACGACAACTAGTAAATTCGTACTTGGGGCAGGCGCTGTCCATGCTGCTCGCGGTTTCCAACCGGGTTCGGTCTCTTATATACTCTAGTCGAGCGCAAGCATTGTCATTCACAACCAGTGTGCTATCTTTCTAGAGCCAAACACCATTTATTAACCATTCCAACACACAAGAGGTCCATACTCTCTATATCACTACCGCTCTGCATCTGCAGAGCCTCTCGTAAGAGACTGAAAGCAGTGTGACAGAAATGGGATTAACAGGGAAGCCGCAACTTTCATCTCCTCGATTCGACATCCACTAGTTCCACCCTCCCCAAGGATCCAAATACCATACCTTCGCCTCCGCGACAGCCCCACAACTTACCCCGCGTAGAGCCTGCCCCCCTTAGCCTTCCGAAGCCCTTTCCAAGAGCTCCCAAGATTCCTCGCATGGATCGTCAAATTAATAGGGCGGCTGCGACCCCATCCCACCCGGATAATCCTCAGGCCTTCCACCGATAGATCCCCCACTGCCAAAGTGCTTCTTGCGTAGGGCCGCCAGTCGCTTCCTCTTGGTGACGGTGTTGATGTACGTGCCGATAACAAAGGCCACCAGGTTGAAGAAAGGCACCCACAGCTGGTCGGGGAGGAACTGCTGGGCAAACGCGAGGCAGATGGGTGACGTAATCCACGACACCTTCATCACCTTCCAAAACCCCACTCGGACCGTAGCGCGCACCTGGTGGACGGTCTTGGCGCCGGCGATGAGGGACATGGCGACAAGGTAGACGCTATTTTGAATGGGGGCGATCTAATGCGACGTATGCATGTTAGAACCAGAGATGGTCACCAGACGAAAGGCCACACGAAGTGCGAGGGGAAAGAGACGTACGATGAGGTTACTGATCAGAATCTGCAAAATCTTGGACCGCAGGCTCGTCCGGTTACGGAACATCTTTTGCAGCAGCCAAATCATAAAGTGGCCCATCGGCGCAGAGACAAGAGCTCCGTACGCCGCCATCTTGGGCACCCGGGAGGTGAAGTAGTGGCCGTGCTTGTTGCGGTCCTTGGCGAGCCACGAGGCGATAACTTCTTGCAGCCCAGCGAGCGTGCCCGCCGTGAGCATCTTGGTTCGGAGGGGGTACTCGTCGAGCGCCTTCATGTAGGTCTAGACACCGGTGTCAGCCTCGCCATTTCGATCGTGTCGTTCCCCAGCTTTGCCCCGATAGACAAATAGAGCAACAAGAATCGTAAAACCTACCCCCAAGTAACCTTTTGTACCTGCGCTCTTTTCCCCGCCCGTCAGAGCAGTCCCTACTGCCTCGGCGATGGGGTGCTCTCCGCTCTTGCCTGCGGCCTTCTTGCCCGTGGGCAGCTTGACGCCCGCGGCCGCCGCACCCTCGGACGCCGTCCGTACCGTTTCCCGCTGGAATTTGACCGACATCTCGATTATTTACGGGCCGTCAGGTCGAAAGGCAATCGAGAAATGTTTCCGGCAAGCACGGCCGTCGGTAGTCATCGATCGCGAAGCTATTCTCGCGCGTTCGGGTCGTCGTCAGTGTCAATTGACGTCGGGTTGTTTTGGGGCCTTGGTTTTGTTTACGCCGGGGGGTTGGATCAAGCCAATAAGGGCGGCTGGGTGGGCGGAAATTAGCGCGAAAAGGAGCCCGTCACGTATCGCCCTGATCAACAAGCGCTGGTCGAGGGATCGTTGAGATGAGGTCAGGACGCCGATGATAACTGTCGTCGAGGCGGGATTGTTTTGGAGGCGGGTGAATGTGGGAGAGCAGAGAGGCAACCTATTGATGGAAAGTATTTGCTGCGTTGCTCTCTGGGACCGTGGCGGGTTGGGCAGCGTCTCAGTCGTCTGGGAATCGCGACTAACGGCAAAGACGTGCATAAAAAATGCGGCGCGCTGATTGGCCAGAACTGGCCGAGGCTTGTTGTCTTTCCTGGGCACCCCTGCACGAAGCAACCAATCTGTCGCACACACGCTCGGCCAGTCCATCCCATCATGTCAGCATCCAGCTGGCGTCGCTATCAAGCTCATTCCCACGCATGCGAGACACTCGTTTGGACGTGCATGCTGCTCGCGATCTGACAGCCCCTACGTCAGCGTGTAGAGGGCTTGATGACGGTGGATTGACAGCTCTGAGGAGCTCCTGGAAGGTACCGCACACTGGCCCAGACCTCTGGAATGAGGTGGCGGGGCTTCGCTCGGCTTCGCAATCCGTTAACCTGGTTATCGCCATACTAGTATCAGCACAAACCAACATCGCAAGCAATTATTTTCTCTTTCCTTCATCCTCCACATGCCGCGCTCCGCGACTAATGCAGTTTTTGGGCTATCCGATACCCCTGTGCGTGAAATGACTATGATGACGCAGGTGTTAGCGAGTATATTTGTACTCCAGGCACGCGTCAATTACTGGTCCTAATGTAATCCCTTACATCGGCTCGTGAAAAAAGGAATGAATAACCAGCAGTGGCAGAAGCGAGATTTTAGGGATTTCTCGAGCTCTGCTGTGAGCAGGTTTTGGTGCAGCACATTACAACTCGAACCGACTTCCTAGCTCGGCCGGGCGAAGCTGTAGCTGCACAAGAGCTCAAGCAAGCTCCAGCCGATATGACGACGGAAACCGCTTGAAAGCGGTGTCGGGTCAACTTCGCGCAGGAGCGAAGATGCGGATCCGCCATGGAACCAGTCACGGAAGGCCGGGATGAATTTTCATCATCGCCAAAACCCTTAGGCTTTCTTGCTCTCATTTGTTCATCAATCAGGACAGTGGAGTATATAAGCGGCAACATCGGATTTTGGCGCGCCTTCCCAACCAACGGGCGCCAGCATGGGTCGAGGCCGAGTTTTGGTCATCGCCGGCTCTGACAGCTCGGGCGGAGCGTCTGTAACCCCCGACTCCCACAGTCCGTTGCCATTACTATTTACTGATTGTTATGTGCAGTGGTCTGGAGGCCGACCAGAAGACCATTGCCGCCCATGGATGCTATGCCATGACGGCGACGACGGCCTTGACAGCCCAAGACACCACGGCCGTCTATGAGCTCTTCCCTATTCCTGCCTCATTCGTAGCCAAACAGATTAAAGTGTGCATCAAGGATATTGGCGTCGATGTTGTGAAGACCGGCATGCTGGCATCTGCGGAGACCATCGAAGTTGTTGCTGATGCGCTGAATGCACATCAGGTGAGAACTATTGTGCTTGATCCTGTAGGTTTCATCAGCCGCTTTCTGGTAGTGAAAACTCCTCATGTGCGAGTTAGCTGACAAACCCCCTTCAGGTGATGGTTTCTACAAGCGGAGCGCGGCTCCTCCCCGACGAGGATATAAAAACACTCCGGAAGAGGCTGCTCCCACTTGCGACAGTCCTAACTCCGAACATGCCCGAGGCGAAGCTGCTGCTAAAGGTTGATGGCAGCTCTGAAAGCGGGAGCGATTACGAGGTCAATAGCGTCGAGGACCTGGAGGAGATGGCTAGGCGCGTGAGAGCATTAGGGCCGGAGTGGGTGCTGCTCAAAGGCGGCCATATCCCCTTTACTTCAAACCTCACAGTCGCCGATGGCACAACTGCCGCCGACGATAAGATAGTCGTAGATATCCTATCCGGCCCAAAGAGCATCTTTCGGATAGAAAGCCGCTTTCAGGATTCAACGAGCACACACGGTACAGGTTGTACCCTAGCTTGTAGGTTTGGCCATCGACCTGCGATGTCGGTAGCCGATGTCATGCTGACGAATTTGTCGAAAAGCGGCCATCGCATCCAACCTCTCCAAGGGGATGGACGTCCCAACCGCTGTCAAGGCCGCATGCCGGTATATCCAACGCGCAATCTCCACGGCACCGGGGTACGGAAGGGGTCATGGCCCGCTGAACCACTTTCACTCCATGAACCCGCTGCCCTTCTCCCGGTATCACTCCCACCCCATTTTGATCCTGTTCAACCAAAGTGAAAGGAAAACATGAAGCTGACAGGCATTCAGCGGCTACTTTGTCGAATACATCCTCTCTCGACCAGATGTTGCCCTTGTATGGGATGGATTCCTTCACCACCCCTTTGTCATGGCCATGGGAAATGGGACCCTGCCTCTCGAGTCGTTCAAGGGATACATAGTTCAAGATTACTTGTACTTGGTATTGCTGTTTGAGCCACACGTCATGCACGGTCGAAGCCCGCTAATTGCTGCCAGATCCACTTTGCAAGAGCAAATGCCCTTGCCGCCTACAAGTCGGCCAGCATTAGGGACATCTCTCGCTCAAACGAGATTGTAGCCCACATCTTCCGAGAAATCCAGCTCCATATTGCCTATTGCAAAACCTTCGACATCTCCATCCAAGAAATCGAGGCAACGCCTGAGCACCAAGGTGAGCGCCGTATTCCAACCACCCAAGTGGTCTCCCACGCCCCTTCAGACTGACCATCTTGATAAAGCCTGCACGGCATACACCCGATATATCCTCGACATCGGCGCGAGCCAAGACTGGCTCGCCCTCCAAATCGTCCTGGCCCCCTGCCTACTCGGTTACGGCGCTATTGCACAAATGCTTCGCGGGCATCCAAGCACGAAAATGGCGGAGGATGGGAATATGTATTGGGGTTGGATTGAGAATTACGTGGCCGACGACTACACCGAGGCCGTAAGGCTTGGTTCCGGTACCGCTTCCCTTCCACCGTGGATGAACAGCATGGCTACGGCGCAGATACGCTGACATTTGTCTGACATGGGAATCTTTTAGAACTTATCGAGGAGCGTGTCGCCGAGCAAACGCCGCAGAGGATAGAGGAACTTGTCAATATGTTTATACACGCGACTAGAGTATGTCGAACAAACCATCTTAGCAGCATCCTTGGTGCTAATCACAAGAAATACGCAGCTCGAGATTGGCTTCTGGGAAATGTTCCCAAGCCAGTAGAAGGAGGGGTCCATACTGGCCGTAAGCTCGTCCTTGACCAGGACAATCAAGGCGGCATAACAGTCGATGCTGACAACACGCGTATGGTAGTCGAGACCGACAACACAAGCTAGGCGCTTGCTCACCTGGAGTTATCGCTGGCGAATCCTGTTGCTTCAGACGGCTGATTTTGGTGGCTGGTCACGAAGCCTTGTCGCATGCATGGATAACGTTAGGATCTGGTCAACTATTGGCCCGTTCCAAGCGGTGGGATTTATGAAACTGGCATTCTTTCTCATCTGGTCGTGGCTTTACAGATCTTATTAAGCTGATCTCATATCTGATTCTTCGTTACGTCACTCGAGGTATCACACATTCCTTGGATTCTAATGCCTGCCGGAGCCATGGACGGAGCAGGCAAAAGTAGCCGTGGTGGAGGGTCATGGTAGTGTTTGTTGAGTGTGTCGGAGGAGGAAGCACTCATAGACGAACGGCCACAACAGCCCAAAATCCCTCGCCATACATGACAGGGCCAGTGGCGACAACATTCCCTCCCAATAGAAACCGTGGTGCCGGTTAGTAAACGGCGACTGCAACATGCAAACCAAGGACCCCTGAGGAATTAATCGGATGGCCAGTCTCCGCAGGGAGATGGTGAAAAATGACAGCGGCTTGCCGTGAGATTGCGACCAAATCATAAGGCACGTTGCAGCAGGTGGCCCGTTCGCGTGGAATGCCGCCAGGCCCCACCGGATATTTGGATCGGAAGGCCCTTTATCTGGCTCTGTGCCTCCCTGCGTTTGCCGGGCGAGCGATGAGAAAAGGTATTTAGTTCTTTACAGGCCAAGAGGCTGGAATGTGCTGGTACTGAAACTGTAAAAGCTCATGCCCGTGACGTGTCCTTAACGACCCATAGAAAGTGAGAGATGAGAGGAGAGAGGAGAGGTCTTTGTTCATCGCTGGCCGAGAAGCTGCAATATGTCCTCACCAAAGTAGTGAAGCCGCCCTTGCTTTCGGCATGCCTTGGGCCGTTAGAAAGACAAAGAGGCTGCAGCCTGTTGCAAATGAGACCGTGAAAGCTCCTTCGTATGCCGGGCCCATGCTGTGCCATGCCATGCCGGGATCCTCGCTACGGTATAAACCAGGCGGGCCCCTTCCATCTCTGCAACCTGGCTCTGGACAACAACTCTCAAACACAAAGTTCGACAACAACACTACTGAGCAGCAGATTGAGGCACTTCCAAACAAGAGACTCCAGACAAGCACCCCCAGACACGAGACTCTAGCCAAGCACCTCCAGACAAGAGACTGCAGATAAGAGACTCCGCCAAGAGACTCCAAACAAGAGAACATGACGACTATCAGCGATAACCACCGCCTAAGGGCGCGCCAAGTACAGCGCTTTTTCGACAAATGGGACACGCTCTTCCACCAGTGTCCCTCCAACGCCATTACTGGCCCTCATGTACATGACCATGTCCACGACGACCTACCCATCGGTGTGCCGCCGTCGTTCAAACTCATTGACGCCGACACTCTGGAGCGATGTAAGTTGATTTGTCCGGACGTTGGACTTACGGTCGGACCCGAGGAGATCTGGCCAAGCAGGTGGGATGAGTATTCGGCGGCCGCGAAGACGTCGATGCGGAACACGCTGCGATCCTTGGGAAGCGTTTGTTTGGATGAGTCGGAGGAGCCCAAGAACGAGTAAGCAGGAGCCGAAGAAGGTTAGAAATATCGAAGACGGTTGAAAGCACCAACTAACTCGCTACAGGGGGTCGTCGACAGCAAACTTGCGCCACGCACCCGAGGGCCGGCTACGCTTCCAACAGTCACTGGCCTGTGAGACCTACCTGCACGAGAACCAGACACACGAGGACATCCCACAGCGACTCAATCCTGACCAATATTCCCAGGCCATGGCCAGGCTGAATTGGTTGCATGCTGTGGGTGTCGAGATATTCTCGCTCGCGGGAAAGATCGATGGGCTTTGGAACGAGAACATTGATGGCCTGTCGGCGCAAGAGGCCGCTGAATATTTTTCCAAACTGTTCGAGCTGACCAACAATCTTAACGACGACTATGACGACTTGAGGATGTGGTTTGAGGAGGTAATGAAGACGCTTGTCAGTGACTGAAAACAACAGATTTTATGGTGGTTAATACCAAGGCGATAGATTGCTTACATTGATCGAGACTGGAACAGGGGGCGTTTTGCATCATTGGATTTTTTTTATTTTTTTTTTGGATCAAGAGCTAGATTGGAAAGGCAGAAGTAGGATAGGTAGTAATATGAAACGGACTCAACTCCTGAAGAAACATCACGTCCTTATCAATCGTCTCCGCCTGTAGGCGGCCCTTCAAACTTGTCAGCTCGAATTTGGAGCCAGTTTGTCGCGGCATCCCGCTGCCGCTGATTCTCTAGCCCTAACCCTATATTCAAGATCTCCAGCGACTTGAGCACCGCGGGCAGTTTCTAGTTCGATTGAAGAAGTGGTTGATCAGCATGATCAGGTTTAGGTAAACTGGCTTCTTCTGCCCTTTGCAGACTCTATAAGGAACACTGGAAGGAGATGGAAAGCGAACTGTGACACGACCACGACTCGTATGAGACTTTGTTTTTCGGAATTTTTGCGTCCGGAGGGTCATTCATTAGGCTAGAATCCCTGTCATCTCGTGAAGCAGTGTCGAGAAATCACTGGGCCTTGGTTCCTGGGAAAGTGGATTGGGACCGAAGTAGGTGGAAGATACCAAGTCCCAGGCATCATCACTATCTTAAAGCAATGCATTCATGAAAACTAAACGCCAACATCTAACCAGTGGTATCTCTATGCCAAGCCAAGCCAAGCCAAGCCCAATCATGCGTGCCTATGCATCGCCATGGTGTCACCCCGGCTCGTATATCATAAGCAAAAACCTCAGGTCGGTTAGTTAACCCATCTCAACCTCCCCCTTAAAAGTGAACACTCCTCTTCTTATGCACCTTCTTCGTCTTGGTGTCCTCCTTCTTCCCATGAAAGAAACCACTCACCGTCGCCGCCGCCGGCCCGGTGTAGGGACTCAGTGCGTTGACAATGCCGTCCACCTTCTTCTGGTGCTTTCCAAAGCCGATGTTGGACAGGTTGTGATGGCCGCCGCTTGACGACTGTCCTGCCGGAGGCTGCATCGCCTGTTGAGGCGGCGGCGCAAACTGCACCGTCTGCTGCGGTCGGGCATACGGCCCCGCGCTCGACGGTCGTAGGGGAGGTGCGTATCCTGAAGACCCTCCGCCCCACGATCCGGGCATTGCACCTCCCAGAGGCTGCGGTTTCGGAGGCGGCGCGGACTGCCCTTGAGCTCCACGCCTCGCTGGTAAGTTTGGTCGTATTTCGGGCTGAGGGGTCGACGAGGAAGACGCGGCCGGGAACGTTTGACCCTGGACGCCGTACTTCTTGCGTAGCTCCTCCGTTTCCCTATCAATCTGCGCCTGCTTCTTCTGCCTCTCTTTTTCTTCCCGCTCTAGCATCTTCTTGATGCGCTCCTGCTCCGTCCGGTCTCGCTTCTCGCGCTCCCGCGCCTGCCGCTTTTCTTCGGCCACCATGGCCTGCAGGCGCTTTGTTTCCGCGTCGATTTCCTTGGCGTCCTGGCGGCCCGAGGGGGAAGGCGGCTTCTGGCTTGGCCGGGTGTTATTCAACGCCCCGGACATGGCCTGCGCATGATTGCCGCCACTAGCGATAGCGGCCGGGGGTGTTAGGGGTTTGGAGTTCTTCCGTCCGCCAGGCTGCGGTGCCGAGGCGCCTGCTGTGTTGAACACGTCCTGCCTATTGCCCATGTACAGATCTCGAATCGCCTCGCACCCCAGCAGGAGCACGACCTCGAGGCCTTTTCTGTCTTCGACGTCCACTCGCTGCATATTGGGCTCGTACACCGCCAGGGCCGTGTCGTTCCTCCCCTGCTTGAACAGCGCAATCGTAATATCCGGCTCCTTGTTTTTCTTGCCCTGCACCGATTTTCCCACGAGATAGCACGTCATATCTTTGTTGAGCCTTCCGTCTCTCTTCCACCGAAACATGACCCTGGGTACCAAGTCCGTCGCGAGCGGGTCGCTCGCCTCGCGGTCGATTCGGCTCGCGCTGGGGATCCGGAAGCTCCGCTCTGGCATTTCAAACTCCCAGCTCTCGCTCTTGGCAAACCCTCCTTCCCGTCTTTTAACTACGACCTGCTGGTCAGGATTGTATAACTGCAGCACGAAAGTCTCGGGGACGAGCGGGGTGGGTGGCACGGCAAGCCCGTTTTGCGAGCGCATCTCGGCTGCCGAGAGCGAGGGCAGCTGCCACTCGGGCTCGACGAGGACCTCGCCGTAGATGGCGTCCGCAAAGGACGGGTCTGCCACGGCGATAGCATAGCGGTTCTTTGATTGTGAGTTGGCCGGGTCGGGGCGGCGGAGGAGGAAGGCCGGCGCGGGGTCGGAACCGTTGTGGGTAAAATGGAGGACCGTGTTGAGGGGGTTGTCGGTCGAGGGTCTGAAGTGGAACGTGGGGAGGTTTTCGTCGAGCATTTCGGGCCGTGGTCTCTTGGTAGAAACGGGAAGGGGCGGTTATAGGGAATTCATTCGATATATCTGTACTGCTGCCTTCTATTGATTTAAGAGATACGTGGACTCTCGGCTGCCACGGCTGTCGATGAACTGCGGAAGCAAATTGCGGGGATTCAAGATTGTAGCTTGATGCTGGGTAGCAAGAAATGTCATCAAGCCTAGCCCGTTTGCACTAAATTTTAGTGTCGAGGTCATGAAATGAAAGAAATTCGCTGAGGCCGATTCTGGACTTGTGGATGGGGTAGTGCATTTAAAGCGTGCCAAGGATTGGAGTCGCCATCCTAGTAGGCTTAGCCGGGCACAGCCACACAGGCTGCGTGTTGAATGAAATGCGCACTATCCGTAAGCGCCCCGGTTTTGCAACTTGGTTCGGTGCGACTACTATCAGAGACGCGTATCGAATGGAGGGACTGGCAAATATTCAATCTAACGTGAACCCTCGACAAGGGAAATTGACTTTCTAGACGACTAAACCACAAGCCCAATCCCAACCCGTCTAAAAAATTTTAAGCAAGCCACGGTGGCCGAAGGCTTTGACTGATGGGGAGGTGCAAGCCTGCCGGCTGTCAGCAAACTCGATCCAGAGTATCATAGAGGAGGTCAGGGACGAGGAGGCTGTGGCCTGTGGCATTGAGAGGAATAACGGGGAGACACGCGTAAGAAGCAGCGCAGGGAGGATGCATCGGCGTCTTGAGGTCTGGACGAGGATGATACCATGGTATCAGATTATGATGGCTTGACTTCAAAGATGTCTGTAGATTATCTCTGTCCTTTTTTTTTTATCGATCAAAAGTCTGCCTTCTGAAGCTCGTCTCCATGACGTCGTGGACTCCTTTTATGCTGCAGACTAGATGACAAAGCTGAACTTTGAATGAAGACCCTTCACATGTCACCAGTTCTGACACATGGGCACGAAAGGGCGCGAGGATGGACAAAGGGAGAATAGACACCCTTTGGGGACAGTCAAAATTTATATGGTAGGGCCCCCGTAACCCTGTCTCGGCCGCGTCATCCCAAGACGGCCATGACCTGGGCGACATCAGCGAATAAAACTGCCAATTCTCCTACACCTCGACAGGTGCAGCAGTGCGTCGCGCAGCCTTAACCTTAGCCACACCACCATGAGCGCCATTAGCACTATTAAGGCTTAACTCTACGACAATCGTGAAATCGGGATCCTAGCAAATGGTACCACCTCAGATGCAACAAGCAGCAATGTCCGCAGTAGTAATGAAGGACCGTCCCTTTTACTCCCCTTCGGGCCTGCAGTAGCCTGATTTATTGTTAGCTTGGGGGTGGGCTCGGAACGGAGGCTAGGTATGACTACCAACCGAGAGTAGTTGTCCTAGGACCTCTTTCTGGGCCTTTGTTATTGATCAGGATGAGTCAGATCATCTTCTTATCGAGAAGCCAGCTTCATGCAAGCCTCGCTCATGACCATGTCGACAAAGAAGGGCCTAGCCAGTCGCATTTCACACCTGAAACTACTTTGTCTGCATACCATTTACTATCTATGCTGATAGCACGTTCTGGGGCTGGCTTTGGGGCAATGTCGGTCAGTACCATAAAGACAACGGCTGAGACACCTGAGCTCCGTGTGAACTCCTTGGATGTGATGAGGGAAACGTCATCAGTTTGGCGGAAACAAGCCGTGGTTGATGCTCCGAAGAAATCCCAAGGGCAAAAGTCACAAAGGGATGAGTCTTGACACAAGCTTCTCAAAGGGGCCAGACTCAATCTGTAGATGCCGATGAATTGATAGGGTTGACCTGACCAAGTGGTGGGACGCTAGTCCCCAAGTTACTGTCTGGCTGTCGGTCATATGGCTAGATTTAATGAAGACCAGATTCACAAAGAGGTGGATAGGTAGCTGTGCAGCTTCTGCCTGTCTCGATCTTTCCGAAGGCCGTGCCTGGGTATATAACGGGCTCTTGATCCTGGTCAGAATTCTGCCCGACTCCGACGAGTGCCCAGTTTCCACGAACTTTTCTGCTGACTCTATTCAACACCTGAGTGTGGGTTTCTCGGTCCCTGTCCACGACTGTCCTGCAAGAAGGCAAGAGTGGTCACCTCTGCGTCCTTCTCCGGCGACGACGATTCCTGTCAACAACACTTTGAAATGTCTTCCCCTCCGGAGCCCGGCGAGAGCGATTGCTTTCGGATCTGCAACCTCCGCGTCCCGCTCGAAAAGAAGCTTGGCCTGCTGTCAAGGGCAGATATTTGGTTAAGTCCCGAGGGCAGATTGGCGTCCAACCTTACGGCCGATCGGAGCAAAGTCCTGGCTGTGTTTGGAAGTACAGCCCACGAGGACCTCCCAAGGAGCCGCAACTTCCACGAGCGCGATGACACGACACTTACCAGATGGATCAAATTGGCTCTCAAGCAGGACATCTTGTGGAGCAATAGCCAAACCAGAGTCCTCCATCATCTGCCTTTTACTCTTCTCTCGGATATTGTGCGCTCCACCTCGGCTCCCCTCCTAACATATGTTGCTCTTCTAACTAAGCAATTCATTTAGAATCCACGCCATCCTGCCGTAGAGTGGCAGCGCCGGTGCCGACGAGTTTCGGGGCTTGTCAATGTGCTCGCCAACGTCCAAGGGAATCTCAGGGGCTCAATTCCTAACCCAACGATCCCCAGCCCAGATCGTTCGAAGTCGACCCAAGCCCAAGCCCGATCCCGAGGCCTCGAACCCACTCCACCGCGCGGCGAAGATAGCTTCCTGGCGAACAGGAAGCGATCACGAGACTGTGCGGAGGAGGGCGGGGACTTAAGCATCTCTACGGCCGCAAAGCATCTCAAATACGCATCCAAGACTGAGTGGGGCAGTCATGGCGCACTGAAGAAGGCACTCAAACTTGAAAATGACCATGAACTCGCCGAGTTCATTGGGAGGCGTTGGTTTCTCGCCGTGTATGAAGACTTCGCAGAAGGTTACCTTGTTCCGACCGTGGAACCAGGACTTGAAGAACACCGACACACGTCGGCTTCAAGCACCATAAAGGCAGCCATCGGGGAGCTTAGAAAGAAATGGGGTCCCTATCACCGGAAAATGCCCGGCCATGAGACATGGTCAGAGTACCAGCATACACTGGGCTTCATGGTACGATTGGTCCTCGCCGGCATAGAGGCTGGCTTCTGGGACAGCGCGAAGGATCGAGACGATGCCGTCGATGCGGCGTATCGCCTGACGCAGTGGCTGGTACGACTTCATCGGACTTCTTCGCCACACGATGGACGCGACAATGCATCTGGCCCCCAGAAAGACCCGTGTCGGAGCTGGATGGGGCTTCTACTTTTGACCGCGAAAGGAAATCCCGGCAGCCAAGAAGTTCGGGCGGAACTCGAGACGGAACCCACGGCCGCAATATCACCACCCAGTGGCGGGTCCGTTCCGGGTCCTTCAACACAGTCCGAGCTCGAGCCCATCCCTTGCGGAGCGGTGGAGGCTTTCAAGGCGAGGCAGAAGACGGCCAAAAGGAACGTTACGTTTTCAATTCGGTGGGATTCGCCTTCGGCGAAGAGCCGTTTTGATGAGGCAGAAAAGCGTCTCCTGGCAGCCTGGGGTGTCTCGCCGGGGCATACCGGTACCTGTGTGCTGGTCCCTAGTCAGTGGAAGGACATCAACCCAACCTCGTTGCTGCGAGAAGTTCCCAATCCTAACGCCATTGCGAGCATCCTTAACCACCCGGGTCGACTCAACTATTACTCCAACGGAATCTTGACCAAGTGGGCTAGGGCCGCTTGCTTCTTCTCTGAAGTCGGGAAAGGAATACGGTCTGCTCTTACGCTCCTCGTCGAGAAAGACCTCAAGACAGACGCATCCCACCTCTGTGCACAAGCGACTTGCATTTTAAGGCGCCACCTTGTACTTGAGCCCAAGGTGACTAATAATAGCAGGGAGACTTGTAAAAGAAAGGCCCGGACTCTTCGGGAATCAGGCTATCCTATTCCAGACGCATGCTCCCTGGAACACCATCAACCGCCCTGCATGATGCACCATATGGCTCTTACCGACGTCGAGCATTTCTACATACAGCTTTCCGTCTTAGCCAATGCTCACGACATCGCGTACTCTCCTCCCCAGAGCACGCCGGACGAGCACGAATTTGCCAGCTTCGAGACCTCGCTTCCACTTTCCCACCGCTTTTTACAGGGCTCCAGTACCCGCATCAGCCTGGACCCTGCACACCTCACCAAGTACATTCCCGAACCCGTAGCCGGAATGGTTTGCAGTCTCTGCGAGGTGAAGGGCTTTGCCTACAAACGCCTCCCGCCCTTGTGGCAGCACATTCGGGATGAGCACAAGCCGAGCGACGGGACGAACAAGAACGACATCGTCCAAGCGGTCAAGAGCGCTACCCAGAAATACGTCGCCGAGTTGGACGAATGGAATGCCATAACAAATTCCAGCGCCAAGCTTGGCAGCAAGACCCTAGACTACTGCAAGCAAGCCCTGGCCGATGGGTTTTCCTACAAGCACTTCAATTCCTGGAAGCTTCCTGGGAAGAACGGCGTCACCGATGACGACAGCAATGCGGGCAGCCAGTAACTTGCGAGAGTGGCTATGAACATCATGAGTAGGAGAAGGGGGGTGCTGTGGTTCTTTTTCGTTCCCCCTTTCCCCCTTTTGCTGTGGGGTTTCGTTAGGGATTTTGTTTGGGAAAGTTATCTGCATATCCTGGCTACATGAGTACGGCTCTTTGGGGTTGCCGAGCCGTATGATGAAATAGCAAAGATTACTTCCGGTTATCAACATCGCCTTGAAAACAAGCTGTGCCTGCTGCCGTGTCCCTGCGGCCCTGTAGGGGCGAACCTCGGTACCAGTTTGACAGGTACGGGTAGGCTAGATCGGACATGAAACTTGGACAAAATGACCTTGCCGCAAATCCAGATTGCTCTCGTGAGTTGTGTCGTAGGCGAAATGCATCGTTTGCTGTGCCGACTGCCGACAAACAGACCTAGAAATACACGCCGATTGTGGTTTAGTTCTTATTTCTTCTTGTTTAATGTGTTCCCGTGGATATTTTGATGGCAGCCGAGGGGTGCGTGGAAAGAAGGGGAAGAAGGTGGAAGGCGACAGCAACGGCCCTGAAGGGAAGGACCTGTGCGTTTGCCAAGTTAGGAATCTAAGGAATATACGGACAAGGGAATTTTGCAGGATTTGAGACGAGGCTGAGGGATATTTAGAGGATAAGTATCATGCTTTAAGTCCTATTTACGAGAATACGCCGATCCAGTTGAGTCCTTCGAAGATATGCAAGAGGTGCCCCCTACCTTAGTGCCAGCCATGGAGATGAGAAACACAACCTTCAAAGGGCAGCCCGGAGCGTTTGTATTGAAACAGTTGAATACCCCGCATATGCCGGTAGGCGGAGAAAGGGACCCACGCTCAAAATTTTTATCAAAGTTGCGGTTGCTGACGTCTGTTTGCTTAATGGCGGCAGCATGACAGGTCATAGGGGAATTGCGACAAGGTCTCTATCAGCCCCAGTACCTCATGACGTATGCCATCTCTGTAGCAGCATGTCTGAAGATATCCATGGCATGAAAAATTTTCAAGGTGCTTAAAAAACCCCTTCCCCGCGTAAAGTCTGGTTTTGTTCATCCCAAGAAAAGGTGCGTAACTGATCACACGGTATCAACCCACACTACTCAGCCAACTTGCAAGGTATCTCCCCCTTCATCCGGCGTCTCACTAGCTACCTCCCCGAAAAAAATCGCCTGGTGCTAATTTGATTCCATTTTTGGAGACCCCGAGGCACGCATCATGGATGACACCACTGAGTCGTCAGCCGGCGAACATGGCAATGCCGACGGATCGCCCGCTATCGAAGCTCTATCACTTGGTCCAGACACGAACGTCCAGGGCAGACGACGAGCTATGTCGAGCGTCTCCCATGCTCCGAAGGAGTCTCGCCGCCCCCGCCCCTTGTCGATGGTGGAAGTTCCGCTTGAAACCGCTCGAGCCGCAGCCGCGGGTGAGGAGCTGCCTGGTCAAAGCCTTCCATCCCTTCGGCTGGATGACTACACTCAGAAGTTCAACGAGCTGGAAGAGGAGCGTGCCATCCTATACAGGGAGTTGATAGGGTGCATGGAGAAAACCAACGAGACCTGTGCCGCCATTTTCCAGCTGAATTCGAAGGTGACAGGCATCATCGACGAGCTGGCCTCGGAGGTCGCCGAACGCGGCATCAATGAAGCCGAGATGTGGGACCATGGTGAACCGCCCATCGAACTCCCCTCTGGCTCAGATGGTGACTAGTTTCACCAAGACTGCTGCCGGCGTTTACACTCAGGGTTGCGACTCCGAGACGGACCAGCAGGACGGAGGGGAAGTGGGCAACAGCCGGGCAAGAAACTGAGAATGACAAAGGGATGAGGATGAAGGGGGCAAGTAGAGTGTCGAGACCAAGATGAAGGAGACAGGGGGAAAAATGAAACTTAGGAAAGGTTGTACGTTTTGGGGATAGATAGTGTCGCATGTCAATTTTGAGTCACCACTTCTTGATGTTTCTAGGGCTCTTGGTAAGCGGTGTAGTAGCTTCAAGTCAAACCCAAGAATACTTTAATACCAAAAACCTCTTGCTGTTAACCAAGGCAGGCTAAGACTTCGAAACTCATCGGGTCTAACTCACTACCATGAATAGCTAAACTTGAGCAGCTTCTTCAGTTAGTTATGAAATGTGGCTTGTCATCGGCTTACATCAGCAACATTCCACTTGCCCTCTTGATGGAACTGGCTCGAAGGATTCGAGCCGGATCCACGCGAATGCCTTGATTTCTCTGGGTGAAGACATTGTACGTATCCTACTCCTTCTTATCTCCTGAGCTCTGCTATCACCGTATCACCAACCCTTAGCTCTCTCTCTCTCTCTATCTGATAAAGTTTCGGAACACCGGTGTCCAAAGACAACAACGACAAGCGCGATAGCAACGTCACTTTCGGATATCATGCTTGACCCGTCCAACTCTCGCAACAATCCTAGTCTGCTGAGATTTTCTCAGAGGCTCCGTATCCACCACAGGCCGCCACAGCATCCCCGGCCGCCTGTGTAATGTGATTAATACCCTCTCGGTATAAACACCCCCCCCCCATTGGCACCCTTCCCCGCGCCGACTAGCTCTTTAGGCGTTGAACTAGAATCTATAGGACTAGGACTAGGGAACAGATATTCGCTACGGCTGCGAGCAAGGACCGAATCTAGGCACTTTATAGTTTGAATTTGAAACCTAACTTTGTTACGCTTGATTAAAACCCCATGAACTTACTCGTAGAGAAGCCATTTTCGCCTTAAAGCCTCGTATCTAGAACTATCCGCCGATGAACAAAGAATTGGCCCAATTTTTAACATGCAAGTCCAACCGTCTATGTCCCTGGCGAGCTATCATATATCATCAATCTCCGGCCAAGTCTACCATTCCCATGCCTACATCTGACCACCTAAATGCAAATGCTTAACCCAAAGGCCAGTGTTGGCCATTCCTCTGAATGCCAAGGGTGCCGTCCGGCTTCTAATTAAGAGACTCAACAACCTTCGTCCTCCTTTCCATAGAAATTTTAGGGTTAGGCTCAGCTTTGGCCATTACCACACGCAAGAGGCCCACATTAGAGCCTAATACATTCCGATATAATGCCTAGCTTATCCTTTCGCTTCCAACCTGTGGCTATCTCTTTTCCAATGTAAGATTGACGACGGCCGCCCCCGCCCTCACTTCGTTCTTCCCCTCTCCGGCGTGTCGGCAAATCGAATATTCCTCGTGCCTGACGGAGGCACCCGTGGCGTGCCTTCGTCGTCGCTGTCTTCGTCCTGGCTTGTCATGCCCAGCGCAGCCTCGCGTCTCCTCCTCTCGGCAGGAGTCTCACCCGTATCATCTTCCACAGCCGTAGAGCTCGAGGCAACGACGTGGCGCCTGTCCGAGGACCGTGCGGGCGGCTGAGCTGTGATGCCTGCACGGCCGCCCTGTGACGAGAGATCGGTGCTCGTTTCCTTGCCGTCGACGTCCTGAACGGCCGTCTGGTCGGCGGACGAACCCCGTCTCGGAGGATCCATCTTGGCGAGAGTCTTGACGGCATGCGAGGCGGAAGACGCGTCCACCACGCGTTGCCTTGTATGGTCTTCGAGTTCCCGCATCTCCTTGATGAAGTCGGCCTTGGTTAGGCGCCGCCCGACGCCGCCAATGGTGAAGCGGATGTGCTTATCGTCCTCCTCTTGCTTCTCGGCGATGACAGTCTTCCTTCGCTGACGCTCCGCGACAGCCTCGGAAGGATTCAGCTTCCCAAAGCCAAATCCAGCATTCCACAGGCCTGACGCCTTGCTCTGTACCTGTGGCCTGGACGATTCTCCACCGGCGGGGGGTGCTTGAGATCCTTTGGAGCCCTTGGAACCGTGGGCTTGCATCTCAGGCGCCTTGTCGGTGGCTTGGCCTTGACCTGGCCTTGAAAATCCTCCCATTCCCATGTACTTCCTGAAGTCGTGGTGAGGCGGTTCGTGTTCCGTAGTCTTCTCGTGTGGAAGCTCGTATGTTTTCAAAACCTCACCATCGGCATCCTCGACAATGATCTATTCATGGTTAGCCACTTGTCGACACCCGGTGTCCGAAATAGGAACTGACTGTATTGCCAAACTGGTAGGCGCACGCGGCTTCGTGCTTCCTATCCTCCTTCGTTTTCTCCTTTCTCTTGTCTACCTCTTGGTAATATATTTCCACGCATTTCTTCTTGATACCGTCGACAGTCCAGTCGAACTTTGCAGACGGGTCCGATTTCGATCGAGCCCTTCCCGTCGTCTGCTGACCTGGCGCCTCGAGACGCGTTCCTGGACTGGGCGACCGTTCTCGCGAGCGCGAGCGCGAGCGCGATCGAGTCCGGGCTGGCGACAGTGAGCCAGGAGGTGGCACCACATGCAACACGTCGCCATCCTGGTTCTCAATGATCAAGTTGTCCCCTTCATCGTATATGTTGACTTCGGGAGCCAGTCCACGTCTGCCTCTTGGTGATGGAATGTCACGGCTTTCGACAATCTCAGGGCCCTTCTCCTTAGGGGAATCTGGTGTTGAGGACTGGGAGTCGGTGAATGGGAGCTGCTCCTTCTCATCAACCGGCGCTGGTGATGTAAGGGTGCTTTCGGTCGGTCGCACGGGGCGAATGGCGGAGGCTTCGATGGGTCCGCCGGGGCCGATTCCTTCATCCCATTTCTTCACTTTGCGGCGTCGGGACACCAAAGAAGAGGCCCTGCTTCCATTCCTACTGGAAGCTTCCTCTTTCTGGCGACGAAGGAAATTTCTTGGAATTCCGACAGGGGGCAAGGTGCCAGGGGGCATTTCCGGCATCTTGAGCTCCTCGCCTTCCGTGTCCGACATTGTCCTGGCCTGAGACTTGGACTGCGATGAAATGCGGGGAAGACGATTCATCCAAGAAGGCCCGTCTTCGAGGGCAGCTGTGTACGATAGCGTGAGTCTCATGGTGGTGATGTTCTTGCCGAGCGTGAAGACGGCCACCGATGAACCATGCACCACCATGGACGCAATGACCAGGAACGTGACGATAGGCCACACCAGGAGCATGAGATCGTAGTGCTTGGCGAACTCACCCTCACGGTCCGGTAGCGTCGATAGCGGGACGGCGCCGTTGCCTTGCAGCTCGCCTCGGGCCAAAAGTGCGACGAAAATGGCCCCGACGCCGATGGGCCCAAAGTGACCAGCAAACAATGCCTCTCGCCACGTTTTGACATCGGGTATCAGCGGCTTGAGCGCTAGCATGATAGGAATGCGGCGGAACAGAATAACGAAGATGGCGATGATGCAGAGCCTCCATGCGGTGAGGCCGATGGCCGCGTTGTTGTACATTTCCCACGGAATGATAGTCCCTAGGTAGACAAAATACGACAAGTTGAGAAGCAGGTCGATGACGTTGGACACGTGCGATTCTTCCGTCTTTTCCGCGAACCACCCGTCGTTGGAGAATCCTACCCCGGCCGAGAAGCCAACCAGGAGGTCATCAACACCAATGATACTCCCCGATCCGGCACAAAACAGACCCAGGACGAAGTAAAAGGCCAGGAGACTTTCTCTGTCGATAAAGTCGCGGTTCTCGGCATACTTGATGGCATGGCGGGCCAGGTAACCCACTGTAAATCCGAAAAAGGCACCGAATATGCACTCGTACAGGATCGTGTAGCAGGTGAAATGAAAGGAAACAGGCCCGGTCTTGCGGTTGTATTCGATCAGGTACAGCGAGAGGTATATGAAAGGGAAAGCCATACCATCGTTGCAACCCGACTCGGCCGAAAGAAGGTCTCGCAAGTGCTTCGGGACACGCTTGGCGAACTTGCCTTTGCCAACGACGGAAGAGGCCAGGACGGGGTCCGTGGCAGTCACACAAGCCGCCACAACAAGACTATCGAGCCAGTTGAGCGGTGGCACCATCCACCATATGAACAAACTGGTGACCAGCCAACCAAATGTCATGACGGGCACGAGCAGGTACACAACCGACTTCCAATGTTTTTCCATGTAGAATTTGGGCAATTCGACACCAACGGCAAAACACTGCACCACGAGAACTATGCGAGAAAACTCGATCGTGACTATGTCAACATTTCCCCATTCCAGCGGATTGATGAGGTTAGCCGCATGTGGACCAAAGATGACGCCGCAAAGCGTCGCAACTGTGGCTTCACCAATGTATGCTCTCTCCTTGATGACCGAGGAGACTAACATAAATATCGACGTGAAGCCGCCGAGGATGATGTATACCAGGTGCGGCTTGGTAACGGAGAGGTGCTCCCACGCCATTGTGCTGTCTCGTGCCACCTAAGTGAAGGTGGGGGAGTGTGGGAGTAGGAACGAGTATGTCGTGTTGGGGGAGGGCAACGGGGTTTCTGCGCCGCTTCATTCACCCAGAATTGATGTAGGGCAACGATTCAAGCCTCGAAATTGCTGCTCTTCTCTGAACACCCCAGTCGATTTTTTGGGTGCTGCTGATAACGTGCTTGTAATGCATACAGGGCTCGGTTGGCAGCGCCAACTGGTCTTCTAGAATGGTACAAGCTGCGGGACTCGGTGTTTACGCGAGCGCGCCAACGAGGCGGAAGAAGTCGACTGAGGCGGTGCGATAGACAGTCGGCAAGTAAAACGAGTGTAGAGCTCGAGGAGAGCAACCTGTCCTGAATTGGAGAAGCAAGGACAAGAAAAGAGCAAGAGAAACCCGAACACTAGCAGGGAAAAAATGTTAGCGAAAGCTTCACGGCGTTATTGCAATGTGGGGACGCGCTGTATTTCTTATAGGCCGCTGCTGCTCGTTGCCGAGAGCTTCCGACTCTGTCCATGAATAAAAACATACCTCGGAACACAATGAACGAGAATCGTGCGCGTCCTTTGCAGAGGCAGATTCTCTCGGACTGGGAGAGTCCTCCCGGGAAATCTGAAGCTTGCTGGTGTGTGGCTTGCTTTGTTTAGGTTTGGACTTTCCAGGTTCGACTTTGATTATCAGAAAGAAAAAAAAAAAAAAAAAAAACTAAGCCCGCGAAATCTTATCGACGAAAAGAGCAGGGGACCCCTTCGTTTAAATGGCTTAAAATTCAAGCCTCTCATCCTTTCTTGAGAAGACGCTCACATTGATTGGTCCGGGCTGACGTGTGAAAAGCTCCGACAAGTCACTAGCAGAAAGAGTATTCATAGTTTGCCTCGGTTGCAATTCCGGTGTTGAATCTCCAAGCCGCCATTCTGTCGACGTTTCTCACGCTGTTGGGTGCTACCGCTTCCTTCCCAAACTGTGGAGCGTGGCGATGTGCAGATGTCCCGACATCCTGGAATACAAATACAAACTGCTTAGTACAGAACAAGTCTCCTCTTACCACTTTTGCAGCTCCCTCCATCTCAACCTTGCCCCTCGATGGTTCTGACGAAATGTCTTCCTCCTACTTTATTTCGGAACTCATTTCTCTAAAAAATATTTCTAATAGCACGACCCAAATACCGACCTCTCTATCCGTAGATTGGATCCGTTTGCGGTGGCGAATTCCAGGCTATCACTAGTCTGCTCGGGCTCCCCGGTCTAGGCGGGGCAGCCCCATGCTACTCTCTAATGCAAAAGAGCAGGGGTGCCCGAAGAGCAAAATGAACGACACTGAGGTAATATCTTTCCTCGCGAATGGATTGTGTTTGGCGGCTGTCTTTGATATTGCCAGTAAGGCTGAAGGACCGCCCTCTCTTTGAATGGTCGCAGAGAAGAAGGAGAAGGTTGATCTAATCCCTGCCGGACATGAGAAGACGGAAGCTTCCGTGCCGACAGAATCTGTTGGAGGCTACCTCATACCGTGATTTCGCCGTCGACACTAATTCGTCAAGTGTTGAGCACTAATGGCTAGAGCAATAGGAAGACTCGCGACCGAATCTAGACTGCCAAACTGCATCGTGGACTGGCAACCCACCATTTCGCTCCAGAGTCGAGGCGGGGAGGTGTTAGGAAGTGACTCAACAGGTACGACCAGATAGGTACTCTTCCGCGTGGAGCGACGGGAATGATTATCTTCGGCAGCTGTGCCTCTGCTTGGCTGACTGTCCATCCAACAAGGCCCTTGCTTCCTAATCTCCTTAATTCCCCCATTAAAGATGTGGGCCCACGATGAGTCTCAATATTGCGATAACAACAGGCAGACGACCTGCTGATGTTGTCGGAGCAATTGTGACACACGCAACGCGATTTTCTTCCACGGCTAGGCGCAGTTTCAATTTCCACTACTAAGGCTATTACCATAACTCGTCGCTTTCCACAATGACGGGTTACTCTTGCCTCAATGGCTCTGCCAACATGCAAGCCAAGGCTCAAACAGACCATCGATTTTTTCACGCGTGCGGCTCCCCACTTTGGCGGTTCCCATGCGGCAAGCAGTCCCATGCAGAATTGAGTTGCCCCTCCACACCTCCTGTGCCTAGAAAGAGGGGCAGTTTATCAACGAATAAGGTGCCTCAATGTCGCCTGCAGAGGTGCAGATCGACGTCACGGGTGCTGGATTCTGCTCACCCATGAAGTAGGCCAAGCAATTGCGATAACGGAGGAATGAGCAAACCATATCGCTTAGGCCGTGTCAAAGGTTGGTTCTTCCAGCCATCTTGCTCCTTCTTGGACAGATCAAGATATACGAGCCCGTGTCTGGCCTAGCAGCAGTGGAATGATGACATTTTCGCCCATCAATGCTCGGTCACTCAGGCGAAGTCAACCGGGTCGTTCCCTGCCCGGTGCTGGAGTCTAGGCGCATCGCGACCACCGAAAAAAGCAAATGTGTAGAGTGGTGTCCGTAATGTGGTTGCAGTCGATGGTCCCCCCGTCGCCTCTCCGTCCACAGCGCAACGGTCTTGAGACGCCCGTCGAGCTGTTCCCATCATCTGGCCAGCCCCACGCTCGCCCGACAGAGCCCGTCAAGACCCGAGCGTGAGCCGAGTGAGGGAATTCGAAGCTCGGCCGACATTGCCAGCGCGAGACGGATGACCAAGGGTGGCACGGTGGTTCGCGCACTTGCACACGGCGAAAATACCGGTCCACATCAGCCCATGGTCGTGACAACGAGCCTGGCAGGGAGCCGTCTTGGATATGTGGGGAATTGGTGAAACACATGGACAAGTGAGTGACCTCATTCTCTAGCTTGGCAACTTGGGTCCCAATGGATGGCCGATAGGACGGCGCTTCAGCCTACCAACCTGACTCCAGAGATCCTTCGAACCGTTTGACATCAGTCACCAGTGGCCACGTTTCTAGGCTTGACCGACGACTGAATTAAGTTGAGCCTCGGTGGACACCCCGCATATGACTTCCCGTTGAAGTTTCTTGCAGCAAATCCGCGCTCAAGGTCCTATTGAGCCCTGTCCAGGAGCCAACCAGTGTCCGGAGACCGGCTAACATCCATGGCCTCCACGATCGATCTGGCTTTTGAGAGGTCTTATTGGACGCAAGTTCCGGGAGCCTTCTCTTCAATTCTGTCCCTCAATTTTTTTGATGGTTTTTTCTCTGCTCTTGACGTGACGCGGTCGCACACACTAGCGTCATTGGTGCGGCATGCGTCGTGGGGGGGCAGCGGTGCCAGCGGTGACTTCGCATTACATAACCACCGCACAACTTGCCAGCTCCGAGTGGATCAAGGGCAGGGAGCGAGAGAGGCGGCCTCTGCATCGTCATCCATCAACTGCCCTCGTGACTGGATTCCGTTCTTGGCTTCCATCTGGCTTCGCTTAGTGTTCGACTGCGCAGATGGGAATGGGCCATTCGGAGTCTCGGGAGTTGATGCGGCGGTAGCAGGACTCCTAAAGCTGACTCCAGCAGCTTTGCGGCTGCGCCTCGACATGCAATTCGCACCCGACAAGGACTCTTTCGAGTTTCTTGCAAATTTTCCTAAGCTCGGGCCTAAATGGCAAGCGACTCGCTTCGGGCCATTGCTTCTTCACTCGACGTGTTGAGTAGTGCCTTTCCCAACAAGGGACCGGGTCGAGTCACACGACACCTCAGACGATGCGCCAACGAACAAACTAGGGCCAAACCCTTACTCGCCTCTTAGGCCTCAAGGCATAAGCTGCCGGCAGTAGTGCAACCTATCCATGGTTGGTATTTATCGTGTCCCTCTATTGGGACATCATGTCTTGTGGTATCACTAAATTATTTTACACGTTTGTTCTTGGGTCCGCCTCGAACTCCAAGTCCCGACACTATTGTTACAATGACCCTTCTTTGAAGCGCTGCCCCCAAATACTCATCCAGGAAAAGTCACAGTCTGCTCGTTGTTGCGGGACTATGCCTTCTCGCGAAAAACCCCGACAAATACCCACATATTCACACACTGTTGGTACGTCGAACAGCATGGCCTCGCCAATGGCACCGCTAGTCCTCTGCCCGCCCACGCACGCGTGCAGGGCAATCCTCGGGTGCCCCCCTTTTGTGAGCCACAGATTAAGCAACCTTGGCGTCGGAACTTAACTCCAAACCCGGCTTATCATGTGTTGTCGCTTGCTCCTCTCTGATGCGCCATGCAAATGCAAACAAAACAACGGGACCTTTTTAGACATTACTGTAACCCCCAGTCGTTTGCCCTCGTGGGCTTTTCTCTCGTCTCGATTCGCTGCTGGTCTTCTTCAAGTGGTTCTCCTCAGGCCTATCATCTCTCTCGTTACCGCAGAAGCAGGACAGCAACGCCTGCTGCCATAAGGATGGCATCTGCCAATATTGGCGACGTTATTCCTGCGTTGTCTTGGGCCACGATATCAAACGGGCTTCCGCCCACTCCGTTCTGCCTTTCAGACGAGTCGCCGTTTCCGTCTTTGTCGTCATTAGCATCAGCATCTTTTGTAGGCTGAGCTGACGGGGGCACCACTCCGACTGGATCATTAGTGTTAACAGGTGCCCGTCCCGAGGCAGTAGACGAGGGTAAGAAGTTCAACGGCGTACTGTTGCTGTCACCTCCTCTCCCCGCAGCCGGCGGCGTCGGCACGCTGACCGTGGTAGTTCCCGGTCTCGGTGCCGGTGCCGGCGGCGACGTGCGGCCCGATTCACAAAGCACTTCGACAAGGTTGCCGAGGAGGGCCTGGCCTAGGAGCGTCCGCGTGTCTGTCCGCACGTCATCGCAGGCGTCTTGGATGTCCTGCTGGATGCTCTCCACGCCGCGAACGCAACCGGCCGAGCAGGCCGAGTTGAGGAACTCGGTGTCGGTGCAGCCGACAATGGGCGAGTTGTAGACTTGGAGGCAGGCGTTGGAGATTGTGCTCTCAGCGGAAGCGACCTGGAAGCTGCGGAGGGACGGGTTCAGTCTTGATTCTTGGGCGTTCGTCGGGCAGAGGAGAGCAAGAGCGATGAGAGCAGCAAAGCCCAGCATGGACTGGGGCTGATTCCGCAGTCTCGTCATTTTCCGTCGTGTGAATGCGTATGGTGCGAGTATTGGCAGCTTTCGTTTCTTCCAGAATATTTCCTCCACGGTTTCCCAAAGGCAGACGGGAACAAAAGGTGGAGGGCAGCAAAGAGGTTTTGTTGTCCGAGAGCCGCGACGGCTAGAGTTGTTCGATTGTCCGTGGGAACAGGGGTGCTTCTGCTAGAGTCTCGTATCTGATGTTCCGGCGATGGTTCGGGTGCCGGGAACGGTAAAATTGCAACCAGCTAGTCGCGTCCGTCGTGCCGTTTGCTACCTTCCCTATTGGACACGCCAGATATCGATTGACTTCTGGAGGGAATAGCCTGTTGAGAAGGCTCGAGAATGGTTTTGGCCTTGGGTCGCGTGTGTGGGCGAGATGACTGGGATGCTTGTATCCGTAGGGTTGTATCGCGCGGTGATGTGCCTTGCGTAGGTGGACTTCCCGAATCTCGAAACACGAGGGGTGTCAGACGAGGCCGAAAGGCGGAAGGATCGGCTGTCGAGTCGGCACAAGTACAGGGTCAATGCGGCTGTATGATTTCTCGAACCTCGACACTTGATTTCCGTCTTTGGCAAACTAGGACAGGTGACTCGAAAGTGTGATGAGCAAGATGGGGATAGGCTTGCGGGTAAGGTGAAAATCGCCAATATTCGCCCACGCTGGATCGTCCTAATGTGAGAATCCTAGCCGGGATGAGAGAATCCCCGTACCACCGCTGTATGATGTAGACGGCAGGGGGGCAGAAGAAAGGCACTTTGGTTTGCGCTTAGAGGCTGTGGTTTCCTTTTAATACGGGCCCACGGCGCGACGTCATGCGAGAGACGATCTCTATCAAAGACGGTGGTCGCTTCTGTTTGCGTCTGGCGGGATGTGCAACTGGCGATGATAGGCAGCTCCCCCAACAATGGCGAGGCTCGGAAGCTGAGGCGCAGGGCGTTGGATATTCTGCAGACCTGCCAGGGCGAATACGTGGTTCACGCCGTCTGGGTTTTTGTTATGAAGTGCGAAGGTAATACTGCTTCAACTTCCCTGTGCCTCGACTTTGTCGAAATACTGGCTGCAGATCGGTGGAGGATTGAAAGCGCAGGCAGGTGTGAGGAGGGGGGGAGGGTAGATATCTGAGGAATTCGGAGGCAAACCTTTCGATCAGGTCTCCTAACCGCTGTTGTCTCCAGGGGGGTTTCTTGCGAGGACAATTGCTGAAAAGCCGGTCGACTTTTCCGTCTGTTTGCGCTTTTTTGTTGCGTCGGGCAATGCGGGTGCGTATTATCGACTTGAACTTTGCTGGGGCTGAAAGTGGAGCGGACGGAGGCTGACGCTCGAGGGCACAGTAGTCTGGTGCAGGAGGTGCGTAGGCGAGGAAGCAAATAAATTAACATGAATGCGTTACCCGGCGTGTCGAATGGCTGGAAAGGGTTCCTTTTTGGGTGCATACCAGGACGGTGTTCCCGGTTTGTCGATTTGGAAAGAAGAGCAATTGGTACCGATAAACACCCTCGCAGCAGAGATCTATCTAGTCGGGAACAGAGTCAATCTCGAGTCGGGGGAAAATATGCGCCTGGCGTCGGTGGCCAGCACGATGTCGATAAATGCACCAACGCAAGATTGCCTATTTTTTTTTTACTC
>Ga0247774_1000053_pt1 | contig 51556 bp, 36 predicted proteins | sample UWRJL001104B6_FD_179933 | JGI IMG/M metagenome (GOLD analysis project Ga0247774, IMG submission 179933) | Plant litter microbial communities from Arlington Agricultural Research Station in Wisconsin, United States - UWRJ-L001-104B-6 | ecosystem: Environmental > Terrestrial > Plant litter >...
ACAATCAATCAAGAAAGTCAGCACACATCAGTCATTGTCATCCGTATCAGCCTACCAGTTATGCGTAGGCTACAGATACGGTGGTGACACGACTAGGGTGCTGACACTGCGCAGAAGCCACAGTGTTAGTTGGAACTGGTTTCAGGTTAGGGTTGGCACTGCCCCGTTGTAGGAATGCTACAATTTCCCTACACTCGTCACGTCATCCTCGCCGGACATTTAGGGTTTCACGGTTTAAATTGGTCAAATTCTTAGAATGCATGTCCTCGGAATCTGTTCGCCGATTGGCTCAAAGCTAGGCATATAGCCTGACCCCTATGCCGTTAATAGTAGACCGCTGATTGTGGTTAGACCTGAATACCCGGACGCGATTGAGCAGAGTCTGTGAACTCTAATGCAGTGAACCAGTACTATTATCTTCTCGTCCTAACGACTAATCAATCGAAACAAGCAAAAACATATAAGGGCTCAAACCAACCTCTACTCGTATACATTTAACTTCAAATGCTCACGCCTTGGTTAACTTCTGGATCCGATGACAAGGGAATATGTGGAATAGGTTCAAATAGATAAGAAGAACGACTTCCAGGAAAAGAGGATATAAAGGAGAGAAAAGAATAAAGAAGGAAAGGAAAAGAAAGAAACAAATCAGTTCTACGCTCTTCTTCCTCCCCGTTTACCTTTCCCTTCGTGGACGCGATTGAAATGACGCTTCACGTTGTCTCCTCGGGCTTTGAAGGTGCAGGTTGGGTCAGGGCAAGATCTTTTCAGACTTGGCATACCTCGAAGCTTCATTTCGGCCGGGTGGTGAATTTCGAAGTGTCTTCGTAAGTCTCTCTTGCTTGCGAACCCTTCCTTCTTCCCCTTGCTCTCGCAAATGTCGCACCCAGTAGATTTGACATGAGCGTCACGCATATGTTGACTACAAGAATGGATGGGCTTGTTAGCGAAGATTCAAGCTGGTTGATACAGCTTACCGACCTTAGGGTTTTTTTCCTCGTGTATGATTTTCCACACCCTTGGACTTCACATCGAAATGGAGACCCTCGGGTGTTTATGTTGTTGATCTGGCCGGTCGTGACGGGTGGACTATGTTGGGCTTGGCTTAGTCCTTGACCCATACTAGCGTCAGGTGCGAGACTGGGAGTGGCAGGAAAATTGCTATTCTCAAAACCATTGCTAGGGAAAAAGGTGACCGGGTTTCTCAGGTCCTGGGAGTTACTCTGCAGGGTCTCTCTGGGCGTATGGCTCATTTCAGAAATATGTGTTGATGAGTCTAAGCTTCCTATCATAGAAAATTGGGAAAATTCGTAGGGAGACGAGCTGAAGGTGTCGTCACCATATGTCAAGATACTTTGAATACCATTTATAGATTCGACAAGGGCGGCCGGGGATGAGAGGAATCCCCCTGTAATTGAGGTATGGTTCGACGTCGACGATGTCGACGACCCAAGGAAGGGAGAACAAATGTCGGGGAACTCAGTGCCAAATGCTTCTGGGTTGGAAATTTCAAAAGCCCCAAGCGCATCACCGGCAGGCCAAGGGTCGATATAATCCCACGGATGCTGATTTGTTGTAGAGCTCATGATGAAGTTGCTTGCGTCTAGATCAGTTTTATCTGGGTTTGAAATGATGCTTGGTTGCATGGATGTTGGAGTGTTTGCCTGTGAAAACCAGCAGGAAAGTTGTGCAGGGCCTTTTATTTGGACGTACTCAGGTCCAATTCGATTCGAAAGATTGAAGGATAATTTCCAGGGATCGGTCGCGGGGGACAATTTCCAACCCTCCTTCATGTACGATGCAAATGAGATCGAGACCTAAACCGACAGCAAACAGGCGCAACTCACCTAGATGTTCTGCAATGGATATTCCCAGATGGGTAGGTGTGGAAAGACTAGCTTCTATACCAGTGTCTGGTGCTCGAATGCCAAGATTGTCATGACATTTGATCAGTATTGGTGCTTCTATAAAACAAGGCGTCCAAAAGTGCCCCAAGGAACACTCCCAGACATGGGCTTCGACACTAGTGGGGTGGCTAGTGAATATCGCCGCTTGATGGAAATCCACTATGACGAACGAGGATTGACATGGATTGCATCTGTTTCTAGATACCAACTCGTCTACGTCGGGTCGGGGAATGGATGAAGCCGGGAAGATTGCGTCCGAAGATATACCGCGCGAGCTGAATAGGCGCATTGATATAAATCGTAAAAAAATTAGACCGAAGAACTAGCATATTGTTAGAAGAAGCCTTGTATTCAGGGAATATTGAGAACGGCAAACCGAGCTGAATGTATCGTTGGCTGTTCCTCTCAGGTATATGGCCCAACGGCTCCATCCTTCCTCCATATATGAAAGAAAAATGCCCCCAAGTCAACCACGAAGATTCGAGAAATTTGGTATCTGCCCCCAGGTCCATCGCAGTTCTTTTCGGCAATAGGCTTCAATTGAAGACGCAGCCGAGAATAGCTAGGTAAGTTAGTTGCTGGCTGTATCCTCATTAAGAGAGCCTATGGCAGAACGAGAAGGCAAAGGGTCTGGGGGCAGATACTAAATTCCTCGAATCTCCCCGGCCGACACCTCGCAGGAAGGAGACTTGAAGGAAACTGGAATGACACGACCGAGAGTCAAACGGGAGGAGAAGGACACGACACTTTGCAAGTTTAAATATTGAGAACCCCAATCGCTTCATGCGGTGAGGACAAGCCCAGAGGCAACCACCCTTTCAGCATCGGTGCAAAGTCACGACCGCCATTGGACATATGAGGTCCAATGGATGCAGCTGCCCGCACATCAACCCTCAACCTGCAGGCTGACGCAGGAAAATTGTCGCTCTCAAGTGCGCACCACCCCCGCAATTCCGCAACAGCGGTCAGAATTTGGGAAAAGAGTTGTTTGGTTCTCCATATCGACATGTTCGACACAGTTCTATCAGTATCCTTTAAGGCACCCCCACAAGGCATCCGACGCACACTGCTGCAGCTCGTGTGAGGCCACGACCCAACAATCATCTCTATCCATCCCCAATTGGACATTCAATGCCTCGTAAGGCTTCCGGAGCCTTCTAGCCTTGGTCTCGTCATAGACGAGCACCGACCGTCAGATAGACTCGGATTTTCACTGCTACCTAAGAGGCTGCCAACGAGTTGACGGTTATGTTACAGATGCCTCAATCTCAGCATCCGTACATTTTTCCCTCTCCTTTTCATTTATTGTCCCATTTTCGTTCGTGTATCTGAGAGACAACGGCCCGGCTTATAAGTTGTTGGAACACGCTATCGTTGCAACGGGGTTGGCTCGATGCTGGTGGGCAAGGCGAGAGAGTTGTAGTCCTCCCAGAACCTCGTGACGCGGTTGTAGCCATCCAACCACGCGTTACTGAGGTTTATGCATAGTTTAGGCTTCATGGAACAGTACGCAGACGCGGAGTACAACCACCGGAGACGGCTGTGGAAGATGGAATAGGACTCTCAAGAGTACACGAAGGTGAGAAGCGGAGCTCAAAATACCATGTTAGCAGCAGTAAACAGCCAACTTCGAGCTTGTCTTGTGATTTACTATCATCACACATCCCTAATTTCTCTATTTTTCTTGACCCTGGCTTAGCTCGCCCAGCGTTACAGGTGTTGACATGCATCTTGTTCACTTTGGACAGGCCGGCGAAGACCGGAAATTTCTGTGTCACATACATGGCGCCGCATGAGGAGTAGCCTGGGTATAACAAATATATATGGCTACATCTCTTAACTACTATTAACCAGGAGACTAAAAGGGTCGCTATCTCGTACAAGAATAAATTATCTTGCGACTAGCGAAACCAAATTACACAGAAATCTGTGCTACGCTAACTTGTTTCCGTTCCAGTAGCCTTCGGGCGTCATACCCCTTCAGTCCCCGAGAGCCCCAGCTCGACGTAGAAGGAGGTGGTGCTCGGAGGCCGTCCGAGATACTCGGTCAAAAAGTCCATTTCGTCCTCGGTAGCGCCCTTCTCCAGCACCGTATGGCGATAGCGGCGGCCCTCGGCGCCGTTCATGGGGTCTGCCTTGAACTTGCTGTAGAACATGTCGATGGAGTAGACCTCAGACCAGAGGTAGCCGTAGTAGCCGGCGTCGTAGCCCCCCATGTAGTGTCCGAGGGTGACTTCGCCATTGCCCCAGGTTCTATCTCAACCGAATTAGTATCGACCGCAAGGAATAAGAGGAAGTCTTTCACTCGTGGGGGGGTACAAAAATCTCGACGGGGCGGATGGCGGGTACGTACATGTTGTACTTCTCGGGATCAAAGTCTTGAGGTCCCGACAATCCAGGCTGCGCCTTCGGCCGCAGTTTGTTGTACTCTTTGCTCAGTTCAAAGGCTTCAATCGCCTCGTGGCTCTCGGGCGAGTGCATCATCATGTCAAACAGGCCGTAGTGGAGCTGCCGCTGATAGGTGATGCCACCGTCGACGCGGCGGGTGCGGATGAGGTTCTTGATCAACTCGTCGGGCAGCGACTCGCCAGTCTGGTAGTGGCTCGAGATGTTCTTGAGGACCGAAGGGGTCCACACCCAGTTCTCGAGCATCTGGCTGGGGGCCTCAACGAAGTCGCGCGAGACTGAGTGGCCGGCGAAGCGGCTGTAGTGGGGGCGACTGGCGAGGTGGTGGATGCCGTGGCCGAGCTCGTGGAAGACGGTCTCAACCTCTGAGTGACGGAGGAGGGCAGGCTTCGTCGCAGTAGGCTTCGACAGGTTGCAGACGAGGATATTGGTGACGTGATTGCGGCCGGTCAGAGGTTTCTCGCGAGCGAAGGGGCTGATGAGGCCCCAGTCGGCGGCGTGCGTGTACTTGCCATCCCGGGGGTGGAGGTCCAGGTAGAGGTAGCCACGGAAACCGTCGTCATCATCGCCGAAGCGCTCATTGTCCCAGACGGCGTACATTATGACGTCCGGGTGCCAGGTCACGTCGACGGCGGAGCCGGTCTCGGACAGGCGGGCCTTGTCTTCGTCCTCCAAGAGTATAAAGACAAACCCGAAGAGATCTTGGAAGATGCCCATGAGTTTGTCTAGAGTAGACTCGACCGGAAAATACTCGGAAAGCTTCTGGAGGTCGACCTGATATTCATTCTCGACGAGGATGTTGTCATAGAAGCTGAAGTCCCAATAGTACAGCTTTCCATCAAATTCCAGCCCGCGCTCTTTGTAGTCTGCCTCTTTCAACTCTAGCAGCTTTTCGACTTCCTTCTTAGCAATAGGCGCCAGTCTGTCCTGGAGATCGTAGAGGAAGGTGAATACGTTCTCGGGTGTCTTGGCCATCTTGTCCTTAATCCTGAACTCGGCATGGTTCTTGTAACCGAGCATGCGCGCGGCCTCGTCCCGAAGCACAATGGCTTCCTTGAGGAGCGGCACGCTTTCCACCACCTACAAAGAATTTTAGCCATTCGCACCCAGAGCAACCGGCAAGCAGCTGATACAAGAAAACTTACCCTATTCTCGTATCCTATATACGCCTGCATTCTAGCGCCGGGGTCCACAGCATGGGACTGGAAGGGACTATAGTCGGTGTACTCCCACGTGAGCTTCATCTTTCCTTCGTTCTCGCCCGTCCCTTTTTCCAACCCTTGCAGAACATCCTCGGGTGTCCCCTTCAGCTGCTCCGGTGTAAACCACACTCCTCCGTGGGCATTGTTGAGATTCTCGCTATACTGAGTTTCAAGGTCGTTGAGTCTAGATTGTATCTCCTTAAACCGCGCTTGCTTGTCGTCTGCAAGCCCGAGGCCGCTGTTGATGTATCCGAGATAAGACTTTTCGACGAAACGCAGTGTCTCGGCATCCAGCCCCAAGGACTCTCGCTTCTGGTAGACGGCATCAACAAGTTCAAAAACGTCCTTCCTCATCGACTCGTCGATGCTACATTCGTCTATGATGGTGCTTGATTCGACGCTCGCGTCCCGCAATTCCGCCGTGAGCCCGACATACTGGTAGAAGTATGCCGGGTTTTCCTTGAAGGACATTTCGTCGCCCTCCTTCACCATGGGCAGAAACACGTTTTCCCACGTTGCCGTTTCCGGAGTCACCTCGGCCACAATCTTGTCGTTTAGCTCCTTGGTCCGATTGCAGCTTAAGTGGGCAACCTCGATGAGAGACTCGGGGGTTTCTACCCAGAGTATAGGCAGCTGGGGCGGCGACTTGAACTTGTCGTTGGCCTCGGATGCGGAAAGGATCCGGCGCTGTAGTCTCTGCTCCGGGAACGAGGCCTTGTCCCGCAACACCGCCCCGGACACGGCAGTAGTGCCGGAAAGGAGCAGCAAGGCCGCAGCTCCGCCTCGAATGATCTCCCGACGGTCGAACATGGCTGCTGTGATTGCCAGCGAGACTAGTACAGTGGCTTGCAATTTGACCCTTGGCGACAGGAAATGTCCACCATTTGCGTAAAGTTGGTCGGTGGCCGCTGAGCTTCCCCGGCGCGTGTCGAGAGCCCGAGACTCCCTCGCCGAGGAAAGCTCTGATTTATAGCCATTGCTATTCAGAGTTTGTCTCTCGCGCGGTCTAATAAATTTGCCTTCGCCGCCGTGGTTGGTCTGAGATAGCAACCTTCTGGAGCTGTATCCGCTTTGAGCTAGTAATGCCGGCTAAAGAAGTGGAGGTCCATTCGCAAATCCACTATCGTGATGGATGCGGCTGTCGTGCTCCGTTTCGCAAGTGGCAGCAAACCAGCAGACTAATCGGGAAGCTCGACAAGGATTGGTTAATTAACTCAAGCGATGTTGATGGGGGGACAAATGTGCCGATACCCAAATGACACCTAAATCCGATACTGGGCCAAGGCATCTCCCGCTCCCAGACCGCGACTGTGTCGGGAAATTTACCGGCACTGGTACCAGAAGAGGATGCTCGAGACGCGATTCGGCCAAAATAGCACGGAGCTCTGTCGATCCCAGGAAACAAGTGCTTGGCAATTGGGGACCAATTTGAACCCCTCGATTTCTGTCGGTGACAGCGAGCTGCTAGCTGGGCCTGACAAAGCTATGATCACCTGAATAAACTTCCAGGTGGATGTGGAGATGGCTCTTAGTGAGATGCCGACGGGATACGGAGGTACTGGTCGCCCCTTTACCCAGATGCGACGTGTGATCCCGACGGGAGCCAGCGTCCCGTTCGTGAAGTATCTTGGGCCATCGGATCATCTTCTTTTCATAGAGAAGCGCCACACCGCATCCTGATTCAAAGCCCTGCGTCACCAGCCAGGAACCGTCAAAACCTCCCGGCCGCCATGAAGTGAGGTTAAGATGTGGCAATGCGCGAGGTTGATGGTCGAAGGCATACGGCCGAGACAGTGGGGTCCACATATGTTTAAGCCAGCCATCAGACCCGGAAAACTGAATTGAATGCCCCCCAATAGTCAGTCATTCGTCGCTACGGCGCACGCGAAACTCAAATTTGCACCTGACAATTGCAGCAATTGAGCAGGCTACAAGCTAGAGATAATGCCATGTGATGAAGAACTTCTCCGAGCACTCTCCCCACTAACATCTTACGAGGGAATGGAGCACCCGAGGCAAAGGCCTAATAAGGCCTAATTACCACAGGGAGACCCCGCTGTTCCGCCCATTCGCCACCCGAGCAGCTTGGGAAGAAGCCAATAAATGTTTACGAAATGTGTGATTCAACAGAGGGTTAGAGTAACTTGCTGCGATTAACCTGTGATTTTTTGAAAGTACCATCTCAGCGGCACTCAATTCTTCACGATGTGCTCATAGAGCTCAAACCCGCCAGGTTTTACAATGGGCTCTACATTCGAGTCGCTTAAGTCCGCAATTCCTGTGCATGGCCGGAGTATCCCCAACAACCCCGCCGTGGTCGGGTCGTTAAAAGGGCGGCCGTCCGGTCAACTGTCGAGAATGACAGAACGAGAACGTACCCAAAATCGGTTTATTTGAACGCCATGGATGTCGCGTCCGAAACACCCATCCCGCAATTGATTGAGGAGAAACGCGCCGCGAACCAGGCCAAGATCCCAAAAGAGTGGCTCCTCCCGAGCCATTGTGGCATCTCGCCTGACGACATCAATTCATCATCAACGCGATGTGTCCTTGACATCCCGCGCAGCTGCGGCGTCCTCACTGCCGAGGAGCTCAAACTAACCGAAGACTACGATGCGACAGGCCTAGTCGGTCTCATGAGGGACGGTACTGTCAAGTCAGAGGTAGTTGTGAGGGCATTCTGCAAGCGCGCCGCTCTCGCGCATCAACTGGTAGGCAGCGCCTGCCATTTCCCGAGACATGTACTCTGGTCTAATCTCAATCCGTCGCGATCGTCCAGACAAACTGTTTGACCGAAATTATGTTCGATGAAGCCCTCGTTCGTGCACGGGAGCTCGATGCGCAGTTCACCGCTTCTGGGCCTGTCGGCCCGCTCCATGGACTGCCTATCAGCCTCAAGGACTCCTTCAACGTGAAGGGCGTCCATGCCACCGTCGGATATGTAGCTTTCCTGCGAAACCCACCGGCCGAGAACGATTCCGCCATTGTAGCAGTTCTGAAGCAGCTCGGAGCCATCCCTTTCGTCAAGACGAATCTGCCTCAGGCCATGATGTCCGCAGAGTCGGAAAACCTCGTCTTTGGCAGGACTCTCAATCCAAACAGGCTCTGTCTCACCGCGGGAGGTAGCACGGGTGGCGAAGGCGCGTTGCTCCGCATGAGGGGATCGGTACTGGGAGTGGCCACCGACATTGCCGGATCGTGCCGCATCCCAGCTCTGTGTTGCGGCGTCGTTGGTTTCAAACCCACGTCTGGTCGAATCCCTTTTTCAGGCGGTGTTCTGCCGGGAAGGCGCGGCTGGCCGGCACCGATTATTCCTGCCGTGGGACCGGAGGGCTGGTCGGTACGCGACATGGAGCTCTTCACGAAAGTCGTCATTGAGGCAGATCCGTGGAAAGCCGACGCGGGAGTGATTGCAGCTCCGTGGCGGCGACCCCAGGACGTCAAATTGAGGCTGAAGCTCGGCTACATCATCGAGGAAAAGGAAAAGCGCCCACTTCACCCGCCGCAGCTGAAGATGATGACTTCGCTCTTGGAAAGGGTCGGAAATGCCGGTCATGCTTTGATTCCGCTCGAAAACAAAGTTCCAAGCTTATACGATACGTCGGTCCTGGCATGGAAATATTTCTTGACGGATCCCCAGAAGACCGTGATCAAGATTCTCCAGAGTGGCCGCGAGAGAATCCTTGGAGGACTTGCGTCACTGAGATACCCCGAACTAGATAATTGGAGCGCCACTCTAGATGACTTGTGGGATATGAACACTGAGCGCGACGGAATTCTCAAGATCTATCACGATCTTGTTGTCCAACATGAGCTCGACGGCATCATTTTGCCTACTTACCAGGCCACTGCCGTGCCACACGACACGTTTGGTATTGTCCCGTACACCGTTCTTGCAAATTTCCTTGATGTAAGTTCAGCTAGGTGCTGTCCAGAGGCGCCGTCCGCTTTCTGACCTGAGCAGTACCCTGCCATTGCTATGCCATACCTCAAAGCCTCTCAGGAAGAAGACAAGAGGTTCATCCGAAATGACGTGTCGTACAGCCCGCCCTGTGAGTAACCGTTTCTGATCCCCACTATTGCAATGGGTCTGGATGAAATGGCAACTGACCGAGCCTTGGTATTTAGATACACCAGAGATGGTGGAAGGCGCACCATGTGGTTTCCAGATATTGGGTAGACCAATGAGAGATGAAGAATTGCTGCAGGTTGCGGGTATTGTCCAAGGCTGCCTTCGCGCTAAATAGCTAAGCCTGCGCCCTCTCTGTGTGACTCTTGTCCCAAGGAGTGTCGTGCTATCACCCGAATAACAAGGGGAAAAATCTCGAGGAGATAAAATGATTTATAGAAGTTTCGAGAAAGAAAATGCACTCCTACATGATTAAGACAACGAGGGATTGATCATTTGTGAGTGGCCTCAAGTTCGGCAGGGTGGGACTTTTAGGGATAACAATCGGTGACAATTGGAATCGCTTGCACCACATAACACGCCACTACTAGCCAGCGACTACTCCCAATCGCGCGCGCCCGAAGTTCGAGGGCTCTTTTTCATTCTCTTTCCCTGACCGCTCGAATTCTTTTTGTATTTGCCTTAGAGGATGTTAGGGTGCAAATGCCGTCCAGTCCGTCGCAAGTGGACCCACATCTACTTCGATGAAGCAGCTTCCAGAGGCACGCCTTTTCCCAATTCGTTCCTTTGGCATCCAGGCAGCAGCGTCGACTCGCATCCTGAAACTCAATATATGAACTCGTTGGGTCTCTTCCAAGCTTCGATTGATCTCACCCATTTTCCTTATAGTCTTGACGGTCTCCAACTGATCGAGATACAGTTTTTATTTCATTTATTAGTGTAAGTTTTATTGCCAGCTACGTCCGTGACACCCACTAAATGAACCGCCAGCCATGCGAGGCAGATCTCCCGAGACTACCAGCCAGGTTCCGCAAATTGTCACCAGATGTCGACAGAACCAGCAAATTCACAGATTCGCTCAGTCTGGGACGCGAAATTCGAAATGGGTCACTTTCGAAAAATCCCAAGTTCTCCCCACCAGGGTACCAGCCCTTCTCCGCGACTGCACGGATCCGGACCCAACACTCTTGGATGAGCTTCTCGCCTCGGGCCTTCATAATCCCACATCCTTCTGCGTTGCCCTCGGCTCGGCAGGCTGGGACTGCGCTCTGAATCAGGTCATTTTCCACGGTTTCTTCGACCGCCTCATCAAGCTTCTCATCGCCGGTGCCAATCCCAACGGTTACCCGACATGGTGCTTCGACAGCGTGCGTGCGCGCTACCTTCGTGGACGCCCTGCGGCCTGGACCCGCGAGCCGGCCTGCTTCTTGCAAGACTGGAAGGCTCTGGCGCCCACGCGGGTCGATTCGCTCTTGTTCCACGCGCCGCTGTGGCAGCCCATCACGCCCAAGGAGATACACCGGCGAAAGGTCACGCGAGGAAGGTTCTGGGCCGACCATGACTTTCCGCTCCTCAACCTGCCGGAAAAGGGCCCCATCCACTCCCTGACGGCTTGCGCCATGACGGGAAATATCTCGGCGTACGAGTGTCTGGTCGGGCACGGCGCGGACGAGAAATGTTGGACCGGGCAGCAACTGGTGGGAGTGAGGTCGGGGAGCCCGCCTTCGGCCCTGGCGGCCGAGTCCCCCCTCAACGCGGCAGTCTTTGGCGAGGACGAGACGATGCTACGCTTCCTTCTCGGTCGAGGCCACAAGCCGGATCATTTTACCGCCGTGATGCCTACCAGGCCGGTCAGCCCCGTTATGCAGGCGATTGCAAAGTACGGAGGTCCGTGGCTCGTCGGGTTCGACATCATGGCAGACCACGCGGACCTGTCCATCACGACGCCAATGTTTGGTTGTCACGTCCTGCACTTTGCCACCGCAACTTTGGACCTGGACATCATCTGGCACGTGGCGGATATACTGGGTTCCCCCCGCCTCGTCAACTCGGCGCCACTCACAGCGCTAGGGCACAGCCTTCTGCATGTTGCATGCTTGCCGCATGACGACTCGTTCGTCAACTTGCACTCCCTGCCCATCTACGAGTCAATCCACGAGTTCCGCGCCCTCGACACGAACTGGATTCCCCAGGTCCTGGCTCGCGACATGAAGTACCCGGACGAGGCGCGACTCAAGGCACTTTCTGCATTTCCCGGTCCGACCAGAAGCTCCGCAATGTGGACAGATCGCCAGCGACGGGCCTCGCGCTTCCGCCGCGCAGCGCACTCTGTCGCCACGCGGCCGCCGTTCTTCATCGACGACGCGCCCGTCGAGGAGCAGAGCGCCCAGCGCCGAGTCGTACGCTTCCTCTTGTCCTCGTCATGGAACAAGCGCGCCGAGATTGCACGCCAGGACGTGCACGGGAACACGATCCTGCACTACCTCGCGTCGTACCGGTACCCGGATTTGGAGCTCATTGATTGGATACGCGGCGTGTGGGATGCATGCGACGAGGTCGAGTCGCGGACGCTCACGAGCGGGGAACGAGGGGGATCGCAGCTGCAAAATGGGGAGGGGCAAGAGGACGAGGGGACCTACAACTGGATCTCCGATCCGTTCACCCACATCTGGAACCGGTGGGGGTTCAGCGCCAGCGATCTGTTTCTCAACGGGGAGAAAGCGAAGGCGTCGTGGGGTATGAGCTTCATGCCATTTTGGAGGGATTTGGAGATTTAGGTGAGGATATTGGATCGTGTTGGAAGGAATGGAAACGCTGACTTTCGTCTCTTGCCGAACGAACTAGAGCGATGGGTTTACTGTTTCTTTCAGGCTATCTCTTTAGATTCTGGTATGTGTCTTCGAAATTGAAATCTCTGGGTTGACCCTCTACAGTCTCAAACTCCTTCGTTATCTTTCAAGTATCGTTACCAAGCTTTTGTTCTCATGGGTATCCGAGAAACCTTAGACGTCGAACCTTCTGCAAGTCTTGAGCCAGTCTACCACCAGCCTGCTTTCCCAGCGAAACCATACCATTTAATATTAGGATTTTGAAAACAGCCAATATTATAAACGCGGCAGATCTAATATCTCTTTACCCGCGGAACAACATGGGTACCTCTCTCGCTCTCTTTGAAGTTGTCAATTAGGGTTATCCAAACCTAACCCCAAGTCTACAAGTGGCTAATTCTCACCACGACGGGGATGGATTCACCTTGAGAAATTGTAGATGCAGGTCATATAATCTAACAAGTTTTCAAAATGAGTCTTTGTCAGCTTTGAGATCATCATAACCACGTTTTCATCCTCACCATCGAGCCATTACTCGATGGGTAGCTCGCTATTATTAACAGGCTGCTGCCTTCCTAAACGGGCAGGTTAGCGACCTATCATTAGCCAGCACAGTAAATTGCGCCATGCCAAATCTAGCGTTTTGCACACCACCAAGGCGTGAATAAGCTTCAAATTAAACCTCGCCGAGCTTCCTTTATTGTGTTGTCGGGGGTTGCGACTATGATGGAACGTGTTTGTGCGAGGATGGCTTCGACTGAGAGATGGGCTGTGCTTACTACGCGCCGAACTGACCCTGAAAATGGGCCAATGGGCCAATGTGCCATAGAATATTGAGTTGTGAAGGACTTCGCGCTGATCCATATGGGTCAAAAAGCAAGGTAAAGATTGTCCCAGTTCAACGGGACACACTTGATCGAGTTATTTCCGATCCTCAGCTGGATCCCACTCTCCTCACCACTATGCGGGTAATAGTTGGACTTTCTCGTGACAGCCTTACGAGTAAGACACATGAGAGCCACCTGATCGTAGGCGGAGAAGGGTGAGGAGGGGCGAGTTTCATAGGGCTGCACCGAGGCTCCACGGCGGAGACCTTGCAGACAAAAAACCCCACCCGAACATAAGGAAAATCGGGAAGGCGAGGGTAAAAAGTAGGCCGTGTTAAGTCGTACCCATATCTGCCCTTGACAGTTTGCCTCGGGAAGGGGAGCGTAGTAAACAGACCGCAAACAGGGAGGTCGGAAGAAGAAGTGTTGGTGGATTTCCAACGATATGCGGCCTCTCGAATGTTTGCGATGCATCATCCCGTAGATAAAAGAAAGGGTCCCAAGGCGTACCTCTCGTCCGTCTTTTCCAAGAATTATTTTGCTCTATCGCCGTGCTATTTTCTAACCTAAAAATGCTCCTTCCGAGCCTATTAGTGTTGCTGCCCCTGGCGGTAGCAGCCGGTCGCCCGCACATAGGACCAGCGGAACAGAGAGTCGCAGGCCAGGTCGTCTCGCGGGACAAATACGTCGTCGAGATCGCAAAGGGGGAAGATGTGGACTCTGTGGCATCCAAGCTCGAAGAATCCGGCGCCAAGATCGTCCGCATCTTCAAATCCGACGTCTTTACCGGTCTCAGCGTCGAGTCTGCCCGCGAGAACGTCGACAGCCTCCTCTCCATCGAGGCGGTAGACCAGGCGTGGCCCGTGGCGGTGCACTGGATCGACCCTCGCGGCCTGGAGTCAGCGCGGTTGCACTTTGGAGACATCTCAGCCAGGAACTACTCGGTACATGAGACGACAGGGGTGGATCGGTTGCATGCGCAGGGGATCACTGGGAAAGGCGTCAAGGTTGCTGTTGTCGATACTGGGATTGACTATCGCCATTCTGCGGTACGGTAGTAGGATGGACAACAATGACATCGAAAAAATCGCGCCTGTGAATGCTCATTTGCTAATTTTTTGGGGGGACCAGCTTGGTGGTTGCTTGGGATCCGGATGTAAGGTCGAGGGCGGGTATGACTTTATCGGAGACGCGGTTGACTGGTTACCTGGTGATCCTCGGCGTCCTGACGACGATCCTCTGGATACTCTCCATGGGCATGGAACCCACGTTGCCGGGATTGTGGCCGGTGACAACGACTGGTGAGTTTACCACCGCCGTGTCGTTTAGTAAGACTGAACTGATTCAGTTGTTCAGGTTCAAGGGTGTTGCGCCCGATGCAACATTAATGGCATACAAAATATCTGGGCCGGCGGTATGAAGACAGACGAAATCTCTTCACAAGGAAGACAGGGGGAGTGCTGACCATACTAGGGGACCGCTGATTCCGATACTCTCATGGAGGCCTTTTTGAGGGCATTCGAGGATGGCGTAAGTGTTTTGGGGCAACCAGCCATTCCGTATGCATCTAACGACTCAAAAGGCCGATGTCATCACTTGCAGCTTCGGCGGAGTCCACGGCTGGAATTCGGACCCCTGGGCCGTCCTTGCCTCTCGTCTTGTCGAAAGGGGTGTCGTCGTGACAATGTCGGCGGGAAACGGCGGCGCCGCCGGTCCATTTTGGGGCGGCACCGGGTCCGCGGGCGATTACGTTCTGGCTGTCGCGTCTGTTGACCCGACAGTCCAAGCGGCTGAGCCGCTGGGATTGGCCTTTGCAGAAAACGACGGCACGATCAATTCGACTGTTGTTGCGTACAAGACTCTTCGGTACTTTGGCGAGCAAAAAGTGCAGCCTGTCATCGCCATCAACTTCACAAACTCCAAACCGGACGAGTACTATTGCGATGCTCTCCCTGATAATACGCCCAACCTGTCCGGGTTTGCTGTTCTTACCTCCTGGGAAGAGAACTGTGACTCGTACCTTTGGATGACGCAGCTCAAAGATCTTGGAGTAGGCAGTATCATCACCTATGACACGAAGAACCACGATCTGACGGCGCCGTGGTATTGGCATTGGGGCTTGCACGTCGGAATGGTCGAGATTGAGACGGCCGCTGCAATGAACGATGCACTTGCGTCGGGTATCAACGTCACGGTCGAGTACATGGAGAATGCCGGCTTCAATGTGACGGGTTCCGACATCACGGGTGGATACCCGAGCTCCTTCACCTCGTGGGGTGGGTTGTACGACATGAGAATCAAGCCCGACATTGCCGCACCTGGTGGAAACATTCTGAGCACCTTCCTCGATAATGGCTGGTTGGTTCTCAGCGGTACATCGATGGCGTGCCCGTACGTCGCTGGTGTTGCTGCCCTGTACATCAGCAAGTTTGGAGGACGAGCGGTCCACGGGGCCGGGTTTGGGCAGTTCATGTTTGACCGCATCGTCTCGAGCGGCTCTCCACTCACCTGGCCAGAAGATACGGGAACCCCTTACCCGGCCCCGACCAAGTTTATTGCGCCTGTGCCTCAGGTTGGGAATGGCTACATCAACGCCTGGAAAGTGTTGAACAGCAAGACACAGTTGTCGTGGGACAAGTTCGAACTCAACGACACGCACCATTTCTCGAGATATCACAGCGTGGATATTACCAACAATGACACCATCGAAGTCACGTACGAGTTTGATCTTCAGCCAGCGGCCGGTTTCGATATCCAGAGCCCGTTCAAGTCGTCCGAAATTAGCCTTTTCAACGATCTCGTTCCCGTTGAGATGGTGCCCAAGGTGAAAATGCCTTCTGGAAGGCATCTGCTGAAACCTGGAGAGACAAAGACAGCAGGGTTCGTTGGCATCAATCGCACCGAAGTGGCCAATAGCATACTGACGTGAAGTGCAGATGGATATTCGAGTATCCGGTTGTTAACGAATCGAGCCTTCCCCTCTACAGCGGCAATATAGTCGTGAGAGGAAACAATGGCGACGTCTTGCAAGTGCCATACATGGGAGCTGCCTTCAACGCGAAGCGAGAGTTCGGGAATCTTTTTGCTCCAGGGACGCCGTACCAGTACTCGGGTCCTGATTTTCTTGATATCGACGAGTACCATGAGCAAGTTGGCCTTTCCTAGTAAAACGAAAGCTGCTGCTAACGCCGCCTGAATACAGATATTCGTTCGATCTCGAGGCCCAAGACTTTCCCAAAGTCGATCTCCTCCTCAAATTTGGAACATTTGAATTGCGCTGGGACGTAAGTGAGCGAACCCGAAATTCAACTAGCCGTGGCTGATCAAGCTCGTGTCGGGCAGATCTTCGAGAAGAATTGGAAGCGCCGAGATTGGAAACAGTGGCCGCTCGTCCCAGGTGAGAACGGATATGTAGGCTCGGCAACCTACTCGACCGTTGCACTTCAATATGGCGGAAACTGGTACGACCAGGACAGTTATCCAGAAGACGAGATATCAAAATTTCCCATTCGTCTTCCGCGATGTGCTGGCGGGTCACCTCGAACGTTCTGGTGGTTTGGCAAGCTTGCCAATGGCACTCAAATTGCACCTGGCGAATACAAGTAAGTAGCAGAACCGGGCAAAAATATCCACAATTTTGCTGACAAGTAGAAAGTATGCGTTTAGCTGCGTTGATGCCGTTTGGGGATCCCCAGCATGAGGACAACTGGGCAGTATGGGAGACGCCGACCATTACTGTCAAGAAGAGGGCTTGACAAACACTCGCTAGGGAGGCGGGACGAGGGGCGAGGCTCTGTTGAATGGCTGACCATCTGTCATGCGACAAGTCGTGGAGGAAGGGGATACAAGAGCGCCAACTTGCTTTTGCTAGCTTCACGTTTGCACTTCACCGCCACCGTTAACAGGTCACATAGCGTGAGACGGGGTTTTTGTCCAGCTGTAAACAGGGGTGAGAAGATACGCCAAGGCAGCATTCGACTCGAAGTCTTTCGATGTTCTTCCGAAGTCATGTCTGGACGAAACAAGGCAAAGGGAGCTAAATACGTATTAAGTGCCAAGAACCGAGTGCCATGGTCCGAATACAGCGGATTCATCTCAGGATGTTGAAAAGCGAGGCCATTTTTGCAATCACTGGCTGATATTGGGTTGCAAATTAGCAAATGCCGATGAAGCAAGTCTTTTCTGATGAGTTGTTGGACGAATGTGCGACGATTTTCGAGGTACAGTGGTATCAAACCTGCCGTCCGTATGCCTTCTCTTAGGGGCAACGGAGATCCATGCGAGGAAAAAATCGGTATCTATCGTGATAGTAAAGCATGTTAACATATGGTATCAGGGGGCTCTACTGTCGCTTCGAGCAGCCTAAGAAGCAAGACCTACCCTATGGAGACTAGTGACCACTCATCGTATCCGCCGGCTCAAAGAGGAGGTCGATCGCCTTCCACGACAGGGATTATGTGTGGAGAGTTGAATCGCAGATCGACCTGGAGGGAGGTCTCGCTCGGTACTACCTGCCGAGTGATGGTGCATTTCCTGGCTTCGATGGGGAGTATCCAGGGGAGAATATTCAAAACGAGGAACAAAGCTCAGGAGGCTGCCTTGCACACAGCCTGCTCTTAATCCGGGAAGGCGGACCGCGTCTGTGCGTCCTGCAAGATTTCCGTGACCTGCAGAGGCTGCAGGGATTCCCTGAAAAGGGCCTATGCATGCACATCCTCTCGGGAATGCGGAGGTCCCTTGCGGTTGTGCGGTAAGGCTAACAAGTCAGGAGTCCTGACAACGACGGCTGAAGAATTCAGGGCGACGCCAAGCAGGCACTCCTGGTGGCTGCGCACAGTTGCGACTGGTGAATCTTTCAATATTGCGGAGTCGGTCCAAGCGCCTCTGCCATGGCGCCGTGGCTGGACTTCTCGGACCTCGAGTCCCACCACCCCACTCTCGTTTCAGAATGATTTCCAAACACGAAAACTCAGTCCTTCAACATGAAGTCAATGGCGTTGCCATATGTCTAACCTTCGACACAGATATCACGGCTCCGTCTGTCAAAGCAATCGCATCAACCATCACGTCGGATTTTGAACGGCATCCCCACTGGCGCCGGCAAGTTGTTCATTCCGGGCCACCGTCATGCGCCTGGGTGATAATGCCAACGAGTAGACAGCCGGCTACATGGCGAGAAAGAAGATGAAACAACCGTTTTCGGAGCGGCCACAAGTCTGAATCTAGAGCGAGAAACCGTCCTCCTCCCAGGGCGTCTTGCTGGCACGCTATCACTCTTTTCTCAAAGGTGGTTGTCCTCGTGTTCACTGGCCGTCGCCCAGCAATATGATCGTCAACGTATTGCAGTCAATCGCAGAAAACTCGAGCTCTTAGATCCCCAGATTTTCAGATCCTCCCGCAATGTGTGATCGCCGAACTTGTCGGTTGTTATTAGCCAATCAGCGCCATGGCGACAGTCATGGATGGAGCTCGACTGCCGAGCGGCCCCTGCCAGCGACCGGGTCTGTACGTCCAATCGGATTTCAGGAAACCCGTCAAAACGTAGAGAAGGCTTGAGTGCGCTTCGATGCCATGCACTGACCCTAGGTCATACTCTCTACTAGGCTGGGCGTAGATCCCCACAATGGACAGGTGTTGCTGAAGCCGACCGGAGCACAGCCACGAAACCCTGGCTTCAAAACTGATTCACCTTGCAGCGCCAAGCTTCAATGCAAAACTTCGTTGGACCTTGAGGACCCTGGATACCTCCTGGTATTGCTTCTACACAGACTAGAACGCACTGATGATGCGATTCGCCGTTCGGAGCCGCATCACCAAGGTTTTGTGCTCATCATTGCTACACTTCAACATGTCAATGTCGCTGCCTCAGCAGCCGCTTTCTCTCGGTGCTCCTGAGCGCTGCGACGAATGGAGACAACCAGGAGGTGCCGTCACTTCCGCAGCTTCCATGCTGTTCTGACGCACGAAGTTGCAAAGACTCGGAAGAAACTAGTCTGATCTAACACGAGCCGAATACCAAATTGACCATCTTGTCTACGAATATATAAGTCCAATAGGTCACCTCTCAATCTACCATTCTTCCCTTCCCATCATCGCAGAGCAGAGCAGCAACCGCCTCCAGTCTTTCTCCGATCTTTTCTTCTTTTTCTTTGCTCTATTTCTATTCAGAGAAGCCCCGGCGGCTCATTTTGGGATTTTTGCGGTTTCATATCTTTTATATCCAACCTTTTCTACATCAGACTAAAATGTGGTACTCCATCTCCTTCGTTGCCTGCCTCGCCGCCACGGCGTCGGCTCACGGTGTTGTCACGTCGATCCAGGGCGCCAACGGTGTTGACATGCCCGGTCTGTCCGTTGCGGACGGCACTCCCCGAGACTGCACCAGCAACAGGTGCGGCTCCCAGGCCGATACAGCTATCATCCGCGACCGAGACATTGCAAGAGGCGGGAGCCCTCTTGGCAAGACCCAGGGCAACGGCGACATCCTGGCCGAGACCATGATTGCCAACTTCATGGGCACCGGCAACGCCCCCACGAACAACGGTGCCGAGGAGTCGGTTGGCGCGGAGGACGACCTCTCGGGCACTCCCGTCGACAACAAGATGAAGAGGCAGCTTCTTAAAGGCCTCTTTGGTGGTGGCGGTGCCGGCGGCGGCGGCGCCACTGGCATCCAGGGGCTCTTCGGCGGCGGTGGCGATCAGAACGACGGCCCTCCTGAGAGCTCCGTCGCCGCCTCCGCTGGCGCCGGCGAAACCGATGGTCTCCCCACCTGCTCCGACACGGGCGAGATCACCATGACCTTCCGCCAGATCAACCAAGACGGCGCCGGCCCCCTGACGGCCGACGTCGACGGCACCTCGGGCGGCACCGACGCGGACGCCTTCCAATCCGCCGAGGTGACCCAGGACGTCCCCGGACTCGGCATTCAGGGTCTGTCCCTCGCCACCAACACGGACTTCCCCCTCACCGTCCAGATGCCCGAGGGCATGACCTGCGACGCCACCGTCGCCGGCGTCGACAACGTCTGCGTCGTCCGCGTCCGGAACGGCGCCGCTGCCGGCCCCTTCGGTGGCTCGGCCGCCTTCACCCAGTCGCCCGCGGCCCGCAAGCGCGCCATCGCCTATCGCCTCAAGAAGCGGATGGAGTTTGGCAACCACTAAGCGGAGTTGAGGGGAAACAAAGCTCGGCCGTGATGGATGCGGATGCCTACACGCTGAGGATAGAATTAGGGGGCGGGTTCGTTTTTTGTTTTTCTCTTGTACATATCTGGCTGGCTTGGGTCTTAGTAACGGTTTTTTGTATGACCAAGGACAGAGGGGGGGCAGCAAAGAACACTCGTTGGGAACAGAATGGGAGCGGGCGGCGCGGGATGAAACCGATACCACTCATTGTACTTGCATAGACTGGAGGCTGTTAGATAGGTTTCAATTCGGAACCGTCGCTTCGTTGCTGCTATCAATCTTTTGCTCCTCCTTGCCCGGCGGCCCGATTTGCTTCCCCTCCAGTCACCATCAGCCCGAGAGGCATTGGCTTGTGTAAACCATGTGGAAACTTAAAGTATTCGGTAGAGTAGTGTACATCTCTAATTCATGGAAATTTCAGACTCTGCATGCAGAGTTTCCGGAGCATATAGAGAAACTAGATTGATCTGACGATCACCCTTTGTCTCTTTCTCATCCCAAGCCTATCACTTACAAACTCCAAACCAGATGGGGCTCTTTTGCTGTTGTAACCGCTTCTCCCAAGGTGGAGTCTCGGTCTTGAAGTGCCAGACGGATATTTAGTAAAGAAATAGAGAAGTACGCGTGCCCAATCATCCTAGCTAAGTGACGCTGTGTCCCCTCAAGAACAAATGGTAAGTGGGACGAGTTGTATGCAAGCAAGGTTTCTATTACTTTCACAGTTTGACAAGAATTTGACGGTTATGATAGAAAGAAAGGATATGAAAATTATTTGATCTACTACCTTAGCCGCCCGCCAACATAATATTTAGAGCAGTAGAATGGGAACTGGCCGTTTGGGATTGATGGAGTTTGTAAAATTTCAAGTGCATCGTACGAGCCCCTCTAGAGCATCCGAGTCTGGGACTCCGTGTGGATGGCCCGGTCCGTCACTTCAACATATCCCAAATGTAACCATAGATTTGTGAGTGACCTTCCAAATAAAAAAAAACGAATCGGTCCGCTTCACCCCTTTTGACAGAGTCATTTCAGTGCCGTACCCGCCGAATTCAATGAGGCTCCTTCGCACTGACACGCTCGAGATTGTCGAGTACCACGCCAAGCCTTTCCCGCCATACGTGATTCTGTCCCACAGATGGGACAAATACGGCGACTAAGTCACCTTCTAGTATATGAAGAGTCGGATAGAGTAGATTTAGGATAGGCCTGGATTCAATAAATTAAAATGGGTTTGCGAGAGAGCTCGTGAGGAACTCTTTTCCTTTGCGTGATTGACACTTGCTGGTAGGTTTGCTATGGCTCCCTTGGATCACGACGCGCCATGTACTGAGACGTTTCCTGGCGTGTAGCATTGATAAGACCAATCCCACCGAGCTCTCCGAGGCCATCAACTCTATGTACCAATGGTACCAGGAAATTTGTTACGCCTTTCTCGAGGATGTTCCATCTGCCGCCAGCGCCGTCCGGGATGCCAACGGGCGACTCTCCAGCTTTGCTGAAAACTCCAAGGTTGGAATGAGTGAGTAGTTCCGCCGCGGCTGGACACTCCAAGAGCTCGTAACCCAAGACGTCGTGGAGTTCTACGCCGCCGATTGGACCATGTTCGGCACAAAGCATCACTAGCAACGGATCTCGCAGTCATCTCAGGCATCGACTTCCACGTTCTGGATGGCGTGACCCATCCGTTTGCAACGTCGCGGAGCGAATGTCCTAGGCTGCGTCTCGGACCACAACGCGGCCGGAGGACCAGGCATACCGCCTCCTCGGGCTCTTCGCCGTGCATATGCCGTTGATCTATGATGAAGGAGAACGTGCCTTCTGCGACTTCGAGAGGAAATTCTGAAAAATACTGAGGACTATACAAATCTTGCATGGGGCATTGATGTTGTCTTCCAATCCACTGGTACTAGCAACCAATGTGGTAGGCTGGAGAAGTCCCTCGCTGAAGTTGAGCTCTATTTTCGAGCTTTAAAAATCCGACACAATTAACGACTTCCCCTCTTGCTGAGGGAGCAGCCTTCTTTTCTCGAGACACAATGGCGCAATAGAGGTATGGAGAGCTGGAATCATGTACCGAATCGCTGTCACAGCAGCTGCCTAGGTCAATTGATTTTTACTCCGCCGACAATGACCAGCCGTGGGCTCCGTTTATGTCTTCTTTTACGACAGTGCGACTCAGGTGCTAATTGTCTCTTGTGTATATCAACTGTCGGTTTCGTGGAGATGCTGTCTGTGTCCTTCTAGTGGCCAGCTCGGAGAGTGATGATTGCCATTTCGGGCTTAATCTCCATCGAATCTGGCGTTTTATAGCACCCGAAGCACTCTCTGCCTTTGCTCCCGGACAATCTACCTGGTAATGCACCCACAAAAGGAAGTCATAACCCGGCTTCGGTTCAACCCGTCCGACTTCGCGACGCTGGTCAACAGCTCGCCCAACCTTCAAATTTTCAATAGCCCGTGGCTCTGGCAAGGCCCAAAGGCCCTCCTCGCAAGTTTTCGACTGGATTTTCAGACTAAGGATCCACATATCCTTGTCTGCGTACACGGCGGGTTGGTCTGGTTCTTTGTTGCTCTAGGACGAGACCGGTGCGACCTAATTTCCAGTGACAGAGTAAGTTCGCAATTGTTTGGAGGCTTTCTTCTCGGCAATGCTTGGAATTATACTAAGGTTCGGAGATATATAGACTTTCTTGAGCAGAAAACCCCAGATTTCTTCTCCCACAAGCTCCAGACAGTGCACGGCTTTAGGGATTTTTCGGGTTTCTTAGTATGTAAACTTGATGGAGGCCGGTGCTTCTACCGGCTGAATGTACTAAATAATGTGGATGGTGTTTTGTGACAATATAACGCGACTTGCTGAATATTCTTGGTTCGCTGTAGTCTATTGGGCAAACTTGACAGGCTGCAGTTCCCGAAGAGTGAACGAGAATTGGAAGTCGGGTTAGGGTTCGCGGGCGAAGATGTGCTAGTCTCCATCTGGCGAACAGGGGTCCATGTGTTTCATCCCCACAGGAGAATCCCACAGTCGGAGAATCCGAACCCACTCCCTGTAATCCTTCGTTAACTACACTAAATCCGCTAAGATGACACTTTGCGGCGAACTCGAACCGAATGAGCAGGCCAAGTCTTTACAAAAGCAGCGGGCGGAAGAGAAACCGCCCCGCCTCATCCGGCCAATCGTCTGGGGATGAGCGACCGTCTGTTGAATATACAGCTCCTGATCGGCCATCAATCTTGGGACCCACTGTGTCGGTCTATGTCGGGAGCGAACTATTGCAGGTTCCGCAATCCACCTTCTTATCGCGAGTATGGGGGACTGCGCTAGACTCTGATTGTATGGAATGCGGAGGTGCTTTTCGACCTGGTGGGGACCCCCCGATACGGACGATTCGCCTCGAGCAACAGGACGTGGAGACACGACCGGCAGCCCCGGCAGATATCACGCATATGCCGGTGTCGCCGTGGCCCATCCGCGTCTTTAACCGACATCTTGATTGCATCAAGAAGCAGAAGATCAGCTACGTTCCTGTCTCTCACGCCTGGCATGAGAATGTGGCCGCCGCTCAGGACGACCATGTGGACGATGTTGAGGCCTCCCGGGCCGTCTACCAAACACCCGTGAAGACGCTACTGGCCCTGTCGAGAAGGTTCCCGGGATCGGAGATATGGCACGATTACTTGAGCGTCCCGCAATGGCAAGCCGACATCCAGGGTCGGCTGCTCCTTGCGATACCCGAGATTTACAACTCGGCGGACATGACCGTTGTTCATCTCGACGACGTCCGAGCCGTGCACGTCTCCGATAACCCAAAGGACTCGTCGTACGAGAAGTTTATAGTCGATTTGTCGGCCATCATCCGCTCGCGGTACTTTGACCGCATGTGGGTGACGCTCGAGTACATCCAGAGCAACAAGGTCATGATCCTCACCGAGGACTACTGCCTCTGCAACATGGATGCCCAGGAACTGTGTCACCTGCTGGATGCCACGCACTCGAAATGGGTCAAGGACCGGAGCAATTCGGACGTCACGCTGGCCATCTGGGCACAACGCACGACCCTCAAGAGGATGGTATCGTGGACGGACATGGAGACGTGGAAGACGCGACACGACATGCCTCAGACGCTCGGAGCTGCAATCGCCGTCTTGGGGCATCGGCAGTGTCGGCATCCCAGGGACTACTATCTGGCCCTCGGCAAGATGCTTGGTTTCCAGCCGGAAAACGCGCTAGTCCTGATCAAGGACAGCTTTCATTATTATTTATCTTTGGCTGCGCACTCGTTGCGTGAGGGGGACTACACGCCCCTACTTCTCATCCCGCAGGATGGCGAGAAGATGGACCACAGAGCTCCGTGGCTACATGGGCACTCGATCATGACGTGGAAACTTTGGGATATGGGCCGGTGTCATCGGCATGCAGCCTCGCGGCAAATCATCAGGAATGGGAAGATTCAACCGAGGCTTGAGTCTGTTGGCGTTCTTGAGTGGTTCGAGTACTACGACTTTGGTGGAGATGCAGCCCTGGTGGTCGATGATGTCGCGTCCAAAATTGTTCGCGCCAGTGGGAAGTCGGCCGATGCCATGGTGGAAGCGGCCGATCGCATCTTCCCTTTGGATGAAATGAAGGCAGTCAACATGAAATGGGATAACGCGAAAGAGGAAGAGGACGAAGAAAAGAAAGAAATGCAAGACGGCAAGCCTATCGCGGCATCTTCACAAGCCTACAACCTGACCCGGGTACAGACCCTCCTCAACGACTACAGCACTTTGGTGTTCCAGCAAGCCGGGCACAAGAAGACGGTCCGCAAGAGAATGGACCTTGCGAAGAAGATGGCTACAGCTCTGAAACTTGGAAAGAAGGGCAAGTATGCAAGCGAGTCACGCCTCGAAGCCGCTTCCGGGGAGGCGCAATGGTTTGTTCGCGAGTACGGACGGTCGATGGAAGGCATCGGCCAGGTGTTTTGCATAGCCTGCGGGATGCGATCCATCTTTCGGCTGACGGTGTGGGAACCGCCACCGCCAGAAGCCGCAACGGTGTACCGGATTCCTGGGCTTGTGTACGACGATGCGGTGCCTGAGGGTGTGGGAATGGTGGTCCTTGGCAAGCGCGTTGTTGGCAAGATGATGTACGGGACTCCGGCTTGCGAATGCAAGAGGATGGAATTTGTAGAGTTGGGGGATGTAGATGAATTCCCGACAGTGTAGACCTGTTAACTTTCGCTCTCATTCCTCTATATTCAATGCGACGAGCATATGGCCAGACCCCTTCGTATGTTGAGTAACGAGAGTTGATATTAGGCATAATAACCCTACCAATCCTAGGCCTGTTTGTACCCGACTGCGCGTTCTCAGGTGGGAATTAAGAAATCAGTTTACTCGTTGAAGGAACGCGGTATGGCGTGGCTGGCCTTGGTGTTGGCGCATGAAGCAAATTTCCAGAGCGATATACTGGATCCCAGTCGGGCTGTGGCCATACTCCTCTCATAAATAGCATTCATGTAATCTTGTAGATGGATTAAAACGCTATCTGGACCGCCCTGACACTGTTTCTGTCAATCTACATTCATTTCTTCAAGAAGATAAGCGAAATGGATAATCTCACGGCGAAGAAATTGTCAGGTCATGGCTACATACCTCTTTATAATTTACCTTCCTGTTTTTAACTATTCGCACTATTAAGAGGAAGTCCATGCTGTCTCAACACTCTCGTCGCCACCAAATCCGCAAGCGGCCAAAGAATGATCCAGGTTGACCAGCCAAGGAGCCACGGGGCCGCTCCTACCGAGTCTCGCACCGGAAAGTAAACGATAATATGATGGTAGCCTCCGTTCGGGGACCACCGGGGCCATCTCTGGATGTCAAGGCTAACCTGCACAAAAGCGACTAGCAAGCACCTCGTCAGGACTCGCATCCTTTGGCGCACTGCGTACACCTGCCACGCGAGCTCGACAGAAAACAAGACGGCATGAAAGGAAAAACATATCAAAACATCCCAATAACCCCGTAGTGACGACCGCTGTATCTGCTCCCTGTCAGCTATATATGAAGCTTCATTCAGCCAGGAGAGTGGAAGAGTCAGTATAAGGAGGAAGGAAGCGACTACAATCCTCGACACAAAGGCTACGGGAAAAGACAGGTCCTCCTTGCGCAGAATGCATGCGTAGACCCATACGCTTAACACAACATAGACTCCTAAGATCCTCATGAGTGGGATGACAGCCATGGTGAAAGGAATAAAGAAATAGGCCAAAAAGACTGCCAGAAGCGTAGTAAAGACATCAAGGTGGGTTAGTGGCGTGCTCCACTCGTACCAGCCACGTTTCGACATCCAGAGCCCGTACATAACCCACCACGCTTGGATCAGCGGACCAACGATAAATAATGAGCCAGGAACCTCTCTGGCCGGCGATACTATACCCAACTGTCGAGAATTGAGAAAGTATATACCTAGCTCAACGTACGTCCAAAATATAAGTATCATTGCACCGTGCGTTGTAGTGACTCTTATGTCGACAGATGCCTCCCGGCTTGTCTTACCGGAGGGAGAACTGTGCTCGGTATGTGCGGGATAAGGATGCAGCTGTCGATTTTGTGGCGGAGTTGACGGGGTATGCTGCGTAGATTGAGCGCCGCCACCATTGGATCCGCTTGGCTGTTCGCCTATACCTTGCTCTTCTCTTGGTGAAGATATCACTTCTTGTATGCTTAGAGCCGCATGATCGCGTCCCACATTTTCTTGACTCATGAAGCCACCTCCGGGCCTTGACTGCGGATCTGAACTCATGTCCCTGGCTGATTCTGTGGTGGTGGTTTGAGAGGAGGGAGCTATTACCGGGATGGTCAGAGCAACAACTCCGATGCTGCAACGAAAATCTCCACGTAGATCTGCGTGTTAAGCTGTACTTACGACGGTGTTCCTCTGAACTGTGGGCCATCCCCGGTTGCCTCAGCGTCGCGAAAGTAATAACAAGTGCAAGGAGCGGTGAAGCCATGAGAAAAAGGGGCAGAATTTGGCCAAAAGTCCAGTCATCTTCTCCTAAAGGGGCATGGACTCTTGTTCTGATAAGTTTAGTGGTTCCCCAAGTAACTGAAATTATGAGCCAAAACACCTGTCCAGTGCCTATTAGAACTGATGCCCTGGGCTCTCATATGGCCAATATAGTAGGTCCAAACTCACCTCCGCCATGTATGAAGTGAACAACTCTAAATGAAGATCGACGACCATCAAAAACGCGATGCCTAGTGGTCGGAAGAACATGTTCTTCAGTATCTCCAGTGCTTTTTGGCCAGAAACTTCCGGTTTCCAGTTTCTGTCCAACGAGTCTCGCATCTTTCGTAGCTTGCCGGGTCTTTTCCTCAGCCAGTTTGAAACAGCTTCAATAGACTTGACGATGCGAATGGTGTAGCCGTATACTATTAGAAGGAGGTTGGCAATGGTAGATTCGAACGCGATCGTATCTCGGCGTATCGGAGTCTTAAAGACGCATAACGCGGTGAAGGACGGCTGCGCATATTTCTCCTCCACGTCATCATCCCAGTCAAAATGGGCAGCGAAGCCTACAGCAACCAGGAGGAAGACCGCCATGATGAGCATACAAACACCTCGAAATATTAATTCGCGTTTGTGGTTCCAGAGGTAATGGCGTAGAAATGACAGAGATGACAGGTGCGTAACAGACGAGAACCAGGCGAGCTGGACGATAATCTGCCAGTGATACGACGAGAGGCCACAAAAAAGTGGTCGATACCCGCTAACGAGAATCCCGATTCCCGTTATAATCTGGATATCCGCAAACGCGATAACGCACTGTCGCGAACATGCATTCAGAATTTGAGGTAACTTATTGCTTTCGCTCGGAGAGCTTGATATGGAAGTAGCGTTGCAATGCTGAGTGGTAAAGCATGTTAACACGTACCTTATTAAAAGCATCTTCAATCTCTTTATCTCTCCCGGTTTGGGCCGTTCGTGTATAATCGAGGAACTTAAGCTTCCGCACAATGGATAAGAAGACTCGATCAAATTCGTTTGGGAACTCTGTTTTTTTCGTACTATCGTTTTCTTGACGGAAAGGGTCTAGGTCAGGCTTGTATAGGGTGAGATAGTAGACAACTAGAAGTAAGACAGCGAGCCATGCTGTGAGAAGAAACCCAAGAACAACCTAATATGATCGTCAGTATCATGAGCCTCGTCGATGGGCGATGGGCGATGGGCGTCGCGGCCATACCCCAATTCCACCGATGTCACCATACGGCTGGACCTCGCACGGTTGCTTCAGGCAACTAACAGCGCAGTTTCCGGTGTCGATGGCGAAACTTTCATCGCAAGACATGATTTTATTGATTCTGACAAGAAGAATGTGAAATGACTGCTTTTGTAATATGTTTCGCTTGGGATTGAGGGGCTTTCTTCCTCGAGATGATCTGGGTTGCCACCGATTTGATTAATGTTCTCGCAAGGCTAGAAGTGGTCACCGCGAGGCGCTTATTGGATCACGCGGCAGAATGATGCCCGCAAACTAGAATCGTGACCTGAAAAAGAAAGAGATGCATCTGCCCTGCATATCAAGTGTGTTTGGATATCGGGCGTGCGAAACGGTGTCACTTTGCGGATGTTTCCGTGAGGATACTAACAGGTGTTATCTGGCAACCCCACGAAGTGCACCTTGAGTCCGAAATATTCCGAGACGAGACCTGGTCGATAGGATACACCGAGTCGAGCGATCTAAGCTCACTCCCTGGAAGATGGATAGATAGGAATAATTGGGTCCTGAAGAATGTACCCATAGCATCCCACTGTACACAAAATTCATAGACTAAGTATTGGAACAACAACGCTGGCTTATCAGACACCATGTGCTTTAAAACACAGCTTCAGGCCATCAAATGCCACTGCTGTCTCCGTACAAGTGATTGATCAGCGACAAATTTGGGCAGAACGGGCATGGTATATTGAACGCGAGGGAAACATCTACGATCATGAAAAGAAAGCTCGACTTCGATGCCTCGAGATTCCTCTGGAGAACTGTCAAAAACACGGCAGTGTCAACTCGTGGAACATGACCCAATTAGCAAAGCAAGAAAACTGACCACGGTTGTACTGCTTTCGTACTTGCAGTTCACGTCCTACCTTTGTTTCCCGTTGGGTTTGTGCGACCGTTACAGGATAGCAACTTCGGGCTCTCGAAGCCTTCCCAGTCATTGCACGTCCTCACTCCCTGGGTGAATGATCAAACGCGTTGGTGACGAGCCTCAGTATCAGGAATTTGCGTAACTGCCTCAATTGATCCCCCCCACAGTTACTTCTCGCGCGACTGTTTCTCAAGCCTCATAAATTCTGTCCTTTCGACACTTTTCCCCGCGCATATCCTTCCGACCCTGACTCCTACACTTACACCTGCGGCGGTCTCCCTCCATCCCATAATTCATTCTCCTTCAAACGACGTCAGCTTCAATATTTCCAAGAGAGAGATAGCGAGAAACAAGCGGGCGAAAATATCACAACTTTTCCTCGCGGGGGTAAAAACCATGACCGAACTCGACGTCCGCGGCCTTGGAACCGCCGCTCACACCCGCCTCCTCACAGGCCCAGACCGCGCCCGCGCCGAGCTCACCCTCTTCTGCCGCGACCCCTCTGCCTACTTTGCCCGGCACCGCGACTACTGTGGCGGCCGCGAGAGGCGCTTCCTGAGGGGCAAGACGACGGCCACGTCGCGGCATCTTTGGCTGGCGTGGAGAGTGATTTTGCAGCAGCAGCGAGCAAGACATTGTTTTGAGGCGACGTATATTGGCGCAGCCGCAGAGAACGAGAGACTAGCTGGTAAGTCATATCCATTTTCTCCCGTTAAATTTATTTATTTCCCTTCTATTCCAGCGCTGTTTCGCACGTCTTTTCCATTTCTGATATGTTTGAGTGGAAGTGCGGTGGAAGGTCATGGCTAGTTGAGGTGGGGAAGAAGCCTCTTGAGGAAAATACTAAGGTGCCAATAGCTTGTGAGCTGCAAAACTCGACGGTGCTCCAGTTCATCGCCTGTTGGCACATGTTCGGCGCATCACAGGGCGCATGTCTCCTCTTGGCCCAGTATCTTCTTCCCTGGAAACCAAAGTATGGTGGAGACGCGCATCCAACTTTCGAGGAGGTCATGTCGGAAGGAACAGGTGACGTCTACCTAGTGAAGACCATGGAATTACGGCACAATAGGATGGTCAGCATCGTATCGAGCGGAAGTGGGGAGGAACTACAAATCCAACGCAATAAGGAGCTGGAGATTCCAGGGGCCGCCTCGCCAGCCTTGGCGACGCCCTCGTTAAAATTGCCACAGGGAAAAGGGGAATACAAGACCAACAAGCCTGAGAGGCCTAAGGGAGTTTCTCCAGGACAGGCAGAAGAGCAGGCACCGGAAAGATGTAGGAGGAAGGACAAGCAGACGAAGAAGGTTCGAATAAGATTCCTCTTCTCTCAAGTTCGTCATTTCATCGCAGCAGCTTCCGGTCAGCGAAAGAAGAAAAGACACGACAAGGTCCAGATCATGGAGCCAAGACCTCAACTTTAACACCGGTTGTCATATATTCTAGCCATCATTCATACATATCATACTTGCCCTTTTTTGAGTCCTATCTTGGACCAAACGACAGAAATAGTAGACCCATTCGTTTACCCCAACCAACCACCGGTATGCTAACCAAACCCACTTTTTTTCCCCTCAAAAACTCAAGACACCATCGTTGCCTTATCCTTTGGCTTAAGCGCAAAATTGGCGTCCCTCTCCGCCTTCTCCCGCAAGCAACCAAGAACCGACGCGAGGTCCGCCGCCGAGATGCGTTCCTCTCCCGTCCCGTCCTCCACCACCAGCATACCTTGGCCAATCAGGCCCAAGAACTCGTCCAGATACGCCGAGCACCGTGGATGCTCCCTCAGCTTCTTGATCCAGTCCGTTACCCCTGGGTTAACTATGGCCTCGGGCGCTACATGCTCGTTGTTGTCATCCATCGTTACGCAGAAGAAGCCGTCATCGGTAATATCGTACACCCGCTTGCTACCTTCGGATGGGAGCCAGACGCGAGCCTCGGGAAAGTCCGTCTCCACACCTTGGGGGCCTAGGAGCAGCCACGTCACGGCCTCGAGAAAAATGCAGCCCAAGGACCAGATGTCGCTCCGCTTCCTGCCCATCCGAGGATCACGATCGAGGACTTGCTCGGGAGCCGCGTAGGTTATCGTTCGATTTGGGCTGAAGGGCTCGTTGCTCGCGACGCGGAACAATCGCTCCCTCTCTAGCCCTGAAAAGCAGGATCCCAACACACCGAGTTGCAATATCCCGTTTGGGTCGCTGCAACCTTCGAAGCTATCATGCGGGAACCACAGGATGTTCTGAGGCGTGAAGGTGGCATGGCCAAGCGATAACGCCCTGTTGATGGCTCGTTGCCGCGTGGTAGGAGTCGCCGTCCGGAGTACCAGCCCTTGGGACTTGCTAGGTGCAATCGGGAGCTGGTGCAACCGGCAGAGCGCCTTTGCAATCCCTTCCCATTGCCGGGAGAACCACCCAATAAAGTCGTGCGTCATCCGTGGCCGCGACAGCTTCCAATACATGCCCAAGTCACCCGGCGACCAGTAGTAGACCAGATACAGCTGTCCCCAGTACTTGAACCACGTCAAAAGCTGAACGACATGCTGGCTGCCTGGGTCCCCTTGGAGATATTGGCCGAGATATCTCACTTCGGCCTCGTAGCTGGCGAATTCTGGGTTTGATATCCTCTGAATGCCAAAATTAGGCTCCTCTCCCTAGATATTTTGTCAATTGCAGTCCCATACAAAGGCAACATTGAAGTGACTTACAGATGCGGTCCTCCTGCACAGGTTGTGGTGGGCAGGATGGAACTTCACCCTCCATATGTGAGCTACATCCGTCGTCCGATGCGCCACGTCCGACTCTATGACAGGCATTTGCTCCGTCTCCCTCAACATGCCACCCCATAGAGAGCCTTTCCTAAAGAACGGGGCGATGACGAGGCTCTGAACATCATAAAATCTCGATTTGGCGCCGACATCCCAACGACGGAAGCTCTCCACGTCGGATGTTGCTGCCCAGACAAGCGACCGCCCATGTCTCCTTTTCTCGGGAAGCCTCTTCAAGAGTCTACCTGTCCGCACATCAGCTTGCAGAGGCAAGTCGCGGTCCGTCAACCCCTCCTGGAGGAGGTGCACAATCTCGCTCCCCTTTCCGCAAAGTACCAGCGTTGCAAACAGCTTGATGGCCGGCGTCGGCCGCTCGCCAAGACCTAGGAGATCGCGATCGCCACAGATCCTTGCGGCCCAGTACTCGGCCAGCTCGTCATTGAGGTCGGGTAAGCAAACGCGGATGGCACCGAGGACGGGCATGAACTGCATGATGCGGTTGACGGCGTCGCGGGGGATGAAGCGGTTTCCCTCAGGCCCACGGCCCACGACGACGGACTGGTAGAGCTCCGCTTGCAGACGAACGAGGCCATTGTTCCTATTCTGCGGCGGAGGAGGCTTCTCTTCCCTTTGCACGGCCACGACACCTGCTGGTGCTGGAGTCGGTGGCGACGTTGGCGACGGCTGTGGTTTTTCCTTTAGGATCGATGTTGTTGACTCCTCTGATGACGGCGAGGGCGGATGTGCAGGTGGATGCGCTGGTGGAGTTGGCGGCTTTTTAGGAGACGCGACCGGAGTAGACACCTTGCTGGGAGGTGGTGATGGCCTCACCACAATCGTTGGCGATTCCGACGATGTCGCGCTGAGTGGGGAACGCGAGCGCGAGCGGGGTCGTTCTGGAAGGACCCTTTGCCTCTTCGTCGGCCGATCGTCAATCACGGCAATTGAAGACCGCGCCGCGGGCATCTTGTACTGGAAGGCTCGGCACCAGCCCTGCCTTTTCGTGAACCTGTAGAGTCCCCTCTCTTCACTCACGCTCGCTCGCTCAATAAATTTCAGAAAGAAGATAACAAGGTCATGAACTAGGTGAAGATTATGAAGAACTTCGGCGAAGTTTCCCAAGGACGCGTACGAGGCCTAATAAAAAGATGGGGGGCCCGAAATTGCGGGGAGAGGCGGAGTGGAGATGGCAATGCAGGCCGGTATTCGAGTGGTAGGAATACAACGTCGGATGCAAAATCTCGTCGCTTGTGGGCACAGAATTTTGGGTTTGTAAGGCTGAATGTGTAGGAAGCAGAATAGGCGACGAGAACAGTGATTTCAAAAGAGAAAGGCAGCGTGATGGAGCTTCAACGCCTCATCTCGATGTGTGGGAGAGCGCCTTTTGCGATATAACAACTAGCCGCTGCCACTTTCCTACCCATCGGTCAACGCTCAGACGCCGTGATGCACCGGGATGAGACACGGAAGGCTGCATCTAAGCAATATAAGTTGGGCTTACATATTCCCAGGACGAGCGACTAGTGGGATCTGCGAGTTGGAGGTTTGGACCTAGCTCAAATAGCTACGGGCATCTAAATCGCCAAGATTGGGTTGAACCGGAAGAGCAGAGATCACGGGCCCGGACTAGTTCTGATTTGGGATGGACCTGGTCTCCGTTGGGATCGATATTGCGAATTTTGCCAGAATTTGTTATAAGATGTACCAAGTAATTGTAAAGCGTAACATACGTTTGTACTTATGCGGCGGCAAAATGTCGAGCTGGATCAATCCCAGAGACGAATCGAAGAAGCCCCCAGAAAGTGGGGGCAGTCAATCCATCCAATCACATCCCAATGTGCACCCCGCAAGTTCTTACGACGCTGATCCGTTCCTACTGCTAGGCAAGGGACCGTACTTAGGCGAGGACGGCTAGCCGGCATAAGCTAGGTGTCCTAATGCAAGGTGAACAGCAGAACCGAAACGGGACCCGACCTTCTGGGTGTTCCGATCCTCAACAGGTCGTTTTGGCAGCGAATGGTAGATTCTGTCGGGTATTGTCGTTGCTGTCGATAATGCATTGGCAGGTGCAAGGTCAAGGCTTGTTGCATGTCTAACTGTTGATAGAAACATCGGAAGAACCTTCCGGTGAGGAATTCGGAAGGGTAGATTTTCCAACCAATACGGCACACCAAGTCGGCGTCCTACAAACAGACTGATCGTCGTTATCTGTTTCACGAAGAAAATATTACCATCCAAACTGGACAAGAAAAACTTAAAATAGATTAGATGACACTCTGGCTGCTCCTTTTGCTTTCTGCGCGCCCGTCAAGAGGTTTTGCCAATGCGACAATTCTCAATGCTCACTGCTCAATCGGCCCTGGGGGACCAGCGTGCTTGGCTATCCACGCAAACACCTCACGGTGCCACACAATCGAATTTTCAGGTTTTAGTACCCAATGACCCTCGTCGGCAAAGTTCAGGAACCGGCTTGGCACGCCGTGCACTTTGAGGGTCCGGTATACCGCCAAACCCTCCGTAATTGTGCAGCGGTAGTCCTTGTCAGAGTGCACTACTAGCGTTGGCGGCGCGTCCTTCCAGCCGGCCAGCAGCTCGGGCCGGGCCGGGTTCCACTTGTCCAGCTCCTCGGGGTTGGTCCATATCAAGGGCAGGCCTTTGAAGTCGGCGGAGCCGCCGAGCCCGTCGGTTTGCATCATGAACGTGGGGAGGCTGAAGATGCCGTCGTGCCAGATAGCGCATCGGAACTGATTTCGGAGAGAAATGTCTGTTAGTGATGCATGAAACGCATTGTATGCCAAACATAGAGAGGATAAAAGTTGAAGAGAAAGAAACTCCTACCTCCCCCTCGGGGGAGTGCGCAAGTTAGAGATTTGTTGTGGATCTTACCTTCTTAACAAGGTCTTGGCCAAAGATCCAGCTAATCATATAGCCGCCATAACTCGCACCGGCTAGTACAGCCCTGTCCATATCCAGGTAGGGTAGTTGCTCAAGATATTGCATGAGATTGACGAGATCTTGGTACGGCGCCCCGCCCCAGGATCCGTATATCCCTGTATTAAAAAATGTTCAGCTGGTTTTCATCCCAAAGAAATAGAAGAATGATTCACATGAACTTACTTTCTGTGAAATCGAGGCCGTACCCAGTGCTCCCTGCAACATTGGGACAGACTAATACGTAGCCTTGTTCCGCCCAAAGCGCCATATTCCACTAGCATCTCGGATCAGCTTTGGTCGCGAAGGCCGTCTTCGTGCGTTAAATAGAAGACAGGACGTACCCTCGTACTCCAACCATCTGCCCAGGAAGCCTCAGGCCCTCCGTGAGGCAAGAGAATCCAGGGGTACTTCTTTGATTCGTCAAAGTTGTTAGGCTTGATGATGAATGTGTGGACGAAAGACTCGTCGCACCCTTCATACCAAATCTCCGATACCATCTTGTGTGATAGGCCAAAACGAGCACCGTGCTTCGTCAGCGAGGACAGGACCCGCGGCTCTTCCTCCATGTTGGCGTCAATGATCTGCCACAGGCTGCTGTCGACAATAGAGGTGCTTGAGACCAAAAGTCTATCCCAGTTGCCGGCCACGACTGGATGGAACCCGGAAACGACGCCGCTCTTGAAGATTGTCTCGGGTTTGGAACGGTGGCTGAGCTTCAGTCGCTGGATCGTCACGCGCCCGCAGTCCTCCGTCTTCAAGAGCATGGTTTCCGAGTTCCCGGCAAATTCGAAGCCGCTAGGCGGGAGGTATGGCCCGCCTCCAACCACCATCTTGAAGATATCAAAAATTCCAACCGAGTTGAGGTGGCCCATGTAGATTCTAGTATCCGAGTAGTTCCTCTCAGGCTGGAATAAGAAGGCAACCATTGACCCATCAGGGGAAAACCGAACATTGTCGCACTGTCCTGATAAGGTGAACACGCCAACAGATATTTGTCTAGGCTGACAGGATGTTGCTGTAGCAAACGAGTCGATCGGGGCAAAATACACATGCATGTTATCCCAGTCATGAGGGCTCCGGCCGTCAGGGACTGGGCCAATGCCGTCGAATACGAAACCGCTGGAGCTTATGTCGTAGTGGTTTTCGAGATTATCCCCGTCGTAGACTCCGCCTGGCGCCCCAAGCTCTGTGTCTTTGAGGAGGTTTTGCAGATCCCCCGAGAGAGTCCACCTGCCGTCCTTCTTCTCCAATTGAGAGAACCAGATGCTATTCCTCTTGTCCTTGACATAAGAATCCCACTACGCAGAAAAGTCAGTTAGCATGACACCGCGAAGCAACGATTCCATTCCTCTTACCCTTCGAATATGTGGGCCGTCATAGACCCTGGCGGTGGATTTTTCCTCTACCGCTTCATCATTGTACAGCTCACCGTCATCTCCAATAAGTCCAACAATGGCGAAGACAACGGCCCCATTGACTTCCTTGAGCTTCATCCCTCGCACGGGTGCTTGGAGCTCAACGACCTGGTAGTGCTCAGCAGACGAGTCGGCCACATCCGCTACCATGACCAAGGTGCGGCCCTTTTCGCCAGTCTTCAGGTAGACAACCTCACTGGTCTCGGTCGGGATCCACAACGCCTCCGTAACCTTTTCATCCTCCGCCACAATTCGAGACTGCCCGGTTTCCAGATCCATAACCTTCATCTCCTTGATCGTCTTATCCCCGAACACATGGTGCGAGACATTGTAGAGAGCAAGCGTTCCGTCGCAGTTTGGCACCGCCACACTCCTACGAGGCGCGCTTAGCATCACCTCGGGGGTGAACTTTTCAGAAACACGCATGTTGAGGTCCGATCTGGTCGATCTGTCGAGTTGAATTGCGATGTTGAACTGCAGGTCTGAATCGCCGAGAATGCAGGGATGAAAGGACCGAACACCGATCGGTGAAATTGATGAAAATGAACGACAAGCGATGAAAAGACTACGATTCAAGCATAAATGGAAACATACTACGATACAGGCGACATAGAAATAATAATTTCTGGACTCGTATAGAATGCGACACGGCTGACGCAACCCAAGTCACCAAGGACGACCCACCAACACAGCTCCCTAAAAAGGTTGTGCCGCTCTCTGGTCGGGACGTGGTGGGGTGCGTCCAGGTGACACGAATCCCTATCCACGACACCTAGAGCAGGATGAACAGGTATCTGTAGGTAGGTCCAAATTTTGCCACCTCCTGCCACGCGTCTCATTGATATATCTTTCGCGTCCATTTCGATGCCTCCTGAAAACCCCATGCTCCTCATACGAGACTAGAACAGAGTGAGAAACTTACTTGAGCACTGTATTTAGAGCTCTTTGGAACCCTAAAAACTCAAACAGTCGAGCCAGGCTGGCATCAAAGCCTCCCAGAGCTTCACAAGTAAGAGCAGCACGTTTTCTTGTGCGTATTGCCTGAACCATCAGGAACTTCTCGGGGTTCATGAACCTCAAATGTATAAATAAAATAAAAATAAAAAATAGCACAGAACTGTTTTGCAGGTCGAATATTTGTTCGTTGAATGGATTTTGAAGGGAGGAACATTTTCCTGGTTTGGGCGGCCCGAAATTCTAGGGAGATCCATGCGAGCGAAGACCTGCATATATCTTTGCCGTCGTCTGATTGGTCAATACCGAGAACCGTCACCGTATCTCCGGTCTCGGTCAAAAGTTGCCGATTGACCTTTGCAACTTTTTTTCCCCTAGTGCGCAGTTCACTATTTACTTGGCAACTCGTTCTCACACCCCTTAGACATGAGATGGGGCTATCATACCCGTGAGAGCTGTGTCGTCTCACAATTGAAGAGGTCAATTCACCTGTATTTGGACTTCCCGAGTCTCCCCAGTGCACGTTTTTCTTTATCGGCTGTCTCGACCTAGCCTCAGCATAGTCGGTCAGAACAACCCTGCGGTAGGACGAGAAAAGAAGCCGGTATTGTCCAGCGTCCCTTCCGGGAACGCTCAATTGAGAGGGAGAAAAAAGATATCAGGCACTGAAGATCTTTCTTCTGCTTCGCGAAGCATGAAAGAGACTGACACAGGTCGGAGCCACGTCCTTGGCGCCAACCTCCCAGCCGAGCTCTCGCAAGCTTCAACCCAAGCTTCGTTCCCAACCGCAGCAGCACCACCTCCCGTGCCTTTGCCGGTACGGATCAGCTCTAGTGCCAGCATGGCGGCTGACCCGAAATCCTCGACGGCGGCGGCTGATGGATCAACGAAGAAGTGGAACACGAAGAGATTGCTGCCGCGGTTAGGATCCGACGCCGTGAGCGCATCGTGTGCAGCGGGGATGGTAGCGCCGATAATATACATAATAGACAGGTATGAGACGAGTCCCTCACCGCAACAACTCAACACCGGCAAGCTAACAACATGCCCTTCCACAGGTCCATAATGGAAAACGCATCCGGCCGCAACACCCTCGCCAACTCGATCAAGTCCTCGCTCAAGAACCTCGTCCTCCGCCCCCAATCAATCCTCTTCTCCAAACCCGTCGCCCTCATATTTATGCTCTACGGCGGCACCTACCTGACGGCCAACACGCTCGATACGATGACCTCGACCTTCACGAACCGGCCCGCCTCGCACGTCACGGCCGGGACGGCCAAGTTTGCTGCCTCGAGCGCCGCCAATGTCGGGCTGTGCATCTACAAGGACCAAGTCTTTGTCAAGCTCTTCGGCCCCCGCGGAATAGCCCCCCGGCCGGTACCGCCTGCCAGCTACCTCCTCTTCACATTGCGGGACTGCATGACCATCTTTGCGAGCTTCAACGTGCCGCCCGTGTTGGGGCCGTATTTGAATAGTCGGATGGGGGAGGACATGAGGAGGAGGGTTTCTGGGATGACCCTCGCGCAGTTCGCTGCCCCGGCGGCGATCCAGCTCTTCTCGACGCCACTGCACCTGCTCGGACTGGATTTGTACAACCGGTCTGCCAACGTCACGATGGGGGACAGGTGGGCGCAGGTTCGGAGGAACTGGGCTATCAGCGCGGGGGCGAGGATATGCAGAATTGTGCCGGCTTTTGGCGTTGGAGGAGTGGTCAATACTAAAGTTCGGGGCACTTTGATGAGAAAGTTGGAATGAGTAATAACGGACGAGAGGGTAGGGTGTGGTCATCTTTTCTTGGCATTGCAGATACCCAAGTGGTTGATTGTCAGACGCTTCGTGTACAACTGGTCGGGTTTAGAGGGTGCTTCATTCTATTTTTTTTTCGGCGTTAGGTTGCATTTGGCGGCGTTGCAAGAGGAACATCTCCCATCTCTAGACCTTATAATGTTATTCATAGACGGATTCGGACCGGGGTTAGTCGCAGATAGAAGCATGTTGCATTTCGGATTGTTTGCTAATGCAGAACGATGGGCCTTAGAGCCTCGTTGTTATCTGGTTGTTGTTTCCCTAAATCTCATTTTCCATATGCATCATAACATCGTGTGTGCCTGCTGCATCATAAGAATCCAGACGCCCGGAGTCTTCTCTCAATCTCTCTCCGCTCTACCTCAGCCTGCGATGGCGGAGGCTTGATATCGCCCGTGTCGATGTAGTTCATCCAGAACTTGCGCCCCTCGATCCCTTCTTCCCTGCAGAGGGCTCCCCTCTCCTCGGCCATCTCGAGCTCCTCCTCGGCCACGCCGATGCTCCATCCAAACCTCTGGGCTGCATCCTGCGCCGTGACGCCAACGCCGAACTGATGCCAGTTCCACGAGACCTCGCGTTCGGGCGGGAACTCGTGCAGGTCCCTAAGCCACGCCACGATGGCCTGGATGGTGGTCTCGTCGGTGCGGTCTCGGCGCTGCACCACCAGGACGCCGCTCTTGAACTTGCGCAGGCGGACGGGGAGCTTTAGCGTCTCCCACAGGCGCGTGGCCTTGTCAAAGTCCAAGGGGCTGACGAGCTCGACGCCGCCGCGGGCGCGGTTGAACATGGCCCACAGGTCGACAAGACTAATGATGCCGCCCGCCTTCCTGAGCACCCCCCGCGCGTCGTCCGTGAGAAACTCGGCCAGGTTCCGCGAGAGTTCGGAAATGTAGAGGGACTCGGAGCTGCCGCCGCCAACTATATCCTTCGTGGTCACGAGCCCCAGCTGGTTTGCCAAGGCCGTGGCCTCCAGGGACGCCGCACCACCGGAGCCGTTAACTTTCCTAGCGAATTGCTCGGCCAGGGCGACAATTTCCTTTGCGGATGCCATGAGCGACTCGAGATCCTCGAAGGCGTCGCCGATCATGACTTCGTTGTTCTTGCGCAGATCGAGGCCGCGCTGCTCCAAGGCGGCTATGCCTGCTGCCTTGTTAGCGCGAGAGCCACTCCCTGAGGTAGGCTTGGACGCGCTGTCGTCGTCGCCGGGTCGGCTGTTCTTGGGAAGTTGCAAGCTAGCTTGCAGAAGCCATTTGCGCTGAACCATGGCCCCCTTAAGCCGCTCATGGAATATCTTCTCGCCTCCTCCACGAAACGAAATCTTGGTCACATCTGCGGTGTCAATCATAGAAGGACCGCTCGATAACACAGGCCCCGGAGAGTCTGTCCTGGGCTGTTCCAAGGCAGAGGAGGGTATGTCTTGCGAGATGAGAGGGGCTCCGCATATTTCGCAGGCCATGAGAGAAGGGTGATTCCCAAAAGTACATCTAGGGCACTGAAACGTCGCGCTCGTGTCCGGCTGGGTTGGGAGCGGAGAGGATGGTGCTGTTGAGGCGGATTTCGAATTGCCAGCGCCTTCTCCAATGCTCAAGATAGACAAGGGCGATGGTCTCATTGGAAGTGGCGAGCCACCACTAGGCCCAGGGAGCCTTTGCGCAGCATTTGAAATAGAAGCCTTCAGTATGTGGGCCAGCGTGGGCTTTATTCCGCAAGCTAGGCATGGCGGGAGGGGGGTATTGTCATTCGCCGTGGTGGGATCAAAGTTGGAGGGAACCGGATTCGAAAGACTGCATATCGTGCACACCCAAGTGGCCGTCGTGACAGGCTGGAGATCCGGAGGAGGCGGGCGCGGACTGCTGGCAGCGGCAGGAGATGCTCTGCCAGCATGGGAAGCAGGAGATCCACGATTATGTGCAACCGATCGTTTCGGCTTCGGAATGAGGGTGATCTTTGCGGAGGACTTCAGAAAGCCAGACTAGAGGCAGAAGGTCAGAATATGTGCAGAAGGATCTGTGGTTTCCCCGACACCTACGTAGAACTCATATCTCTCCACGTCCTTGAGGTCTAGCGCTACCGAGTGCTGTCGCGGTTTGCCTTTGTCGACGTAGCAGATTCGATGTGAGGTCAAGTAGACTTGACCATTTTGTTGGTCGGGCAGCTTGTACTTCCTGGCAAAGAGGCTCAAAGGTCAGCGACTTGTCAAGCGCAACTTGCGAACAAGGATTCAGCGCACCCCTCGTAAAGACCAACGTTGTCCTGGACGAACAAAAGAACCTCATCGGGGAGGTAGGAGGGTCGGAGAGCGGTAGTGAGGTCGATCTGTTTCAGAAACATTCGTCATATCGTTTGGGAGAATCCAGTGCGATTCTAGCGGGATATAATATTAGATTATTAGCAACCGATGCTGGGAGAGAACCGTGAGGTGCAACAACAGTACCTCTGTAGGGATGTCAACATTACGTATTTCGAGGGTTCGGTGGTTGGCTTCTTGGTGGGGCTAGGGATTATTGGTGGGGCTTAGTATTCGAACACGCCAGTTCCGTAGGATCCAGGCACCCAGCAGATAGGTCAGCAAATCCGTGACTGCATTTTAATGCGCCTACCTTCGGAATGCCAAAGAGTTCTCCCTATATACTGTTTGCTGTTTGCTTCACCCGGTCTTTAGATAAATTGAAGAAACCAGTTCCCAACATTCTATCTGCCCACTCAGCGATTTTTAGTGCGACCATTTGGCTTCATAACGTCTAAGTACGCCGTACTTCATGTAATAAACCGACTCTTTAATAGAATTCAGTCCACACCACAGCAATCTGGCGGTGTACTCGGATCAACATCGTGAGATGGCCTGGAATTCCATGGTGCGAGCAATCCCTAGCCGTAGGCCCTTGTATAGGTACAACCGCCGCAACTCTCTTTGGGGTGAACGCAAAAAGAGTGGCTTGTCTGAATTGATACTCTAACATACATGAGGTCCCATCTGAGAACCATACACCGTCAGTTTCCACTCACAGCGACTCGGCTCGAATCAGCCTGATAAAACTAGTGCGCAACGTCTCTCGGACTTCCATCGCCAGCTTTTCCTCTCCAAGAACCCGGCATACGGCCGAGTATACAATATATTCGGGCAGCTTTAATTCCTTGAAAATCTTGAACATGATCTCCGCCTTGCAGGCCGGCATGAACGTTGCTATCGTGATATTCGCCGTGATGAGCGTCACGCTGGTCTCGTGGCCACCATATAAACTCCCACTTGTCCGTGATACCCGATCCATGGCGTCCCGGTAGACATTACGATACCGCGCTGGCTCGTGTGGTGAGTCCCCCCGGAGGCCGGGGACGGGTTTTCCATCAGGCGTCTCTTCGTATCCGTACATCATAGGGTCCCAGTCTCGGGTCAGCCAGCCAGGATATGCCCTATTGCCAAGGGATCTTGGCGAAGTAGAGGCGCCGTCCCAGTCGATCACGCCGAGCAATTTGCCTTCCGGGGAGACGATGAAGTTCTGGATGTCAAAGTCCGGATGCGAAAGAACAAATGACCCGGGGTCGTCCAGGTTCTCGGCTTCCCATTGCACGATACAGTTAATGAAGAAGCGTAGGAGCATTTCTTGGCCGATCAAGTGCGTTGGACCAGTAACGGGTGTTTGTCCAAGCTGCTGGTATGAAACTCTTTCGAGTTTTTGTAAGGCCCTAACTCGGTGTCGCTAGCCTTTTCGCCGGAATCGCTGCCAGGCATCTGATCGAGTTCCAGTACAGGTCCAATACCTGTGGGCTCCCCCTCATTATCGAAATAATTTGGCCGCCCACAGGGAATGAGAACTTACTCAATTGCGCCATGGCGTTGACTATTTCCTGCAATGCAAGAGTGCAGCGCGGATAGCGCTCATCCTTCGAGAGGGACATGTCAAACCAGAGAGATTGCAGTGCGATTCCGGGGATAAAGGACAGCAAGATGTAGGGGCATTTCAGTAAGTTGTCAGAAGCCGAAGTCTAACACTTCAGGGATTGGGATTGTTGTTCGCCGTCTAATAAGTCTTATTGTTAAGGCTTCCGATCGTTGGGAGTTGGCGGTTCGCTCGTCCGACTGGTCTGTTGTTCCGTTTATGGGAACCTTAAAGAGCCCTCGGGCCATGTCAGAGAAATCAATCGGAAAAGTAATATGGAATGATCCATGAAGAGGCGACCCGACAACTGGTATGTCGGTGGGAGCGCTCCCAGCTGGACTCTCGGCTCTCTCCCGAATGCTCACGGCGTAAACAGGGACTTTGCTCAGTTGCAGCACAGCCAGGACCGGACGAAACTGCTTAAGTGGTCCTTCAGAAGGCGAGATATAGCCAGAAGACATGTCGGTAAGCTGTCGAACTATGGTAGTTGTTTTTTCTGGTTGCTGCCAAAGCGAGAACTTTGAAGTGATATATCTCACGATTTTACTGTATCACGCACGGAGCGAGGCATCGGACAAATTTGTCACGAATCTTACGCCGAAAAGTGGCGAGTGCCAAAGCTACCCAACTACCACAACCAATAACAATAGTGTTCGTGACGGGACGTCAAAGCACTGCCTCCCATGACAAGCTGCAGGGGTTTAGGCGACCCCTGCCCAGACGTCTCCAGACTTTGTTGATAAATCGGCAGCCGGCCAGATTATTCGCGATAGAGTCACGTCGCCCAGTAGCACGCCGTTTACAGATTCTGCTATGTCCACAGGCGTCTGAATTTCACATTGACTAATGGCCAGGATGGACCCGTCAAAAGACGTTGCTCAGCACGCGCCGCAAGTGCAAGTTGACGTCGTGACAGACGAGGGCGGGAATGGCACGCCCTGGTACAAGCAGAAGCTGTCCGGCTGGCGATTCGGCATCCTGATGGGGAAAATCGCCGCGTGTGTCACCCTGATCATCAACATCGCTATCTTCGCTGCTGTGAGCGCGAGAAAGGAGACGGTGCGATACGCCGGTACCGGCAAAGCGCTTTACGAGGGCAATTGTGACAAGGTCCGAAGGGTTAATATCGGCCTCCATCTGATCATCAACCTGCTGAGCTCGCTACTGCTGAGCGCGAGCAATCATGGCATGCAATATCTGTCGGCGCCGACAAGAGAGGAGGTGGACAGGGCGCATGCTAAGCGGTCCTGGTTGAATATTGGAGTTATGAGCGTGTCGAATATCGGAAGCATTAGCGGGAAGCGAGTCCTCCTCTGGCTTACCTTGGCTGTTTCGTCACTGCCGTTACATCTCTTGTGAGTCTTGGCGAGTCAAAGACGATTTGAAGGGGCGGTGCTGATGTGGAAGGAAGCTACAATGCCACGGTCTATTCGTCCATCTACGCCAGAGAATACGTCATCTTTTCAGCGAACCAAGATATGGTAGATCTGAATTCGAACAGCTCATGGCTAGGCGGAAAAGATCTGACGGACTTCTTCGACGCCACTGCCCAAATACTCCGAGAGAAGGCGATGAAAAACCAACTTACAAGGCTTGAGAACCAAGAGTGCATCAACGCATATGCGACCCCTCTGCTGACACGGCGAGGGAACCTGATTCTCGTCACCAATGATACAGACATCGCCCTGCCAGGATCAACGGCGGAACGCACGCTAGAAACCGTATTTGTCCCCGGCTCGAGCAGAGATTGTCAGCCGCATCCGTTCCAGTGGATCTGCGGAGGCAGCAGTGTCAGTTCAGGCTGTGAGTTTACCTTTGGGGAATCGTGCGCTTCGAAGTGGCAGTCAATCGATGCCGCGAATTGGCAGCCGCTCGGCTTTAAGGTGTCGCATTGTCTGAGCGAGGACATCGAGCAGCTCTGCAGGCTCCAGTTCAACAGGGAGCTCGCGGCTGTTGTCATTGCTTTCAACTGTCTGAAGGCACTGGTTCTGGCATATATCCTCCTAGGTGGTGTCAAGGAAACTCCGTTGCTTACAATGGGAGACGCGGTAGCGTCATTCCTGAAACGCCCCGACGCGACCACGAGCGGCCTGTGCCTCATGAGCAAAGAATCGATCACGCTCTGGAAGAAAAGGCACATTGTTTCCGAGCAGGCTGGCCGTGTGTATGATTCAACTCGGCCGAGGTGGGCGACTGCGGTCAGCAAAGGACGCTGGGCGTCTAGCTTAGTGCTGTAAGGGATTACCAATCCACAGACGTGGAGGCCTTTCTGACATTCCTAGATACGCTGGCATCATATTTTTGTGTCTTGGCCTGTTCCTTTATGGTATCATCGGACGAACAACCCCTGCCGACCAGCTACTCGCCCTCCCGCTTGGGGCGGCCGATCCCACTGCCTTCATCTATTCATGGGGCGCGGCCTCGGTTGCCGCGACCGGATCGCTCATATTCAACGTCTTCATGGCCAACTTGCCGCAGCTCGCCCTATCCGGGATTTATTTCACCTACAATGGCTTGTTCACCTGCTTCCTCCTCGGCTATGAGTGGAGCACCTACAGCACGCAACGAAAGGGTCTTCGAGTAAGCCACAGACGTGAGGGGCATCAGCGCGCCACGTACTTCCTCCAGCTGCCCCTGCGATTCGCCATTCCACTCATCGTCCTAAGCATCACCCTGCACTGGCTCACCTCGCAGAGCATCTTCCTCGTGAGCATATTCCTCGACTCCAGTTCCATATTTGTCGGCTCGCCGTCCACAGAGGTGCTCGGGGACCTGCTCTTGGCCCCGCTGGAGCTAAACCTGTGTGGCTACTCTCCGCGTGCCATTCTCGCCGTCGTCATCATGGGCGTCGTCATGGTCTGCATCGCCGTCGGGGCCGGCTTGCAACGCTACCGGTCCGGGATGCCAGTCGCCGGGAGCTGCAGTGCCGCCATAAGCGCGCTGTGCCACCTGCCTCGGTCGGAGGATGGGGACGAGGCGGCGAGGATGCCGGTGCAGTGGGGTGTTACTGGCCCGGACGCCAACTCGAACGGCTTCTTCATGCATTGCGCGTTTTCGAGTGGTGAAGTGCAAGAACCGCAACGCGGAGTACTCTATGCCGGTTTGAAAGAGATGAACGCTCTGCATTTGCGGCAGCGAAAGTAAGCCGGTCTTCAGGAAGCGACGAACATAATAATGTAATTATGGTGCTATCAGCTTCCATTCTCAATATCAACTGTCGGGTTTGACCTGCTAGTTACATTGGATAGTGGGTCTGACTATAGGATTTCGGGAACAAACTCCCAACGCTGGTCGCTGGACCTCACCTAGGATAGCTCCCTCGGCATTTAGCCACTGTCATACGTCTCGCTGGCTATCCCGTGAGACTGAGCAGCTTCGTTGGACGACGCCAAGCGTAGCGCCATGCGGCCAAAATTCCACGACCGGAAACGCTACGGCAAGCGGTGGGTGATCCTAGCTGACGGGCTGGGCGAAGCAATCCTGTTACTCTGCTTGCCTCGAGTGGCGTCTATAGTGTAGGCTGACAACTCGCCGGTCTGACGGTCCAGATTTACGGGCCTTCCAAGGGGCCACATTCTCTGCCGTGCGCTAATTAATATGGCGACTCACCCGCTAACTGTTCTGCATTCTCTAGGTTCAACACAGCTGTCACCCTCAAACAGCTTGGCTCGCTGGCGGACGAGGTGCGTTCCCATTATAAGGATATTGTTGAACTTCTCTAGCCGGTGGAACTAGTGGCGGAGAGAATGTAGAGCGGCGAGAGCTGCAGCCCTCGGCACGCGGAAACTATGCTCTAGAAGGTACACCATTGGTCTCTGAAATACGCATGACGTTGGAGGAGGGGCTAGATCACGCTACCGTCTATGCCAGGCGAACTTGAAGGAGACAGAGAAGAGACAGTCGAAGTATTTGCCCCAGGGATTGCGTAGACTTCAAGTACACCACTTAAAAGACATGATCCACGAGAGATTATCCAGATCATCGTGTAAACCATAGGATTGTGCGTCCTTCCCTTGGAACAGATAAAGGGCGTATGGATGGCGAGTCGAAAGGCCGGCCAAGACAGACCTCATGACAATAAAGGAGAACCCACATCTTTCAACAACGTAGCAAAGTCTCCTACATAGCTCGACTCTGCTTTCATGTATTTCTTATCTCCAACCCCATAGGACCACGCAACGATTCTCATATGTTGCTTATCATGCGATATGGCTTCGGTGAAGAATAACTTTAGGCGGTCATTGACGGCCGGCAATTCCTTTCCGGGAAGGTTGGCGTAGAACGCTACCCGCTTGACCTCTCCTGTCTTATAATCCATAGTAACGGCGAAGAGAAATCCCTGGGAGCTAAGGAAGGCGCGCATATCCTGAAACTCCTGTTCGGTGGGGGGACCGCACTGCGCCAGGTCCGTGTACTGCGCTGCTTGAGACTCGGATAGAGGGCCTCGTGCCGTGAAGTAAAGATTCACCGAGGCGCCATCGTAATCGACGGAGGCGAACCGCACCTGCTCCAGCCCCAGACGGCGAAATGTCTGCGTGTGAGCACGCACTGCTTCGGGGACTTCTGAAGCGGCCAGAACGTCGTCGACGAGCCGTCTGCATTTCAGATGGACCCAGGTCTTGACGAGGCCAATCTTGGGGTGGAAGTCGCACCATTGTTCGGTGTCACCGTTGAAAAGCGCACTCCACGAAGTCGCCAGTCGGCCCATTGGGTTCCCCGGCTCGAGGTAACCTGCCTTGGTGGCCATTTCAACCGTGTCTAGCCGACGTCGGAGATAGAAACGGTAGTTAACCACATCGTTCGGCCGGTTTGTGGTGCGCCAGATTACGGTGCCTTCTCTGAAGCATTCCTCAAAAGTCGTCAGGCTTTCTTGGATCGTAGACTCAGAGTACGGTGCGCCAATTGCATCCGCGAGCTTCTTGAAATCGGCGGAGAATTGCGTTACGGAGAATGAGGAGGAGTCGGTGACGGTCATCTCGAGATGATTGGAGTCTCAGAATAAGAGCTAGCTTTGTTCTTCCAATGTGACAAATAAGACTCAGCTGTCACGGCGATCCGTGAAGTAGCCGTTCTAGATAGAGTGAAGGAATACGAAGCGGCGCAACGCAGCGTTGACATCAAGTGAGCTCAACAACTGAGGGTTGTATTCAAGAAGCACTGAGCTCTGTCTTCCCTTTCCTGTTCCCATGATCTCCCTTTATCCCTTTGACAGTCTTTGTCTTGTAATCGTTTTTCCCCCCGTAGCCGCCTCAGCCGCAGCGCGGCTGGGTGGAATTCCCTATACGGTGTTCGACGTGATCGATTACATGACATCATGGTAACTTGACACCCTCCAGTTATCCCGCATTAGCAGCTGCGCATTCGCACAGATAATGTGCCGCTCATTAATTGGCGGTCCTTCGACGCTGAATCCACCCCTGTCCTGCAAGGATCCCCCCAAACACCCTTCTTGCAACGCGTGCACGTGACATCAGCAATGTGTGCGTGTAGAGGAGTGATCTATCACTACTTTAACTAGTGGTTATATCGGGGTCCATTTTGGCGGGTGATCTCGTGCGATGCTAAGGGCCAACAATTCTTCTTCAAATTAAAAACAAATATCAAATCAATTATTTACAGCGCAAGTCTTCTGCTCGTTTTTTCTATCTCGCGGCCCCTTTGTAAATGAAAGTAAGTCCCTGCAGGGATATCCCACCGGCCTTGAGGCATGGCCGACAGATGCGTAGACCACTTCTGTATCAGTGTTCCTCCCCCTACTCCTCCTCTTCGCCGTGCTGTATACAAACTGCGGCATCACCTTACAGCTGTACTTTTGACGCATGGTCAGCCGCAGTACTGCTAGCTAAGCATGTTGGTAATATTGACTGGGTCGGATACGGCCCTTGAGTACCACCAGATCCTAAGCCTCTAGTTAGGCTTAGCAGTGGAACGACTTGTCCGTAGGTGGTGGAATCAATGCAAGGTTAGCAGGGTATTTTCTGCCTCCAAATCTAGGCCCTACTAAGATAATTTGGCTTGCAGCTTCGCAGAACTTCCAAGCTTGCGGCTTATATGGCAAGCTGCTCGGAAAGATATAAAACAACGCCGGTAGTGACAAACCTCGGGCAGAAACAAGACCGAAACGCGCTCGCTAGACTTCCGTAGAGAATTGTAAGCAGAGGAATCCGCATCGAGACATCTCCTTTAGACTTTTGCCGTCCAAATTGACCTACGACTCCGACCGATCAGCAAAAGGGGTTCATGATCAGTGGGAAGGTCGATTTGGACGGCAAAAGAGAGACTAATTTGAATATGACGAAGGTGTCTACAAAACACAAACTTCAAATAACAAAAAGGGGTCAACCCCTTTTTTAATGAGTGTGTTGCTTGATTGCTCTAACTAAAATACTAGCTAAACAACCGAAAAATAACCTATGTAACTTAACTAGTTTTGCTTTCAGCTCCTATGCTAATAATACCGTAACCCTAAAGAAAGAATAGCACCGCTCTGCTCAGTAGCAACAAGATATTTCGCAGGTATTTCGATCTAGAAGCCTGTTGTTTACCCCAGCCTCGAATATCTCGACCTCGGATGGCAAATTGCCTTATTCATGGGCACAATGAACCAAGATAATGAGAAATATCGGCTTGCAATAAACAGGCAGGCAAACGCGCGGTACGACGTGTCACTCCACATCACTGCGGACCGAGTACTAATTCTTTCCACTCTAGTCTAAAACTTCAACATCTCTGAAACCAACTATCGTACGGGTATATCATACATCCGGATGTCCCAGTCAATGCCGGGGCAAGGATTGCAAATCTGAACCGGGACCGGGTACGGTGTATACCAAACTTTATTACCATGAACGAGATGTTTAAATTGTTTCACGAGAAACCGCAGGACAATTGGCAACTACGATTATTGGGCAATTTCTTCATGTTTGCTATCCAGATCAAGGCTGGCGAGCGATTTGCCTCAGCTTTCAACAACTACTCCTCTGGATGTAAGTTCTGCACAACCGCGAACGGCTTCATGGGCTGGGTGCCGGCCGCAGCACAGACGAGTGACGCTCTGTGCTACTCTGAAGCCAATCCGCTACCGTTCGTAGTTCGAAAGTACGAGCTACAGGGCTACCGGATGATTGGGGACAGTTACATTCATGGAATGATGCGTGGTCCACCCCTGGATGGCTGGATATGGGAACATCGAGGAACTCAAATTCCGTGCCGGTATGGCCTGGAGTGGTTCGGCCTGGAGTGGCGACAATTGGGGCCGAAAGGTATACCGGTACAGGCTGGAATGAGTGGAACAGGGCGAGTTGGATTACTGGGTATTGCGGTTTGGGGGCGAAATCGCCCTACATAATCTTGATGTGAAGGGATTCTTTAGAAGGTTACGAAGTTCCCTAGATGTTGGAATCGAGGATCTCCCTGGGATACTGAAGTTACGCTTGCGTGCCTCGGCATACTCTATTTCCGGCGACCTCCGAGATTGCAGTTCTAACCCATCAACTTCATGAACGTTTTCTCACTGTAGTCTGTCTAGTCTCAGTCATTTCGGCTATGGGGCATTTGAGCACGCTGAAATTTCTAAGTCTAGCCGTGAGGAACGAGGCATTTTGCGCAAACCGCTCACTGTTTTCATCACCTATACCCGCAAATGGAGTCCATGTGTCAACGGACATCACATAATGCTTACCTATGTCAGAAAGTGTCAGAAACTGCAAGCCAGCTTCCCGACGGTGTAGATGCTAAAAGTCCTAACAACCCACCATCCTGCCTCTACTCTTCAAGCCGAGAGCAGACGCGAACCAGTTTCCACGCGAGCAAGCAAGTCCATCGCCCCGTGCTATACGCACCGTTTCACTACTCTTAAGACGGAACCTATGCCCGTGGAACTCGGCTCAAAAGTTGTTGGTAATGGATCTATCGCTATCGTCACAATCTTTCAGGATCGACAGGGACGCCATGTCTGCGCGCGTGTAGCGCACATGGCGCAGCATAACCTCGATCTCCTTAGTATCTATCTTCATGGCGGATCTGATGGCGTGCTGATGGCGTGCCGACGCCGTCGGATGCCCGAGCGCCACTCTGTGTCAGTCACTTCAGCAGCGGCGGCGCCTTTACTCGGGTTTTTCGCTAGCCTTCCAATGTCGCCAGCGAGGAGCGACCGCGAGTCAAAACGCTGCGTCAGCTGCTCGACGACTTGTCCTTCCGGCCGCCACTTGAGGACCGGCTCAGTCTTTACCGGTAGCTGGCACAGACCGTCTTCCGATTCCACGAGACAGGGTAGGTGCACAAGTCGATTCGACCAGACAACGTGCTGTTCTTCAGCCAAGTCACGAAGACCATGACGACTTCTTCCCACGTAAATGGACTCCATTTACCTTGACATAGGAAAAATTATGGAAACCCCGTCCTCCCTCCCACACACGC
>Ga0247774_1000054_pt1 | contig 51506 bp, 48 predicted proteins | sample UWRJL001104B6_FD_179933 | JGI IMG/M metagenome (GOLD analysis project Ga0247774, IMG submission 179933) | Plant litter microbial communities from Arlington Agricultural Research Station in Wisconsin, United States - UWRJ-L001-104B-6 | ecosystem: Environmental > Terrestrial > Plant litter >...
CTCAGCACCCCCAAAGCCCCCGCACCGGCTTGGAGGACCCCCATCGTCTTCATGTCCACCAGCTCACCCAGCGCCCCCAGCCCCGGCAGGTCCTCCACCCCTCCAAACAGCGCCCCAACCGCGGCCGCGAGCCCCGCCACGAACACGCCCGCCGTCGCGCTCCGGCCGCCAAAGACCAGCACCAGCACGGCAATAACCACGTTCTGCACGAGGATAAGCGCCGTCTCCCCGTACGTCGAGAACGGAAACCCCTTCCGCACGTTGTAGGCGAGGCTGATCAGGTACGCGGCCGTCTCGAGCAGGTACGCCAGGAAGCTCACGCCCTCGGCGGACCGGCTGCTCACGAGCTTGAGGATCTGGGGCACCTTGACGATGGAGGAGGCGGCGACGATGCCCATGCCCAGGCCCTTGGAGACGGCCAGCTTGAGGCATTCCGGGTCCGCGGCGGGGTCGATGTCGAGAACCAGAAGCTTGTAGCAGTGCTCGCCGAGGAGGGAGGTGCCGAGCTGGGAGATGGGTGGAGGCAGGGCGTGGGTTATTGGGCGGAGGGTTTGCTGGAGGAGGTCCATTGTGGCGGATGGATTGTGGCTCAATCCGTTTCTGTGATTTCGTAGCGCAAAAGGGTTTCGAGGATTTCGGTATGGGGCACCTTCGGCAGGTTCGGAATGCGCAAAAGGTGGGAGAGCTGCTAGCTGTTCGCGGGCCTGACGAAAGCTGTTAGCTCTGTCATGACCGTGTATATCACTTAGTTGCGTAAAAAGCTAGGTGGGCTTCGGTATCGGCAGGTTCGGACGTACGACGGCAACCTTTTAGATTTCTGGGGGGAGAAGCCGAGCTTGCGCCTGACGGAGGTGAACCGGACGCGAAAAGTAAATGCGCTACGCGCTGGTGGAAACTTAGCGAAGAAAATATATTGAAATGTTCTTACCCTGTAAAAACCGTGATTAACCCTTTACGTGTGCGTGGGTTAGAGCTGCAAGAATTGACATCCAGGTGGAAATGTGTAGTTCAGGAACGACAAGGTCGCGTCGCTGATGGGGTGAGATTTGGAGAATATCTTTTAAATGGGGGGAAGTGCCTGGTCATTTTCCGCAGAGCTGACACTATGATGCGCTAAAATAAACACCACCGTTTACACAACCCCGATGTTCGGCGCACTATCGACCCGGTCTTGACACTGCCTACGAACCATCAATTAGGTATCGAAATCCCCCGACCTCTCAAAAAAGAACCGAATAGAAGGATAACCGAATTAGGGGCTCTTCCCGCGAACCTCCATGTACAACCTGCAGTCATCTAGAGCTATTACCTCAACACAAGCACCACGCTACCATCTCATCAACGGCCAAGGCAGAGACGCATGCTCGTCTTCCCTAAAAAGCTCATAGACTCTCTCTCTCTCTCTCTCGCTCTAGCTCTTCCCTGGTTTTATTATGCCGAATGTGGCTACTCGTCCATGTCGAGACGGAATCAGCTGAGCCCTGTCTTGCGGGGTCTGCCACGGGGGCGACCACGACCACGGCCACCGCGTCCAGACGTCGATCCTTTGCCAGTACTCGGTTCTGTCTTGGCATCATTCTGCTTGCTTGCCTCAAACCTGTCGACGACCTCTTGACATCCAGCTAAATTGACCTTTGGCTCCCAAGTGGGCTCATCGTATCCCGTCCACTTGACGAGGTATTTGTGTTCCTTTGTGACCGCATCAACGCCATCATCTAGAATCTCTTCAACTTCGTAATAGTCTGGCAAGACTTGACGAAGGGGCGTGCTGGTGGCGGAACGGGTCGTGTTCTGACGGGCTGTTTTCGCTGGATGACCCCTGGTAGGAGCTGTCGTGGCCTGACGCTAATTTGATAGTTAGTCTTTCTCCCACTTCGAGCGATAGAGTTGGAAGTTGCTCACCTTAGATCTTCTTATGCTGTCGTCTCCATGGCCAGAGGGTGCAATCGTGCTAACCGATACTTTGCCCCCATCTCCATTCTTGGGGGGTCTTCCACGACGAGGCTTAGCAACTTCCTTAGCCTCGTTCTCTGATTCCGCGTCCTCAGAAGATTTTAGTCGGGTATTTCGAGTAGCAACCTTTGATATTTTGGGGAACGTAGCCCTGGACTCTTTAGCACACGCCTTGGAGACACGGACAGAGCGACGGGGACCGGAATCAGAGTTGGAATTGTCGTCGTTCATGTCGTTATCAGCGTCGACAGTCTGGCCTTCGATTGGATCGATGGTGTCCACATTATCCTCTTCCTCAATATCATCTATTCTGACAACTGTTTTCTTAAATATCGTCTTGGCTTGGACCCGAGGCTCTTCTGACGTGATATGAGTAGGTGCTGAGGCCTCCCCATCCTGGCTAGGAGTCATCCTAGCGACTGGAACAGGGTTGTTGCTGCGCATGGCGCGTGAAGTCGGTGCGTAAGTCTTCACTGCCAATGTGTCCTTCCTAGGACGGCCACGAGACCTGCGAACTGCTTTAGGAGCAGCCTTGGGAATGTCACCATGCCCCTTGATCCTCTTAGCATTGCTGGAATCGTCGGCTTCGCTGTTCACGAATGCTCGTTAGGGCGTCGGATTCGAAAAGACCATCCAATGGGCAAGCTTACATTCCGGCCAGAGATTCCAACGTAGTCTCAAGTGAAGGAGGCATGCTGGGACGATTCCTGTCGGTAAATGCGTCGTATCCGTGTGGTTGGTGAAGCGCGGTGTCGAAATGCCCCGTTGAAAGTGAATGCAAGTTATTTGTCGCGGCCGAGAGCTAAAACGACTGCTGTTGCATGTAAGCACAATGTTTCTCTCGTTCTTCTTTCCTACTTCACTCTTTACTTCTTTCCCCAGTCTTTCGTGCTCCCCTTCATTCCTTGAAAAATTTCCCCGGTTTATCACGAGCGTTAGTGAACGGGTACGCACCTACGGGTTGTGCGGAGCCCAGTGTAGGTGGGTGCTGTTGCGCTGAAAGCTCAAGCGAAGGATATTCGTAGAAGAAGTTAAATCTGCCTCATCGAAAATGAGAAATCCGGAAATTCTACTAGAATCGTAATGAGTAATTTGTTGGAACGACGTTATTTGTCTAGTGGATGCTTGACTTAGACTTGAAAGGTGGCGGTAAGGAGAACCCGAACTGACCTCGCTTACAATGGACTCTGTCGACGTTCAGATGGTATCTTCTGGGACAGAACGTGCCTCTTTTTTCGGGCAGGCACTTAAGGGTAAAATTGAATGAAACTTGGATAGCGGAACGTACGGTAGAGACAAAACAGGACCATCTGCGAAGGCCTTGCAGAAATGCCTTGGTCTGTTATTAGAAATAGGGTTTGGGATGTCTTTTTTTGCGTTCAACCAAAAGGTTGGTAGATGACTTGAGTGATTGCCTTGATTTTTACCTGCCAAGTGCAGACAAGCCCAGCCTAATGACAAAATCAGTCCAAAATTTCTAGTCGTCTTCGTCTGCTTCCGCTCTTTTTTATTATTCTTTCTTTCCTTCCCTCTTAACCATAGCTTTGTTGGTAGGTACATTTGTGCTGCCAATCCTGACCTCTAGCCCGTTTGTCACCTGTTTGAAGATTGTTGCCTCTAGGGAAGATTACGTGTTGAGGTATGCTTTCAACCGTTTGCACCTTCTCGTAGATGTATTTGACGCAGCCAGAAATTACAGAGGTGAACCCTCCAGTTGCAATATTCGAAGATTCTTCATATCCTCTTACAACCTAACCGTTCTTGATCTCGAACTATTAATACATTGTGAGCTTACATTGCTTGCCCTGCCATGCGGTTCACATCGGATGGCATTATATAGCAAAGATACCTCATATGTTTTGAGATATTGTCTGGAGGATATCTGAGAGCCGTTCTGCCCAAAGCTCCTGGACGGGGATTGTTGAGACTCTCCCAACCTGATTGCATATGCCTAGATGGACTATGTTACTGGGCAAATCTCTAGGATGGTGAGATATCGAGTGAAGGACACTACAATCCGAAATGTTGCCCAAAATGTATCAGCTTTCTTCCATGTCAAGTCCCTATTTGCCCGGATTTAGCAAAACCGAGCAGACAGAGGCAATACCTTGTCAAACCGGGTTGACACCTGGTCGAAGTCAAGCGCGGTGCAACTCAACTGATAACTTAAACAGCTGATGCCAGCTGATCATTTTTTGGGGTTTTGCTGAAGAAACCCAGGAAAGCCTCGGAAATGATTGGACTGGAGAGCTCGGTGCCCCACCCTGATCTCGTTTACCGTGCGCTAGGCAGGCCGCCCAGCGCCCAAGCTCCCGCGACATCACGCGTCTGCTTCGCGGGACCGCGGTCGTGTTTAATGGCCTTTTAGCGTTCTGAAGTACCGTGAACATGGCCCATATATCGCCGTGTCCCGGGTCCGCACTTTAACCTTTTTGCATATCACAACCACCAAACTGATATCTTTCCTGACCCTCGACCTTGACATACGGTCATCACTGACGCTTTTGTCCCGCGAACGCTCTTCTTCGACCCCTTCCCCATAACTTTATTCACATGATTGAAGCGAAACACCCATCGCCCCTGCCCCTCGCAAGCGTCGACATAGGGCGATTGGGGCGCCGGTCGTGATGTTTTCCCACTTCCTCGATTCATTCCCGGTTCGGCCTCCGACGCCTCCTCGCGAATCACACTACGGTATATCCGACGTTCCTCTCAAGCAGACCTCTATCCAGCCGCCTGTCGACCCAAGGCTCAGTCTCCAGACGCCACCAAACACCACCTCGCCGAAGTCGACGTCCGCGAACTCGAACTCGAGCTTAAAGCGGAGCGGCAAGATCGTTGCTTTCTCCCTCCAGACTGAATACAAGGAAGCCCCAACCTACATAGACGAGAACGGTATCTCGCCGCCGTCCGGACCGTTAGTACCGTCGGCAAAGGCCTCGAAGCCGCAGAAGGGCATCTTGAAGCCCTTCATGTCGCCAAACCCGCTCGACATTTCTTTCAACAACGTCAATGGCGCTACAACCCCTGGAGGCTTGATCAAAATGCTGGATTCATCGGTGAGGCAGTTGGCCGGGACGGACCGAGTTGATCGGATGGATGCGTACACAACACTAAGCCGGGCCTTGCGCTCATCCAACAACCTGCCCGATAGGGTCGCCTTGCAGGACAGGATGCCACGGTTCATGGAATTTGTTCAACGGGATATCACCTCCTCACCGCTCGACCAGTCCTTGGCCATCCACGCTCTCACCCTGCTCACAACCATCCTTCACTTCCCGGGAATTGCATCAGCACTCTCCAACGAGTTCGCTGTTTTCGTGGTCGATCATTGCATCAGGTCTTTTGGTGACTCGGCTGTCCCTAAAGATGTTATGAGACATCTTCTACAGGTCATGGCCCAGCAGGACTTTTCTGCTCGGGTTATGACGTCGGACCGGGTCGGCCGACTTGTCGTGGCTCTCAACAACATCGAGCATCACGTCACGGGCAAGAGCATCGTCCACACTCGCATCCTCATCTACAAGCGCCTCCTCAAACAGTGCAAGCCCTACATGATTTCACACAATGGCTGGCTTAGGGACCTCGTCAACGACTGCCTTAGTAGCAACAAGGATATTCGAGGAGCCGCAATTGTTCTTGGTTTTGAGGCTGCCTTTGCCATTGGCAAAGACCGAACCATCTCACGGAAACTGGCCGAAATCTTCACAGTAGTTGCCGAGGACCAGAAGTATATCGACTTCTACTTAGGAAGGCTAGCTACCATTCTCAAAAACAAGCAAGAGTCATTCACGGTGCCTCGAATATGGAGTATCGTGTTGCTCCTGTTACGGGGCAGCGTTGCCCTGGAAAAGTGGTCAGGTCTCAACCCCTGTCTGCGGCTAATCCAAAAATGCTTCAACACGAGCGACATCCAGACCAAGCAAGAGGCCAACTACGCCTGGAACCGATTCGTCTATGTGATGCATTTCGACGAAAAGGCTTTTTCGAGTATGCTGGAGAAGACGTTCCGGCAGCCCGTTTGCAGCCAGTGGAATCGCAAGGTGTCGTTAACCAAGACAGATGAAGGGTGGCAGTCCGTCGTTTTTGGGAGTGCCTGCAACTTATTTTACTACGCCTTCAAGCCTGGCAGCCCCGAGGTCCTTCTTGGACAAAGCTGGGACCACGCCCTCAAGCCCATTATTCGCCAGCTCTGCCGTGCGCCGCAAGCCGGCGCCGACAACCGCATGTCCCATGCCATTACTGTCCTCACTAGCCTCTTTGATTCCACAACACGACGGCAGTGGAATGAAGACCGCGTGGCTGTGAATCCCCTTGCCGACCCCTCGGAACTCCCAGCCATTGATCCAAAGTGGCTCAGACGAAACGCCTCTCGAGTTTTCGATCTTCTGGATCCTATTCTCTTCAGCAACCTTTCCGAGCTGGCGGACCGCAACTCCCCTACTTCGAAGATGTGGCAGATGATGATAACATCAGTAGCATCGGCCGCATCTAAGGAGATAAAGGTATCTTTTGACACAACAGAATTCGTGTCTCGAATGTTTACGACTCTGGTCAAACTCTGGAATGCCTTGGGAAGGGGAGAACAGAACTTGGAGTCTCTAGTGGGCGATGAAGAAAAGGAAGGCAAGGATGGCGGCGCGACGGACGAAGCGAAGGAGCAGACGAGGATCGATGCCCTCAAGCCGGTCTTCCTCTCTGGTATCAGGGAGTGGATCATGACCGCGATTCTGGCTCTCGGGGTTCTACCATTTACGGAAAAGCAATTGTGTGATCGGCAAGGCACCTTTACGCCTGTCGCCACTCCATCCACTCGCCCGGCCAAGACTCAAGGGCTTGTAAGAACGGCCGTCCATCACCTCTTCAGCATCTTCTCAACCCTTCCGGAAAATGTGGCAGACAACGACGATTACTACAATTTCCTTCAGGCTGTATTTACCCCGTTCTTCAAGGCAAAGCGTCAGCGAGCAGCCTCGGAGCTCGCGCAGGAGATGCTGGCTTCGATCCCGGCCGACCTTCCATGCCCCTCTGGTGTTTGGTACATGGCTGCCAGCATCGTCGTCCCTGGCGTTGTTTCCAGCTCGCCTCGCGAGAGCAACTCGCAGCCATCCTCCGCTAGCGATGCACCAGTGGCGAGGGAGTATCGTGAGATTGCCAAGGTTTTGGAACGCGGTCTCATGTCAACCCCGAATCTCTCGTGGGCTCGTTGGACTGCTGTGCTCGGATTTTTCGAAAGGCATGTGAGCGAGGAGACTTTGGACTCTGGCCGCGCACTTGCCGTCGTGGAGCCATTGGCAAAGGCGGCCCTGGAGATAACTCCACCCGACTGCCTCTGGGGTGATGAAATGTCGAAGGTTGTGAAGGTTTCGACCACGCTCCTCAGCATGTCGACGCAGCCCAGGGATCGGCAAGCTATGGATCTGGCTCGACGACGTCTCTGGGGCACCCCCGGCTCCAAAGCGGCGACATTTGACCCATTCGACAACCTGTATAAGCTTGCAAATATCGCAATGACTTACTTGTACGACAACTTGGAACAGGCCGGTGTTGAAGATTTGTCTGTTCCTTTCCTCAAGGAGTTGGTTGGGTTCCTTGGAAGGTGCAGCGGAAACCTTGTCCTGCGAACCGTGTCGATTCTCCAGGAAGGCCTGGTGCTTTGGGTGAAGGATCCCGAAGGCCGCCTGAGCTTCCGCCAGCTGGGTGCAACGACTGAAGCGGTAAGTGTTTGGCCTATGAAGCGAGAACATACCCGACGCTAACAATGTTTAGACCAAGAAGACATGGGATCGAATCTGCGAGATTATTCAGTCCCAAGAGCCCGCCGACCAGATTCCTTTGGAGACTATCGAGCCTTTGCTTTGTGCAGCCTTTCAGAGCCGTCATAGACACGTTGTCAACACGGCCACTATTATGTGGAACAGAGTGTTCCACGATGTGGATGAAGTGCGTTATCCAGATGCGTTGAAATCGACTCTTGTCCAGGTTCGAGAATTGGTGGACATTGTCCTGCCCGGTCTCGACGACTCCAACACGGACTCGGCGGTCCAAGCACAGGCTCAACGCGATGCCTTCATGCATACCCAGGATGATATGAATGTGCTGAATGTGTCGGACCTTCGGTCGTCGTCCTTCCGTGACCAGGTCCGCCTAGTTCCTTCGGGCTCCCCTGCTGTTTCTTCGGTTTCGCCGCTGGCAACTTCCGCCAACCATGAAGCGTTACTTTCCAGTCGTGGCAAAACCCGACGAACAAAGTTGCGCCACGAGGACTCTCAAATTCAGTTCCAACCCATCGAATCCTCTCCGTCCGCAAAACAACAGGAATCTCAGGTGCTGACTGACCGCCAAATGGAAGTGCGTGAGCGCCAACGAGAGGAAGGCGCGATGTACGACATTCGGTCTTCTAGCCCGCTGCATCGTGTCTCGGCTCGACAGGAGGAGGAGGAAGAGGAGGAAGCCGAGTCGCCAGCTCTCCCCAAGACTTCTGATGAAACGCCCAAGAAATCCACCCCCGGGCCCCAACGGGAGTACGAGGACTATATTAGCTCCACCCCAACCCCGCGCCGTGGCAACGCTCTCCCGCTGGATAACGACGTTGAGATGTCTGATCCCCCATCGTCTCCGCCTGAGGTGCCCGAAGTACGCCGATATCCTCTAGCAGATGAGATCCGGTCTCGATCCAACAGTAAGAACCAAATGCCTCCATGGGACTTCTCTTCGTCGCCGGTCTCTGGTTCGCCCCTTCCGCAGCACCGAGTAATTGTCCCAGAGCAAGAAGTGGAAGCAGACGGCGATATGGGAATGATGCACGACGATCTGGATGACAGCAGGGCCCAAGAATCCGTGGTTGAAGATTCTTTCAACATGGATGTGGTTCCATCTAGCGCTCCGGCAGCGAGTACCCGCGCAAGCCACATTCCCGAGCAGAAGGAAATGACAGCTGAAAGTGTTCGCGTCAACAAAGCCAAGTCTAACCCTTCGACTCCGTCCCCAGTTCCACGCAGGAAAACCCAGGAGACACCTCGGTCCGAGAACGACGAATTTGTCGATGCCTTGACGAGCCCAGTTCTTCAGGAGGGGACCCCGTCACGACGACGGGGCATGAGGATGCGCTCTAGCCCTGGCAACGTGACGGAATACGCGATTAGCACCGGTGCTGAGAGGAGCATGATGCGAGTAGCAGACGAAGCTGTAGCACAACAAGCGAAGACCAGGTCCCTTGCGTCGTCTCCGGCAACTCCGAGGACTCGTTCCACGCGAAAGCGAAAAGTCGAGGCTCAGGTGCTCGACTGCATCACCGTCGCGACCAGTGGCCAGGAGGATGAAGATGGGGCCAGCGGCGACGAAGTCATTCCGGCGACCCCTGAAGAGAACACGTCTTCGCTGGTTTCGGCGAAGTTAGGTCCCGGGAGGCCACCGAAGCGAAAGCGAGGCGCGTCGAAGAGCCTGGACAAGCGACCCGGGCGCCCAAAAAGACGCCGATCCACCGAGGACTGTTCTCAGACCAGCCGCTCCCGTACCAGCCCTGTTGCATCTAGCCGCCAACAGCCATCAGTTGCTGCGAGTCTTGAGGAACAGGCGGCGCAAATCGTCAACAGGCCCAAGGAACCGGAAGACGAGGTTCAGTCGCAGCTCATGTCAGAGCACATTGCTGCGTCGCAAAGTCAATCGCGTGCGTCCCCGGAGATTTCAGATGACGCTGTTCCGTCACCTCCGCGACCAATGGAGATTGAGATGGCCATGAGAGACCAGATGGAAGACGCGGCAGCGGAAGATGCGATGGCGCCGATGGCGTCGGAGCCTTCGCCTGCTGCGAGCAAATCTACGAAGCCAAAGAAGCCGGCGGCTGTTCGCATCGAGGGCCACATGCTTAAGGCCATGGATAAGTTGCGGGGCACGGCTCTCACGAGGGAGGAGATGAACCGGATTGAGGATTTATTCATTGATTTCAAGAGGGAGCTCTATGATGCGGAGCAGAGAGGGAGAAACGAGGACAACCTACGTCCGCCTGGTACTGGATGAACTTGTATATACCATCGTCACACATACACACCTTGCATGGGAGAATCGGCGTGCGGAGCATCTGATATTTCATGGGCGCTTTGTTTTGTCTCCGATGAGGATTGGGAGGACTCTGTCTACAGTATTTGTTAGGCGTTAGCGGCTGAATACTACGATGCTTTGTCGCGGAATGACATCTTCTTTCATTTACGCAGCTGTCATGGAAACCATTAAATGCCGGTCAGCCATGTCAGGAGTCGGGAATACGTAACAGAAGAGAGGCATTTTCAGGGTGCGAGAGGCCTTTTCTGGCAAGACTGCTTCCCCAATGCTGCGCAATTGCCGCATCGTCATACACGGGGCAATGAAAGCAGCGCCTGAAAGGCTCTTTCAGCATGCTAGCGATGATTGAGCTAACCAACACCATTTGATACCCAGCCTGTCCCCTCAAGCTAAGCTTCGCGAGGTGGGGCCTTGCATCAAAACCCCTCAATGGTCAGGGCTAAGCTGTGAGCTTTGGCGCAAACAACTGCTGGCGATTGTAGTTCTCAACGATTCGTGGTGAAGAATGGTGCTGGTTTCCTGGACGGGAGATAAATGCTCTCTATGTCTGGCAGCCGAAGAGGGAAACCAAGCAAAGGACAAGATCCGGATCTCGGGGCTAGCCGAAAAGATTCGCTACCTCTGCCGGCTCCTAACTCCTAGCGGAGTTGCCCAAGGCGGAAAGGGAGACGCGATATTTTTGGCGATCACCTGTTTCGGATCCTGCATGTCGCTGTTTGCCGGGAAGCTTGGGAAGATTGCATACACGCGCCTTATTACCAGCTGAGTCTGCCTGGAGCTTGGACTTCCCCTGCCGAGCTGCTGCCTTTTCCCAGCTCGCATTGGGTCGTTACTGCCTCGTGGTTGGATGGGCGCCAGAAGGTGTGACCATTAATGTGATGTGTTTTATAAAAAGCCCATTGCTGCGGATGCCCCCTCCATGCAGCGCAAGAAAAAACTACCCCGCCTTCTTCGTTTCGCTCTCCACGATCCCACCCCGCCAATTTTCTTTCTGTGAACAATCAACTTCATACAACCCTCTCCAGTTTCTTCACCTCAAGCTTGACCATTGAAGTCGTCGAGTCTTCGTACGACTGTCATATCGGAATCGCATCTTGGCCAATTGACAAAGCCCGACACATCCTCTAAGGTCCCTCCCTCGATCGCTCAATTTGATCGATTCCACCCGCTTTCCGAAGCCGCTCCCCAGAACCAACACCCCATTGCACCAAAACTCACGATGGACCGCCCCAACAAACCCGCCGCCCTCTCCGCCACGGGCGGAAAACCCGACCCCCAAGCTCAAGTAACAATTTCCCAAGCCTCCTCCCTCGTAACCGCGGTCCTCCCAACGGGCGACTCGGTCGAAGTCCTCCTGTACGGCGCCACCGTCGTCTCGTGGAAGGACGCGTCGGGCCAGGAAAAGCTCTTCGTTTCCACGGCTGCCAAGACGGATGGCAGCAAGCCTGTCCGTGGGGGCATCCCCCTCGTGTTCCCCGTCTTCGGAGCCCCGCCCAAGGACCATGCGACGGCCAAGCTTCCCCAGCACGGGTTCGCGCGAAACTCTCGGTGGGAGTTCCTCGGCAAGGCGGGCGACGGGGAGAGCGAGAGCGGTAGCGTAAAGTTGGATTTCGGCTTGTCCTCAGGACAGCTGGATCAGGCCTGGAAGGACAAGTGGCCGTATGACTTTGGCTTGGTGTACTCGGTAACGCTGAGCCCGGGGAAGTTGGCGACCAGTTTGGTGGTGAGCAATGAGGGGGAGGAAGCGTTCGAGTGTCAAGTTTTGATGCATACATACTTCCGCGTCAATGTAGGCTTCAAATTCCTCTTCCCCGCTTCTTCTTCGGCTCTATCCTTCACTTTAGACTGCCTGACTAACTTGATTGCGCTTCAACAGGACATCGCCGACACCAAGGTCACCGGCCTCGACTCGGCCTCGTACATTGACAAGATGGACGGTGCCAAGGTCAAAACGCAGGCGGCAGGCGGTATAAGCCTCTCGGCGCTTACGGATTGCGTGTACACGCCCGATACGCCGCCGTCGGACCCCATCGCGATTGTGGAGGGGGGTAAGACAACGCTGAGCATCTCTCGCGACAACATGGCCGATGTGGTAGTCTGGAATCCATGGGAGGAGGGTGCCAAGGGTATGGGCGATTTTGAGCCCAAGGATGGGTGGAAGAACATGATTTGCGTCGAGGCGGGTAGCGTACGGAGCTGGACGAAGTTGGAGAGAGGCGACGTGTGGGAGGGAGCCCAGACAATGACTGCTTCGTGAGGGCGACAGCTAGGTTGGATAGATGGCCGTACGAGGTTTACGAAGTTATGAGGGTTAGAGGGAGCGGCAGAGAGATGATTATGGATATCTGGGAGCGGATGCTGTGGAATTGAGGGAAGAGAACAAGAAAAAAAGTTCCACCGTTTTTATATCTATAGAAACGACCCGAAGACAGGGACGGTAGATCTTAGGTACGAAACCACAGTTGATTCTTTCCGCAGGCTTAACTCGTTACCTGATGTCGTATTCCACAACACGTTTCCGCACGGCGATGCTCGGCATGCCAAATCTGCAGTTGGTGAGATGAGAAGTCTATCAAATCAATTTCAAAAGCGCTTTTCCGATCCCTAATGAGAAAAAAAATATCAACAAACCAATACCCTCCACGCGAAAACGGTCCAACGCTTGCCTCAACCTCACGCAACCGGCCTCCTCTCCGCCCGAAAATGCTCCGCAATCAAGAAGGCCAACTCCAGCGCCTGCTTCTCATTCAGCCTCGGATCGCAGAAGCTCGTATAGTTTGCGCTGAGGTCATCCGCATCCAGCGACTGGCCGCCGCCGAGACACTCCGTGACGGCCTCCCCCGTCAGCTCGAGGTGGACGCCGCCAAGATACGAGCCCTGCTCCGAGTGGACCTGGAGGGTTTCCTGCAGCTCCTGCAAGATGTCCTTGAAGTCGCGCGTCTTGACGCCCGTCCTGGTGGACTGGGTATTGCCGTGCATGGGGTCGCACTGCCAGACGACGGTGCGTCGGTAGACGGGATCGTCCTCGACGGTGCGGATGTGTGCGGGCAGGAGCTGCCGGACGCGGGAGGCGCCGTAGCGGGTGATTAGGGTGACCTTGCCGGGCTCGGCGTCTGGGTTGAGGGTCCTGAGCAGCATGAGAATATCCGACGCCGGGGTGGTGGGGCCGATTTTGACGCCGACGGGGTTGGCGACGCCGCGGAAGAACTCGACGTGGGCATTTTCCAGCTGCCTCGTGCGATCGCCGATCCACAGGAAGTGGGCCGATGTGTCAAAGTAAGCCGTTTTCTGGGATGTGGGTTTCCTCTGCTCTCCCAATCCGTTCTGGATTCGGAAAGCGGTGGGGGATTGAGGGGGTTCGTAGTCTCCTGGCAGGGTCGGCCGCTCCAGAAGGCGGGTGAGGGGCTCTTCGTATTCGAGAAGCAATCCCTCGTGGGAGGTGAAGAGATCTACGGTGTCGAGCTTGTGGGACTTGTCCGCCCCGATGGTGTGCAGGAACCGCAACATGTCGGTAATCGCGGCCGTGGCTTCCGCATATTTTGCGCGCAGGTCCAAATCCTTGACATGACCCAGGGACCAGTCAAGAGGACGGTGGAGATCCGCAATCCCGTTGCCGAGGGCTGCGCGGGCGTAGTTGAGGGTCGCGGCGGAGTGGTGGTAGGCCTGGACCATCCGCTGGGGGTCCAATTCCCGCTCGTCGGGCCCGAAGCCGTTGAGGATGTCGCCCCTGAAGCTGCCAACCTCTTTCTTCTCCCCGTTGACGACGATGGTCTCGGTGGGCTTGGACCTCGGCTTGGCATACTGGCCAGCCATACGGGCAATTCGCACGACGGGCTTGTCGGCGCCCCAGATGAGTACCAGACTCATCTGCAGGAGGAGCTTGATTTTGGACTCAATGGCGGATTGGTTGCAATAGCTGAACAGCTCCGCACAGTCGCCTCCATGGAGGAGGAAAGCCTTGCCTTCGGCGACATCCTTAAGATGAGACCGAAGGGCAATAATCTCGCGTGGGTGGACAATGGGAGGGAGACCGGAAAGAGTTGTGGTTGCGGCCTTGACGGCCGTGGGATTCGGGTAAGGTGGAGATTGGTTGATGGGTTTTGTGCGCCAGCTGGAAGGAGTCCAGCGCTCGGGTTGGGGTTGTTGGGAAGCCATTGTGTTGTTAGAGAAGGATTTTGTAGAGTGGCTTAGGTTGTAAGAAAGTGTGAGTCAAGGCTAGATGTAATCGCTGCTAGATGAACCTCAGTTGTCAGCCTTGGGGATTACTAGTTTGTTAGCTAAGATAGTAGTAGTATATATGTCGAAATTCCAACCATTGGAAGTGGGAACTATTGGATTCTCTTATGTGTCTCGAACCTGTTGTTCAGAGGATGCAAAAACGGGACTTCAAGCGGTACAGTTTGGCAAAAGGTCAGCTGTCATTCTAGTCTGGTATTCGGCTTAGACCAAGCACTCTGATTGGCCAATTCATTAAGAAATCTTCAAATTTGCCTTTCGAAAACCCCATAACCCTAACCCGCATCCTCACCATTTGATTGAGAGCCCCACCAACCACGACCCAAAGCTTTCCAGTCATGGGCCAGCTCCAAATTTGGATCCTACAACTTCAACATACTCGAGATCCCACATCCGACACTCCATCGCCGGTAGTTTCCTTTCCCTTTAGTCTCTTTCTCGACTTTCCAGCCACCAAAGTCGCAAACAAAGGTGTTTTTAGACAAACTGTTCTAAAATCTCACAAAAAAAACATTCCCGTCTTCTCTTGGAGGCTAACAAGCGCGCGAACGACCAAGAAAATGGCCGACGAACAGCCCAACGACGTTGAAGAAGTCCCTGTCGCCAAGTCTGCCGAGGATCGCAAAGCTGCTAGTGCCCTCGCAAAACTTGACGCCCGAGGCGATGATGCCGCTTCGGGGCCTGCCGGGCAAGTGGATGAGAAGGCCATGAACGAGGCCATGAAGAGCCTCGCCGGTGACAAAGGCGCGGCTGGAGGATTGCCTGTGAGAGCAGCCGCGAAGAATGTCAAGGTTGACCCAGCGGATGTGGCGCTTTTGGTAAGAGTTTCGCATCTCTGCCCTGTCTCCCCTCTCCCAATTTTAAGAAAATTTATGGCCTTGAGTCCTGACTTGACACCTTGCAGGTTGATGAATTAGACTTGACAAAGATTAAGGCAACAGAATTGCTCAAGGCGCATGAGGGCGATGCTGTTAAGGCAATGCGGGCATTTGTGCAGGTTAAGTTTTAGATTGGGAAAGTGCTTAGTGAAGTTTGGGTTGCTGCCGGCCGAAACCGAGGATCGCGGCCCCAAACAGGACTCTTGGAGGGTGATGTATCGAATAGTGGATTTGGGTGGCGCCTCTCGGGGCGCTTTTTACTCTAAGAATCTATACACAGTACAGCGTCTTCGCAAAACGATAGGTTTACTTCCGTGATGATCGGTCTATCTAGGATGACTTGTATCGAGACAGGGAGGCCAAGTTGCCGGCCGAAGTAGAATTCTAAGGTCTTAAGGAACCTCAAGGTAGTCGTACCCACTAAACCGCCGCAGGAGGGGACCGGACGAGAGGAATTTTTTTGGGAAGTGGCTAAGGGTTTCCTAAAGTTAAGGTTATCATTAAATGATTCTGAGTAAATAATGGCGCCTAATTAATATGGCAAAGAAAGATCAGATAAGTAGGCCGGAACCTCCTGGGAGCAAATTAGCCCACCTAGGATGTTCGAGACCACAGCTCAAAAGCAGGGCCTACATCCAGAACGCATCTCTTGACAGCAATGCAACTGAGATTTTGGGGTTCAGAAGGAATGACTGGACCTGTTAATAAAAACACCAAAGTGTTCCTCCTGGTACTCGATCAATGATGAAGCTTTCAGCACTGAGAATACCAAGGAGACCCTTGCCAATTCGGGTTAAGCCTGCCCAAACGGCGAAACGATTCACTGCTGTCACTTTGGGCCCAACGATGCCGACTCCAAATGCAAATGGCAGTCGCGGTCATGAAGAATCCAGGTTCCGGTTTGCCAAAACGAGCCTGTCGTTCAGAACAAGAGTTTCTAGAAGTGGCTTCTCACATCGTTCGACCAGCACCTGCCAATGTCTCTTGGATATCCGAAATCCCTACGTTGCAATCTGTTAGAGCGCTAAATTTACCGGAATTACTACTACTAGCTTCTCTTTGCGCGTCTGGTCAATCGCGGCGTACATCATATCTTTGGTTGCGTATTCCTCAGATCCAGATACCCCAACTGTTACCATCGAGGCATTATTACAGAGCAACAGCGTCTACAGGTACATCTTTGGCATAATTTTGATCCGATTCTATCGAACGTCCGACTCGAGAATAATTCAACACGGGGGCGGTATTGATTCGTCTTCATCCCCTTTGTCTCAAGGACAAGGCACATACGAGGAACAGGTTAGCCAACGCTCTCAGGACAGTCGCTGTTTTCTTCCAGAATTAGGAGTCTACTCTGTCTCCGACAACAGCTATTTACTAGCAGAAAGGCTAATTTACGCTTCCTTCAATATAGGTTATAAATACTCCTTCTAAAACGAGTCTGCTGCAACCCTTACAATTGTCCACCGAAGTGGGCGGTTAATGTTTGCAGGCGTCGTCCGAATCTTCATATCTCCTAAATGGATCGAAGGCCGTGCCTGATGCTCAACTGAGACGCCCAAGTTATCCGCAAACATAACGTAATTTATAGAAACACCGACATTTTAGTACCGACGACCCACTCAGACAACAACCATGTGCCGGGCACACTATTCTCACTGCAATACGTGTGGCTTCGCCCGGCTGGTGTACTGGCAGCGCTGTGATATGGAATTAGGCAAGCTGCAGGAAGCCTTGCTAAAACCGAACGCCGAACAGCCTTCGCCGTACCAATGTGAGAATCAAGAAGTACCGGATTTGTCGCTGGTGATAAACAAGGGAGCCTGTCCCAATAGATGCTGCGGCGCCAGGGAGAATCCCGAGATGCTCAAGCCGAAGGTCAAGCCCGGCTTTGGCGGCTTCATGCCCGAGTTCGCCAAACAGTCTACTCCACCACTTACACATAGGCAGTCCTCGCTGTCGGAGAGCATCGAGGCAATGAAGGGGAAATGGGCACCAACGCCATCACCGAGCAAGGAGAAACGCGATTCTTCCTACTTGGAAGGCCGACCTCAGCCGAAACTAATCACAGACATTACGAAGTACCATCCGCCGCCTGTTGCCCATGATGCTGACGTCCCCCATATTGATGGAATGCGCCAGCAGAGACAGTTCGAAGGTCCAGATCGGAGCGTCATATTCAGCAGACGAGAGGAAGAAGCCCAAATTTGCGGAATGATTGCGCAGTTCCGTCCTATTATGGCCTATGAGAGACTAAAGAGACAACTGACTCGCGATGAACAAGCGAGGTCTGACGCGTGCCTGCCACCACCCCCAACTCGTGACTAGCCGGACCTGAACACGCCGCGGTCGATGACGCTTTATAAGCCCGAATTTCCGGTAACTCAACCGCAGAAACCAGAGTCGTCCAACAGATCAGGCAATCGAGGCTAGAAGGAGATCACCACCAGTGTGCGCTTCGTAGGGTAGGATGTCGCGAAAGAGAGACACCGAGAGCAAGCTTGGACTTTCGGTTAAGATAACGATGATTCGGCGGGAGCAGTGTTGACGGTACTTCGCTCTGCACGTGTAACCCTAGGCCAGGGGTGGTACAACACCGTATTGTTCCAGCAGAATGGGAATTCCTTGGTTTGCTTGGCATGGCCGCGGAGCTTGATGTAATTTTAGACGCTTTGGTGACAGGCAAGCGATGGCTGATTAGGCGTGAAACAATGCATGATAGACGAATGATAACCGATACAATGGTTTCTTTGGTTGAGGAATGAGCCTGATACACCTGGTCAGAAGGTGGGCCTTTGGAGTTTAGTAGATCTCTAGTAGCGTTAGTAGAGTTTATCGTAGTTAATGATTATTAGCATGGTTAGGTATTGGTAGCATACTTGACCTATCTCAATATCTTGTGGAGAGAGCGATCTAGATTCCATCGAATCGTCGAGGTTTTGAAAAGTAGATCTCACTATAGAAATATCTTGAACAGATTGCTATGAATGGTGTGTATGATTCCGCGCCTCTGCTCTTTTGGCTAGATGAAGCATTTCAGACTTGGCTCAGCCTACAAGTTTCGAACGAGAGAAACTATCGCAGAAAAGTAATTCTACTTGAAAAACGTCTTTTCGTATCGTTTCTCGTGATGCAAATCTCGACTACTATGCTCAAGGATATTTGGTCAAGACTGCATGTACAGACATATTTTGAGACCAAAGGACATCGGTTTAGTTTCAAAAACGCACAAAAACATTCCCAAGATTTTCAGACTTCAATTTATCCCTACATCTAGATTTCAAGAAACATCATTGCCAGAACCCTACGGACTACACCAATGACCCATAATCCAGAAAAGGAAAAGGAAAAAGGAAAGGGGAATGAGGGAACCATTCATCTCATCTGGCCATATCCCCCCCCACTAAATAACACAGGATGCTACAAAAAAAGCAGCTAGCTAGATCGTAATCTTCATATCCTAACTCCGCAGCCTCCACAAGCCAAGAGCCTCTCCTCTCCACCCTCTTCATTCATCGAGGTAAGAGGCCGGGGAAAACAGTGCCTTTGACCGCCGACGATAACCCTCATTCATCATCAAAGATGCTCTCCGCCGCATCCTCCTCGTCATTCTCGTCATTCTCATCATCTACAACATCGTCCCCGCCATATAGACGTTCCTTCCTCAGATAATCCTTAAACCCGCGACTCATCTTCACCACGGACCTCAGATGTTTGTCGGTGACAACGACTTCCTCGCGCCTCTCATCCCTCGCCTCGGCTGCCGCAAGCGCCACGGCCGTCTGCATGGCATTGCGGATCTCGCGGCCGTTCCACTTGAGACTGGCCACCTCGCGGGAGCAGTATGCATACTCGCGCACCCCCGACGAGGCGTGCACCTTCCCGTGCGATTCCCGGTCCAGGCGCTCAAAGTTGTTGGCCCAGATGCTCTCCCTGTCCGAATCGGCGAGGGGCTTGTAGTGCAAAGCGACGTGGATGCGCGACGTGAAGGCCGGGTCAAACGTTTGGACGCGGTTGGTGGTCAGGAAGAGGACGCCTCGGTAGTACTCGAGGGCGCGGAGGAAGATGGACACCAGGCCGTTGCGGGAGAGGTCCTTGGAGTGGCGGCGCTCGAGGTAGACGTCTGCCTCGTCGAGCAGGACGAGCGCGCCGTAGCGCTGGCCGAGGCGCAAAAAGTACGAGAGCTTCGCCTCGACCTGGTACTCGACCGTGGTCAGGTCGCCCGTCGTGATGCTAATCAGGGGCCGGCCCGTCAGCTCGGCGATGGCTTCGGCGGTGCAAGTTTTGCCCACGCCGGGGGAGCCGTGGAGCAGGAAGATACGGCCTTCGCCCTTGTTGCGGACGAAATCGTTGGCCCAGGGGACGATGTCGCCCGTCCCGGCGCCCGAGTTGGAGTACTCTGAAATCAAAGCCCGAATGGTTGTCTTGATCTCCTCATCCAGCACAAGCCACTTGAAAGCCTCGCGGTCGGTCTTGACGGGCGCCAGATCTGCCACGTGGACGTGGGCCCAGCGGCGGTCGCCAACGATGAAGGCGGGGATGAGGGGGGAGAGGGCGATGAAGAAGATGCGGGAGTCGGGCGGCGTATCGACCAAAGGATCGAGGTGCCCGAAGCCTTGGTAGAGAGGTATCTTGGAGGTTGACTCGGCGGCGAGGGCACAAGCTTCGCAGCCGCAACGGGGCTCGAAGTGAGGGAGGTAGTCGAGGTCGAGGGGTTCGCCGTCGTGCCCGTTCCCCATCATGGGCTGGCCGGAGCGATTCACCACACGGGGAGGCGGCGGGGGGCGATTGTGGAACTGGTCTGAGTTGTAGTACTCCTTGCAGTAGCCCTCCGCGTCGACGACAATGCGGCCTGACATGTAGCCCGAGGGAGCGCGGCGGTTGACGCCGTTTATGCTGTTGGTGTCGCTGACCATGCCGCTGTACTCGAGGTAAGTGGGCTTCTTCAGGAGGTCCCAGTACGTCCGGCCCAGCTTGGCCTGCCAGTCGAGGATGGGGAGACCCTGCTGAGCCTCTAGGTTGTTGGGGTAGAAGCTGGCAGGAATGACGGCGAGGGTAGCGATGGGACACTCGCCGTTCCAGGGCTGGACAAGATGCTTGTACATGCATCGAGTGACATGCGGGCCCGTGTATGACATGGACCAGCAGACCACCTCATACGGCCCTGGCGTGCCGTCGGTTTTGATGGATTGCTTGACGTTGCTGATGACGTACGGCGCGTAGCTGTTGTCTTTGCCGGCAAGAACCACCTCGCCGGGCTTTAGCAGCATCCAATAGTTCTCAAAGGTTGCGACCGGCTCGCTCTGGCGGTGGCGCTCCGACTCGTCGCGAATCTGGCTACCCATCGAGTCCTCGAGGAAGTTGAGCAGCAGGTCAATGTGCTTGGTCACTGTCTCGTTGTATTCGGCATCGTGGCACGCCGGTAGGTTGTGCTTGAAGGCCTCGAGCTCCTTGCGGTGATGGACCAGGATCCGGTAGGGGGCGTCGATGGATACTATCTTGCCCACAATGTCTACGTAGGGGTAATACTTCACCACAGCTTGGAGCGTGTTGATGAGATGCTGTGAGTGGATTATCATTTCCGGCGTCTCCACGCGGCTGATGATGCGAGGGCAGCTGATGTCATAATCGGAGTCGTCGGAGTAGTCGTCGTAGTGATTGTAATGCGGATCGCCATACCGGTTGTACCGCGGGCGGAGTCTGACGGGTCGCTGCGTCGTACGTCGGCCCTGCTTCTGAAGCACGGGGACCGTATTCACGCGGGTGACAATCTCGAAGACCGGCCGCTTCTTGTTCTCGTTTTTGGCCTTGTTGCTGTTGTAGGCAGGAATTTCGTCGAAGGGCTCGGAGCTCTTGATGGCTACAGGCAGATGTTAGCACGGGTGTATATATATTTCAGACCAACTCGGCGTCAAGGGTAGGAGCACTTACTGTCAAGAATCTTGCCCCTTCCAGGTCCGAGATACTCAACCACGTAGAGAACATCGGGCACTTCCTCTTCCTCCTCGGCCTGAGCTTGGTCCTTGGACTCGGACTCGGTGGCTTGGTCCTCGGTGAATGCAATTAAATCCTTCGAGGCACTGCGGCTGCGGGAAACGGCCTCGAAGCCGTCCACGGAGCTATCATCATCATCCAAGACTTGGACCGCAGTCCTCGACGGTTTGGCCATCTGAGTAGGTCCAACCATGATTTCTGAGAAGCAGCTGTTGAGAGAGATTACAGGGCAAGATGCAGCGAGCAGCGATGGATGAAACGAGCACGAGATGATCGGCCAAAGAGGAAGAAAAAGTTGAGAAGCCAATAGTCGTTAGGAAGATTGCGACGATCCGAGAAAAGCCCAGTGAAGCGAAGCCGTTGAGATGCTGCCTTTAAACACTCAAACGTGACGGCGATGGCGGCCCTTGACCTCGAGTCAATCGCTGCCTGAAGACCTGATGCACGGCATCATGCACACCAGAAGGCAGCCGTTAGGCAACAAATGGTCATGTCACATTGAATCCCTCAACCCCCCACCAATCCTTGCACTGTGCTCGAAAATCTATACCTCTCCGGTGCAATCTAAAGCGAGAAAGCTGAAAGTTGAGTATCGCTGAAACTTAATTGGTACAAAGCTGGATAACTGGATGCCCTCATTGGTACGATCAATGATGCAAATGCTGTGCCACCCTCTAACTCGACTTCGCCCGGCATGTTAGCCGTGGACCTCCATAAGGCTGCATTAGTAAAAGTGACCATTGAGAGGAATGAAAAGACCCGCTACGGTGAAGAGTCCACTCTTTTCTGGGTTGCCGCAAGAAGCCGAAACCTTTGCATGCCTATGCCGCTCTCTCCAGGTGTTTTCATTGTCGACCATGCAGGCACAGCCTCCATGGGGTTTTCCCAACGGAGCGAGTCTTGAATGTGAGAAGAGGCTGGGTGCGGGGCTAACCAAGCGGTCCAACTTACATAATCCTAACACACATTGCACAGACCAGCCCTCTGGTCTGGCCCGAGACAACGGGCTGGAGGGGGGACCTTTTAGAGAGCCAGGCTGGTGGGGCACCAACCGTGTATGGAGCTATTCCCTGCAGCCCGTTGCCTTCGCTACCGTATTTTTCTCTAACTGCTCTCCGTCACGAGTACGCCCTTTCCCTGACACAACAAGCCTATCCTCTCAAGGAATCCCCATTACTCTTTTACCAATCATGGTGCCAATGGCTCCGGCACGTGATATTATCATTTCGATCCACCCGCAACACGTCGCAAATATTGTCAGCCGCGCCAAGAACCACGAATTCCGCAACTACCTCCTGCCACCTTCAGTAAAACGACTCTGGATCTACGAAACAAGTCCCACATCGGCAGTCAAATATGTCGCGACCATCAGCCATGGCAAGAGGCCGGGCGAGATCCGCGACCCAAATGGCCTGAGAAATGACGAGTTCGACCGTGGTGACCTGGAGGGCCGTGTCAAGTACGGATATGAAATCCGAAAATTGGAGGAACTTATGAGTCCCTATACTCTCAAAGACTTAAAACGAAATGGCTGGCTTAATGGGGCACCACAGAAGTACTGTTTTGTGAAGCCGTCCATGGATGAGGCTCTAGAAGCGGCTCCATTGCGACTGGTGTTTGACTCTACGGCGGCTACGACAGCCAGTCCTCGTAATGACGAGGACGTAGAGCCGCCAGTATCGGATGTGGTAGTCAAAAGCAAGAACTCTGTCTACTAAACTCCAGGGTCAGCGCGATCTTTAATTGGCACCCCGAAGTCGAGAGTGACAAGAACACCTGGCAACAAGCGAAAGATATCGCTGAACCATTGGCTGGAGGCGCAGCCCATGACAAATTAGATTTGCCGCGGCGAGGAAGCTCATCTTCATCTTAAAGCAGGATAGGACTCGTATGGAGGAACACCTGCTGTAATTAGGCCCCCTGGCAACAGTTTCTTTCATTTACCGGTGCAATGGTTTGCTAGACATGCACTATACTTAGATTGGCCATATGGTGTTTAAGAATAGAAATGGCCAGAGTTGCACTGCAGAATTTTGCAAGAATATATGTCATCACGCCATGTTTGGCTCTTCGTAGAAGGGAGATCTCCGGTGATAACTGATGTGCCCGCTTTGCTCTACCCACACCAAATCGGATCCCTCCGTCCGGTTACGCACAACAAATTCATTATTATGATCAAAGAACCCACTCGGCGATAGGTCATAACATTACGCCGTTGTTTCAAGACGACTAACAATACCGGGTATAACTAAGGACCTTCTAGACAGGCGACGCAACGATTGCAACACCGCTGGGGTTAAACCCAATGTTTTCATGCCAAACAGGTCGTGACATCCTAATGAACAACACTGACCGCTATTGGTACCAGCGCAAATGGAAAAGTATCTTCACCAACGAAGCACACAAGATTCTCGTTACTAAGGGACTGTACAATTGTCCCTTTACGCGGAAGTACCGACACGGATTCTCGATTGATGTAAAGAGCGAACTTCGAACGCCGGTCGCAAGCGGTATTATAGCAGTCAAGGTCTCAGGGAGGCGTGGACCTGCTCTTCTGTTCCTCGACTTGCGACGAGGTGTGCTGGGAAGGGTAGGTCTGAGCCATACAGTCAAAGCAGAGGCGAATCATTAGGTGTTGAGGTGCTTTGAGTTTCTGGAAGCTTTCGATGACGAGTGCAGATGGTTGCAACCGGCTGGACCCGTGCTCTGGGTATCTACCATCGACCATATAAAGTATTCAGGTAGTCCACCCCTCTACTATGTCGCCTCAAATTAAATTCCTGTCAAGTTAATGTCTGCTTGAGAATGAAGCGCGATAGCCAGAGCAGCTGTAAGACCGGGGTGTCTGATGCGTCTAACTTGCATTGAGATTTCTTAGCATAGGTCCCAAATATCGCGCGTCGAACTTGTGTCGGTGACATCGTTTCGAGGCCTGCTGTTTGCACCCGCTGCTTGCTGGAGGAGATCGGCAGACGGCAAACTAGTTTCAACTTGGAGTGGGGCACTTGGGCTCGAATTGTGCCTGTTCAAACTTCGCAAGTCCGATTTCCCCGCAGTCGGAAACCCAAAGTCGGATCTCGGCGTCCCCGCATCGGACTTTGCAAATCGCGGGCAGCCAAAACTTAACGCTAAGGGTTCACCTACGACGTCATTTCTTACAAATTAGATATTTGGTAATTCTACCTGACTCGGCTTCATCCTCCTACCCTTCATACATGGTTTTCACAAATTTACCAAGGAACCCATCTACAGAAAAACTCCTGTCCGGCGCAGTTGAGACTGTTGGCGCCCATTCCACTTGAGCTATCCATAGAGCTATCACTCAGTCAGATCTTCGTAGCAGAATCAGCAGAAAACGGCAGGGAAAATAACCCAAACCCAAGGTCTCAGTCATGGCATCTCGGACGATCCTCATCATCGGCGGTCACGGCAAGATCGCCCAGCTCCTAACCCCGCTTCTCCTGCAGCGGTCCTGGAATGTCACGAGCCTCATCCGTTCCGAGGACCAGGTTGATGCCATTCGGAAGCTCGGGGAAGGCTCTGGGGTTGAAGGGAAGCTGTCCGTCTTGGTGCAAAGTCTAGCTGACGTGAGGGGTCCGGATCAGGCTCAGAGCATTTTGGACCAGGTTAATCCCGACACCGTCGTGTGGACTGCCGGTCAGTTTTTTTCTCGCGTTGGCGGTCGGCAAGAATCTGGCTAATATGTTTTGCCTGCAGGAGCCGGCGGGAAGTACGGACCTGAGCTTGTAAGTCAAAGAGAGTAGAAAAACATTACCGTGACCAAAGACTCCCCACTACTCGATTCCTTCCCCCCGCTCCACGCTTTCCAGTAAAACATTCTTGGAATTTGATTGAGCTGAGATACGTAACTCGTAGACATATGCCATCGATCGCGACGCCGCGCAGCACTTCGTCTCCGCAGCGGTCCGGCTGACCAAAATCAAGCGCTTCATCCTCGTCTCGTACATCGGTTCGCGACGCAAGCCCGCGCCGTGGTGGACGGAGGCGTCGGTGGAGCGCTTCTATTCAGGGAACAAGGCCCTGGCGACCTACTACCAGGCCAAGCTGCCGCCAGATGAGCTTCTCTACAGATTGTCAAGGACTGCGTCCGTGACCGAGGACGTCGACCGCGGGTTTGCGGGTATCGTGCTACGACCCGCCACGCTGACTATGGAGCCGGCGGGAGGGGTCGATTTGGGCAAAACGCAGTCCGGGAAGGTGTCGAGGGATGCGGTGGCGAAGACCATCGTGGAGCTGGCGGAGGTAGAAAGGGTGGGGAGCGTGTGGCTGGATATGCTTGACGGGGATGAAGAGATCGGAGAGGCGGTTCGGAGAGTGGTGAGTGACAAGGTTGATGCGGCGGAAGGGGATGACATCTACATGTCCTAGACCAGATGAATTCAGGCTTCGGTGTATCTCGGATTTTTGGAGGACATCTCGGTGATGGCTTGACCGTGCATCAACTCGTGGATACGGCGTTTGCTAATGCTGCACTTCGCGTTTTCAGAACCGAACATACCGCGGAAGAAAGAAGCTATTTTAAGTGCGCACGGCGATTTGAGTTCAGATGATTGAGAGCCGGGTGCTAACGGATTGATGCCGGCGTTGGCTTTACACTACCTTACAGTCCGGATCCGGGATATAATGAAAGATAAAGGGTCCCAAAACTTGCTGGCCACGGAAATGCCACTGACACTGTCACCTTCTCACCTGACGACATGATGTTGGCGACGGCAATTGTATGTTGACTAAGCGGTCAGTGGGTGATTGCCCAATGAGGTGCAAAAGCGCATCTGTGTCCAGATCCTTCTGGTTCAAAAAGAAGCAACAATGCCCGTCGGGCCCGCTCTACCTTATCAAGTAAAGTCAATTCGTCATCACTCTTCTTTACAACTACGCTTAACCCTCAAGCATCGGCAATTACTCCCTTCACTCGACTAATGGAAGGCACTGAAGCGTCACGTTGCTTGCTTCATGAAGCATAATAGCCATATTCAATCAATATGGCAAGGCGAATGATAGTTGGCCGTCAATTGGCCTGCACGGTGTGCACTAAGGCCTTCTTTAATTTCCGCGATATGGAGAGACACGAGAGCCTGCACTCGCTCGAGGAGGTGTTTGTGTGCAATGGCGATCTCAAGGCTGGCGGGCAGTGGGGCTGTGGAAGACGTTTCGCCGGATCTGATGATCTTGGCAGGCATTTTAGGTCGGGGGCTGGGTCGATCTGCATCAAGCCGTTACTCGACGAGGAAATAGGGGAAGCCAAGAGCCGGTGGGAGAATCAGTGCGAGCAGCAGACAGGGGCGGCTGTTGAACAAGCCGATCAATTGCTTACTCAAGGTCCCACCGATAGTTGTTTGGCCAAATCTGTGTCGTTGATCCCAAACGTGGGAATGCCTAATTCAAACCAGCTTCAAAGCCAAAGCCCACCAGAGATACCTCAAATACCACACGCTGCTGCTACCACGAGAATCTCCAGCAGTGCGGGGGATATCGGCCTGCGCCGCGTCCGACTTCACAATGCTGGGCTAGTAGACGAAAGTGACTGTCACCATCTGAAGTTCCCGAGGGGCCAGACGCAAACGAGCTTACAACCTGCGGCCCTTCCGACCATCTGTATCACTGGGCCATCATCACCGACCCCGTCAAATATTAGTTCACAGGAAGACTCCCTGGCCCATTCCGCTTCTTTGCACGCGGTTAGCAAAGGAAAATACTGCCAAGAATTAAACTTCGACGAATGGCAGTATAGAACGCTGGAAGATTTTCCGTTCACAGATTCGGGATATGAATCTGGATTGCAACCTGAGTTAAACTTCAACGCGCCTGAAAATTTTCGAGATGTTGAACAAAAAGATTTTGCTTCCTCGTTTTCCGCGACGTGCAGGAGCGAAGCAGAAGCGCGGACGACATACTCGGCTGCGACAACTGTGGTGCCCAATATCGCCCAAAGGTGCATTTTGGAAGTATGCCAGGACATCTATAACAAAGCTGGGCGCCATGTGAGCGACGAAAACTGGGGGTTTGTCTCAAACGCCATTCCCGACCTCATTAAGGCATTCGCAATCAAGCTCGGAAGCGGCCCCGAGAACGGCCAGAATCGACGAATGATGTATTTTGTTCACAAGCACCACCAGTACGTTCTCCTCTTTATATTTAATACTTGTGCATGAGTTCTCCTTAAATAACTGATGACGAATAGGAAAATCACGATACAGTTACGGCTCATGTTCCGTTATGAAAGGGATGAGAGTCCGGAGCTGGTTGGGCGGTCATCAGGTGGCATGTCCCTCCGTGACAAGATGGGCATGTGGGGTAGGAAACTGGGGCAGGATGACCTCGAGGCTGACAAATCTGATCTCTTCGAGGGAGTCGAAGACGATGATGACGATTTTGGGCATCACGACCTTTCAAAATATAGCGAGACTATCGTGACCAGCGCCGCATACAAATGGCTAGTCGACAAGCTTGTAAAGGAGTCCTCGTTCCACTGGGACACCTCACAACCGCGCATTATGGTGGAAAGAATCAAACAACAAATTATGGCTAAGCTTCCCCAAGGGAAAATAAGCGGGAGAAAAGAGCCCAACACCTACACCGTATCATTTCGCCTTCCACTACGACCCCTCCAACTTCGGATCCAAGAAGAGAAGCTTTCTAGGTGGGGCGGAGGATCAAAACAGCAGATCTTCGATTTCGTTGTCCTTGCCGGCTCCTCTTGGGACCATATCCAAGCAACCACCGTGAAAGACTATTTTTATCAGACGTGGGCTAACAACGGGGAAGTATTGTCAAGCATACAGGACGTAATGGATGGCATGTCCAGGTCTATTTGTAGTAAGACTCCTTTGCCGACCATATGCTATGAATCGCAACTTAACACATCAGCAGTTTTACAACTTGACAAGACTAGGATCGACATCATTCTGGATGAATTTGCACTGGTTTTAACTGTCGTCGGACCTTCTCACTCAATTGCAGAGTGTGGCGAGCAGTTAGCCTGGCTGGGGGCAGCTCTGCAGCCATCTCGCTCCTGTAATGCCCTTTACAGTACCCCGTACCTTACCCCAGGTGTGAGCGAGGATCCGAATCAGTACCATTGGGCAATCGGCTTTGACAACGAAGAGCGGGATACTTCCCTAATGCCAATAATACATTTGGGAGACGGGCTCGCTCGGCCAGTGATCGCCTGCGGATTCCCGACACATCGTCGCCCAGATACCTGTCCGGGCATTGAAGTATCCCCAAGGATACTATTTGGCCTGTTAGGAACACCGGAATTGGAGCTTGCAAATGGAACTGTTCTTCTTCAAGGACCTAACTGTGCATTAAAGCTAGTCAAGCGCACGAACGGTGTGCTCCTCTGGCATGTTCATGACCCTCTCGAAGCCGCCTGTTCTTGTAGCCTTCGACTTTCGTTTATCAGAAATATCGTCGACCTCCGGTCATACCGTCACATCTTGGAGCCATGTATCGGTGCTGAAGGTGCTGGTAGCAGCCATTCAGTAGCTGACACTTCCCACTGTTTGCGAGAGAAACTGCATTTTCCCGGAGGCGCGATGGAGGAGTCCACACCTGCGGGGACATGTGATGCAGTAACTATTTCCCGAGAGTCATCTCTTGACTCTGACATGCTTTCGATATCGGACGGATCAGAAAATGCATGCATTACGGCAAGTCACGAAACTACCTTATCCCCAATCTTCAACACTGTACTCCGCCGCCTTCTCTCAGAATATCGAAGTGATTTCCCACTCAGATTGGCCACGATAAATATGGACATCTATGGGGTCCCTGGCTTTGTCACGCGGGGCGGCGATGACTGCACTCCGACTCATGATACTACGCCTCTGAGAACGACTAGTTCATCAAGCTCGGCCCAAAAAAACAATGCACCATCTCGAAAGAGGGGCCGCATTGAAGACAACAGCGACGAAAATGACGCCGATGGCGTTATGCCACCGCCAAAGATTGCAAGGGTAGGCCAGCGTGAAAGGCGCCTGAGATTGCTTGCCTGCCCATTCTGGAAGCACGACTTTGCCAAACATGGTAGCTGCTCTAGGAACAAAATGGACAAGATCTCGCGCATCAAGCAACATATCACCAGAAAGCATACCCCTAGCTTCTACTGCGAATGCTGCTTGGTAGTTTTTCAGGATGCGGCGAGCCACACAAGACATGTCAGACACGAGTCTTGTACCTGGGACCCGTCGATAAAACTAGACGGCATTTCGCACCAGCAACAAAGGGAGCTCACCAGGAAGTCCAAACATACTATCTCCGAATCAGAACAGTGGTTTGCCATCTGGGACATCTTATTCCCGGGTCAACCACGGCCAGCCTCCGCTTACATGGATCCAGACCTGTCAGAAGATCTTTGCCGCTTCAGGGAGTTTGCGCAAAATCACGGGTCTCAAGTACTTCTAGATGTGCTGCAAGCTAGTGGAATCCCGGTCTTGTCAGAGGAGGCTATCGGATCGGATCTGCAGAAACTTCTCAATCTAGGGCTCGATCGACTGCACGAGGAATGGTTGTTGACGCACGCTTCCCAACACTATTCAACGAGCTCTAGCTCTGGGACCAGCCAGCGAATTCGGCATGATGCACCGTCTAGCTCACTGGCAGATAGCGGCGTGTCGTGTACCGCTAGTCAGACGCGGTCGTATGGAGAGAACGCCGAAAGCCTTCTCTCGAATTCTCCGAGGCCGTTTCCCTTCCACACCCAAAATCCTACGCCGAGCGAGCAGGCCGCTATTCCGCGCCAAATAATAGCAAGTGCGACTTCCGTGACCGCTGATGACCCATCGTTATCAGGTCGCGGGGAAATCCAGAGGCAAGCAACCATGGACAGGGATCGTGGCGACTTTGGCGCCTTGGATTCCATATCAGACCTCTTAAATGACGTCGAATGGATGGATACTCCTTTCGAGGAAGCAGACTTCGATGACCTCTGGAAGGATATAGGAGATGTGCCTGAATCGTTTGTGTAAATGTTCCTGGAAAAGTTGGTTAAACCGGGGCATCCAGGGTAAAGTTCTTGTGGGAAAGTCGTATATGCCATCGGCATTGTTGCGACTCGTGCTGGGCTCATTAAGCTTGTAACATGGCCACTTTGTTGCATGTATGATATATGCAGTATATGTGTAGCGCATGTGGTAGGTGGTGTTGGGAGAAAGTGGTTGGAGACATCGTAGGGTAGCCTACATTGCCTGAAGTCATTTGGATCGTTTGATGCAAAATTGTGCCTCATCACGAGCCGAATATCCCGCGCAGGGGAAGGCCGAAGCGGGCAACTCAGTGCCCCCTCGTGCTCGTTTAGGCCACGGTAGACTCATCCTTTAGCATCCTGCTTAAAATATAATTCATTCCATGTTACATTACAATGGCTTTAGTGTACACTAGCAAGCGTCGTTGCCAAAAGGAAACATATGCCATCACTCGAGAAGCAGGAATAGCCACTCAGAAACGCGCGATGTGGAAGGGAGCTTGTTCTAATAGAGACCAAATAATCGGCGCGAAAAATGATAGACATTAAAGAGAAGAAAACTGAAAGTAAGAATCCTTCAAATCAATCGTCTTTATACACGGTGCCTTCCCACTCAGGTCAATCCACTTCAGCGTGAGACCTCCATCCGCGCCGGCCCACAAAGCCAAGGCAGCCCCGTCGTGCGGCATCCCCAGAGCCATCGCCTCCTGCTGCGGCTTCAGCTTGGCCCTCTCGGCCGAAAAGTCGGCCAGCTCCTGCACCTGGCCGTTTCGGATGTCGAGCGTGTAGATCTTGTGTCGCCCGCTCTTGAACACGATCTGTCCCGACGGCGCCTGCGCCGCGCAGTCGATGCGGTGCTCGGTCAGATCGATATGCTTGTTGCGGCTGTCCTTGCCCATCGTGAGGATGGAGGCGTACGACTTGGAGACGACGGCGCTCAGAAACACGCGGGAATTCTTGACCTCGGATTGGTCCAGTCCGTAAGTGATGCCGGAAAGCCCCGAGTCGCCTCCGTATCCCTAGGCAGAGAAACGGTGTAACTGGTTAGAGAGCCGTTCCTCGGGTTGAGGCGATACTACGAGAAACTTACAAGACTTAGCCAGACTGGCTCCAACTCCACTTCCGACCGTGCCTCTTTAGCGAAGCAGTCCCAGATTCGGACGTATACTGGCCGCTTGTACGAATTCATGTATTCTTGGGTGGCAGCAACCAGCTTCCTGGAATCTACTGAGAAGGCCAGCCTTTGGATTCGTCGACTCTCTTGAGGGTATTCCGACGCCGTAGAGTGAGAAGGTAAGCTTGCAGTGAGGTAGAGAGCGCCGTGCATGGCTGAGTACAGCTGCACCACGCTGCCGCAAGCTAGGGCAATCTTGCTATCGTCTCGCGAGACAGCGAGTGCCGATGGCACTGCGCTCATGTCGCCCACCAAAACCTCTGCGCGGTGACCCAATTGGTCAAACCAGAGTAGCTTAAGAGTCTTCCCTTCATAGATGAGGGCGGCGACACTCACCGTGCCGCCCTCTACTAGCCGAATGCTGACTTTGCTCCCGTCTACGCCTGGGGACATGGGAGTCTGGAGATCGAGCTTCTCTCCTGTCCATTGATTCGACGGCCAGTGGAGCCTTGTGATGAAGGCGCAGTTCCTCCTTGTCCAGAGGAGAATACTGGTCCCAGAGGATGAAAAACGAAAGTCGATATCAGACGGGATTGATGGCAACGTGTCTGCCTGTTCCCTGTTCGAGGAAAATGTCAGCTTAGAGAAGAAGCGCGATTTCTTCCCGCCGGATGCCCTAGATGCTCCGGAGATACTCCCCGTCGTAGCCGTGTTGTGCCGTTGGCTCGTGGCGACAGGGTGGGTGAGAACTTCGGGATATTCCGAGGTCGGAGTTGGCGCCGAATACACCGGAGCGGGAGATGTAGACGATGGTGGTGGTGGCGGGGACGGCGACCGTGCAAGAGGGGAGAAAGCCTTCGGCGATAGCTGAGGTTCTACTACCTCCAGATCTGAATGGAATGCATTCGGCCTGCCTGTTGGTGACGGCAGGGGCTGAACTATAGGATCAACGGTGAGTAACGGCCCAGCGACCCCCAATGATCTGTTTAGGGATTGGTCGGGCGATTTAGTTGTGTGCGGAGAGGCTGATCGAAATTCGGTTGGGACTGGCGAAGACTCGAGATCACCTGATTTTGGTTTGGCGTTGATAGGCAAGCCATGTCGGGATGTATGGGCTGTGATCGCTGCTGGAGCTGCTGACAGAACCAGCGGAGTTGGAGCGTTATTCTGGCTTCTGTATGGGTGGAAGTCGTATCCGAAGTTCGGTTTTAGTTGCTCTCTCGTATTGAACTGTGCCTCCGTCCCAAAGATTCTGGCATTTGAAGAACTGGCTGCGACCACTTGCCCGGCAGCACTTAATACTTGCCGAGAAGGGTCCGGGTATGCGCGGACGTGCGGACCAGGTGAGCTTGAAAGAGGACTAATACTGACTGAACTGGTCGCCCAAGATTCGTGGGTCATGACATCTGGTGGCACTACAAGCGAGCCTTTTCGACTGGTGTCTCGTGATTGGGGTACTGGGGATCCAACAGGCTTCCGAGGAACTGGTGGCGGAGATGATGACACTGGAATGGCTGACGTTATCGACTCGGCGGTGGACGTTTGCCTCATCGCGGTTAGTGGTAACGGGCCAGGAGATTTGTTGACGGCCAGAATTCTAAATTGGGTGGGTTGGATTGGGGGAACCGGCAGCTCCTCCGCGGCCGCTTGAACCGGCGCCTCGTCGCGTTTGCTGAGGGCGGACTCTCGGTGAAACTGCGCTCTGATTGCAGCATCACGAGCTGATAGGAATTTCAGAAAGTCGACAAGCTCTGCCTTGATGCTCCGCTTTAGACGGTCCGAAACCGCCAGATGATCAAAAGGCTGATCAAAAGCGTCAGCATCAAAAGCGGCGAGAGACAAGAATCCGGGCTGGAAAACCTACTGATATTTCGGACGGCTTTTGGATGAAAGCAAGGGATCTTCGGAAGTGTTCCAGTATTATTCCGGCGCTTGGAAATTCACTTGCAGACTGCTCAAGGCCAGATATTCTAGTCAAGAGCTCTGCTGAAGCCTCTCCACACGTTCTTCCTCTTTGAAGATGCGGCTCCTGGGCGCGGTCGATCGGGTAGTGAGAGGCAACAAGTATGCTGGCCGCCACAACGTCGAGCATGACCCAAAAGCCCTCCACCCAGTTAACCTCACTTATTTCTCCTAAAATAGAGCAGATGCTCTCCCTCGCGCTGCGAATCGAGGATAATCTAGCCGCAGCCGACATGGGGTCCCGATAAAAGGGGGTCTTGAGAGGATCTTAGCCACGTCCCCCGCATGAGTACAGAGATTAGGAAAGTTGGGTATACTCACACGATCGGACGAATAGCTGCTCTGGCTAAACCTGTGGCAGGCAGCGAAGTGAATATTTGATTGTCCATCGTGGTCTTGTATCTCGTCGAGCGTTTCTGGAACGAGATGCCGAAAAACGAGATGCTCAATTGGCAGCAGTGCATCGTAGGACTCCCAGCCACGGCAGAGATGCTCAGATTTTTGGCGCAGGAGATCTTCTTGTTCGAAAGTCAATGACTCTCCATACATGCAAAGAGCGCGGAAGCTACACAAGAAAGTTTCCAACACTAGTGCACGGCAAAGATTGTAATCTGCCTTTCCCATGCCCGGGGAGTCAGGAGACTCTAGGTTGCCACCGAGGTGCAAAATGTAAATTGTGGTTTCGAAAGCACACTTCCTGCCGCATACCGATATGCCCGTGTCGGAATTCTCTGGTTCAAAGGCGAGTCTCGTCTGGTGCAGGCGCTGGATGTCGAAGACGATCTTGATTCGGAGCAGGAGCTGTCTGGCGCGTCGAGGAGTCCAACGATGCGACGTCGCACCGGTACCGACCAACTCTAAATTCGACGAGCCAATGATTTCGGCGACTAGGCTCGCAATATCCTGTCGACTTTGAAGCTGGGCATTCAAGGCCGGAACAATTCTCGTCTCGCCTGCCATCTCCTCACCGGCCCAGCTAGCGACAACCGAGTACTGCCTAGGAGGCGAGTGAAGGGCTTGCGGGATCATAGGCGACCATGCCGGAATGCAGAATGCGAGGACTCATACGAGAGAACAGATAAAGTAAAGAAGACATGAAAAAGTGTTGATATGGAGCTTCTGGTCCGCCGCTTACGGAGCGCAGGTGGCAGGACCAGTCTCCTATGCTCCAAACGCTTCCGCTCGTACTTCTACCTTCATATTCTGCGTGCCTGAGTGAGATCAGTCTACAAACCAGACTCCCTGATTGCCCGTAGCCTAATCCTAGGCCCAATTTGGAAACAAGAAAAGGCGCAATTTTGGCGTCGCCCTTCACTTCTCACCAAATTAGGTGCGTGCTGCGACAACGGCCAACGTTCAATGTAGGCCTGTCATTTCAAAGCCTCACCGTTGCCGCCAATATCACCCTAGAAAACACGCATGTTATTGACAATAATCCTGCGACGTGCGGTGTAGCTGCAGGCGCCAGAAACGCCGCGAAGTGCCATAGTACCGTATTGAACACGCGACCAGAGAACCAGGCTGGCAAGAGGTTTGACGGTCGAGAGACCAAGGAATGGAACAGCTGGCAACAACAAAACGATTGCAGTTCCGGAAATTCTTCTTTGATGTAAAATGAAATGAAAAATCGCTCTGCTGCACAATATTTTTCTGGCAGTTTTCGCAGTTAAAACAAAGTAGAGCCCTGAAGTTTGAGTAGTGGCGGTCGATAAGTCATACCACTGGTGTGTGTCCCGACCCGAGACGCAGCCTTGCGAACTGTAGCTTGGCAGCGCCACGACCTGCCAGCAAATTTGCCTTTGCTTGGCATTGACCGACAGGGTGTGCTTTCCGAAATGTTTTCATCCTACTGTGGTGCGTGACATGATCTGGGAAGTGCTCAAATGCGTAATGGCCGAGCCATTTGGCTTCTCTTGCGGGCTAGACATCTCCCACAACAGAGTCGACGGGCCACACCAAGTTTAGTTGCTGCATCTTTTAAACTCTGGGGTTGCGTGGCGCTTTACTAGTTCTGGGCTAAGTCGAGAAGCACGCCAACGACCGACTGCTGTCATTGCTACCGACGACTCATTGAAGCTTGGCAGCGAGGCCCTTTTGACCACCATGCCTTCCTCTCCGTGCAGGCTCCGCCCAGGCCCACACATTGCGCGTTCATTTTCACTTTCTTCCCAATTTTGAATGCTGCTTCTCTCTTTTCCATCTCTTCCTCTTCATTTCATGTCGTTTTTTCTTTCTCGTCACTCGTCTCCACACGCAATCGAGTTCTATCGCAAAGTTCCCCATTGCGACTCGCGATGGATCAGCCCTACCCGGTAACGAACCGGTCGGTTTCCCCCTTGGAGGAACCGGAGGAAAAAAGATGGCAAAGAGGGCCGTCGGATACTGCGTCGATCAACACCAATGCTCCTCAAACAGAGCTGAGGCAGACACTGAAGGAGCGCCATGTGAACATGATTGGGTTCTCGATGGTGCTTGGGGTGTAAGTTTTTATGGCCAACAGTGACTGTTCTTATTGGGTTCTGACCAGAGAATCTCGGTTAGGGGCCTCTTCCTTTCTTCGGGAAAAGCTATCTTTATTGCCGGACCCGGTGCGGCGGTGATTGCGTACCTTCTCATGTCAACCCTTATGTGGTAGGTTTGCCGCGTCTATCGCTGGCGAGTTTGTCCGAAAACTAAGTAAGAAAAGGTCTGTCAATGCTAGCATGGGTGAGATGACGGCGCTTTATCCTGTCAAAGGCCCTATATTCGAGTTCCCCAGACGCTTTATAGACGAGTCTGTAGGGTACGCGACGGCTTGGATGCTATGGTACGACTCCAGCAACCTTATTCAATCGGTAGCCCTGCCTAATCCCGCCCAACAGGTTTACTTATGTTTGTATTGTTGTTGCTGAACTGCTGGCAATCACTCAAATCTTCAAATTTGAAATATCCCCAGAATATCTTCGCGACAACCAATACCCTGATGCGACAGTCTCTTGGCCTGCCGGTATCCACACGAATTCTGGCGTCTGGGTCGGTCTCTTCCTGCTTCTCACCCTCCTCATCAACTTGCTTCCCGTCAAAATCTACGGTCGCATTGAGTACGTGGTTGGCTGTATCAAGATATCGTTCTTGGTTAGCCTCATCATGATCAACATCATTCTCAACATCCGCCAGCGTTACCACGATAGTCGGTTTTGGACATACGAAGAGCCGTGGGGCTTCAGCTCCCAGAACATGACCATCCGAGAAGGCGCAGAGGGACAAGAAGACCTCGTCTACACCGGCACCACGGGCCGTTTCCTAGCCTTTTGGGCTTGCATGACAACCTCCTTCTTCTCACTCATGGGCTGGGAAGTCATCCTCGTCACCGCCCCTGAGAACCGCGACCTCCAGCGAGAGGAGACAATCAAGATCTCGACGCGGAAAATTGCCCTCCGCGTCATCATCCTCTACGCCCTCGCCGTGTTTTCCGTCGGCCTGAACGTCCCGTATACCGACCCGCTCATTCTCAACTACAGTATCAACGGCGTCGGCGGGGGACGGAGCAGCGCCTTCGTTCTGGCCGCCATTCGGGAACGCGTCCCTTCCCTGCCGCATTTCCTCAACGGTTTCTTCATCTTTTCGGCCTTCGCCACCGGCGCCAACTGTCTGTACGCAGCATCTAGGATCCTGCATGCCATTTCTAGCTTGCACGATGCATGGCCTCGCTGGGGATGGGTGGAGGCGATCCGATCTAGGCTGGAGAGGACCCGAGTTGGTGTTCCAATGAACGCCGTGTTGCTGAGCTGGCTCGTCGGCTTCCTTGCGTTTCTCTCAACTGGAGACGGGCCGGCCATTGTAAGTAAAACTTTTCAAAAGAAATAGACGTGGAATAGCAGGTGGCTTAACATGGGAAACTTCCCACTAACCTTGTTCGCTCTAGACGCTTGGAAGAATCATCGACACATCGTCCGAATCGCTTCTTATTGTCTACGTCGTAAATTGCATAACTTATTTGAAGTTCTTCAAGGAGTAAGATTTCCATTTCTTGACCCTTTGAGTTATATTCCTGTTTTGTAACCGCATATTGAATCCTCTCCTTCGTTTTGCTTTCTCATACTAACACAAACCTCTCTCCACAGGATCAATGCCGCAACGGCCGGTGAGCGCGACGAGGAGCTAAGGCTCACCCCTGCCATGCGATCCCACTACAAACGGTCCGGGAGACGCTACCCCTACCGCTCTCACCTACAGTGGCTACGAGCCGCATACGGCCTTCTATTCTGCACAGTGTTCATTGTCTTCCAAGGTTGGAGGACTTTGATCTCGCCCGTCAGCGGCAATGACTTTGTGGCCGCTTACATCAGCGTGAGTTACAATACCCCCCTTTCGACTCGAAAATCTTCGAGTGAGCTAACAAGAGCATGTCTTTCACACCCACAGGTGCCAGTGTTCGTCGCTCTGAGCGTAGCATACTTCCTCAGCACCCGGGGCTTCAACCCATCCAAATGGCACGTTCGAGCCATCGGCTTCACAGGCCTCGAGGCTATTGGCCCCATCGTAGTGGCGGATCCCAACTCGCGAGATCCGTGCAAAGTCTGCCACCAGAGACACAGGCGCGGGGTGCTGGTGCTACCCAAGGAGAAAGGGGCGGCGCCGCAGAAGGCGAAGGCGGTGCTGGAGTGGATATGGGCTTGGCTCAAGTAGTAGTAGGACAAGTAATTTCAGTGTTGAGATAGATTGGACAAAGGACAAGGGTACGGATAGAGAGATTTTTTTTTAACTCTTAATTGTAATAGCCAGTAATATATTATTATTGATAGTTGCTAACAGGAAATCAATATATTGCCTACTAGCCAAAGACCTCCTTTCAATATTGAAAGCCTTTCCTGTCCTTATTCTCCAAGCAGCCGATGAAAAAGAAGACAACATTGATAACCCATTTGCTACCTATCATCCGAATCTCCTGTATCTCTAACAGGTGCAGCAATGAAACAGAGATTAATGTTTCAAGCCAGGTTTTCAACAATCAACACCTCTTCGAGGAGTGTGTGAACATATGGTTATGCTCAGTTTCACACTAAGATGATCTATCCTGTACGAAGAATATTTTTGTATGTTTGCTGGCGTTGACTAGCAATGGCCGTCCCAAGCTATGTGATACACGACTAAGGGTCTCGACCATCCTACTCTAGGCTGACTCCCCTTACCACCATCTTGAATGGTGTTCTCAGCAGAGTAACAGAGCTACGTCAAATACAACAGTACTGGTGGTTCTTGCAGATGAAATTACGGAGGCCAGCGGCTTACTTGATTTTCCGCTGGGGCGGTCCAGTATTCGCCAAGATCTCTGCGCTCGCGTGCAGATTTGCGGACTTTGGTCGCGGTTTGGAACGAGAAAGTCGCCGAGATCGGTGGAGCAGGCACGTCGACGGTACGGACCGGCGTAGCCGGTAGTAGCATCATTTTTTGGATCGGAGGTGGTGGGAGAGTCTGGAGGCAATTGCGTTGACTGACGGACTTGTGATTCACCGCTAGGTTCCCTCCTCGTGCTGGGATTACACCGCATGTTGCGCCAGCAGGTTTACCGCGATTTTGGGTGAGGGGGACACGATAATAGGGTTAATAATTTGCAATCCGCGTCCTCCGAAACGACGCAAGAGCGTCAACCGCGTCGCACACCATTACACGCGGGACGCGGACGGACGCGGATGGACATCTACCGTTTCTTGTATTCCTTGATTTTGGCTACTTGTAATCATGTACATTTCTAGAACGTGGCCACGGCAGGATTGGTCGTCTTACATGTCTCCAGCCAGTCGGCCAATTTCCAATACAGCGAGAGCTCTCAGTATCGTCCGCGCTCAACTTCAAATCCAAGCCCCTCCAAAGTTTCGGACCCGAGGAGACGGAACTCGTCCAAATCTGGGTCATGTGGCCCTGATTTTCTTTTGGGAGGGGAATCAAATTCCTTCTTACTCTCTGAATAGAGCACGTAATCGCCAAGTACGCTTCCACGTCAATACACTCGGTGGGATCTAGCTTGGTCTCTTCCTCGTATAGGAGCTTAAGTTGCCAGTCGATATCGATGATAGCGACAGGGGAGTCTCAAATCCGGAAGACATGGCACTTTTATCCGTTAAGATATCATCCATGGTGTTGACAAAGCTTTCGGTACAACGATCAGGGGTCCGATTCGGCGATGTCGAGGCGGACCTTCTGGCGCAGACATCCCCTATTTCTGTGGGCCGTTGCAAGCCCCAGCTCGGAACTTCCAAGATAGCGATGAAGACGCAGAAGGAAAGGGGGAGTAGGGAGAATACATAAATCACTTTTATAATTTCACAAGTCCTTTAGAAGGAGAAAGAACGGTACTTATAACTTAGCTTCCACGACCCCCTTCTCAAGCTCCACGACTTGAGCCACACCCACTAGAATCTTTGCAGGTCCTTCCCCCCAAAACATTCACCGGACCAATCTCAGGTAGCCAGTGCACTGAGCGAGATATCTGCGCAAGTATGAATACTTGCGCACAGCCATATTTGATTCGGAATTTTTTCAGCTTCATACCAGCCATCAGGAAATCCATAGGAAGGACTGAATATTTGAAATACCAAGGGGGTTATGTTCGACCGAACACGAGTACTGTTTTGGAAGAGTCTCTGACGCTCTGATCCATTCGTCCGTGCACTTTGCCCATTCGCGTAGCTTATTCCTCTATCCCCCCACTCGAGTTCTGAGCTGAACGGGAAGCTCTAAGCCAGCTCCAGTAGCTACGTCATATTATCATATCTTCCTGGGGGCGTACGCATGTATTCCCTCCCTCCCATAGACCCCTGAAATAGTTACGGAGACGTTCGGTCTACCTACCCCAGTTTTTTTTTTTTGCAAGTGTTGTTACCATCCAAGTAGATGAATCCGGTACATTTAACGAGTCATTGGTCAGGATGGATGCTACCATCCCCAGATTCCTTCTTTCGCGCGTTGACCTCTCTCTTACAGTTAGTTATGCAAGGCGCTATGATATTAGCTTATTTTAGTAGCACTCAATCCTAAGTGATTAATTTCGCACCACCCTTCAGATTTTGGCCATATAGACGGCTAAAATAATTGGTTTCCAAGATAAGAGAGGGGATGCTAGTCCGGGACCATGAAATCCACCGGGCCGCCGACCACAAAAGACTTGGCATATACGAGAGGGATGTAGCGGGCCTTGCTGGAGGGTAAAGCATTTGGTCTCTTGGTGAACAGTATGATTTATACTCCAGTTCTGTGTGCTAAGATCGTTTTCATAGGGAAGACACCGTCACAGACGATAAGAGCGCTTGGGGGATGGGCCTGAAGACGGAGAGTGAAAATAAGAAACACATCTGTACACTCACACACAGAGAAAAATGGAGGAACTACTGGTGCGCCGTGGTGTGCCGAATACTGAAAACCAGACTTCCACCTCTTCCTTACTTACCGTTGACCTCTGGAGTTACCTCACTCGTCCGCGTCCTTACCGCCAACTCTAACAAACACACTACATCTAAGCAATTATGACATTGAATAAAGCAGCATGCAACATTCGCGGGGCATAAAGTACCGTGAATAGTTCTGCATACCTCGAGTTAGTCGAGATATGCACAAAGAAGCTGCAAACCCTGCAGAGTAAAAGCCATCGTTTGTGGACCCAGGATTTTTTCGTTAGCGGACGAGGTGGCCCTTAGTGAATTCTATCGTTGGCGTTGGATCGGTTAGCGATTGTTTATATGCTTTCTCCCTCCACTTTTTGTATGGAATAAGTGGGACAATCGAATATCCAGGTAACAGCAAGGAAAGCGATAAACAGAAGAGCAAATCACCAATGTTCCACATGTAGCGATGAAATACAGCAAGCGAATGCCAGGAATCGGGTTTGGAAACTGCGTTATCGAAGCAAGCTAATTGTTACAAATTGAGAGACACGTCTGAAAAATATCTCCCTCGCGCAATTTTGACAGGGGTGTCGGCGGATAGTTTAGACATATTGTGAATTTGGTAGCTTTGCGAAGAAAGCGGCACTAGGGACGCGTATGCCTAGGGGTCTAGGACTGACGAGAGGCGTTAGTACGGTGGATTCGATGAATACGGGCAGAGGCAGACTGTGTTAGTCCAGAGGTAGTTGAGGGTGCTCCAAAATTATTACGTAAATCAGATAACCGGATAGTTAGTTAAGTTAGTTGGAACTGGCAAAATTTGATACCATAGATGGCTCGGCTTATGTAACAGAAGGTATAATATGTCGGTTTCAGCAGTATTTCGACTTCAAGAACTTTCTCGAATCGGGTAGAATCTTTATAGAACTATATAGCGTTCTGCTTCCCTTGAACCCTCCTTTGCAGGGTTATAACATTATTATAGCGGAGTTTTTTGCTGAGGACTCTCTTCACTACTTTTCTCTCTTCCATTCTTTAATTCTCGAGCCTCTCGATATAGCTTCTCGGCGTCGCCGTATTTTCCTTGGCTTTCAGCACCGACGCAAGGTTATTTATGCTCGTAAGCGTAGAAGGATGCTCCTCGCCTAGTACCGTCTTCCTTATTTCTAGAGCCTCCCGGTTTAGCTTCTCGGCATCGTCGTATTTTCCTTGGCTCCCAAGCACCGACGAAGGTTGTTCATGCTCGTAAGCGTATTGGGATGCTCCTCACCTAGTACCGTCTTCGATATTTCTAGAACTTCTCGGTATAGCTTCTCGGCATCGTCGTATTTTCCTTGGCTCTTAAGCACCAACGCAAGGTTGTTCATGCTCGTAAGCGTATTGAGATGCTCCTCGCCTAGTACCGTCTTCGATATTTCTAGTGTTTCCCGGTGTAGCTTCTCGGCATCGTCGTATTTTCCTTGGCTCCCAAGCACCAACGCAAGGTTGTTCATGCTCGTAAGCGTATTGGGATGCTCCTCGCCTAGTACCTTCTTCGATATTTCTAGTGTTTCCCGGTGTAGCTTCTCGGCATCGTCGTATTTTCCTTGGCTCTCAAGCACCGACGCAAGGTTGTTCATGCTCGTAAGCGTACTGGGATGCTCCTCACCTAGTACCTTCTTCGATATTTCTAAAGCTTCCCGGTGTAGCTTCTCGGCATCATCGTATTTTCCTTGGCTCTCAAGCACCGACGCAAGGTTGTTCATACTCGTAAGCGTATTGGGATGCTCCTCACCTAGTACCTTCTTCGATATTTCTAAAGCTTCCCGGTGTAGCTTCTCGGCATCGTCGTATATTCCTTGGCTCTCAAGCACCAACGCAAGGTTGTTCATGCTCGTAAGCGTAGAGGGATGCTCCTCGCCTAGTACCTTCTTCGATAACTGCCATTCCTCCCGGTGTAGCTTCTCGGCATCGTCGTATTTTCCTTGCCTCTCAAGCACCGACGCAAGGTTGTTCATGCTCGTAAGCGTAGAGGGATGCTCCTCGCCTAGTGCCGTCTTCGATAACTGCCATTCCTCCCGGTGTAGCTTCTCGGCATCGTCGTATTTTCCTTGCCTCTCAAGCACCGACGCAAGGTTGTTCATGCTCGTAAGCGTAGAGGGATGCTCCTCGCCTAGTACCGTCTTCCTTATTTCTAGAGCCTCCCGGTGTAGCTTCCCGGCATCGTCGTATTTTCCTTGGCTCTCAAGCACCGACGCAAGGTTGTTCATGCTCGTAAGCGTATTGGGATGCTCCTCGCCCAGTACCTGCTTCCTTGCTACCAAAGCTTTTCGGCCCATATATTCAGCCATTTTGTAATTCCCTATCGTATCCATATATAGAGCTGAATTTGCTAGGAGTCGGGCCCAGGATTCAAGCTCATCATCTGGTGGCGTTTCCTGCACCAGGGGCTCGATATGAGGATATAGAACCTGGCAGACAGTCCAACTTTCAAAATAACCCGGGGGGAAGTTATCCGAGATAGTTTCCAGAAAGATTCGTTTCCAAGTAGAAATCTCGCCAGATGAAGATAGCCAAACCTTTATGCAAAGCTGCACTAGGGAATGCATTTCCCATGCCCCGAGCTGTGCCGCATGGGATACTAGCGAGTAGCCACAGAGAATATCTAGGTCTTCATGCAAGTCGGTATCCTCGCTATACGCTTGAAGAATGAACTCTGGGATTTCATGCGGACTAAAAAAACTCATAAAGGACAGTAGCTTGGCGGCAGATGGCCGGTCGGCGCGGATCTGTCCGAAGGTAATATTCCAGGTGGTAACGACAGCATTCGACGCGCTATCGTCGCGGCGAAGGTCGCCAACGTCTTTGCTTAGAAGAACGCTCCCCTTTTGTTGACTCTTCCGGAATTCGTCAAGGTAAGCGGCAATTGTCATGCGGTAGGGACGGCGGTTGATGTAGGCGGCAGCCTGGGAGATGGCGAGAGGCAGGAAATCAAGGGCCCGGAGCAGATCCGGCATGCCGGCTTCATTGCCTAGATATGCAAGCTTGTTCCGGAAGAGTTCTGTGGCCTGGTTCCCGTTCATAACGGGAACTCGGAAGATATTCTTGTGGGACCCGACCAGGTGCTCGGCGGCATCAATGCTTCGCGATGTGATGAGAATCTTTCCGTTCGGGGTCTTAGGCAGGAACAAGGCGAGTGGCGGGGCACTTGGTGGAGATTCATCAGAGATGCCGGTTGGTACTAGTATCCCATCCACTTGCGCCGATGTTATGCCGCGGCCTGGACATCTTGATTTAGCATAGAATGTGCCTACATCGTCGGCATTGTCGAGGATGATTAGCCAGTTCCCGTTCCGTTCATTGCTAAGCCAGTCCCTGACCAGACTCAGCACGTCGATGTTTGGGTCGTTTAGGCCCGGGAGCTGCAGCGTCCGCGCTATGGTCCGGTACGCCTCCTCGAAGCGCGGGCGGGTGCTGGCATAAACCCAAAAGACGCGGGTATCGGGATATGACTGCCGGATTTGATGCGCGTAATGTATAGCGATCTGGGATTTGCTTGGATATATGAGCACTGCATCGTATATGTGTATTAGATCGCTACGCTTACCCAACACCGCCTAAGCCAACAAGAGCAATGCGGTCGGCAGTCCCGTCTAGCTTCTCTCGTATCCATGATATGATATCGGGACGGTTCACGAAGTCGGTATCGACGCCGAACGGTAGGGTCGAGCAGGGAGTAGACGGCACATAGCTTCCAAAAATTGCCATCTTCATGTCGTCCATCTTCTGATCGAGATTGAGAATAAGGGCCCTGGAGAGTCAGCTTTAACGGACGCAGCGGGAGTCGGGTAAACTTACGCCTGGTCGACATTAAGAGCCAGCGATATTGCATTCTTCTGTCGCTCGAGACTCGCGATAATGCCGTCGACGTCTTTGCTCTTCAGCGGCCACTTCAAAGAGCGAACGCCGAGACGGCTCATGGCCTTACGCCCCGTTCCAGGCTCCAGCCGCTTGCCCAAACGCTCGAATTGCGCGGAGCAGTCCTGGACGGCGTCGCAAAGACTCCTCGAGATCGCGAGCCTACTGCCATGAGGGCCATCGAGAAGCCCGCGAAGGTTCTGGAGGGTTTTCTTCAGGCTAGTGGACTCGTGCTGGAGGCGAGATATGTCGTCTTTGGCATTACTGACAGTGAGGGCGTAACGGGAGCACACAGTGACGATCTTGGTAGAGAGATCAATCACGGCGACGACGCTCGCGGCCAACTCAAGCCCCGACATGGTGGGACGAGATGAAGGCAAGGTGCCTATGGGAAAGGAACGGAGTGTGTTGAAGCTGAGTGACAAGCATGGCGGGAGGCGCAGCCTTGTGAGGGGCACCAGGCTAACAAGGGTGTGGCAGCGAACAAGTTCAATTGCGGTTCGGCGCGGTTCGGAACGGGCCGTCACATCAACCCTTGGCATTTGAAGCGCCAGACAGCTCGACGACGGACGATGGTAAGCAAAATATGGCCCACGACTCCAAAACATGGTAGCGCCTTATGTTCCTGATTCAACCTTCGCGCCCGTTGTGGCCGATGAACCCAAGTCTGTGCCTTGGTTGTCACAGAGCCATACATCTTTGCCAGGTCCAGCATCGTCGGCATGGTGGATTGGATATTCTCTTCCACCACTGTCGCTTGCGAAAAGACAATGTTCAATGCCGATCCGATAGAGTATGGTCGACCTACTTGCTCACTTGATGGAGGACGCGGGTATTAGCGGTCCTATTTAGGCCAGAGCGCATCGGCCGGCGTCGAGACCTCAACTGCTGACCCATCACGCGACACTCTTGGAAAGCCAAGCTAGAAAATAACTAGACCGGAGTGCAATACCATCATACCTTCGACCAACAGCTAGAACAACGAAAGTGATATTATGTCAAAGCAAGTCACCTATATATAAGTGCAGCCCCATAAGGCCTCAGTGTTCGTTCTTAGATCGCATTGATACTCAGAGAACTGGTCGCGTTGGCTACTCATTAACGAAGAACCAACCCATGTCGTTACTAGGGTAGGGCCAGAAAGAGAAATTTCTTTCCTGACCGATCTCGGTGCTTTAGTGTACTCAGCATTACCGGCACTCGAACTGCAAGCGTCGATTGAAGCTTTGTCCCTCCACACTCACCAGCATGAACACCTTGCTTTGCAGGGTGGCTCGAGCATCTCTCTCTCCCTAATTAGTTACAGCCATGGTTCGTGCAGACCCGCCAACAGCTATTAGGCTGCTATTCGCCTAGTCTTAGCCACTACGTCAGCCTTCCCCTCCCACACAGTTTCCTCACTCCAAGAATGGGCAGTTATCATAAAGCACGATGTCAATGGTTTTATATCAAAATTTTATCCGCTTTATAAACCCGTACGAAGATTGTCATAGCTCGGCCCTACAATCTCCGCTGCAACGTCGAGGATCTGGACTATTCGTTCATGCCCCCGTTTAATACCGCCGGCACCGCTCGTTCTTGCTAACTGGCTGTTCGGACTACTACCCCTGCCTCTAATGTCGGGTGTCGAGCGCGAGATAGCTTGCTCTGTATTATTATCCAGTACCCGCCAAGTCCCGACATCGACCTGAACTATCCAGCCTCGAGCTCGACCATTGGTGGCCAATCTCCGCCCTTTCCGTTTGGCGCCCCCTATTTCGAGTCTCAGCGTGATGGCATTTGACAGAAGTGAATTCGGCCGCCGCATTGTGGTTCGTCTGTATTATTTGCTGCCAGAGCACGCTCGGCAGTTGCTGAGAGGCTTGACGATACTACATTCGAAGAGCAGCTCCAGTGTGGTCTCCAGTTCCATTTCAACTTGGCTGCTTTGCCGGGGAGGAGACTTCGCTCAAGCAATGCATGACCAGATGTTGATGTGCGGGTCCCAAGATATGAATTGGCTGGTCCTCCACTCTCTCGAAGAAGCCGACCATTCCTTCTCTCTCGACGTCCGCGATAAACAGTCCGTAGCATGCGCCAGAAAATATCGTTGCGTACATCGTATTTATGATTCTAAAGAAACACGCTCGGATCAAAGTCCCGGTGCTTCTACTACTAAGATCGCGACAACCCAGCGGAGTTCGATCGTCCCACTGCCGCATAAGGCATCGCGCGCAAAACTTTTCTACAAGGCAGGATACAGAAAGTGATAACTTTGCTTTCATTACTCGGATAAAGGGTCAGACGTCGGCAGAAAGGAAAAGCATAGGAGGGTCCTCTCGGGCAACAAATTCGCGCAGCGAGTCTGAACTGCCGAAGTATATCTGTCTAATGTCTTAGTTCGAAGTCTACCATATCATTTGCAGCCCGGTAAAGCGGAGACCCTCAACCAACCTTATTTCTTAGTCAACGAGGCTTTCAATCTCTGGCAGATCCGAGTACAGAATATCACCCATCGTCACAAACCGTCCCCTCGCTACCTTCTCCAGCCGACAGATGTCCTTCTTTCACAGGTTTACTCCAGAGCTTGGTAGACGCTAATCATGGTCTCTGGGATGGAATCGTCGACAAAGCCTTCGTTCCAAGTAAAATAGAGATGATCTAATAGATCGGAATCCGAACTAGGCCCTAGATTAGTGAACGGCCTCGAAGGAATGATCGGGTCTAGTCGACTAGTCGTTGATTGTCAATAGTCTTTTGAGGTAGTCTGTTAACTGTTCGCGGGTAGAGTGTAGCTGTTTCTAGCTCGAGGTCGGGCTTCTGGAGGCTAACCAAACGTTTGGCGTGCAGCCGCGAAGTGGTGATAACGTTGGAGCAATTCAAGACACGCGCAAGAAAGCTAGAAGCCCAATGGCGTCTGACTGGGGCACTCAGTAGAGATAGGCTTGTGCAAGCAGCGAGTGGATGCTCAGCGAGAGCTGCACGTATCCTCACGTACAGCATTCTCGATCTGAAGACTCCGAGATTGAGTTTCATCCGCACCACCTCTGGCGGCGCTAGCACCGGCTTCACGATCACATCATGATTTCAGAACGAACGGCCTGTTTTCCTAGGTCGCCCCACCAGCGACTCACCAAAGAGCGGCCACCACTTGTCCGTTACCCGTCCGGGCAGCAACCTCGTGGCGAAGCTTGTTCAGCCCAGCTCCCTTTCGCATCTCATAATCTAGTGATGGCACCATTCAAGGCTTATGCGTATCGTAGTTCCCAGCTCACATACCGTAAGCTTTGGCAGAGTTTCCTCTGCGCTCAATAAAGCCGCCGTTCTGACAGCTGTGCATGTAGCCGTTGCTTCAAATTGTTGACTGTGGTTTGTTGTATAGTTGCTGTAGTTTGCATGCACGCATCTAAAGACAATATGTGCTCCGTCATACCAGCCAATATTCACAAGTCTTCACACCATATCGTCCTACTAACCTAACCTGCGAGCGCTTGATTCTAGACACCTACAGCAGTCAAGGCTAATATCGTACAAGAAGCACGGTTGAATCGCAGTCACGCATAATTTGTACATCCTTCTACCAAAGAGATCCGTAACTATGGCGATACTATGAGTGACCGGTTTTCTTAAGCTAAATCCAGTACAGATGCAACACTAATTATTAGGACGAGCGATGCTATGTGTAAGCCCGAGTTGCGAGAAAGGATATCGTTCCACCCACCGTAGGCATGTCTAATCTCATGGATGTTTCGGTGTGAAGGTCCGGTGCCGTTGGGTTACATTCGCTACAACAGCCTTGTCTTGGTGAAAGGTCTGCCGCCAAACAGAGCCCACCACATCGATACGGTAAGCTCGGTCTTATCCTTAACCTCGCGCAACGTGCTCACGGTATCTTTGTTTGCGTGTATACTGCTCCCCTGTTCAATACTTCTTCTCTACCGATATGATCTTTCCTCGAGAACTTCACGCTTGCATTTCGCTTTGCAAAAACGGCTCAACGAAGAACCAAGGAACCTATCTTTGGGCAACCATATCGACGGGAGGTGAACAAATGGGAACATATTGATCCAAGCATCGACGCCCTGCCCGAGCCCGGCGCGCTCCGCCGACTGTGAAAGGGAGAAGAGATGACAAGCGCAATGGATACGCGACAACATGCCGCAGGCAGTGGCGCAAGCCAGCCAGCCTTGCCTCTTCATCCGCAAAGCTCAGTCTCCCAGGCCAAAAAAACAACGCTTGTCGCAGGCTCGGATGGATGAAGAGCTCATCGGATCTCGATGGTAGTGATCAGTACTGGCTGTACCGAAGATGGCTGTTGCATGTTGACGCGGCATCCGCACGCCAGTCCTCACCAGTCCTCGCCAGTTCTTCCGGCCTCCAGCACATCTCCCGACACCTCGATCAATTCTTTCGCATCTTTGCGATCCAGCAAAGCCCTTATGACGTCAGCGCTCAACACCACCCACGATTGGTACTCAGGTTCGCACTCACCGAAACTTGAAACAACACCGAGTGGAATATGTGTCTAGCGCGGGAAAGTCTGTGCCGACAGACCCGCCAGGTGAAACGCGATCTTCTCTTAATTGCATTGCTGCTGTCCCCTTTCCAAGGGGGAGATCGTGCATGTTTGGCTGCCAGCTTGTCGATCCTGCCTTGGTGGGAAGGAGAGTCCCTTGTCTGGTGTTGCAATAGTCGAGTCGGAAAGGAACGAATTGGGTTTGGCAGCCATTCGGGAGAGTGAAATTCTTGAGGAATTTCGGTGCAAGAGTATCATCAAATGTTCAGGTCATGTGAAAATTTCGAGAATTCTGTGTCAACTTTCTTCTGTTTGAAATTGTACCCACGAAACGCTCTCGTTGGGGAAAATCACTTTCCCTGCCACGCTCCAAAATCGATGTCATCAGAATTACCACCTAAAAGTGGTAAAGTCATGACAACAGTATATGATCAAAAGTGCGATATATCGCTTCATCTATGCTGTAAATATTTCGTCTTGCAGCGTCCATCCACCCTCACATGCATTGTCTGTCCATATACACACACAACTCTCAAAGGCTTTCTCCCACCGATCCATAGGCAAAGAACTTCGGTCTTTCCTGCTCTTCCTGCAATCCAACCACCAGCCAACCTCCAAGGCGAAATATCCCACATTGCCCCGATCAGGGAGAAAACCTCGCCCAATCCGTGGCCTTCCTTGTCGAGGAACCCAATATCGACATTTCCCGCAACTTCCAGGGAATCGCATTTCTCTGTACGTACTACCAACCTCCCTGGTAGATTTCTGCGCGTATTGTTTCCTCGTTTGAACATAAAACATGGTGCTTTGTGCAAGGAACGAGGTACCTGCAAATGGAACAAGGACGTTTGAGACAAGATGAGAAGAAAAAAGAGATGTTGGACGGCTTGCAATATGTACATCTAGAAATGTTCCTTCCAGAAACGGAAGAGGACCTCACGGACGGTTGCGGCCTTGCAGGCTTTCTTGATATTGCGTGCTGAAAATTTGTCAGTACATGGGACGTGGACAGAAACGAGGCAATGAACTTACCAGCTGATGATGGGCCGCAGAAGTAAACACCGACTGTTGTACGCATGCTTCCTTCCAGGCCGTTGAGGTAGGTCCGATCGAGGATACCGTCACGCATGGTGGTGAAGAGCTTGCCAAAGTTGGGGCGACCAAAGTTGGTGCGCGACTTGAGTTCGGTGAGAGGGTCGATATCGGAGCCAACCGAGTTGAGAACAATGTTCTGGGTGGTATCCATGTCAAGCTTCTGGGTGAGATAGGTGTGGATCTTGAGGAACTCAACGCCGTTGCCACCGGGAATGCGGGCGGCATCATTGGACTGGGATTCAAGGGACGAAAGCAGAGTCTGGAACCACTCGAAAGAGCCGGTATCTTTGCACACCCAAATGAATTCCACACGTCGGAGACGGGTCGGCGGGTTCGGCCCATTGCGCTGATGCCAAATGTTCTTCAAAATCGACGCCCAAGGCGTGACACCGATCCCGGTACCAATAAGAACAGCAATTTCGTTGTTGAACACGTCCTCAGCCGGGGCACCGTACGGGCCGTCAATTCGGAGGGTCGGCATCTTCTGGCCGTTCTGGAGAGCCACCTCGTACATGCCAAGGGGGTCAACACCCTCATAAAGCTTCGACTGAGCAGATCCAGCACCAACGGCATCACCAAGAGCGCGGGTGAAGTCGCCGACTTGACGGACATGGACCGACACGTACGGATCGAATGGACACGAGGTAATGGTGAAAGGGTGCCACTGGTACTTCGAAACCCCCGGGACTTGGAGGAAGAGCCACTGGCCAGCTTTGTAGTTGAACGTGGGTTTCGAGAACTGGATTTCGACGACATCTATGTTTTGTTAGGGACTGTCTATTCACACTTCGTCTCAAACTTGTCATGTGCTTACCGTATGGGTGGCGGACGACACGGGTGATCTTAGTCTCGCGGCGAGCCCTGATTTCACGGTAGAGTCGCTCGATGAGGTACAGACCACCTGTCCACAGCTCCCACCTCCAGCCGAGATAACCAATACAGTGGTCCCAGTATTCCTTGCCCGCGAGAGGCGAGATCGGGTCGGCTGTGTCCCGGACGAAGCAGCCCACGGTGTGGGTGTAAAGACCGAGGAGGAAAGGGATGAAGAGGTGGTGCGTATACCAGAAAGTCTCGAACGATTGCTGTCGGATTTTGTGGTGAGCCGTCGTGTACATGAGCAACATGCAGAGCAACATAATGTGGCCCGTCACACCGCCGGCCTGCTTGTAGTGGATGTCAAGAGCATTGCCCGGTCGAAGCTGAGTCCGCTCGACGTTGTAGAAGCTATTCGCCATTAGCACATGGAAAATTTCTATCATTCGCCAAAACTTACTTGACATAGTGAGCAGTTGTGTGGCAGATAGCGAAGAACAACATGGCATAGGCAAGTTGTCTGTGGAACCACAGGTTCTCATCCAGAGGCAGCCACTTAATCTTCGGGCGAATCCATCGCATGATGGTTCGGCAAACCGGTAGCAATATGAGCATGCCATCGAAACTGAGGACCAAACCAGCACCTCGAGATATCCACACC
>Ga0247774_1000055_pt1 | contig 50096 bp, 25 predicted proteins | sample UWRJL001104B6_FD_179933 | JGI IMG/M metagenome (GOLD analysis project Ga0247774, IMG submission 179933) | Plant litter microbial communities from Arlington Agricultural Research Station in Wisconsin, United States - UWRJ-L001-104B-6 | ecosystem: Environmental > Terrestrial > Plant litter >...
CCTCTACGGCGGCAGCGAGTACCCGATGCAGCCCATGGCGCAACAATACGGCCCAAGCATCGCACCGCCGCCTTCCGAGTATGCGGCCCCTCCTCACCACCCTGCCGGCGGCGTCTCCGTGACCGAGACGGGGCCCCTCCTCCGTGAGCGCGAGCACGAACGCGAGCCCAGCAAGCGCGAAATCTCGACGGTGCGCAAGATACGCATTATCCGACTTGTCTTCAAGGCAATCGCGACGCTCTTCTCCCTGGCCACGTCGGGGCTCGAAATCAACACCTACGTTGATTATTGGAACACGCGAAATGTGGAGGGCCGGTGGCCCGAAAACCCTTTCACGGCCCCGATGCAGCTCGTTATGGGCGTTGCCGTCATGGGGTTTTTGTTCGACGCGTGCGTGCTCCTGGCGCACCTGTTCCGTGCCAAGTGGGCCGTCGTGATCGCCACGGGCGCGACATGGATTCTGGGCTTTGCCAAGGTTGCTGGCTTCCTCGTCACGATCATTTCGGTCCGGGCCGAATACAGCTACGGCATCGAGGTCGGCGTTCAAAAAGATTTGTGGAGCTATACCTGCTCGAAGGAAAAGAGCAGTCGGTACCAGTACTATGACCAGGATCTAACGAGCTGCCAGATGCAGGTGAGTTTCTTCCCGTCATCCGCTAGTCATGAGACGTAGACAAGCCTACTAAGCCTCATTTTGTTCCCTTTGCGCAGAACTGGGCCTGGTACATCTCTATTGGCAACATTTGCGTCGAGGCTCTTGCCTTTATTATTGACAAGGTCCTGCTCCTCAAGTTAGGTGGGACCATGGCCAAGATTGTGTTCACCAAGGTGTTGGGGAGGAAACGCCACTACTGATGCCTTGGGATTCACAAAAGCTGAAATGGGATGCTTTGTGGGGGCGAGGAAATCGTGCGATTGGCGTTCATGGACAACATAGTCGAGAAAGAGAGTTTCTTGTAGATGAATACTAATATGAATCAACTATAGTTATTGATTCGACTGCTTCCAAATCTCGTCACCGCGTCCGGAGTTCCGGTAACCTGTGAAAAATGAAGCCATCGCCGCGCTCCACATGTGCAGCTTTTGGTGTCTGTCTTACCTAGCAAACCGGCATTCATCCGCTAATATGGCACGAAGCGATGCGTTGTGTTGCATACTTACGTAGAAGGTGAAATGTCGATGCTCCCGTTCTTGGCAATCATCCAAGGACGCCACCACGAAGCTAAATTTTTCAGCACGTCGACGCTAAAGCTGCCCGTCTCACATCCAGCCAGCCAAACGCATCTCACGCAGTGGCAAGTTGCTGCAGCTTATCACACTGGACAGGCCGCTTCAGTTCAGCCATTCACGCCGCATTTTGTAATAGAACATCGTTTCAGACAGTTTTAATTCGTTTCTCGCGCTTCTCTACGCATTTTCTTCTTGCGCCAGCTATATATGTGAGGCCCTGACCGACTCGATTAGGGGGTTGTTGGAACCACTGACCCGCTGTAAGAAGAGGGGGGGGGGGGGGGGGGGCGTTGTGCATGATGTCGCCCCCTGGCGCCATTTTCCGGCGTCTAGTCCGTGCCAGGACCCACAGGCCGGAGTGGAAAGCAACCCCAGACTCCCAAGTCCGGATCTCGACCGAATAGAAGAACGGCACGACGGTGCTGGAGGTCCACAATTTCGGTCCGGATACGAGCACATCTCCATTGTCTTGAGTCCTTTACCACCCCCGTAATTGTGAAAACGTCACAAAAATTTTGAACGAATATTGGAAGTATCTATTGTGATCGGGATTGTTTTAGGCAGTTGAATCAGGTCGGTTTATTATGATTACCAAACATTATCTCAAGGACTGTATAAGTGAATCGTGTAGTGACGATTGTGGCCGCTGAACCATGCATTATTGTCCTTTCCGCCATGCCGATACCGCCCATTACTAAAATGCAAGAACTCCGGTGCTTTGCAATCCTGTTCTACCTATAAGTGGCCCAATCTCCAAAATCAAATGAACCAGAGCGCCACAGATGCATCGGTCAATATTGAGTCTCCCCATTGAGCCTCCCACCCCAAAGCTCCGTGCAAGAACCCAGGAATATGCTCAGAGACTCAAGTGATAGCTTAGTAGCCCTTCTTGTAGTCCTTGTCCTGCTTCTTGTCATCGTTGTAGTCCTTCTTGTCGTTGTTGTAGTCCTTCTTGTCGCCGTACTCGGGCTTGGCGGCGTATGTGGGCGTGCACTTGGCATAGTCTGTAGTGGTGTAGGTCGTGTAGACCTTCTCCGTCTCGTACTTCTTCTGCGTCTCGTAGACGACCGAAGTGGTGTAGGCCGTGGCAGTAGTGTAGGCTGTGGTGTAGTAGGTCGAGGTGACCGGCACGGTCGTGTACTTAGTATCATACTTGGTGCTGGTGACGTAGGTGGGCACGGTCGTGTACTTGGTATCGTACTTGATGCTGGTGACATAGGTGGGCACGGTTGTGTAGGCGGTGGAGTAATAGGTCGATGTCACGGGGACGGTCGTGTAGGCCGTCTCGTACTTTGTCTGGGTCTCGTACTTCGTCTGAGTCTCGTATTTGGGCTCATACTTGCCCTTGTCGTAGCCACTGCCATTGCCACCGTAGGTGGGAGTAGCGAGGGCCGAAACGGCAAAGAGAGAGACGATGGCGAAGAGCTGCATGTTGGATGATCGGTATGGAAGAAAGAGGAAGATCTTTAGGCGCGTTCTTGGTGAAAGAATGAGATGGAAGAGCGAATGAAGAACGTTGCTGGAGAATGAGCTTGAAGAGGCTGTTTGTTTGACTAATGTGTGATGGATGATGATAAAAACAGGAACTCATATCGACGGGAAGCTCAAGATTTATACTTGGAATGTTGCGATGATAATCCCGGAAGACATTCATCGACTCACAACCAAGCGAGGCTGTGCCGTGCGCTTGATGGAAGCATGTTTTCTTCCAGGATTCTCGATATTGACGGCAGCTGGCCAAAGCTTGTGCTAACAATCCTGGTTAACCATGATGGGGGCTAATTTTCTCGGCAGCTTAGTTTTCGGTGACATTTTTCGCATCCACTAAAGCGTAAGAATAGCCGGTAAGGCTGTGCCCACAAGTGTCCGGGGGGAAGTATCTTTCAAAGTGGACGGAGTCAAGCCGTGGGGGCATTGTTCATCGTCGTTGGATGGAGAGGACCGCGTTCGGCGTAGGCTACGCAATACTACGCAAAAAATCCTTTGGTGCTGCTACTATGAAAAATATGGTTCGTATTGTTCATGGGAGGAAGAAGGATTTCTCCCGCTCGACGTGGAGTAGGATACTATGCGTTTACGGCATATCGTAGCGTCGGCCGGCAGGCGGGAAGGCGTAGATCCATGTCCACGTCCAAATCTCACTCCGAAAAAAATATGGAGGCAGCGCCGCAGCGTGCCAATCCCCGGATCCCAGAGCTGGGAAGCTCCCAAGCTTGGGAGCTTGGGCAATTTGTTGTCTGACGTAATGTACAACTGGCGCTTCCTTTGTCCAGCCTCTCTAGCTGAGAATTTCTGCTCTTCCTTTCAAACGCCTACTTTCCATGCAGCCTCACCTGGCCAGGCAACGAATGGATGTGCAGCGAGGCAGCGCCTCGCAGCGAATTGCCAAGCTCTGCACCACTCCCGCAGGCTTATCGGGCATTTTCTTGTCTTTCCAATGGAAACGACTGGAGGCTCCCCTCAGCGTATGCTGGATCCCAGCCCTGTGGACCCAGCCTATTGGAGACCCTGGTTGGTTTTTTTTACCGGGTCGCCAGTGCCAAAAATAACTGCACCACGCGTTTGCTGTACATTCAACCAGCCCACCTGTGTTGTCGATTTGTTCCACGGAATTTGTTTCGACTCGCAAAGGTTGGGATGCAGAAGCCGCAATGCGAAGATTTGGCTCTTTTCCCCACTTCCGGGCTCAAACCTCAGATTTGCAGCTCGGCCTAATTCAATTGATCGGTACGCCGCTTGCCTTCCCGGCCAGACGCTCCGCCTGCCCGACAGTGCAAATTGTATAGGGTTCAGGAAGAGCTGACGATCCTTCCGCATCCTCTTGTACTCCTGCCACCTCAACAAGTTGGCTTGCCAACTGGATGAAAAACCCCACGAAAACCCCACGAAACCACGTGCTGGTACTTGTAAGCTCTTTCACGGGATGTAACGGTCTTCTCCGCCGGACATCTGCAGTAGATTCCTCCTGCTCTCATCTCCTGCTCTCATCTCCTGCTGTCATCTCCAGGCGGCGGACTGACGGCTTAAAATATCGTGGCCAGCCCTAACGGATGGCGATCAAATTCGTGTGGGAAGTTCAAAATCTACCATTCCTATAAGCTAAGAGAACAATCGTATTTTGTCTCCCACATACTATGAAGATTCCTGCAAACCCTTTGGCTGATTATGCATGGGTGAGATTTCTTCTGTCTTTCGAAGGAGTCTGGATCAACACGCTAGCGGGCAGTCGACCCCGCATCGACAGCCGCGCCGCACGCCAACTACCTATTTGATCCTGCCGATCCTTTTGACAGCATAGCCACGAAGTGACAACACCGAGGCTCCTCTAGGTCGCAAAAACCCGGGTCTGCCGGAAAAAGCCGACCCTTATCTTATCGAGCAGCGGCCTCATAGCCCAGGTCTCGTGGCTGTCGTTCTTTTGTAGTCCGGGTTTCTTTGAAGTCGGGAGTCGCTCAGTCGGCAGATTTTGCGACGCTCGTTGGAGCTGTCGATCCCGGAAAGTTTCTTGTGCACTCCGCCCTGCCATTTTTAGAGCACCGCCAACCAACTTGGCGGAATCTTCTCCAATCAGAGGTCAGGGGATGTGTGAGTATGGAAGATACTGCAGCTTTGAGCTTTCGAAGGCGCGCTCTTAAGCCACCCCTCTTCCTGTTCAGCTACCAGCACAATCCTCTTTCTGATGACAGGCCGTCTCATTCCATGTCCACCAGCACCACACCAGCCCTTTTGGTGAAATCCTCTGGGCCCGAAGAGACAATCCCAAGCCTGCTACCTCTCAAACTCCGACCGATTCAACTATAACATGTTCGTGAAGCTCAAAATTTCAGAGTAGAGCTTCTTGCACTGTCAACTGCCCTATCTGGAAGATTACGAATACCCATTCCCGACGGCGCAGCTAACACCTACACACCCAGTCAAGAATAACCTACGTAACCCAACAGAAAGAAGATATTCCCATGGAAAACTGGCCCATAAGACACAGATTGTTATCCTCTGCTCGTGTGGAATATATAGCATGGACCTCCGAATCTGGTTGCTTATGGTCCGGCGTAGCTCCCCACGGTACAAGCACGACAGGCTCGCCTTTCCGATATTCCAAGTTTTCTCTTTTTCAAGTCGGAGCAGATGGAGTGCTGACCATGTCTGGTTGCCTCACTCAGAGAGCCGGAGAGGCTGCAGTCTGACACAGACTCTCCACAAATAGGTGCCGCCAGGCTGGCTACTCGAAGAAAATATGATCCAATATGCTGAAGTAACAGCCCAAATTCCTGCCTAATTCGAAGGGAAACATTGGAACCCGATACTCATCGAAGTCAGGGATATGAGAGGAGATATCGCATTCACGACCCAGCCTCAATATGGTGCAGTTTGTATTTGGCCCCGTCTCATCTTCTTTTTGCGTTTCAGCTCTCCGTTTTGGTGTATTCATCTTTTACTTCCCTTTGCTTATATCTCCTTGCTCTTGCCCCGTATTAAACCGCAGTCGGCGTTTTATCATCATCGGATCCCGCGGAGTAACTCTAATAGCCCACTGGTGGTTCGCCCTCTTCTGGGCTTAAATAGTTTGTTTCGGCCTCAGATTGTCCAAGCTGAAATGTCAGGTTCTCTCCACTCGCGAGTTCCTCGCCGGTAGGTGCTGGGAGGCGCCGAAACGGAGACTGTGGGACCAGGGCCGACCGCAGTCGCGAGGCGCTCTTATTGGCTGCCCCATCCCGATCAGCTGGCTCGTGCGACAACCTCGTTCCCATGTACGAAAACGGCTAACAATATGCCCCTTTTTTATTCCGCGGCTACTGTGGATCTCGCTCCCATCTGCAAAGTTCCTACCTATCAACGACGCCTGGCCCCCTGGTCTCTGCGGTAAGTTGATGGTATGTTGCGGCAAACAGTTCGCTCCTGGTCCTCTTTCGGGAGTTCGAAGTCGCCGAAAGCGAGGTGATTCGTTAACGTCAAGACTTGTGGCACTGCAATAAAATACTTGCTAGGTGTACTACAAGGTGCAGGACAAGACCTGGATTTCGCCGCTTAGATTCCCCGTGAGATGTGGACCTGCAGTCTGTTAAAAAGAGTGATCAACCTAGGGAATGTCGTAATTTCACTACTCTCCCCCAAACACATCGCGACATCCTTATGTGCCCCCTAGAACCGCATTTCGACACGGAAATCTCTCATGATGCCATTGCCGGACACCAACACGATCTACGTCATCACGAATAATGACGCAGAAAACGCCTCGGTCCTGGGCGTCTCGACCGATTTATCGACCCTCGAGATGGTTCCCAGCAACAACATCGGCACTAACCAGCAGTGGTTCGTCCGTGTTATCAACCAGCTGCCTTTCTATCGACTGCATAACGTCGCTTCGGGAAATCAAAGATCCGTGGACATTATAAACGGCGGCGAGGCCGACAACAGCACTGGCGTTCGCATGTTTGACTCGGGCGAATACACGGGCCAGCGGTGGCAGTTTGACGCTGAGGACGACGAGAGCTTGAGGCTCTGGAACAATTACACCGGCAACGACAGGTACCTGGACGTAGACCAGGTCACGTTGGAGCTGTTCATGGCTGCGAAAGGGATTGATTCGGGTGCTCAGAATTGGGTTTTCATTCCGGCAGATGATTTTACGGCAGCGAAAGCGACAAGTGGCTCAAGTGCTAGTGGAACGTCGAAATCAGAATCCAGTGGCGCCTCTGGTGGTAGGATTTCAACCGGGGCCATTGCTGGGATTGCAGTCGGAATTGGAACTGTCGTGATTGGTGTTTTGGTCGGGCTGTTCATCCTGCGCCGGCGGAGACTCACCCGTGCCCAGGAGGCAAGGCAATTTGTTCCAGAAACACCGATGCAAGGGGTTCCTCCGCGAGGCTCCTCCGTTATCTCTCCTCGGACCGCAGAATACTGCCACCCGAAAGAACCCGGTTTCGCGCCCTACGAGATGCCGGACGACCGGAAATCTAACCTATTCACACAACCCGCCAGACCTCCCATTAGCCCCGCGGTTGAACTACCAGCGAATCACCAGGCAGAGGTCCACGAGCTCCAGTAGGAGTTGGTTTTGTTAGGGAGACACGACAGCAGGGTGGGCATGCATCGATATTTACATATACTTCTGCCGAGAGTCGCTATTGGGAAGAGGGCGATGGTTCGCACTACTTCATTTGATGTAAATTCTTTGATCCGGTCCTTTTAAACTCTGGCATTTGCTCGGAGTATTCTTTGTCTCAACATGTCCTGACACGGTTTGCGTGGCAACGTATTTTCTCGGATTTAACTCGTTGACCCTCAGTCTCCTTACGACATACTTAATGCTGTAAATATGTCTTGCGACGTTCCTCGTGCGCCCGGCCGCGGTGGTGGAATTGGTCGGCGAAAGTATGAAGATAGCATCAAACGAAGCTTAACGAAGAGAGGCTGGGGACTCTGTGCCTGGATGGCCGCCGGACAGGGAGGAGAGACTCTTTCGTCTGCTTTGAGTTTTATAGAGTTTCATCTACCTTTCGAATTTGCCATGGTGCCTAGCTATTTGAAACACACTAGTTGGAAACATCATTGAAATTGAACTGACAACGCCCCGCTGATACGTTTCCATACAGAGTGCTGCGCGAGAGAATGGCTGATGAAAGCAAAGCTCGTAGACATTTCGGCCAGGACATCGAAAGCGCTAAAGCTTCTGCTGCTCGCGTTCTTGCAACATATGCTTATTACCACACGTGACCGGAGAAACATTTTGCCACTCCGTAACTGCTTTGGCGGCGGCATCGGCGTAAATGTAAGCTGCAAGAAATACAGGATGCAGGGAGTCACGTTTTGCAGACCATAGCTAGGAATACATGAGGAAGGCCAGGAGGCATTTCTCTCTAACCATTCTGTGAAGGCCGTACAGGCCTGTCCCTAGCACGTCTAAGGTTATTAGGATGCTATGAAGCAGCCAAGATCATCGGCAGCATCGGCATTTCAAGTCTTCTCGGCAAAAGCCCATCTTGTAATCCGCCAATCGTCGGAGAACATTTTAGGACTTCAATACAAGTTCCAGCTTCTCCACTCTTAGCATCAAAACTTGAGTAGATTGAAATATCATTCGTATTAAAGAAGCTCGATTGCCCCGATATAGACTCTATAGGGGATATCTGGGACCGCCCATACGCAAGGCTCGATGTGATGCCGGGAACAAAAGTCGGGATGTTGAGCCGTAAGGAGGGCCAAAAGGCCAGCAAACGGCGTCAACCGGATGTTCTTGGCGGGACCCGGCTCCAGATTAGCAAGTGCCGAGGTTGAGTAGTTCCGGTACATCGTCAACTAAGCTTATTCGAAATACAACAGACTCTTGAACAGGACACCATTTCATCGCAACGTGCGCAAGCTGTCTTATTACTTGTCGCCGTGGTTCGAATCACACATTCAGGCGCCTGGTGTTGCTTGGACTTCAATTCTTCCCATCCATCTTATATGAGATTGACAACACAAACAGCGCATGCCACTTTAAAAATGGGTGGAATATCAATCGCTCATGTCGGTGAATGAGAAATAAAACCTATAGGACAGTATTGGAAACATGAACTTTTTGGCGGTCGAATGAAGATGCCGGGTGCTCAGAAGCCCCACGTGCCCTGTGCTATTCATTTACGAACCTTCTCCTGCAGGATGCGGCGGCCGTAGAAAGCTCCGAGACCAGTGATGCAAAGCTGGCTCCCAACTGATCAAACCGCCGTATATTCAAAGAGAGAGTGGAAGGAGCCAAGATCCGACGTCACGCAGCCGAGGACCACTTTTGTACCGGTTCCGGCTAACCGGCCATTACAGTTTGCGGGCCGGCCAATCGCCGCGGCGCATTGCAAATTGTCTTCCAATCTTCCATATTTCCCCCAGATTTAGGTTTAGATTAACCGCCGATACGGAAGCCAGCGGCAGTTGCCAGTGGACGATTGCCGATTGCCACCAGTGGCCCACAGCGGCCTATACGACGGCGTCTTATAATGGGAAGTCGTGCTTTTACCCAGACAGCAGCGTACGCGTTGCGCTAAACAAATTGAATAGCACGGCAAAGAAGCAAGGGATTCGGAGGAGGTAGAAAAGGCAGGGGAAAAAGAGGCAAACAAGGGAACAAAACGGCGAATGGGGGAAATATATGAATGGACGGTCATTTCTGCTCGACTTGGCCTTCCGGACTTTTTTCTCCTTTTGCTCTCCCCCTTGGACGTCTACTTCCTCAATCCCACTCGTGCAACCCTACTTTTTGGAACTTGGTTTTTTTCGGTGGGTAAAAGTCAACAACACCCAAAAGGGACCCATCAAGCACGAGCAAAGGACAGGATGATGTTCAAGTCTGTCATCGCCGCGCTCGCGGCCACGCCCCTCGTGGCCGGGCAGGAGCTGATGCGCTTCGGTTGCTCCCAGCTCACCTTCGACCAGCTCGACCCCCTTGTCGAGCCCGGTGCTCTCCCGTCGGGCCACATGCACCAGATCATCGGTGGGAACTCGTTCAACGCCACCATGTTGGCAGACCACAACCCGCCGAAGCGAGCCACCTGCACGAGCTGCACATACTCGGAGGACTTTTCCAACTACTGGACGCCGAATCTGTACTTCCGGCACAAGAACGGCACCTTCAAGCACGTCGAGATCTTCACCAACCTTGGTCTCGGCGTCAAGGGCGGCATGACGGTCTACTACATCCGCGGCTACTCGGCGTCGCAGAAGGTCACAGCCTTCAAGCCCGGCTTCCGCATGGTCGTTGGCGACCCCAACAACCGCGACCCGGCCAAGATGCAGAAGCAGCTCTGCTACCGCTGCGAGGCCAACTTCCGCCAGCAGCCCTTCGGCGGCGCCCCATGCTCGGGCTCGGACACCAAGGTATTCCCCAAGCAGGCCTGCCCCGGAGGCTGGCGCGTGTCGCTCCACTTCCCCACCTGCTGGGACGGCAAGAACCTCGACAGCGCCAACCACAAGGACCACATCGTCTACACGAGCCAGGGCACCTTCGAGTCGGGCGGCGCCTGCCCGAGCACCCACCCGATCCGCATGCCCCAGCTTATGTACGAGATTATGTTCGATACGAGCCCCTTCCTCGAGAAGGACTGGTGGGTCGATGGCGACATCAGCAAGTCGTTCGTCTGGTCTATGGGTGACGACACTGGTGCGGGTCTCCACGGTGACTACCTCTTCGGCTGGCAAGAGGATGCCCTCCAGCGTGCCATGGACACCAAGTGTGCCAACGACAGGTGTGGTGCTCTCAAGAGGCAGAGCGACGCCGACGCCATCGCCTGCACGCAGAAGCAACAGGCCAATATTGCCTACAAGTCTGATGGCTGTAAGTTTCTTACGACTGCCCCCCGCAGCGGCGGGAACGAGAATGAACGGGATGCTAACAACGATAATAGGGATGACCAGTCTTCCCAATGGCGTCACCGTGAACAAGGGAAAGGTTGGAAAATAGGCAATCGGTAGTGCGGGGAAGGCATGACGTGAGGTGTTAATGGAACAGATTGCAGATTGGGGGCTTTTGCAAGCGAATCAATCATCAATTGGCTGTAGAGCAGACCGATTGCGCTCATTTGTCGTTTCTTAACGGTGAAGACGAGTCGGACATTTACTACTTCTATGTGATATATTATACCATTTGTAGCCATCTAGACATTGCTGTCATTGATTGATTGTGGGTCCTAACCGACCGGCCCGAGCCTCTCTGCACAAGCCAAAGGCCTTTTTGAAATCTTAGAAACTACGAGGATTCATGCCCACAATAATCAATTTACTGCTAACATAAACACCATAAAGGCCTTCACGGTGGACACTACAAACTCTGTCTATTACATGCTGCGGTAGTTTGTACCATTTCCCCGATGGCACCTCCATGTCACGGGGTTTAAAGCCGAAGTAGCAAGGAGTGATTCTCGTCGCGAGTTCGCAGTCACATCGAAGGTAGGGGTGTGTTTGACAGAAGACAAAACCATGTATTCCAATTCTACGAGAGGGCAGTCCCCCCTCCTACTCATACCTAACTGGCCAATGCCTACTACGTCCCCGTGACCCCGCTGTAAGCCACGCGGGGCCGTAGTGTGCGTGACACTCCACAGGTCTAGATTTCTACGGAAATGTTGGTCGAATGACTAACAAACATATCCTCATCCTTATCAGTGCTTGCGCAAGGTGCTCGTCTGGTTAGCTGTACCTTCCGAGATTTCACACCCTTTAGATACACTAAATATTTAGGACTCCTTGTCAAAAACAACAAGTGTATAGAAACCATTAAAACCAACCTTGATGAAATCCAAGTTGCATGAAAGTATGCATGTTGCTAATACAACGGAATACTGCACGGAGAGCCTAAGGTCTATGATCACTCCAAATAATCAAGATTGAAGATCGATGTTCTACGTCTCGGTTGCTCGCAGTTGACAGTGATCAAATTGACTCGTGAGCAGCCCTGAAACTTGGGACTGCGCTCCAGACAGAGATAAGAGCTGATGTTCAATCTTAGTCTAGCAGAACCCGGTCGAGTGCTATCAGCGCATATTGCCCTATTGTTTGCGCGGACTGTTGGGAGCGAATAAAATATTCTCATTGGGCAGAACGCCTTTGCTCCGGCTATGGATGTGATCGACATTTACAACTTGCCTATCCCGCCAGCCGCCCCTTCTCGGGAAACCATTCCAACTACTAGGCAAGGAATTTGTACTCTAGCGATTGAAAAAAAAATGTGCATGATCTTACGCATAGACCTGATAGGTTTATGAACTATAACTGGTCGCTCGCCCTGGGGGTTACAGAGCTGGGCGAATCGGACGCTCAAGGGCATTCTGCTTTCTCAAAACACGTTAAGAATTTCAGTCCGTCCTGCCCTTTACCTCTTGCCGTATAGCAGCCTTAGATTCGTGAATGAAGGTTTAGTCGAGTTAAGACGCCCGTCGCATTATTGGAAAGGAGCGCAAATTTCCCTAGAACACCACGTATCTGGGCGATATTTTGTCGGCACTAAAAACTCGCTGTGCGAGAATGTGAGCAGGCGCAAAGCTACTCCGACTGTCGAAGAGGAAAAAGGCTGGAAAGACACCTCTGATCGTGGGTGTTTCTGTCCTTTTCTTTAGCTAGTGATTTGTGTGAGATATGACTTCCATGTGTGCAAACAAAAGACGTGACCGCGCAAACATCAATGCCTAGCGCTGTGTAACACCACCGACGGCATGCCAAGTACTTAGGTGCCTATAAATGGCATTGGGATTCGACAACCTGTTGAGCTATCAACGTCGTAATACATTGCTTATTTTATATTGATACATGGCGTGCGAACGTTCCGGCTGACGTTTGGTCGTGAGGCGTCCGGATAAAGAGTGAGATCCGCGGCGTCGACGTAATCCTTCTGATGAGGCCGCCAAGGTCGATGTAAATTTCCTGATATAGCCGGGCTTACTCGGCAGTATTAGGTGTACCCCGCTGGGAATGTGGCGACAAGGAAGAGACCGATCATCCTCCCCGTCGGTATACAGAAGGTGCACTCAAATAAAGAAGTTTCTTCATGTGCAATGTACATTTTATATTCGTTTCATGTGAAATCTATGCTTTCGAGATGCATCAAAGTCTCCTTCACCTTCTTGCGGCGACATGGATCACCGGTGTGACTGGTGCGGTCCACCATCTCATTTCCGCGAACCGCATGTCCCCAAACAAGTTGCACCTGATTGAGTTTGACGACAAGCTGGAAACTTTGAAACTTCTTAGGACAAACCCTGCGAAAAACAATCATGTCTGGATATCGCTTAGCGTACGCAGCCCACCCTCGTGACAGCATCGGCAATAGTCCGTGGCAGGTGGACATTTGCTAATGGGGAGCTTGTAGCACGACAAGAAGTCTATCTACGGTTCGTCTATGGAAAACGGGCGAATCGTGAGCTATAACACGGACACGCTGGAGGCAACCAGCATTGTTGAAACCACGGGGGCATGCCAGGGTCAGAACTCCGCGTTCAGCATTGCTAGCACCGCGGAGCCCTTGTTCCTCTTCTCGTGCTCCTACGTCCGCGGCGAAGCTATTGGATGCGGCATGTCCATCAGCATCAACGAAGATGGGTCTCTCGGCGAAGCGGCCCACACGTGGTCGTACGGTCAGACCTCGAGTTCCCATGGCATCGCGCTGAACGAGGTGAACGGAACTCGGTTGCTATACACGGCGGATCTGGGCAGTAACTCGATATGGACACACACTGTTGATGAGTCTGGGAATGTCAAGGAGATTGGGCAGGCGAAGATCCGGGGTGAAGCGCCGACGCCTAGGCACATTAAGCTGCATCCGAACGGGAAATATGCGTACGTCACGCTGGAAGCGGTAAATCGCGTGACGTCGTTCCGGCTGGATCAGTCTTGGATTCTAACCGACGAAGACTCCGCAATGCATTGGCTAATTCCGGAAGGTAGGTGCCACGAAGCCCCCATCCATGTGTCGAAATATCTTACTGACTTGGACGCTGAAGGCGAAAGAGCTAACAACGACCAGTACTGGTCGGCTGCGGTCAATATCTCCCCTAACGGCCGCTATCTCTGGGCTACCGCTCGCGGCCGTCAACGAAGCACGGGATATATCTCGTGTTTCTTACTTGACGGCGACGGACGCATCCTTAAGCGGCTATTCATCATGGCCACTGGAACCACGAATACGACCTCAAGCTCGCTTACGACAGCGCCGTGGAGTGATGAGTATGTTGTCTTTGCAGATGCACCCGGGGGCTACGTGGAGATTCTCAAACTGGACGGAAGGGAGGAAACAGATATGGGAGTTGAATATTCTTCGGCTAGAGTAGTAGCGAAGCTAGATATCGAAGAAGGGGCGTGTTGCGGGAATCCCGTCTGGCTTGACTAACATTAAAATGGAACATTCCAGAGACTCTATCCAGATTATTCATCAGGTTTCACAAAGTTTACTGGAAGAAAACTTGAACAAAATTAGGTGTTAAATATACAACATAAAAGTTAGCTATGTACATAATCAAAACTTTTTACGCGCGGCGGTTATTTCTCTCTCCCAGCCATACACAGTGCGCCTGTCCTGACTGTTTTACTCCTTTCGAAGCCACAACTTCTTAGTTGATGACCGTGACAGTATAAACATATTCCACTTTCCCGCCGTTCACCCTCACCTCGTGACTGTCTGGCATATCCCCCAGCGAGTCAAAGGAGCATAGCACATCCACCGACTGCAACACCTCGTCGATGACATAGCGCCTATTCCCGTTATTCTTGCGGCTCCCGCCATGCGGCAGCGACACCCCGCACGGGCTCGTGATGCTCGACCCCTCGACGCGCATGCAGCTGGCCCCCCACGGGATGCTGTCGGCCGCCTTCGCGTCCGTCCACATGTCCAGGTACGCGTCGCCGATCCTCTTGAGCTCCGCGCGGGGCACCCGCGACGCGGCCGGCACGTCGCTCCAGTCGTGCTGCGACACGTACTGCAGCGTCTTGCGCGGGTTGAAGAACAGGTCGCCCGTCGTGGCGGCGATGGTGTCGATCTTGGTGATGGCCGTGGGGTCGTCCGCCGACATCCAGATCTGCGTCGCGGTCACGAAGGGGCCGGCCGCCGAGATGAGCATCGCGTACGCGGCGCACTGCAGCGGGTCGGCCGTGGCGCGGTGGAGGTCGAGCGTCAGCTTCTTGGAGAGCACGCCCGAGCTGAGGGTGGCGGCTTTGTTGTTCTCCATGTAGGTGAAGTTGCTGGCCAGCTTGAGACCCGAGGTGTTGCCGGCAGCTTGGGCGTCGGCGTAGGCTGAAGCCACGGCAAGGAGCTGCTCGCGGGTGCAATCGGCGGCCGCGGTCGTGGCCGCCACGAGAGCGGCAGCGAGGAAGGTAAAGCGGACCATGGTTGCTCGAGTTAGTCGGCAATACGTGCTTGGACTCTTAGTACGAAGCGGCAAAGAAAGGAAATCGTGTTCAAATAACGGGCATGGACATTAATAACACTGGAGAAACGGCCGGACGGAATGGGAAAACATCACGGGTTGGATTTAAGTAATGCCGGCACCCCTTGCCGAGGAACATTTCCGTTGGCATAGAGCTGGCACCGGATGGAGGAGGTGAGAAGTTGGAGACCCATCACGGCGGTAAAATTCACCGTTCCCCGCAATGGAGATGAATTAAAAAAAAGGTCGGTGACGCGGAATTGGCCCGGCATTCTTTGTTGTGCCGTAGCGCAACATTTAGCCAAGGAAAACGGCAGCCAAACTTGGCCACCAAGACAGAACACGCCAGCCAGAATACGTATTATTGTCTTTATATAGGGGACGTCTTCATACCTGGTATTATGGTAGGGAGTCCAGCAGAAAACCTGGTATGACTATTAGATACGTAGGTTTAGATTTTGGAATCGTCAGACGAGCATTTGTAAATCATCGGCACAAGACGCTTTTGACCGAAATCGGGTTCTTTGATTGAAGCTAATTCATCTTAGAATAAAACCTTGCAAACACGAGGCTCTAATGTGTACTCATGCAATTGGCAGTTGATGGCGTCAATGCCTCGCAGGGGAGACAACTACGCCTGCTCAATACACGGCTTGAGGGCATAGATCTGGAACGACCCGGCCCATTCATTCCAGTCCAGATTCCTCAAGTCATCCCCAATTTCCTTCATAATCTGGGAGGGCGGGCAGCATCGCGACGCCTCCCTTTCCTGAATGCTGCAGCATCCTGCGGTTGGCCCATCCTCGGTGGCCGTCAAGTAGACATTGAGATCGCTCTCGCTGTCGACAATGCGAATGTCTAACTCTCGTGTTAGTTGAACTCATCCTAAGGCATACTGATGGCGATCATGTGGACAGTGGCAGCATACCTTTGAACCCGGCATTGCCCAGGTACGTCTCATATTGGGAAACCTGGCTCGCACCAGCAATGCAGCCAACCTGAAGGGCAATGCTCTTGGTCATATCCTCGGGGAGCTTCTTGCGGGCAAGGATGTCGCTGATGGCGACGCGGCCGCCCGGTTTGAGGACGCGGTACATCTCGTTGAAGGCGAGCTGCTTCTCCTCGGCAGGTACGAGGTTGATGACGCAGTTGCTCACAATGCAATCGGCCGTGGCATCCTGGATGGTGATCTTGGTGGCCGGGGACTCGATGAAGCGCACGTTGGTGACATCGGCCTTCGAGACATTGCCGCTGGCTCTCTGAAGCATATCCTAGGTGGGTGGGTCAGAGTCAGCGACATGGTCAATAGTAAAACGGATATAACCTGAGGCCGTGATACTTTGTTGATGTCTACGCCAATGGCGGCCCCCGTGGTACCGACTTTACGGGCAGCCGTGATGACATCAAGGCCACCTCCACAGCCAATATCGATAACGATCTCGCCCTGTAGTCCGCCAGATCAGCAGCCTTCGACCGGGAGACGAAGTAGTGGTGGGGCGCCTATACTTCTCGCAAGTTGGCTAGCGCAATCGGATTGCCGCACCCAAGGCCGAGATTCGCTCCCTTCGGCACGCTGGAAAGCTCTTCATCACTATAACCGAAGGCTTTCGCAACGTTAGATGCGTATTCATCGCTAGAATTTCCACTTTTGGCGATGGCGCCGTAGCGGGTGTTGATCTCGTCGTAAACTTTTCCAGAACCCTCCATGTTGAAACAGCAGTAGTGCGCTAGGTTATGGGGGAGATGAAGGATGAGATGGGTCTGGCTACAGGTTCTAGGATTGAGCTCTTGAGCAGGCAGGGAGATGATCAGGGGATGAAAAGACGGTGCATTTGGTGGGCGACATGGTATTATTTATATTATTGGATTGGACCCAAGCCAACCATGAACATATACCACCACCCCGGTTATGGAAATGGCTAGAAAGCAGAGTAAAACATGATGAGATGTCACATTGGATCATGTGGCCCGAGAACGGTAGGCGAATTAAAGGATTGCAAGGCTTTGGAAACATAAGTGCCGCAAAAACCGTTCGGTGACATATCGAACCTTTAAAATGGTGACAAACTAGCCATTGACCAATCGTACAGAAACTTGCGATTGTATGACGCCGCTAGGTTGGCTAGCCCGTGCCCATCTAGCCTGCATTGCAGCCGCCGTTGCACCTGGCTTGGTGACTAAGCCAATCGATATGTCATCGTTTAGAGCTCGCCCCCGCACAGGCATAACCTGTGTATCAATAGCCAAGAAGTACTTCCCTTCCTGGCTACAGCGTGCATCGCACAAGAAGCCTCCGAGGTGTTACGTCCGGCTTTTGTGCTTCTCATCTGCTCAAACTTGAACACAAGGCGTACGCAATCCCGTTTCTAGGGCCAGCGCAAAATATTCCCATGACTCACGTCGAGCTCCACGAAACGATACCCGATGATTCCCAGATCGCGAGCAGTGACGGTGCGGACCGACGCCCACGCAAGCGGGCCAAGCGGGTGACAGCTGAACACACGCTGGAACGAGTCCGAAACAACCAGCGAAAGCATCGAGCCCGCCGCCGCGAGTACACTTCCTCACTGGAAGACAAGCTAGCCGAAGCCGAGGCGGCCCTGGCCTGGGCGCGGGGCGAGATTGAACAACTCCAAGACGAGCTGGTCAGGTGTCGGCAGCACGGCCACGATGCCCATGTCAGTCCGTCGGGCAAGGCGTACTCAGGGCTGCATCAGAGGGAGGAGAATACTGCGACGCGTCGAGATGGTCATCGGGACGGACACGGTGACGTGTCGTGGAACTCATCCATCACGCCTGTCATCCGCCCCTTCGATCTCTTGCCATCGGAGCACCTCCTTCTCCCTCCCGCTTCTGTCGTTCCTGACGAGAATAACCTTGTTCCTGACAACGTTGCGCCCGTTTCGCCCGTTTTGCCCAATCGATCCGACCATGCCCTTCGTCGTGGCCGTGACGCCCTGCGTGAAACGGCAAATATATCTTGCTGCTCCAAGGGGGTCTCGTCTGCAGCTGCTCCCATTCAATCCTGTCGTTCCACCATGACGGGTCCTACTGATCTCAAGACTGGCACCGAGACACTCGATACAGGCCAAGGAACGGATGGGTGCGCATTAGGTGCACATTGCTGCTCAGATGACGTGCCTACCGGAGGACCGCAGCCAGGGGTGCTCGCGGCAGGAGAACAAAGCAGCAGTAGCAGCGACGCGTGGTTGTCGCCTGTGCTTCCCAGTGGTGTCATCCAGCCAGCCGCGCTAGAAGCTCTATTTCTCAGGCACGACGACGCGGAATCTACGACGTCGTGCACCGAGGCCTATTCGCTCATCTCGCAGCAGAATTTTAAGGGCGTCAGTCGTCGAACCATTGAGTTGTGGCTCTGGGAGGGGTTCCGTCAGGCGCGGCAGCCTGGGGATGGGTGTCGGGTGCGAAATGCCCTTCTCTTTAGTCTTCTTGCCTTCATCAGCGATGGGGACACGCTGGTCTGGCATGATTAGAAGAGTTTCGGGCGAAAGAGTTGGCGGAGGAAGATTGCGCGTTGTGTCAACTGTAAACAGCTGCTGAACCGATGCCATTTCGTTAAGCATTTCGGGCTTGCTGGATTCTCGTTATCATGTGTAATGATGTACTTATCAACCCGATATCGACAGCGGCTGCTTGACCAATTCCTATTCATCCCATGTCCGAGCTGCAAGGTCGATCGCAGCGACATTTGCCAACATTTCCAAGGCAAAACTGCTGGAGCTCGGCGGTCTGGTTCCGACCCTCATTGGAGCAGAGCTGAAACAGAGGTGCCACATCAGCACGGAGAACCGCTGCATTCTAGATCGTTATGCATTAAAGAGCCGCAACCGCTTCAGTGTCCAATCCGCAGCAAGAGTCCCTCTTGTTCCCGACTTTCCCGCATGATCTTCCATCTCTACCGGCAGGACCATTTTGGCGACGGGCAGGACCATTTTGGCGAGCTCGCGCCGAGCAGGGAAGGCCAGAATAGAACACCTGCGGTCGTTCTTGATCGTCATTCGTTGCCCCTGAATGCCAGGCATGGAGATTCCTGGGTGCCTCGCCTGCCTGAAAGTGGGGTAACTTCAGAGCTTTTCGTCACCTCCCCCCGCACCCAGCTTGCGAGAAACAAACAAGTGAACATCCAGAAAACCGTTACTAATACCAATAGTAGTTAATATTATCGTCCCGATTAGATTTCGGGATTCGTAATTTAATTGAACCCCAATCACGATCATGCGGTGTTTCTTCCGATCGAGTCAGGCAGACCAACTCGGACGGGATCCGGAGGTTCTCGGGGGAGAGGGGTCGCAAGACGGAGCGAGTTTCAAGGCGAGAATCTAGATTTGATGTCAGCATTAGATACGCCCGGGATGCTCGCATGAAGTCCAGCCGGGATCGGATTTGAGTCGCCCATGGATCCAAAGCTTCAGCTCTCTGCCTCCATCCGAAGACCCGTCGCATGAAATAAAGCTGGCTGCCGGCCGGGTTGCAGTACGAGTTCGTGAATAAAAGTACTGTGGCCCAGCGCTCTTCGCACCGACTGAGGTTGTCGAGAGCTTCAATCCGCTTTTTTTGCCTGTAGGTTTTGCTAGGCACCGTAGAGCTTCGCCTTTGAGGGTTTCTGGAGGGCGGATCGTGATCTAGTTTTAGTCAATCGTTTTCCCATTCCTCAGGTGTTCGTTCTCTTCTTGTTGTAAACTCTAGCCGTGAGCTAGGCCAAATCCGCCGCCAAGATGGACGTCGCCCAGCTCGTGGAGCAGATGAACGCCACCCTGAAGACGATTCATAGCACGATCGACGGCCTCTCTACCGCCGAGCATGATGCTCGTCTGGACCAGCTGGAGCAACAACGAGATGCCACCATCGCCGCATTGCGTGCCAATTTTGAGCGTGAAAGCGACGGCATCACTTCCAAGCGCAGGCGGCGAAAGGACGACATTGCTGAGCGACGTCGGCGAGAGGATGAAGAGCGGAAGGCTCGCCGCCGGAAGGAAGATGAGGAACTGGCGGCCCAAGAATCGGTCGAGGACGATGAGCGGCACCACCGCTTCGTCAGCGACACGCAGGATGTTGAGGACGAAATGGATGGGCTCATGGAGAAGATTGAGTCTGAAGCCGAGACTATGATTAGCAATGGGCAAGTGAAGCTTGCTGAGCTGGAGGAAAAGCGAAGGGTAAGCAGAGCACATGCCGGGGAAAGGAGAGAAAAATAATAATTCGCTAACGACTCTGCTCTTTTCAGGAATTAAATCGCTTAATCGATGAGCAGCTCAAGAGGCCACTTCCCGCCGCGCCGACGAGGAAGCGCACGCGAAGCCAGAAGACGATGGATACGGCTATCACTAGTAAGCCGCCGATGGAGCCAACCCCGGCTACGGTGGGAGAAGAGCAAGTGGGTAACCATGTGAAGGCTATTGATCATGCCGGGCCAGTGGTCTTATCGGTCGAAGCTCGAGATTCGCTCGACGCTTTGGTCTCAAATTCAACCACGGCCTCTAAAGGTCCCCGAGATGCGTCACCTAACTCAGGCAAACGGCCAGGCTCTCATTCGGGCGCGCTAGGATGGTTCGCGGGGAAGATAGGCTTCGGCTCAACAAACAATGAGACCGTGGCACAGACCTCAGGGACCGAGACCCACGAGGAAAGGCTCGAGCTCGTGGGGATTCGTCAGGCGGTGGCCGAAGAAACTACTTCACCACAGGCCGAGCTGGTTGAAGAGGTCAACTCGCCGCTAGATTCTAGGGCTATGCAACCTGATTATGGGAGTAATGTCGAAAAGCAGATTCAAGAGCGGGAGTTGAGGTCTCCAACCAGTTCCGAGGAGCCACAGAATAGGACCACTGAGATTTACAAGCACCTACACTCCCCTCTAGACATAAGGAACGAACCATCAGAACACTCGGGTTTCGTAGAACGACACATCGCGGAGCAACAGTCGGTGCTAGAGGCAGGCAACCACCGCAGACCATCAAATCTTGATTTGGAAGCACCTCCCATCGATGCCGAAGAGTTGGATCCTTCAGCGGCGGCGAGCGACTCGTCTGAATTTCAGGAACGCGAATTGTCGGAAGACCAAATCAGCGATGCCGACGACTTCGAATCCGAGCACGTCGAGCACGTTGAACATGCCGATGCAACGCCTGGAATACCGAAAATCTGGATGGAGCACGTTCACCAAGACGAGCACGATGGCGAGGGGTCGTACTCGGACGACGGTGATGCCTACTCGAGTGATTTCATCGACGACCCCGGCCTCTCCCCAATTCCGGAAGCTACACCAGAGCAGATTGCCATGTTTGAGGCAGGCTTGTCCTCAAAGCCCCTGGAACAACTTGTTGAAGAGCAAACCGAGTCAGAGTCAGAAGCCGACCTTGAAAAAGCTTTGTCTGAGACCAGAGAACAACGCCACCAGGACTTCCCATTGCCGTCCATCGACCCAATTGACTTTTCCTCTCAGTCCCTGACGCTCCAGTTACCAAATTCCAAGTGGGCCATGGACCCAACCAGTGACGACTTCGCCTTTGCGACTACTCAGCTTGTCATCTCCGAACACTTGTCCATGCGGAACGACCCCCAGCCTCAGTGCGTGCAGCTTCCGAATGGCACGTGGGCCGTAGACCCAACCGATGACGATCTCCTCTTCTCTGTTGTCAGGGTGAACATGGCAGCTCATGAAGCTACGCAGTTCCATCGGAGCCCCGAGTCATCCCAGCTGACCCACGGCAGGTGGCTCGTCAACCCGACTCCCGAGGACCACGGCTTCGCTGCAGTCCATTCCGCCATGGCAAGCCATTCGGCATCGCGATTTCATCAACGGCCGGAGGGATCTCAGATGGTGAATGGAACCTGGATGACGGATCCGTCTGAAGATGACTTCTGGCAAGCTGAGCTGGAGGTGCGGACAAGGGAGACTGAATACCTAGCCGCATTTGCCACCGCGACCACTACCCACAACATCGACTCAGTCTCGAAACCTGCTCTCAGATCTTGGGAAGCTCAGGCTTCAATAGACATGCCCACCGCAGCACCTTCAACGCTTGGTAATTCGAGCGAGGATGAAGCAAAGGTGCCTAACGCGGATCAAGATCCCGTCAAGCCAAACCAAATCTCAGACGTCAGCAAGCCCACATCTTCAGAAGAGGCGTCCGGGAAGCCTGGCATCCCGCTTAAATCATCAGCAAGGGATAGGCGGTCCCACCGTGTTGACCCTGTGAGACGTTACTCGGTTGATTCCAACCCTGACAACGACCGGGGGCCTGGTCAATTCATGGTGAACGACCAGTTCGAGCCAATTTCTCACCAAGAGGGCCCCGAAGGCGAATGGCAGGAAGCGGATGCAATTCTTAACGAGTCAACTGCCGCTGGGAGACCCAATGACGATGTTTTCAGTCTCTATGCTGTCAATCCTATGGGTATCCCGGCCGAGCGACTACTTCTCTCATCATCCGAAGAGAGCTGCGAACAAGAGGTGCCAGATCAACGACCGACAGAGGGGAACCTTCTGGAAGAAGACATACTTAACAGATCTATTGCCGAGCCGGAGACGGACTCCCCACCTGCAGACAATCACTCGGTCATGGAACCATCTGTCACAACATATGCACTGGCAGCCGCCGTGCAACCTGAAAGTGTCGACGACGAACCACAATATCGCGAGGCAAGTCGGGAAGAATTCACCACCAAGCAATCAGTCGACGCGGTGTCCAGCATCGACCAACTCGCTCGCGGTGACAGTGTACAGGAATCAAGCTGGGGAGCAGACTACCACAGGCGGCCGACATACAGGTCTGACACCCATGAAGCTGCCCAATTCCTAGTGGATGAGCCCGAGGATGAGTATCCGGTCTATGGTCGACGTGCCCCCATCCTTCAGCAGTACGATTACTTTGCGGCGGCGTCCGAGGCGCAGGAAGATCCAGTGTACTACTCGTCTGCGGAAATATACTCGCCCTCGTCGCCCACAATTCCTCCAAACGATAAAGTCCATAGTTTGGCTTCGTCAACACATCCGGACTATATACGCCATGAACAAGCCGACGCTACAACATCGTCAAACCTTAGTCCTGGGTACAACACTACCGACACTGAGTCGCAGAGCTTCTTTACGCCGATGCAGTCGGCTGGAGTGTACTCGCCTCCTCAGTATCGGTCTTATCTTGGCGAAGGCGTCCACGACGAGCAACAAGAACAGGGTCCTTTGCCGTCACCATTGGCCGGCGAAAATGTCACGACGGTCCACGGCCAAGACGATCTATTCGATACTGATGGCGAGGACGATAGCGAGCACGACACATCTATGGAGGACAGCGCCGTAACCATGGTAGAATATAATGCTCCCCAGTCAGTATACAACCTGAAGGAGCATGCAGTCGTCCACGAGAGCGAAGGCTATGTCCACGAACCCCAAACGGCCACTATTGTGCACTCGCCCCTAGAACCTTCACAAATGCCTCGCAGTCCAAACCTGACCCTGGATACTACAAGCCAGGCGGAAACCGCATCGCCCGAGGACTTCACTCCCCAGGCAACCAAGTTCAAGTTGGAGGACAACTCAGATGTTAGCCCGCTATCGCTGAGACAACCCCCTCCTCCGGTCCCCCCACCACGACGTCGTGGGGGCCTGATGAACAGCATTCATAATCCGGACCGTCCCAAGACGCCGCCCTCACAGACAGCCGGAGGAGAATTCGACATCAATTTGGTGCCGCGCGACGTCACAAACATCCCGTGGCGAAGCCGTACCGACTCGACGCCCATGTCCATGAGGAGCCAAAGCACTCTGTCGTCGTCGTCGCCCGACTCGCCCGTCCACGCTGCCCTGCTCGCCGACAACCACGAGCCCGTTATCCGCGACTCCTGGCCCACACCGGTGCGCGAGCTGCGCGGACGTGGCGACTCCCTCACGTACCGTGAGGCCGATCTCCCATACGACCCGTCGCCCAAGCCGCTGCCATTTCGGAGTGATGTACCGTCCCCCATCAACACCGATCCGGCAGCCCGCTCCCATGGGAACTCCACCTCGACGCCGACGCAGTCCACGCTTTTTCAGAAGATGCGCGCCATCTTTGAGAACCCCGGCGCAGCCAACGACTCGGCCGCGTCCAGCCCGGGACCGTCGCGCCCCGTCTCCGGCGTCTTTCACCCCGTTCGTCGCGTCAAGACTCTTGGTTCAAACAGTCCCGGGTACGATCTAGTCGGCGAAGACCGAAGGGCGAGCTACCTTGACGAGCGCGAGGACGATATGGACGAACAGAGCGCGCTGCTAGCGAGCGCCGTCGGCGGGCTTAATGAAAATTGACCACGCTCGGGGGAGACGGATGTCAGGACGCCCAGACAACCCAGGCAGCCGACGCTGTTGTCGATGCTGGGACTAGGGGCGCGGTACGTGGGAGGTGGGGCCGGTGACGCGGGTAATGATGGTGAAGGGGAGGAGAGTAACAATTCTGAAGCTTCGGAGGATGGCGATGATGTGGAGACGAAGGGGGCCGTCCAAATCATCGGCGTGAAGCCCAGTCCGGTGATCCAGTTTGTCTCTGGCCATCAACCTCACCGTCTGGACGATATTGTTGAGGAAGTTGAGCCGAGCGATGCATCGGACACGGAGGAAGCCGTTGCGGCGGAGGCCGAGCTCGACGTAGAGGTTAAATTCAACGGGCCGAGAGGGCGTCATAAAGCCTCTGGTGTGGATCGTCGCTCGATGTTGGGCATAGGCACCGCGGAGGGAAATCTTGGTGTGCACGACGATGATCTTTCCATGGAGGAAGATCTCGTCTCGTACAACAACAAGTTGAGAATGAGCACCGACACAATGTCGACGAGCTGCATGCTCTCGACCGAGACCACCACTAGCACGAGCAGTCTCGTCGCTGCTGCTGCGCCGAAGGAGCCGCCTGAGGGCAGCGCTTTCCGGCTTGCTTGGTTCTGGGTGCAGGGTTGGCGCAACCGGCTGTCCGTCGCGGGCGACATCGTCGAGGAGTGTCGCTGGGAGTGGCGGATGGAAGACGTGACGAACTGGACGTACCGCGCGAGCCTCGGCGTGGAGGCACAGCTAAAAGATGCGAGGGCCGGCAGTCTGACGAGCTCCAAGGGAAGGAAAGACAAACAAGTTCGCTGGGCATAATGATGGGAATCGTATGCGGCGGGAGAATTCTTCGTGATCTTCTATAGACAAATAGACTTTCTAGTTTTGTAATCACAGTGTAAGTTCTGCGCTCGAGAGAGGCGGCAGGCACGACGCACTCTAACCTACATATCCTGTCACGCAAATCGAGAATTTGGAGACCATATCGCCCGGCGAAAATACTGCGCTTGGCCAATTTGTCGCATTTTACTAACCTAATCATACCATCGTAGACGAAAGCAGCAAGCAGCGTTGTAATATCAGCGCCAAGAGGGCATTTGGGAGAATTTGCAAATCTCACCGCCAGCGCGCCTCCTTCAGTGCGACTCTGGCTGACAGCGATCCGCAGCATGGGTGAGGAACCCCTGCTAGACGCATGGAATCGAGTAGGGCCCTACCCCCAGCGAACCGCTGTGCCCACCCTAGCGAGCTAGGCTCTGAGGAAGGTGGGGGCTTTGCTCGAGATGCGCCCGCAGAACCTCTGTAATTACAGAGTAGATTTTTATGATCGGCCGCTGACCACCACGTACTGAGGCACACAGTCCATGTAGGCATACTGGGGACCGAACCGAGGCAGGCCCCAAAAGCGCCACCAGCGAATCAGCTAGGCTAGACTCTAAATCAGAAGTTTCACCGCAAATTTCATCGATCCTCCAGGACCAAGTCTCGCCGACAACCGAATATTTTAGAAGCCGGATCACCCGCTTGCGTGGACAGAGTTGCTCCTGGTCACCAGCATGGTTGATTTCTCGCATTTTTGATGACCGAGAACTTGACGAAGCAAGAGAAGTACCCTGTCCTGAATCTGGCCGTGGCGGTTGAATTCATGTTCTCTCTAGATGACACCCGACCCAAGTATTCGGAAGCGAATCTCAACCTTCATTGTCCACCAATCCCACCCATAGGATCGTCAGCCCAACATGCCGAAGAATGTCGTCGTGGTAATTAGGCCAACCCTAACCCCCAATTTCGGGACGCCGAGATCTGACAGGCCCACTCACACAGGTCGGAGGCTCTCTCGCAGGGCTGATGCAAGCCCTCCAGCTCAAGCGCCACGGCCACAATGTCACGGTTCTCGAGCAGGACACGGCCTCGGACCGCGACAGCCACGAGGCAGGCGTCGCCTTCGAGGCCAACATGGACGAGTTCCTGAAACGCTACGACGCGACGGGCCTCGCCATGTCGCTGCCCTCGGAGATTGTGCGCGTCGCGTACGGACGTCGGTGGCCCCACGTGCGGGATCTCAAGATCCAGCGGCGTCTCTCGAGCTGGGGGTTTCTGTACCGCATCTTGCGGGCGAACCTGGACGGTTTCGCGTCCGAGGCCTGCAGGCGGCCGCCGGCGAAGCGGGAGGGCGACGGGGAGGCGAGGTACCTGTCCGGGAAGAGAGTTGAGGGGCTGAAATGCCAGGGCGAGACTGTGACGGTGCTTTTTGTCGATGTCGGGTCTGGGAAGGAGGAGGCCATCGATGCGGATTTGGTGATTGGGGCGGATGGCGTGCACTCGACATTCCGGCAAGTCGTCGCGGCGCCGATGGTTGCGGACAAGTCGTACGCGGGGTATGTGGCGTGGAGGGGGACGGTGAAGGAGAGCCTGCTCTCCAAGGAAACGGTCGAGTACTTTGCCGACAAGGTGGTGTTCCAGGTCATGAGGCGGACATATATGGTCGTGTCAGTCACCAGACGCTGCGAATCGGGTACTCTTCAACTGACACTTCTCCCAGCTACATGATTCCGACAGACGACGGCAAATGCGATGCCGGCGAACGCCTGATAAACTTTGTATGGTACTACAACGTGCCGGACTCGTCTCCCGAGATGACCGAGCTCCTCACTGATGTGAACGGCACCCTGCACAAGAACACCGTTCCGCGCAACCTCGTCAATCCTGCTGCCTGGACTCGTACACGCGACGCGATCCTTCCGCAGATGACGCCGCCCGTCGCCGAACTGGTTTCCGCGACTCGCAGTCCGTTTGCAACCAAGGTCAACGACGTCCTCTGCGCATCTCCAAGCTTCCACGACGGAAAAGTATGGCTCGTCGGAGACGCGTTCGCAACGATCCGGCCGCACATCGCCGTCGCGACGGACCAGGCGGCCTTGCATGCCATATCGTCCATGCAGGTACTGAAAGGCGAGAAGGGGCTGGAGGAGTGGTGTCGGGCTATGAGCGGGAGGTCGAGGCGACTGTGGTTACTGAGTAGGGTATTGGGGGAGTTTGGACAGGGGACTTGGGGAATGTTCTTGAAAGCTGCTATGGCATATCTACTATTTGTCATTCGGCTGAACATTGGGAGGTGGTAAGCTCGACATACCTTATAGAGTTTCGCATTTTAGGCCGTTTGCTATGGAATAAAATAGCACGTCCTGATTAGTCCGACATAGGAACTGCCCACAACTTCCCACAGAGGATCCCAAGTTGTGTATTATAAGCTGAAATCTTACACAAGATACACGATATTACATAGAGAACAGTGCTAGCTTATTTGAACCTCATCCTATATTTCATCATCAGCCCACATGAACTTCGGCGCATCAGGGTTCACCTGCGCAATGGACTCCTCAGAGACTCTCTTCTCTCCGACGAGCTCCTCCAAGGCAGGCTTCAGCTTGATCCTATCCAGGCTGTACTGCATATACACATGTCGTAGGATCGTGAAAATATTCAGACACCTCTCTGGCATCTTGATCCACCCTTTTTTCTCACTACTGAGCCAAAAAGGGCAGTTCTTCTCAGCATACGACTTTTCGGTCTCGCGGAGTAGTGGGAACTCCACAACCTTGTCGCCGGGCTGGATCTGGAAGTCCTTCTTTGTCCGCGGCTTGTGGCTCGCGGTTGGCGCGGTCGGCGTCAACTTCTCGTCGGCGCTCCAGGCGTTCTGAGGCTCCGGTGACTTAGCTTCGGCTTCAGCCTCTTCTCTGCGCTCGCGACCGTCCCTCCTTCGACGGGGACGGCCGTTCGCTAGCGGCAGGCCGGAATTGCCACCACTGATTCTGGCCTCCTCCTTCGCCTTCCACTCCGCATACACCTTTGCCGCCTTCTTCTGTGCTTTCACCTTCCTCCGGGACTTTGCCTTGTCCCAGCCCTCCTCCACTTCAGAGTCGGGCTCGGGCTCTTTCGGAGGAGGTAGAGGGCGCGAAGACGAAGCAAGAGGACTCTTGCGGAGCGGTAGGCTACGCTTGGGCCCTCCCTTGACCCGGCCCTTACCCCGCTCACGATGATTACCGTTGGAGTGGCCAGGGGTCTGATCGTTGGTGCCGCGGATGCGAATGCCGTTTGGTGTTTTGGATCTAGCGATGGCGCTCGTAGGCCCCTGGACCGGCGCTCCAGGCCGCCTAGCCGCCTCCTCTGCTATCTTGGTGGCCGCAACCAAACGTGCCTCACGGCCTTCGCCGACGATTGCCGTGGATAGGGGCTTGGCCCAAACGCTGTTCTGCGAAATGCGCATTTCGGAGTCTGGGAAGGTGACCACAGGGTTGTATGAGCCCTGAACTGTTAATTGGTCTGTAGCTTGAGGTATTTTCTCTTATCGTTGGCGTGATACTTCTCCGAGTGTCCAAGTTTGTGTGGATAAATGGATATCCAAGGAGCGACGGTGATGAGGTGTGATGGAAGAAGGGTTGAAATATAGAGAGCAAGTCTACAGCTGTTTTATAGATCGAAGGCAGCTATCGGAGAAACGCACTCTTGGTTTAAAACTCTAAAAATTTATCAGCACTACCTGGAGAAAACCAAGAAACATACCTTATGATTAGAGTTTAGCAAACACTCCGTGACAAGTTTCGATGTGTTTCCCGGCTGTTTAAAGTTTGAGCACTTCTCGTTGAGGGCAGTAAACGCATGGGTAGCTCACCAGAGCCTTGGAGGGCAGCAGATGTGGAAGAACGGCTGCAAATAGAATGCTTGTATTACTATGCAAATATTCGTGTTATATATCCCACCACCGTGTTCTTTACCCTATGAAAACTGTCATAGCATCGCCCCACGGACAAACTCGGCTACGCATCCAGTCGTCCCCTTGAATGTTACAGTCCAAAACCTGCACCCTTTCGTATTTATTGACAGCCCAACTGCCTTTTTCAGTCTTTTTAAGACACATAAGAGCCTTTATTCTCACCCCATCTTCCTCCGTCTTCGTCATCACGGGTATGAAAGGCATCTGATCAGGCTCTCCGACGCGCCACGTTTTGTCGAGTTGGATATCTCCGATGACAACACCACTTCCCGATAAAGACACTTGGAACTTTCCGTTTGTATCTCCAACGTCCTCGTTGCTGAGCCTGCTAACTTTCAGGAAGCCACCCTCAGCATGCAGCATGAGTGGCAGCGACGGACCGGAGTTGTTAATGCCATGACTGTCCAGCTCCGTGCCGCCCCACTCCTTCCCTGACGGGTCCCTGTGACGATCATATCCCATAATCAAGCTGCCCATGTAGGCTTTCTTCCGTGCAATCTCGTCCATCAACGAGCGGGGAAAGAGCGGCATCTGCCTCCAGCCGTACCACGACCAGCTCGGAAATTCTTCTCTCCTTTTGTTTGGGTCGTGGCAGGCCGTGCGCCAGCAAAAGAGCTGATCAATGGCTGAAGTTGGGAGGCCGTGGAAGAAACTGTTGGGCTTGTTGTCCATGGCGTAGCCGAAGGCCCGGGTGATTCCTTTCATTGCATTTTCCATGTCTAGGTCGAAGCTGAGATGTCTTCCAGAGTAGCTTTGCACGGACGCCAAGTAGGTCTCGAGCTGGACACCTGGTGGGACATTAAATAGCCACCCCGGGCGCCTGATAATGCTGCTTGCCGGTAATTCGTGCAGCGATTGGAGCCTCTCGTAACCCGACTCGCCATAGACGCACGCGCGGCAATGGTAAAAAGTCCCCCCCGGAGTAAATGCGAGAACTCGCCCAGAAAGGCACTTCTCCTGGAATGTCCACCCTCGCGACTCCCATACTGTTTGGACGATCGCGTTCTGGAAGCCCTCGCTTACGCCAGTCGTCTCGACGATATTGTCAAAGGCTTTCTGCCTGGATTGCGATGTTCCTCCCGCACCTTCCATAATCAGGCTCGTGTCCGCGCTTAGTCCGCAAGCAGCGACAATAGTTACCGTCGCACTACTGTAAACATCGCGCATGCTATTCACTTGGAAAAGAGTGTCTTGTGGATTGTCTTGCATGATGCACAATGCATCAACCCACAGATATTGAAATCCCAGCCGCTTGCATATCCACATAGCGTCCACGATGGTTCGAGGTAACCTGAACTCATAAAGACTCTGCTTCCGCTGAAGCCTCTCGGCGTTCTCAGCAAGAAGTTTCACTTGGTTGGCAGTTCCCCAGACGTAGCTTAGAGCAGCGTATTTCGCATCAGGCGGTGCGTTAACTATGTAGAGTCCGTCCACGTCTATTAGACGCATTAGGCGCGGTAGTCTCTTTGTGCGAGGTCGGTGGCAAGCTTCGTGACCGTCGGAGTTCTTGCAGTGCTGCATCCATCCGGTAATGGTATCGGCGAAACTAGCCAGATTCCGGGGCAAGCCATAACTTTCATAGTAACTGGACGCGGCGTCCCTGTCTTTTTGGACTTTGCGGCGAATGCTGCACACGTCGTGCAGTTTGCGACTCAAGGTCAGAGTCATGCCGCGCACCTTGCGCGTCGGCGGATCTACATCAGGATTTTTACTACCGCCTATCAGTTGCGGCAGTGGAGGCTTTGCGAATTCGTTATCGGGAGGACTAGATATTCCGTCTTTGATGGGAAGTTCGTCGTCTGGGAATAGGACGCGAATTAGATGGACGGCCGGTTGCCAGCACACGTGCAATTGTTCAGGGTCATTTAGGTTTCCGGCGAAGCTAGAAGAGCACATCAGCGTTGTTGGCGGCAAGGGAATATTCCTATCGGCAATGAGAACCTGGACTTACGAAGTATGAAAACTGTCCCCCAGAAGCTGCCTCGCCCTAATCAAAAGCGCCGCGACAATTGTAGTGTAGGGTCGCTCATTCGTTTTGACCGCGTTATCTAGGTCGCTAGGATCTATATCGCGCGTCCAGACGAATGGCTCGCAGCCGCTTTGCGATGCTTAGAACTAGGATGAGAAAATACGCAGAAGGGTAGCCTCACTCGTCTTGAATGCCGTTGAAGATGATGCCTTCTTCCTCGTCAACGATGGGCGGCGGCGGATTGCTGAGTTTCTTCATGCCAGTCTCGTACGATTCGTATTTTGCCTCTCTTGCCTCCACGACGTCCCAAACGCGATCACTCGTCAGGTCCATGTCGCCCGCCTCGAGAATGAGGCGGGCATCCGCCACCAGCTTAGGCCACACCTTTTTCCATTTCGCGACGTCTTTGACTTCCCAGATTTCCGTCCAGCTAGGGAGGTTTGTCAGCGACGACCGATCATACGTGGCTTTGCATAGGGCTGGGAACCGCATACCCCATGCCGTTAATATTCAGAAGCTTGCACTTGCCACAGACTCGAATAAAAGGAGCGATCCAAAGACTGGAAACACGGAGAAGTTGCGACTCTTATAGGTGTCTGGGGGTGGCGCAGCAAAACCGACGGATCCTGAGGTTTGTTGTTGGAGGCCGCCCTACAGTGGTCAAACAGTGCAAAAAGGGATGTACAACATTGCTCTTGTTTCCCCATTCTTCTCTTGTCGCTATTTTCGTTCGCTCGCTAACCTAGACCAGCCCGAAGACATGTCGCATCACACTGTAGTTTAATTCTGACATCTTTTGGGCAAACCAAAACAATAGCAAAAATGTTATGTAGGGACCAGAGTCGCTCCAATTAATTATAAGCATTTAAAGTTGAAAATCCGTCACACTACAAAACCTCCCGCTTGCGGATCGAACCGTGGTTCCACCCATGCAAGCGCTAGCCAATCGCCCGTTGTCCTTTCCAGCGCCTGGTCAGTGTTGACCCGCCGAGCGAATCTGTCCACGCCTGCCCCCGTAGCAGCGATATCTGCCCAACATCTACTGCTGATGGTTGCTGATTTTGCAGACTTCCGGAGTGGTGAGAGAAGTGTAGCGTCATCCCATGACCGTTCTCGTTTTCTTCTACCGCCATTCTGACTTGTAGCTGGCCAGGCTTCGTCGTCTTGGCTGGATTCGGAGGGACTTTCGCTGGATGTGTATGTTGGGTGCGGGTGTTTGTTGAAGTTACCGATGATGTCGTCGTTACACTGAACAATTATAGTCTGTGACTCAACATCGAGGACGACCTTTTGCCACTTCTTGGGCTTGGTCTTCGCCTTTCTCTTTGCCATTGCGTAAATGAGGCTGCGATGCGGCAGTGTTTGCTGGTAGTTGACTAGCCTAAGTGTTGATACAATGCTCAAGGAGTTTGTCTGAGGTTGCTGAAAAGTGGATAAGACTTGACGGAGCTGTGTAGCGAGAAACTCGGTGTGAAGCAGGCTTGATTGGAATTAAGATAGGATGTCGATGAAATGTGGAAGCAGAAAGGAAAGAATGAAACTAAAAGAAACTTATACCCTCGGTAGCGGGGGTACTGATTGTAAACTTTGAATTAACTGGCTGGCTCATTCTGAAGTCTAAAGTCCTGCTTATGGCTAAAGCCGTCCGCTGAGAACTTTGTGTTCCAGTAGCCATGTTCTAACTTTAGAGATAAGGCATCGATTTCCTGCAACCCTTGGTACTGAGTGCGTATTTGGGCACTATGAAATTAGAGAATTTACGATGCAAGAGCGAACTGTCATAAACTACTAAGCTCTGCCTCCCCCTCTCCTCTCTTTTATTTTTATTTTCTAAAGGAGGGAGAGAGAGAGAGAGAGAGGAATGAAAATCCTACAGGATGTCAGTGCCCATGGACGGCCTCCTGAGTCATCAGAATGGCCCAGCCAACAATGCATAACTCGAGATTCAAACAAGCCTTTCTAGCGAAGCTTAATCCCAAGGATCTCAGCTAGTGGTTTCTCCTCTGATAAGCTTAAATACCCGGTTTAGAGGTTTCTTATGATTTGATCACCTATTAGGTTATAGGCCATGGTTGGATTTGTCTACAATAGTAGTAGGTGTCATGGAGACTACGGGAAGCATTTTTTTCTACAGTTAAGCATAAATATGACTGGAGATTTGAGAGCTGATTCTGCGCACCCTTCGATGTCGAGAAATCTCGATAAGGATCCCCTACCGTTTTTGACTCCAAGTTGAGGCTTTGAGGAGCGCAACGTTTCTCCAACCGTACATCATCGGACTGCTCATCGCTGCCAACAAGGCCAGCACTCTTTCCACTCAAGATCCAGTAGATATTTAGCCGAGACGTGTATTCCGACTATCTTTATCTGAACAACGGAAGAAAGAACAAGCATGCACACGAACTGGTACCCGTTGTGAGCATGAAGACACCCCGGCCGGTATTGAAAAAAAAAATTTTTGGCTTCCGTTCTTAGCGTCTTTGACATCTAAGTAACAGGAGGTCCAGGGGCATTGCTATTTCACCATTTCAGAAACCCGCAAATGGATTCCTCTAGACTCAATCGACAACGTCGAAAATTCAGAAGCCATTTAGGGATCCGTCTAAGTAGGGAATACGGCATCTTCAACACCAATGATGTTACCTGCAGAGTTAACCATTATACACGGGAAGCATGCAAATCTAGTTGGCTGTCTTTACCGATATCTTCTTTTCGTACAAGAATAACCAATAAGCTTCCGCAAGGTATTTGACTCCGACCCCGAGATTTGCGAGGGCTAACAATTGGATGCAGATCAAGTAGAAGAAAATATTTCGTGGAATACCTAGCTGGCTCCACTCTCAAAATTATCTCAAATTCAGTTCCATTCGTTATGTCGAGGACGATGGTCCCGATGGAAAATATCTGCACCACAATATTGAGTTGCATGCATCCTCACAGGAGTAGAAAAATGGTATAGCTGTTATAGCGCGCATTTGTACGCGCCATTGCCCAAAGCTCTACGAGACCTCCGCAGCCTCCATCTTCCATGCAGGACGCATGTTTTACCGAGTTTTATTTACCTAGACCTTGGCATTTTGCAACCCCATGTGTAACAACGAGCTATTAAGGCACAGGAGCCCAATTCTAAGTTGTTGTAGCGTGTATCATGGAGACCCAGATCCTGGCGCTAAGTAGTACGACTCTGCTCTTCGCAGGCAACAGCGTGTTGTGCGGCTCGCTGCATATGGGCCCATTGTCTGTCCGATCTTACCCCACTTGTACTACCCAAAAAAACATTGGGATTCGGTAATTGTACAAGCACTACCCACAAGCCGGTTATTCCCCCCCTCAATGTCCGTTATGTTACCATTGAGTCACGCTCCCTTCATTTTTCTACGCTTGAATTTCTAGGTCGACGTTATGGACAAAGATCTGTGAGCTCCTGGAAGCGCCGCTAGCTATGCGTGCGTAGTCCCGTGCGTAGTTTTGCGGCCTCGGATTGCTACATAGGTAGGTTTCGTCATTGGTGGCTTGGATTACGACACCATCGCCAAACTCGAACATCATTGTAAAATCGGAAGTACCTTGTGTTCTTAACCTGTCTAGGCGTGGCAGCCACTCTTTTGAACAATTGGCGATGATGCGATTCCCACTAAGTGCCTTGAACCGATGGACTGCCCTATCAGAGTGGCGCAGCTGTTATCGGTGGGCGGGGCCGTGAGGTGATACCCCAAAACAACGATGGCGCGATCGGGCCCTCATGAGCCGTCATCACGGCCATGGTCGGTAGGCGACGGTGGTCGGGGACCCCGTGTTTTCGGGGTCGTTTCGGGAATCCTAGCGTAAAGGACTCATTCCCTAATCAAATGTAAAAGAAGCGCATTTCCGTTCAGAATAGGCGCCGGTTTCTTCATCTGGCTCTACAGGTTTTGCGACTACAGGATTTTCTTCGCCGATCCCTTTGCTCTGCAAAATTTTTGGTCGAAAAAAGGGAAAACCTCTGCAGCCAACGGCAGACCTTTTTCCACCCGTCATGGCGATCTTCCACAAGAATACCGATGATGGGATCCACAAGTCGGCAGAAGCTGCCGCGTCCTCGTCGGACGAGGGCGTTGGGGATTTCCAGGCCATTGATCCCCATAGCGGCGTCAAGCGAGGGCTCAAAACACGGCATATCTCTATGATGGCGCTGGCTGGCATCATAGGTCCTGGTTTGCTCGTCGGTTCGGGCGGCGCACTGTCGTCTGGTGGACCGGCATCGCTCATCATCGGCTTCGGCATTATCGGTCTCATCGCCTTTAGCATCATGCAGAGTCTAGGAGAGATGACAACTCTTTACCCCAGTGGTGGAGCCTTCACAGAACTGGCCGATCGATTCGTTGACAAGGCCTTCGGTGTTGCCGTCGGATGGAACTATTACATTATTTGGTTCGCTGTCCTGGCTAACGAATACAATGCAATCTCAAGCATATTTTCGTTCTGGAGTGATAAGGTGCCGATATGGGGGTATTTTCTAATATTCTGGGTAAGTGGACTTCTTTAAAGCAGAATACGGGTTGACGGACTTGAATAATCACGTGCGTCACGTTGTGCACAGCGTGTTTCCCAATTCTGGGCTGCGAAGCTAACCTTGCGCCCTAATAGTTTGCATTTCTTGCGTTCCAGCTCCTTGGGGTTGAGACATTTGGTGAAGCAGAATTTTGGCTTGCTCTACTCAAGATTGGTGGACTCATCGCCTTCTTCTTCTTCTCCGTCATGTAAGTGCAGTCGATCTCTCCGTTCACGGTCGAGTCTGGCTAACAAGAAACTAGTTACATCGGCGGCGGTATTCCTGGGGTGCCCGGAATTGGTGCCAAATACTGGCATGACCCTGGACCGTTCGTCCAGGGGTTTAGGGGAGTAGCAACGGTCTTTGTGTTCTGCTCAACCTTTTATGCCGGCGTCGAGTCCATCGCTGTGGCAGCAACCGAAACGAAGAATCCCCGTGTCGCGGTTCCGCTTGCCATCCGACAAGTTTTCTGGCGCATCATCTTCATCTATATGGGATCTGCCATATTTTTTGGACTCACCTGCCCGTCAAATGCCGAAGGACTCGTCAAAGGCGGCAGCAGAGCTCTGAAGAGTCCAATGACAATCGCTATTCAAGATGCCGGTTGGGAGGCGGGGTCCCATCTCATCAACGCCTTCATCTTCGTTACATGCCTTAGTGCCGTAAACAGTTCCATTTACATCGGTTCCCGGACTCTATTGTTCATGGCTCAAGACGGAAAAGCGCCACGCTTTCTTGGGTATACGGACAAGAGAGGTGTTCCCATCCCGGCCATAGTCTTTACGAACCTTTGCGGAGCCCTCAGCATGATGAATAATAGCACCGGTGCCGGCCAAGCATATAGCTATATCGTCAACCTGAGCGGCGTTTCGACATTCCTCGTCTGGGGGGCGATTTCGTTCACCCATATCCGCTTCCGTCGGGCTTTTAAAGCTCAAGGGCACAGCGTCGACGAGCTTCCGTTTGTCTCTTTTGGGTACCCTTGGAACGCTTACTTTGGCCTCTTCGCCAACGTCTTCTTAGCTTTTGTTCAGGGGTGGACGACTCTTTCTCCCTTCAAGGCGGGGAACTTTGTGGACGCATACATCCTCTTGCCATTGTTTCCGCTAATTTACTTTGGATACAAGTTCGCGTTCAAAACCAGATATAGAAGGCTTGAAGAAATTGACTTGGACTCTGGCAGGAGGCGTGACCTGGACGAGGCACGAGAGATCGCAGAGGGCGAGTTTAGTGACGCCAAACGGCCAGCGTGGCAGAGATTATGGCGAAATTTTTAGGTACATGTAGTCGCGTATTATCTTGTCATCTAACACGTATTGAGATGAATGTGTCAAGGAATTAATTGAAATGAATAACCGAGAATCCTCTCTCCTCTGGCGCGCAGGGATGTAGTCGGGTGATCACACTATTCTGCCGCCAACTTTCCAACGTCCCTATGTAGGAAAACCTTTCTTAATGAAGCTCTCAGGAACGCAGAATGTTCTTTGCGGTCTCTGAGAGGTACGTCGTAATATGGATAAGCATGATGCTCCAAAATTAAACCTTAAGTTGAATGTAGTGTGGTGAAATGAAATTGGGGGGATTCTTCTCGGCTGCTCATTACAGGATGTTGACAATACCTCGCCAAGCCAAACCAGGTTCCAAAGCCAAGGCCCAGCCTTTCAAACTACTGACCTTTTTGCCTCAAAGAAATCTCGATTCTGCACCAATCATAGTTCATACCCAAGAAAAAGCGGTCGGTCTGTTTAAGGTCCGGCAGACTCCGTAACAGTCGGTGCAAAAACAGGCATCTCGCAAACCGTCACCAAGCTCGTCGCCACCTTCTCCTCTGCTGTTGCGACCACGTCGTGATAGTTCACCACCCAGAAGGTCGAGGTGTACACCCCTGGCTTCGTCGGCGGCGCTTCGTAGCAAGCCTCCCGGCCCGCCGAGTTTTTGAAGCCACACTCCTCCTCCCTCTTCTCGTCGATGGCATCAAGGTTCGTCTGCTCTTCAACTACTGCCCGTGGTGTGGGTTTTGCTCCTGATGACTTGCCTGCGCAGTCGCTCCCCAGGGTGTACACGGTCGTGACCCTGAACGGCGTGCTGGTGTGGGTTCGGTACACGTCCTTGGAGAAGGTGGGGTTGTTGCAAACGGTAGTGACGACCGTGGAGACTGGAATGTCCCTGGTCTTTGTCGCAGTTTCAGTTTTGGTCCAGTCGAAAGTTGTGGTTGCCCGTGTTGTCGACGCAAAGATATCCCCGGCAAGCGTCTTTGCAGCTCTCTTCCCGGCAGCTTTCTCCTTCTCTTGAGGCAAAATTGTCAACATGCAGACCTGCGTGTTTTTGGAACTCTCGTAGCGCCCAACTCTAGTCAGCGTCTTAGCCGTGGTCGCAGTTGCCTTTTCGACGTGCGACCAAACAAGAGTATTAGCACATGCTGTGCCTGTGACTCTGAGCGGGTTCTTCGCCGTCACCCAAGAGACATCGTAATCCGTGTACGTCAACGCACTCGACGAGGAAATGGGGTGGTCCAGCGTGTACAAATAGGTATCCACACTCTCGAGGTATGTGGTGATTGTGCTGACGGCCCATGAGGGCGGTTTGTTGGCGTCAGAATTGGTAGTGCAGGGCAATGTCGTCATCGCCGCCGTCGAGGTCGCGAGGTACGTCGTCGACGTGACCTTGCTGGTCTCCACCACGTCGATGCCGGGGTTGAAGAATATCGTCTCAGTAAACGTCTTCGTCTCAGTGACGAGGTAGACGGGTTTTCCTGATCGGTCCACCACATCGCGACGTTCCAGCTCATTGCCATGTTGGGCTGCCGGCTCCTGCGGGATCAACCCCGCACTTGCGCAAACGCCAAGGAAGATGAAGACTGTCGCCTTTAGGGCAGACATCGCGGATGAATCGACTGACTAGAGGCTGTCGCCGGTCCAAAGATGGAACTCGATCGAACCAAATAATCTGGACATCAGATTTCCCTCTTTTGGTGGCCAAGAGGTTGGTCGTCCATCGAGTTATATAATTCCTGCCTCCAACAATCCTGCGGGGTCCGGTTAATATCGACAGAATCGCTACCACGATCCAACCGCTATGCATCGCCGGCATACTCCACAAACGGTGGCCGCTCATTGGTAGATGCACGGCGGACGGCTCGTATGTTCCCGGACTTGCTTCACATGATGGAAGCAAGTCAATTTACTGTCATCTATATGTTTTATTTGCGAACCATGAAACGCACTTCAGCGGTCGCGACGGACTCTTTGGCCCTCCTACGAATATTGGACGCGATGTACAAGTGATGCGCTACGGAGCATGAAATACGCCGCCACAATAGTAACTGTTATGCATGGCATCGTGGGAGCCGGGACGCTGGAATGCAAATTCATTAATACTTTAATGTATTGCAAAATCTTCTGCAAGCATCACATGGCGACGTCCCGCCAGCAATTATTCACGTGCCTTACGAAAGGCCCTGCAACTCTCGGCCTAGGGGTCTCAGTCCGCCATCTATATCCGTAAATCTATTTCATGATTCCTGAGCATGTACTGGTCAAATATATGAATAGACTTCGATATTGCCGTTTGCTCAGGGGCTCCGTTCAAGGCACAGGAAGGAACGTGCTGGTGTTTTTATTTCGCTTGATTCAATTTCATTCCTCGGACTTTCGACACGCCTTTCTCGTCTTAAAATTTGTTTTCTTTCCTTTTTTTTTTTTTTCTTTGGCTGGACAGCCGTCCTTCATCAAAATTGATCCTACAATGTTTGATAGGTTGTTTAGTTGCCCATCGGAGGTCGTATGTCCAGTCCGTCGAGCTCCGTTAAGTCATCCCCGAGGCGCCTAAATAGTCATGGAAGAAGACCAGGACATGGTTGCAAAATACGATGCATATGTCCAACGATTCTAACCATCTTTTTGTCGCTTTGCAGAGTCGCTTCTCAACCAGACAGCCCTGAACATGGCCCAATTTGGTCACCAGGAATTTCATTTCCCTCGTCGTAACTAAACCGTTACTACCTAAGCCTAAGACGACCTAAGCTTTGGCGACAGCTAAGCGAAGATTTCTATTTTGGTTATCTCGGCTACAGTTGCTATACGCAAAATCGGAGTAAAGCTACGAGGTTAAAGTTCTTGCCCAGGTCAAAGGACACTATTATACTGCTACCCAACCGACCAATAAGCCTTTATTCCCAAACTATAGTGAGACTATTGGTCGGTGATGACGTCTCTAGGATGCCATAGATCAAAAATAATAATCGTCACGGCCAAGTGCCACAACTAGGAGTAGCCGATGAAACCAGTCCTCTGCTATTGGCCTACCTGGCGCGATACTCATCTCAGAAACAAATATGAAAATAAGCGTGTAGTCCTTCACAAAGGATATGGAGACTTCCAAGTAGGTGCAGAACACATGCGGGGATTCACAACTATTCTTCTAGGGCCAACCAGAATCTTAAACATCATAATTCCCTAGGACCAGGCCGCCGTCGTAATCCAGGAAACACAGCGAGAACGAGTTCGGGTATCTCTTAAAATACCCCATCGGCGTCCCTGCCATCACCCGTCCCGATGGGGCAACGATATTGTGTTGCCAATCCAAACCATTCTGCCACGTGCTCCCTAGGAGCGAATTATTCGGTCCGATCCAGAAGACATCCATCCGGCTCTCGTGTGTTGACACGACCGTGATTCCACTATCCACCCGAGCCGAATATGCGGCCCTGAAATTCTTCTCGACCCACCCTGCCCCCCTCGTCCACGTCTGGTGAGCCACACCGCCTCTCGGCGTGATATAAAACACCTCCATGGCGTTCTTTCCGCGCGCAACAGCCCCAATGCGAGTCCTCAAGGCCGCAGTATTCTTGCCCAGCATGTCGGCCGGGTACAGGTCAGTCCACCCGCCGTCATTCTTCCAGTGTCTCCCGTCGATGGTCCCGCCCTGCGTGATCCACCACACGGCCATTTCGTTATTGTCTATGGCCAGTGCCGTTACAGCGCTGGACAGGCTAGCTGACCCCTTCGGCGCCAACTCGTAGCGGACCTGCCACCCGACCCCCTCCGTAAACCACCTCAGGTTGATGGAGCCCCCGGGGCCGACCCACCAGACCTCCATGTGGTCAGGGCTGCGAGTGAGTGCGGCAATACCTGCGCCAGGGATTGCCGTGCCGGGCTCCGAGACCGTCCATGGATTCCATACCTCCCCGATTGCATGGGAGGCCCTGACAGAGCCATCGGGCGCAATCCAGAAAATTTCCGCCGTATTCTCATTACGCGATAAGGCGGCGATGCTGCCTATTGCGGCCGTGCCTTCGCCCGCTTGGCGAATGTGTTTCCATGGGGAGCCGGTGATGTACCAGGCGTGTTCTATAGCGCCCCGGCTCGAGATCCAGAACAGCTCGGCCATGTCCTGATGTCGGCAGGCACTGGCGACGGCGCTCGTCGCCGCCATGGCTACGTCGCCGTTATCGGGAACCGATGTGGTCAAGCTCCATTTTCCGTTGGCGGGCAGCCCAACCTCGGTCGGTCTAGTTATCTCACGTCGCGGCGGCGGTCCGCTGGACCCGATAGTACGTACGACCCAGAAATCGTTGGTTGCCTCGAAGTCGGTGATCCAATCGTAAGGCATCCAGAAGTACGGATTACGCGCGGCGCCCCACGAGTTCTGTATCAATACCCGCTTCTTCTGATTGTCAAATCCCACTGCCAGAACAGCGTGTGCACCGTATTTGGTGCCCGGTGGTGGGCCTATATGCTTCCTTTCTAGTGGGATAGGAGCGATGGTAGGGTATTTTTTGTCATCTGCTTCCTTCGGATCCAAAGAGGGAATGGTCGTGAAATTAGGCCAGAAGAAACTGAACCCAAAAATGACCGGTAACCCCTCGACAAGGCACTGTTTGAGACGAGCCAGAGTTACAATGCCGATGGCATCTTTTTCCTCGTCCTCAAGGATGCTTTCGGCGACCGGAGTATGGTCCGGATCAAGGCGGCAGTACTCCACGGCATGGACACTCTGGGCATCCTTGTATGCAGTATGGTGGGGACGGCTGTTAACGTCGATAGGGAACGGATTTTCCTCGGGTCCGTCATGAATCCATCGATCGTCGTCGTTGCCGGCGATACCGAAAGCATTGATGGCTTTCATGGCATCACGGATCCTTGTGCCCATATCGACGACATTTTCGGGCCATTCGGTGACTTTCCCAACCTTCTCCATCTCAGCTACAGCGCGGGCATTGTAGTAGATGTAGAGACGAGCCGGGTCCATAGGAATTTTGCTATTAGTTGTCTTAGTGGCCAGATACCGGATGGCCATGCATGTGGCATTGGCGACGCAGGAGCTCGTGTCTTCTTGGTTGTAGATATATTTGCTCGGAAGATCATCAATCAAGTTGGCAGACTGGAACTCGCTCCGGGCCGTCTTGGTGCCGCAGTAGTAGTACGGCTTGTCGTTGGCGTCGAACTTGTCTTCAATGTAGCCGTAGTTCGGAGCCATGATGGAAGAATAGAAAGCTCTCCGGAACGGAGATTACTCTGGGAAGATGAAAACGAAACCCTCAGAGAATGACGAGACGGTGAGTTTGGTGGTGGTAGAAACAGTCTAGCAGAAGTGACAGAGCTCGCCGCGGTTCTTATAGTCGAGATGCTGCATTTTTCTTGCCCCTTGAGGACCACTTCTCATTTTGAAGTATTAACATGAGAGTCGGGTCAGACTGGATTCACTAGAAGCTTGAGGTATATCCGAAAGGCGGGCATGGCCGAGAACGGTCGAGAACAATCAGAGCTGAAATACAAGACTATTGAACACTATCAAATGCAGCAGTTTCGAATCTGGAGATGTTGCATAGATTCGAAAGGTCGTCTGGACGCTTGGACTACTCTGCTGGCTAACCCAACACCCGCTTCGGTAGAGCTCGTCACCCAGCAGCCCAATTTAGACCGTTAGAATGATTTCAAGCTCATTGTGTACCTCATCAATAGGCTGAAAGGGGCATGGTTGTTTCTAGGTGCACATCGAGTAATGATGCAGATATGTAGATGTATGATTGGATTGATTGATTTTCTCTCTAATCAATCCCGCGTGAGAGAGTACCGGACGCCTGCGCCTAAGACGCACAGGCCTAGGCGTTCATATTTTGGCAAGTCCCGAACCAGCTGTCAACGTCTGGCTTCCCTTTCGGCATAACAATTTAAATTCAAAAACTGGGCGAGAGGTCAGTGAAACTTAATTGCGTAAAATATTGGTATACGGGCACACCATTGCGGTACAAAGATCAAAAGATCCAGCACTTCAGGCTGGCTGCAGCCCGTATCGCCATGTATGATTCCTGCGCTGACACGCGAGTGCGTCAATACGTGACACATTTTCAAGCTTACAGTAGGAACCGAATGCAGCTGTGAGCCTCGCAAAACTCATATACTCCGAGTTGTGGCTACCTGACCCTACGAACGGGGACGTCACAACGCTAACGAACTGCAGCCACAAAAGCCAATATTGGACCGACCCTTGCGTGCCGCTTCCTGGATAGGTATGTCATATGTGACTAAGAGCGCCCTTCTCGTCTAGAGCCTCTAGACAACTGTGTGCTGCCGCTGACTCCGTCTGCGGGATTGGCTGGTATGGGAAGGCGGGATTTAATGCGGCCGCGGACAGTCCCGCCTCCTCTTGTTAACAAAAACATCAAAGCTGAAGAAACACGCTCGCCGAATGCGGGGATCGCAGCCAGTTGGAGGGGTTGAAAGCTGTCGATGACGTCCTCTTTGGGCCTAGTGAGCCACAGACTGAGAGCTGATTTCCTTTCTCAGAATAGTCTTGACGCAGAGCGTTACAACCCGTCACCTCCCGACTTGCCAACCCGCGACTAGAGACTATTCTTCCGAATATGCAGAGGACGTACACGGGTACCTCTCAGCGTGCATCGAAGCCGAAGACCGAGCCTCGGGCCTGCATGATCGGCACGAAGAATTCGCCGCGTCCTCAGCAGCAACCCTGCCTGGAATGACCACCGATGACTTTACTTGAACACTGCCAGCTGGTGGCCTGTGGCCATGACGGTGGGTAGAACGCGAGATCCTTAAAGTGATGGAGTAGGCCGGCAAACTCGCCTAAAAGCCCCACACAATTTTGACTTTCTTCTCCTCGCTACTCTAAGCCAATGGTTTGATCCAGGCCGGCCACAGGACAGGCGATGTCTGTCTGCCAGATAGGGATAGAGGAACGACGGAGACAATGCGGTGCCTCGACTTTCCGATTGGAGTATATCATGCATGTCTCCGGCAGGATTGGCGATAGCCTAGAACCTAACCACGTATCTCGAATATTCCTTGACGCGGCTATTGGATAGATCGGCGTACGGTCAAAGTGAATGGAGAAAATAGCAGGCAATTGTCGGGATGTGCTCCAGTTATAAAAATCTCTGCCTCGAAAACTAGGAGAGGAGCAACGGATCACCTCGTCCGAGGCCCTCGCGAACTGTGTTTGACATGCCTCCGCAAAGGCTATGCCAATAGCAAACTATCTACGAGTAAGTGATACTCGGGCTCAAGGAGTCGGGTCGACATGGAGAAGGTGTTCAGAAAAATATAGCTGTCAGGCGACAACGTCTGCCAGCAGCGCTTTCCGGCATGGAGATTAACAATCGGTAATCGCAGCTTCAGGCGACGAGCTTTGGAGCCACGCTCTTTGCGCGTGCGGAAATATTGATTGCGGTCCTCGGCAAGGATATTTTGTTCCGTATTTTAATTTCCCCGTTTTCGGAACATGGCAACTGCTCGGCCAAGGGCCACTATGGGCGGAACGGCGCCAACGAGACTAAGACCCTGCGGCTCGCTGTGGGTCCGGTGATAACAGTCGACGCGTTGTTCCATTTTGGGCACGACATTATCAAAGAGATGAGGTATATTGCTGATGGATTGACCTAAAGGAGTAGCTTCAGGTGTAGTGCGACTCGTGCAGCGACAGTCGCGCAGCTGGGAATTGAACTCGTTATTATCAGAAGACAAGGGGTAGTCTGAGTGGGAATGCAACAAAAACTTTCTAAGGAAGAGGGGAAGTGTGTAACGTTGTTGGGAGTAATCACCTGCCGTAGACGTCTCTAAATGCACTGCCTATCCCACAATCGTAATACCGAAAAGGCAAATTCATTCTTGCAGGATCTACTACTCAGTATTATAAAATTACAAGCAGGCGAAATCCTACAAAAGCCTATAGGGGTATGATAAAGTCCATGCTTTGCGAGTCACAGCACTGAGACTCTCCTGCCACCAAGGTTGGTGTTTCATTCCCACCCTTCTGGATTCGCCATATGCGCGCTTCTTAATGGCTCGTGGGAAGTTCCGAACAGCAAGAGCCGAGCAGGAAGCCTAAGCGCGACCAACCCGCTGGAAGAACTTCGACAGATCCGGCGGAATCATGGCTAGAATGTCCTTGACCGCCTCGTCCTTGACGCGGGCAACATGCAAAAACTCAATACCCATAATGGGCTCCAGTTCCCCATCGTGATCCTTCATGGCCGTGTGCTGGGTCATATCGTAGAAGGATGTAAGGGTCAGCGTGTTGCTTGGCCCAATCATGCCGGCGTTGGTGCATTGTGAAATAGACGAGATGTGCATGATGTGGTCGCTGCTGCTGTGGTCGTGATGCGACCCTGGCTCCTCTTCATGCTCGTGCTCGTCCCCATGCCCATCTCCATGCTCATCTTCGTGCCCACCTCCGTGCTCGTCTTCATGCTCGTGGTCCGTCTCCTTCTCCTCTTTCTCGTGGCCGTACATGCCAACATGGGTGATAAAGTCCTCGCTCTCGCCGTAGTTGGATACGCTCTCGCAGATCTTCTTGCCGTCCAGGTACAGCTCCTGCTTTGTATTACCGTCATGCACGTGCGGCACCATCAAGTAAAGGTCGCCAGTGAAGCTGGGCGTCCATCCTGTCTTAGTCGTGGCGTTAAAGACGACGTCTTCGGGGCTGACTCCAGTCGGCTCGTTGAGGCACACTCCTTTAACGTCGAGCCAGACGGGTACAGACACATCCCAGCCGTCAGGTACACCGTCCACATATTCCCATTCCATGGTGAGGAAAACCGTCTGAGGTAGCTCGGACTCGTTCATGACGTCGGTGGAGAAGAGAATTCGGTCCTTCTCCCTCAGGTAATAACCCGCCATCCGCTTCCTACAACTCGATGAGAAACAAGAAAGGAAGAAAGAATAAAAATATCATACCCTCCAATCGTGAAATCGAACGGCGTTCTCTCGTTACCGTTGACAGTAATTCTCTCCGGATAGTCTGGACAAGCAGCATCGGTGCGACGCAGGTTCATGAGCCCAATATGGTGCAGCCACATTCCCTTGTTAGTGTTGGCTGCAGTGCCATCTTCGAACTCCAGGTCGACCTTGTATCCGGTTATCATGCATTCGTAACACGGCATCGTCGCGTTCATGTTCGAGAAAGTCTTCATTCCATGCGTCATTCTATCGTCGATTCCGGGCAATACCAAAGGCCCGTAGCTCATCTTGACTCGCTTCGCGCCCTTGTCCTTGAAGTTATGCGGCTCCATGGCCTCCACCTTGGCCACTGGGACTTGGTATGAGCGACAATGTCATCGAAGTCAAAGGGGAGGCGGGGGTGCATACCTGAAAGACCGGCTACGGGACCCATCGGTGGGGGGCCATCTCGAGGCTTCAAGACTCGACTGAGCCCGGTTTGGACTAGGGCAAAAACGATAAATCCAGTACTGTATTTCATGATGAGCAGAGTCCAATGTTGAAGTCAACCAAAGCCGTCCAATTGTGGAGATCCGTAGTGCGGCGGACGGCCATCGGAGGTATTAATACCGCTAAAACTCTGGTCGGAGAGCTGATGCGACAGATATGCGGGAGCAATTTCTGGGCCAGCCGGGACTTACACCTGCAGAATAATTCAGTTAAATGATTGGCACATCGCCTACTTGCCCCTCAAGTATAATACTGACAGAAAACACCGCGTAATATTCTATAGCATCGGAGCAGGGTAATAATCGGAACGGAATCGTAGGGAGAAATTTGTGGTAACTAAGCCGGCATTTGCTGCCAATTAGAGGCAGATGCAGCTGATTATATTAAATAATAAGCTTCATCGAACTGCCGATCCTCACTTAGTATTTATGTAACTTCTATAGGATCGTCTCCCCAGGCACCCGAATCCGCCAACAGTGTGCGAGTCGCCGAGTTCCGGTACTCGGCACCGGTTCCCCACATTGGAAGGCCTCGGCAGCCACGATCCCTTTAGCCGCCGTGGCCGGCAGAGGCTTATGATTTGACGATGCTTCACCCGGAGATAATCAGCTTACGAAACACTTAAGTTGCGTATGGCATTCGTAATAATGGCTATAAGGCTCACCACAAGGTCCCAGGGATCGGCGATAGAGCGCAAATCTGCATGAAATGCCAGAGGACTTTCGAGCGCGGAAGTAGTAAACCGGGTAATTACCATCAAGGAATGCTTCGGCAGCTGCTACGTGTAGCAAGATATAATCGTAGATTTGGCGCCGGTTTAGACGACCCCGAAAGCATCCACGCCGATCTCCGTGCCCAGGTACGAGCCACCGGTCCCGTGCAACCACCGGCTCCGCCAGCAGCACCTCCGCCAGCTCCAGCTTCGCCAGCACCAACTTCGACAATATGGGCATCTCTCACTTTCTGGCGTGCGTGCTTCTAGCCCTTTCTCCAGGCCTCTTGGCTCACCCTCACGGCACGGACGAGTCGAGCCCGCCACAGCATGCTGCGCTGCCGCTCCACCGCCGGAGCCTCTCAAGCTGCAAGGCCGTCCTCGAGGAACCCGAGTTTGTCAAGAGGACTATTGCGCGCCGCCACGCTGAGGTGCAGCGACTGAAGAAGGAACGTGGGCTCGAGAATCAGTATGTTCCATTTATATAGACGGGGAGCTTCGTATTAGAAGATGTTGAGGATAGAACGAAATCTCTAATCGTGGAGACACCGCACCATAGCCCAATTCTCAATCGTCGCCAGCTGTCCAAGTTCCTAGCAAAGGACCATCAGGTAAAGAAGCCATTCAATGCAGACACCAGGGCGGCAGAGCTCTTCGCCGACGATGGGGCCTGCATGTTTTCCCCGTTAGTGTCCGAGGGCCCTCTATGTGAGAATTACTCCTTCGCAATGAGCACTCTGTGCATTGCTGATTCAATATTCGCACATATAGACGTCAGCGGCGAGCAGGTTCGCCGCAACCTGACGGAGAACGAACGAGGTGTTCCCATGACCTTCGAGGTTCAAGTTGTGAATTCTAAGACCTGTGAACCACTGAAAGACGTCGCTGTTGACATCTGGAGCTGCAACACCACTGTAAGATTTGCCTCCCCACTTCCCTTCACAGGCATATAAGTCCGCAGGGTAAATAACCTTCGGAGAGACGGTCGCCGTGACTGACAAACGAATGACAGGGTATTTACAGTGGCGTTCTAACCTATTACGACCTACCCAACAAGGATAAAGGCTACGATCGGTCCGTTATTAACTCCACGGCCCTCCGCGGCATCCAGTTCACGAACGACGAGGGTGTCGCGACATTTGACACTTTCTTCCCTGGACATTACGACGGCCGCGCCGTGCATATCCACGGTGAGCTTCTGCCCAATGCGACCCTCGCAGCGCGCCGCGTTCCAGCGATATCTGTGTAGCTCCCTGAACTTACTATTCCCGCAGCCATGATCCATACCGACGCCAAGCGCGAACCCAACGGCACCATCACGGGCGGCAAGGTAGCCCACATCAGCCAAGTATACTTCGACCAGTCGCTCATTACGGCTGTCGAGAAGATCGAACCCTACACGCTCAACCGGCAGACCTTGACGCCCAACGCCAGGGACGGCCTACTACGCATGACGAGCACCGCGAAGAGCGACGACCCCTTCGTGCGCTACGTCATGCTCGGCGACCGGCTGGAGGACGGCCTCTTCGGTTACATCCGCTTCGGAGTCGACGCAGGTTCCGACTGGGGCGTCAACCCCGCCGCCTTCCGCGACGCCACGGGCGGCCACCAGAATCCCACAGGCCCCCTGGGCGACGGGTCCCAGCGGGCCAAGATCCCGCCGAATCCGGGCCAGACGTCTGTGTTCCCGCCGCCGATGCGGATTCCGGGTTCGGGGGCACCACCGCCTCCAAACGGACGGGGTGGGTGATGGATGACGGGGGTTGCGCGGATGCCCAAGTTCTAGTTTAGACTTGAAGGGAAGGAGGCTGCCGCTGAGACTCGCCGACTCGATTACTTTGCACATTGCAGCTCCGTCTCTGCTTGTTCGTCGCTTGTGCTGGTGTTGAAGTTGAAGAGACTGTTGTATTCTTGCAGAATACCGTAGAGAGACCTAAGACAAAAGAGTTTGAGGCCAATCGTGAGCGCCTGATAGAAGCGATTAGCGAGGCTTATTCTAGGCGACCCTGATTATGTGCGTTGCGCAGCCACTATAGACTGCCGTTAGTGCCTTTTTTCTACGCATCACGCCCCGCTGAAAGCCGATACGCAGGCCGAAGGCAAGAACGATTTAGATGGACTTTTTGAAAGCCCACAAGTATTCATGTCAGCGTATAAAGGGCAGATCTTCCGCCTTCGTTTCATAGAGAATTCAAACACTTTTTGGAGGATCTTCACTCCATTAGATCATGCCTGTCTTGCGCTCGATCCGTCTTTTGCGTCACGACCCTGGTCACTTTTCACTCTGCACCCAATCCGAATTGCTTTTAATAACAAGAACACTATTAGCGCAAATTTGTGGTGTTACCATATTAAAGGATATATTAAAGGTCGCTAGAGCTCTACTGGCGAAACTTTCTAGGTCTAGAAAACAAATCCACGTCGCTGCTAGTCATTCATGGACGGCATATTCCCTTGCACCACACCCGGCAGTTGCGAGATATCCTCTAGGAATTAGTATATCATGTAGGGAAGGCGTGGAACAAACATAGCAAATATGACAAGTAGAGCGAGAATACAGATCGGTCTTTCACGGGCCAGGCAAGATTTCATTTATCAAGAAAGTGCCGAAGCTGAATATCTTTGACGCTCGTTAGAAGCCTCGTCTCATCCGTCTATGTCATCCGAGGGAGGAGGCTAAGTCCCTGCCCCCCATATGGGCCGCCCCCCCTTTTTGGGCCGCCTTTCTACACCAAAAACACCCATATTTGAATAGTCACAACTCCGCCAATAATAATTATTTTTCTTTAAATTTGGAATTTAAATCTCCATTTAGAACATAAAAATTATTAAAAAGTAATAAGGCTAGTAAATTAAAGTTTTAAAATACTTTCAATAAATAATCTCGAAAGTAAATTTAAGATTTTCAAATGTCTACATAAAAGTATATAATTTACAAGAGAGTACTTTACGTTTCAAAATATTTTAAAGCTACAAAGAATTCTAATTATTATTAGCAGAGTTGTGAC